>JAALLQ010000293.1_pt1 | contig 13432 bp, 17 predicted proteins | sample 7245921 | NCBI WGS metagenome assembly JAALLQ01 (sample SAMN13049200, study PRJNA578106) | oil field metagenome | isolation source: filtered produced water from oil reservoir B7 | place: USA:offshore Texas | collected 2016 | reverse complement strand
GCCAGACTGTCCTTGCCACCCGAATATGATACCGTAACAGGGCGGTCGATCGAGGAAGAAACATTATTTATGAACTTATGAGAGCGCTCCACAAAGTCCCGTATGTACTTTTCGTTGGCCTCTACTGCCATATCCCATGTCTGGCCACCTTCGGGAACCGTAATCTCAGCCGGACTTTCCTTGAAACGCACCTTTACGGCAACACCCTTGCCCCTTTCAAGCATACGGGAGCCGTCCATACGTGCACGACCTGCGGCCAGTACCTTTCCTTCATCGGTCAGAACTACTACCTCGTCCCATTCCGCAATATCAGGATCAGCATCACTCACTCCCGGTGCCAGCACACTTGCACCGCCAAGGATGAATTTTTCCGCACCCGGATCAATAACAACCCAGCTTTTCAAAGCATTCCTGTCATTACCATCAAAAATCCTCCTGGCACCGTTTATTCTGAGCAGAAGTGTCCAGCGCAGGCGCTCGATCTCAAAACGAATATTACCGAGAACCTCACCGTCAACGATTATCTCGTCCATACGGTCATCATATGGAGATTTATTCAGGACCACAATCCTATCGCCAGTTATGAGAGGGGCATTGAACTGCTTTCTTGCGACCGAGTTTATCAGGTCGATCTCATACTGAAAGGCCGGACGTATATCCCCCGGAGGAGTTATGGTTACATGCTTTGTGCTTTCTCCGCAGGAACATTCTTTTCCGAGTACGGGAACATTGCAGGAAGGACACCAGTAAAGGAGTAATTCACCAAGATACAGAGGTTTTGACATTGTACGTCCTCAAGGGTCAATGATTAAATACCTTTTGGTGATGAAAAGTTGCAGATCAAAAGAATTTCGATGCCAGGGAAGACTTAACTTTGCACATTTCCATATGGGCACAATCCTCACATAACGGACTTTCCTTTCTGTCCGGAAGAGAGCCATCTTTTATCTTCCTCAACCTGCCCATAATCTGAAGTACCTGCCTTCGATCGTTTGAGCGGATATTTACATATCTGATACTACCTTGTCTGGAATAGATCACGATACCGGCTCTAACAGGAGTACCGGCACTCTCTTCCATGAGAATTGCAAGGGAAGTGATATGAAGACGATCCTTGCTCCATACTCCCAATTCAGGGCAGTTCCCGGTTTTGACTATCACAGGAGACAGAGTATCATTGGTTTTAGCAAGTAATCCGGGGATGCCGCTAAGATTGAGTTTTTCCGAATGGAACAGGTTTCCCGGCTCTGCAGAGAGCAGTTGCTCATATAGTTTGCCTGCGTTCTCATCTTCAATGAAAAGAGTAAGGTTTTGTTCCATTTCAGTAAGGTATGACCTTGCTTCTGAGATAGCTTCTTCCAGCATATCCGAACTCAGATCTGCAAGCTCTTCGGGATATATAAGAGATAATTCATCTTTTACTTCTGAGAGTATGAATTCCAGGTCATCCATAATACCATCGTCTTTTGACGAATATGTTTTCAACAGATCGGGAATTTTCAGACCCATCTCTTTAAGCAGCAGGTGCCTGATGTAAGAAACTGTGACATAGGGGACGATCTCATGCCCGTGACAGGAGTAATAGACCTTCCTGGGACATGTCAGATACAGTGCGATTTCAGAAACATTTACCCCTATTTTATGCCTTTTGAGAAACATATTTTTATAGTGGATACAGGACATACTATATATAATTGGATGATTTGTATCGAGGCCGTCAAAACCAAATCGGCAATCAACGAACTAGTATTCGTTAAATATATATGTGAATCTAGCCTTAGGAAAATAAAGCATGAAGGAAGACGAATCGCATAGTATGGTTCGCCAGCGTCTTGCAGAAAAGATGGCAGGCGAGATTACCCTGTCAGAAAAACCTGGTGAGGCATTAAAGAAATGGCGGTTGAACTTCGAGATCGCTCAGACAGACCTCTCGGGATATCTGAGTGTGTCGCCTTCGGTGATCAGCGACTATGAAAGCGGCAGGAGGAAATCCCCCGGTACGCTTATCGTCAGCCGGATCGTTGAGGCCCTTCTTGAAATAGATGCACAGCGAGGAGGTCAGAAGATTCATGCTTATGAGGGGATGCTTTTCACAGAGAAAACATCAAAGGCCATTTACGCCACATACGAATACACGTTTCCCATGCAGATGGCAAAGCTTGCAAGCCTTATAGAAGCCGATGTCGTTCATAAGGGCATTGAAAAACCACTGTACGGGTTCACGGTCGTCGACAGTAAAAAAGCTATTCTTGAACTTTCATCCCATGAGTTCCAGAAACTCTACGGGTGGAGCACAGAGAGAGCATTGATATTTACAAAAGTGACCACCGGAAAATCACCGATGGTAGCCATCAGGGTCACAAACCTGAAGCCCGGGGCCGTTGTAATGCACGGTCTGCGAGGAAGCGAGGTGCATCTTATGGCTAAAAAAATGGCGGAAATAGACAGGATCCCTCTTCTTGCAACAACGATGGACATCGACAAAATGGTGGAAGCGCTGAAAAAATACAGCGAATACCACATAATGGAATAATTCTAAAACCAAAACAGATCAGAACGGTGTTAATATGAGTGTAGGGATAGTCTCATACGGTGCCTATATTCCCAGATATAGGATAAAAATAGAAGATATTGCCCGCGTATGGGGAGACGATGCTGAAATTTTAAAATCAGGATTAAGAGTTAATGAAAAATCAGTTCCTGATGTTGATGAGGATGCAGCCACAATAGCTGTAGAAGCTGCAAGATCAGCAGTAAGCAGAAGCGCGATAGATGCACAGAGAGTGGGTGCTGTGTACACAGGATCGGAAAGTCACCCGTATGCAGTTAAACCCACAAGTACGATAGTTGCCGAAGCAGTAGGTGCAACACCTGTATTGACCGCTGCGGACTATGAGTTCGCATGTAAGGCCGGGACAGCCGCAATCCAGACATGTATGGGACTGGTATCCTCAGGTATGATAGACCTGGGCCTTGCCATCGGTTCCGATGTGGCCCAGGGAGCACCCGGGGACGCACTGGAATATACCGCTGCGGCGGGCGGTGTCGCATATGTTATCGGTAACAAAGAATCTGAGCTTACAGCTATTATTGAAGATACATATTCTTTTACAACAGATACTCCCGACTTCTGGAGACGTGAGGGAATGCCATATCCGGAACACGGAGGACGTTTCACAGGTGAGCCCGGATACTTCAAGCATGTGACACATGCTGCAAAGGGACTCATGCAGAAGATTGGTACAAAGCCAGAAGATTACGATTATGCGGTTTTCCACCAGCCAAACGGAAAGTTCCCGGCACGTGCAGCTTCCATGCTCGGATTCAGCAAGGAACAGATACAACCGGGAATGGTGGTCACACGGCTCGGAAATACATATTCAGGGTCCTGCATGATGGGAATCGCGGCAACCCTTGACCAGGCAAAACCAGGTGACAGGATCTTTGCAACGGCCTTTGGTTCCGGTGCAGGTTCCGATGCATTCAGCATCACAGTCACAGACAAGATAGAAGAGATACGCGACAGCGCACCCAAAGTTGAAGAACTGCTTGCCAACCCTACATATGTCGACTATGCAACATATGCCAGGCATAAGGGTAAGATCAGGCTTGCATGAGGTGAGATAATGAGAGATGTTGCAATCATCGGTGTAAAGAACACCGTTTTCGGAGAACAGTGGGACCGCTCCATCAGGGACCTCGTAGTTGAGGCCGGTGTCGGTGCCGTTGGAGATGCCGGAGTTACCGGCGAAAAGATAGATTCCATGTTCGTTGGTAACATGAGCGGCGGACAGTTTGTGGAACAGGAGCACATCGGTGCTCTTATTGCAGATTATTCAGGTCTTGCAAAGAACCTGCACGTACCTTCCACCCGTGTGGAGGCTGCCTGTGCTTCAGGCGGGCTGGCACTGAGGCAGGGTATCTACTCGGTCGCATCCGGCATGGATGATATCGTCATTGCTGCCGGTGTGGAAAAGATGACAGATGTACCTTCACCAAAAGCATCTACAGCACTTGCTGCAGCAGCGGACAGGGAATGGGAAGGCATAATGGGAGCGACTTTCCCCGGACTGTACGCCATGATAGCAAGGATGCACATGCACAAGTACGGTACAACCAGCGAGCAGCTTGCAGCAGCCGCTGTTAAGAACCACCACAACGGCCAGTTCAACCCCATAGCACAGTACAAGAACAAGATCACGATCGAATCCGTATTAAAATCGATAATGGTAGCAGATCCCCTGCATATATTCGACTGCTCACCGATCACAGACGGTGCATCAGCCGTGGTACTCGCACCTGCGGATGTTGCTCATGAGTACACTGACACACCTATCTACGTCAAAGCCACAGCCCAGGCAAGCGATACCATCGCACTTCACGACAGAAGGGATATCACAACCCTGGATGCATCTGTAGTGGCAGGTAAGCGAGCATACGAGATGGCAAAGATGAAACCCGAGGACATCGACCTTGTAGAGGTCCACGACTGTTTCACCATTGCAGAGATATGCGCAATCGAGGACCTTGGCTTTGCAAAGAAGGGCGAGGGCGGAAAAGTGACCATTGACGGCGAGACCGCAATCGGAGGCAGAATACCTGTGAACACCTCCGGAGGACTGAAGGCATGCGGACATCCTGTGGGTGCAACCGGTGTCAAGCAGGCAATTGAGATAGTCGAGCAGCTCCGTGGAGAGGCAGGTCAACGCCAGGTTGAAGGCGCAGAGGTAGGAATGACCCACAATGTTGGTGGATCAGGTGCAACTGCTGTTGTACATATATTCTCGAGGAACAGGTGATCACGATGTCAGTACCAAGATTTTGGAGAAAGCAGATCGCCAGGTATAATCTGGTAGGTACGCACTGCAAACAATGCGGAGAATATTTCTACCCGCCACGTAATGTCTGCCCTGCATGCAGGCGTGAAGGAGAGATCGTGGATTTCAAGTTCAGCGGAAAAGGAGAGCTTGTTACCTACACCGTAATCCACACGGCAGCAGAAGGCTTTGAGGGACAGACACCCTATGTCCTTGCCATTGTGCAACTTGAGGAAGGACCCAGGCTTACAACCCAGATAGTGGGCGATGTAGAGGATATGAGTATAGGTATGAAAGTAAAGCCTGTGTTCAGGAAGCTCGGACAGAGCGGTGAACGCGGTATGATATACTATGGCACAAAATTCGTTCCGGCATAAATGATAGAAATTGAGGTCAAAGCCCGTGCCGACCACGAGCAGGCAAAAGCAGTGCTCACAGGCATGGGTGCGGATTATATAGGTGTCCAGCATCACTACGACACCTATTTTAATGCCCCGCACAGGGATTTTGCAAACACGGATGAGGCACTGAGGATACGCTCCGTCGACGGCAGATCCGTATTGACCTATAAAGGAAAGAAACTGGACACCACAACAAAAACACGCAGGGAGATCGAGACCGAAGTTGACGGCTCAAGCGCACGCAGCATTCTGCTTGCCCTTGGATTCCACGAGTCCGGCGTGGTCAAGAAGACAAGGGAGGTCTTCAGGTTCAAGGGCCTCACTATCTGTCTTGATAAGGTAAAAGACATCGGTGAGTTCATAGAAGTGGAAGTAACCGCCGAATCGGAGATCGAATTCCACAACGAGCGCATATTTGCTTTCCTGAAGAAATTCGGAATCGATGAAAAGGATTCCATCAGGACCTCTTATCTTGAGATGGTGCTGGAGAAGTGTTCGGAAGAGTAGGATTTCATTAGATAATGTTAAATAACGTTATTTAACATTGTTTAATTACAGTGATATCAATGGTATTAAAGACTTTTAATGTGGATGAAGACACATACAAAGAGTTCTCCGCTTTGTGTAAGTCTCATGGAATGAGCATGAGTAAACAAATACAAATGTTCATGGAAAGCGTGATATCCGAGGACCCGGAAGCAAGTAAGGAATATCTGGAAAAGCTCGGCAATATAAGAAAAGGGAAATTTGTCCATGTTTCTGATTTTTCTGAACGCTACGGATAGAAACTATGGGATATAACGTTGTTGTATCTGAAATTGCCGACAGGAAATTTATGAAGCTTGCTAAGAAGAATCCCAAACAGATGGGAATCATCGGCAAGAAGGTGCAACAGATTATCCAAAATCCCTATCGTTACAAACCATTACGCGGTGATCTGCACGGTGCAAGAAGAGTACATATTGACTCCTCTTTTGTACTTATCTATGATATAGATGAGGATAACAAAACAATCAGAATCCTTGATTACGATCACCATGATGTGATCTATTAATTTATTTTGAAGCTTCATTCTATTATGTACTGCATATTGAAAAACCTTAAATACAATTCATTTTTAAATTGCATGTATGAAATACAAATTCTCTGCAACAATTCACAAAGAAGAAGACTGGTACGTATCATGGTGCCCTGAGCTGGATGTAGCAAGTCAGGGAAAAACAGTAGAAGAAGCCCTTGTGAATTTGCGAGAAGCTGTAGAGTTATACCTTGAAGACGAAGATGTTTCAATACCAAAGGAAACTACTTTTTTGACCACCACTTTTGAGGTTTCCTATGACAAAGCTTCCCGTCCTGTCAGCACATGAAGTCATTAAGGTTCTGGGAAGTGCAGGTTTTCAGGTGGTATCTCAAAAGGGAAGCCACATAAAAATGAAGAAAAAAGATAAGTATGGCACTTCTGTTGTCATTATCCCGAATCATGACGAAATAGCAACAGGTACTCTCAGATCCATCATTAGACAGTCTAAGTTAACATCTGAAGAGTTCATTTCTTTGTTACAATAGTGATATTCCATTTAACAATGTGTTTTTATGAAAGTGATTTACAAAATAACATATCCCAATGGAAAAATATACATCGGACAGGATAGGACTGATAGTATCACCTATTTTGGAAGTCCCAATAATGATATTGTTGAAAGGGATTTCACCAGAAATGAAAAACGTAATTTTACAATAAGGAAAGAAATTATATGGGAATCTGAAACGGCTTCTATTAAGGAAGTAAATCTAAAAGAGATTGAATTCATAAAAAAATACCAATCAAATAATCCTAACAAAGGTTATAACAGACGGCCTAAGTTCAGAAAATGATTCGTTGTTCAATTATATTCATAATAGCTTCTTTTTCTAAAAATTTACAAATATAATATAACAAGTCCGCAAAAAAAGAAAAAACGAAAATCCGGGTTTACCTGATACAGGAACCCGGACCCATGTCCTTATCGGTTGTCAGCAGTGACACGCGCTCGCCCGCATCCGCTGCCAACAGCATTCCCTGTGACTCGACACCGCAGAGCTTCACGGGCTTGAGGTTCACAAGCACGTTCACGGTCTTGCCGACCATTTCCTCGGGCTTGTAGTATTCTGCCAGTCCTGCTACAACCTGTCTCGGTTTCTCGTCACCTATGTCGACTTCCAGGCGCAGGAGTTTCTTTGATTTCTTGATCTTCTCGGCGGTGATGATCTTACCTACCCTGATGTCAAGCTTTGCGAAGTCATCGTACTCTATCTCATCCTTGTATTCCTCGATCTCAACTTCCTTCTTGCCGGCTTCCTTTGCCATGGCTGCCTTCACACGCTTTGAGGAGATGTCTTCCATTTCCTGTATCTTGTCATCTTCCAGTTTGGTGAACAGGATCTTTGGCTTTTCGAGCTTTGTGCCGCTTATCACTGCAACTGTTGCCTGTTCGTAGGTTTCCTCATGCACATCTGAATCCATGCCGATCTGCTTCCAGGCTGTCTCCATGCTGCCAGGGGTCATCGGCTCGAAGAGCAGTATCAGTGCCTTGGCAAGCTGTATGCAGTTCTTTATAACCTTTCCACAGGCTTCCTTATCTTCCTTTATGAGCTTCCAGGGCTCGTTTGACTGGAAGTATGAATTTCCGTATGAAGCAAGCGACATCGCAATATCGGCTGCCTTCTTGAACTCGTAATCCGCATTTGCCTGAATGACCTCCTCGGTTGTGGAGACGATCTTATCGATCACCTCGGGGTCCATCTCACCTTCGGGGATCTCTCCGAAGTTCTTGTACGCAAACAGCAGGTTCCTGTACAGGAAGTTACCAAGTACGCCTACAAGCTCGGTGTTTATCTTGTCCTGGAATATCTTCCACGAGAAATTGACCTCTTTTGTGTGTGAGGTGTAGCTTGCAAGATAGTATCTCAAAAGGTCAGGATGGAAGCCGTGGTCAAGGTAGTCTTCCTCAACCCATACCACATAACCGCGGCTCTTTGAGAAGGTCTTGTCCTCTATCTTCAGCATACCGGATGCGACAACCGCAGATGGCTGGCTGTAGCCTGCTCCCTTGAGCATTGCCGGCCAGAAGATACAGTGATGGTAGATGATGTCACCGCCAATGAAGTGCACTATCGGAGAGTCGCCTTTCCAGAACTTCTCCCAGTCACCGCCGGTGGCCTCTGCCCATTCTTCCGTGAATGCCATATAACCGATAGGTGCATCCACCCATACGTAAACAACAAGATCATCGTGTCCGGGGAACTTCACACCCCATTCAAGGTTTCTTGTAATACACCAGTCCGTCAGCTCCTGCCTGACCCATCCCAGTGCATAGTTGCGTGCATTCAGAGTACCGCCAAGGTTTTCCAGGTGCTCAAGGAGGAAATCCTTGAATTCGGAAAGCTTGAAGAAAAAGTGCTCCTGTTCCTTGTACTCCGCAGGTCCCTGACATATGGTACAGACAGGCTCCCTGAGCTCACCGGGTTCTAAATGCTTTCCACATCCCTGGTCACACTCATCACCACGTGCCTTCTCTTCACAGTGGGGACATGTTCCCGAAACATACCTGTCAGGCAGAAAACGGTCACACTGAGGACAATAGGCTATCTCTATGATCTTTGGATAAACGTAACCTCTGTCAATGAGCTTCTCGACAATATCCAGTGTACGATTGTGATTTGTTTCATCATCTGTTGTTCCGAAGGCGTCGAACCTGACGTCCATTTTCTTGAAAACCTCATCGAAATGGACATGATATTTCTGAACGAGCTCTTTTGGTGTGATCCCGAGCTCCTCGGCATTTACTACAATAGGAGTTCCATGGGTATCGGAACCACAGACAAATGTTACTTCCTGTGAATTCTTTTTCAGGGATCTCACATAGATATCCGCAGGAATGTATGTCCTGAGATGACCCACATGAGCTTTCCCGTTGGCATACGGAAGACCGCATGTTACAAGTACGGCTTTATCAAAGGGGATATTTGGCATATATTTTCTCCGTAAAGATATGATCAGTATATCTGATGTTGATTGCCTGCAATTATAAAATATATTTCGCTTGCAAAGCACACAAGCTTTTTCAACATTCAGGCTCATTTTATGTAGAGGATGGTAATTTAGTGATGAGCGGAAAATATCCCGATAGCAGTGAAGGATCTTCGGATGACACTGAATATCATACATATCCATATTCTTACTCAGAATCAGAAAAGGATGATACGATCCAGAACAATTCACCTTCAGACATGCCGGAAGAAACAGCATCAACCGATATAATGGGCAGAGAGCAGACGCCGGAAACTGAGAAATACCAGGGTGCGGATGAAAGTAAAAATGAAAGAGCCAATACCTCAAATACTACTTACTCCGGTGATAGGCTCCATGGTCCCGAAAAAAAGAGCCGCAAGTGGCAGTATCTGGCAATCGTAGCCGTTCTTCTGCTGGTTATCGGATCAAGTTTTGTGATAATCTTCCAGGCCTTTGGCGGAGGCCTGTATGCACCGACAGATAAAGTTGCAGTAATCTACGTACAGGGTACCCTTCTTACAAGCAGTGTGCCCGGTGGCCTTGGATATGCAACATCGGAAGACGTGGCTGAAAGCATAAGGGATGCAACCGCCGATGAGAATGTGAAGGCCATAGTGCTGCGTATCAACAGTCCCGGAGGCTCTTCCACCGCAGGTGAAGAGATATACACCGAGGTAAGAAGGGCAAGTGAAAGCGGTGTACCCGTAGTCGTATCCATGGGAGATGTGGTAGCAAGTGCAGCCTATCATGTATCAGCACCTGCAGACCTTATAGTTGCCAATCCATCCACAATGACAGGAAGCATCGGCACCATATGGATGTTCGAGAACCTTTCGGGCTACTATGATCAGGAAGGTATAGATTACTACATTGCCAAATCCGGTGAGTTCAAGGACATGGGAGGTTCATGGAGAGGTCTCACGGAAGATGAAAAGGAGTATGCAAACCTCGTCGTTGCCCAGGTATACTCAACCTTTGTGGAAGATGTGGCCGAAGGCAGGGACATGAGCGAAGGTGAGGTAAGGGACCTTGCAGACGGCAGAATATACACCGGTGAGACGGCAATGGAGCTCGGACTGGTTGATGAGATGGGTAACTTCTATTATGCCCTTGACAGGGCAGCGGAACTCGGAGGAATCGAAGGTGAGCCGACCATTGTTTACATGAACAGGCCGACACTCTCAAGCCTGCTCTTTGGCTCTGAATCCAATACATCGGCAGCAATCGAACAGTTCCTGAGCTTCTATGAGGAAAGTCCGTATGGAAAGATAGTCTGAGGTGTAATGCCTTTTACACCATTTCATCTCGGACCAGCTTTTTTGCTGGGAGAGATGTTCGAGAAACGGATAAATCTTATTTCCATACTTCTTGGAAGCATAATCATTGATGTGAGAGCAACATACTGTCTGTTTAGCGGTTGCAGACCTCTTCACGGACCATTTCACACCTTTCTAAACGCAACAGTGATTGCATTGTTGTTATCCATTTTCTTGTTTTCACAGAAAGAATGGTTACAGAAAATTACAGATAAGCTGAGGATAGAGAGGACATATTCTTTTATTTCTATAGCCATAGGGACACTAATCGGAACCTTTAGCCATGTGCTGCTTGACTCTTTTCTTTATACTGATACCAGACCATTGTGGCCTTTTTCTTTAAACCCCTTTCTTGGAATTGCAGGATCAGGAACAATATATCTACTCTGCATGATCTCATTTTTACCTGCAATGATTATTTACTTTCACAGGTACCTGAAAAGAGATTGCTACCCATCCGTCTCTGAAAATAAGATGGAAGCAGAATTTTCCTGAGTCTTATTTCATTTTTCCACATTCCTCATGCCTGAAGCAGTCCACCACATGGTCATTGACCATCCCCATGGCCTGCATGTAGGCATAGACTATGGTCGGACCTACGAAGCTGAATCCCCGCTTTTTCATATCCTTGCTTATCTTTTCGGACAGGTCGGTCCTTGCAGGTATCTCTGACATGGAGTTCCATGAGTTCTGTATGGGTTTACCTTCCGGCAGAAATTTCATGAGATAATTATCGAATGAACCAAACTCCTTCCTTACTTCGATGAAGGCTTTTGCATTATTAACCGCTGAAAGTACTTTTCTCCGATTCCTGATAATTCCTGAATCCTGCAGGAGTTCCTCGATCTTTGATTCATCGTAGGCAGCAACCTTATTGTAGTCAAAATCATCAAAGGCCTTTCTGTAGTTCTCCCTTCTTTTGAGAATGGTGTCCCAGCTAAGCCCTGCCTGCGCTCCTTCAAGTATCAGGAACTCGAACAGTTTCCTGTCATCATGCTCAGGCACTCCCCATTCGCTATCGTGGTACTCCCTTTCATTTTCATTCATTTCGGCCCATTCACAACGTATTTTCATGTTTTCAAAAGAGGAATAAAATGTTTTATATTTTCTGATTCCAAACCTCAACACAGGAAACAGAAACAAAAAACAAGCATTCACCATGAAAGAGAATTACTTCGGCATCCATGTGGAAGAGTATGATAAGTGGTATGAAAAACACCATGCTGTTTACGAATCAGAACTTCAGGCCATTAGAGAGCTGCTTCTGGATATCATACCCGGAAGAAGCCTTGAAATAGGAGTCGGTACGGCAAGATTCGCATCCGTTCTTGGAATCAGTTACGGAATAGATCCCTCGCAAAAAATGCTTGAGATTGCAGTAAAACGTGGCATCAGACCTATCCGGGGGATTGCGGAAGAACTGCCCCTGAAAAGTTCGTCAACTGAACTCATATTGATGGCCACAGCCCTTTGTTTTACCGATAAAGAACGCACACTCAGAGAGATACATCGGGTACTTGCACCAAGGAACGAGCTCATAATTGCATTTATCGAACGTAACAGCCCCCCGGGACAGGAATATGAAAAAAGAGCAGCAAAGAGTAGTTTTTTCAAAGCTGCCAGCTTCTTATCAGCGAAGGAACTCACAGACAGTTTGGAGAATCATGGTTTTGGTGGATTTATTTTCAGGCAGACCCTTTTCAAGCCTTTAAATGAGATAAAAGTAGCCGAAAAGCCGATTGAAGGGTTTGACAGCGGTTCCTTTGTCGTTGTAAAGGCAACAAATATAAAAGACTGGTAGCCAATCTTTTCTTTAATCAACGTGGGGCAATAGGATGAGAGGAATCGGTAAAGAATTCATGGAAAAAACGAAGTTCCAGTATGCTGAAAGATCAGACCAGGCATTGGGTTATCCTCAGCCTCCTCTGCAATCGGGGTCAGAGGATGAGGGGAAGGTTTTCGATCTTCCCGAATCAGAGAGTATAAAGGTCGACAGTATAGACATCAGAGAAGCCATAGAGAACAGGACAAGTACACGCAGTTACAGAATGGAAGCAATTTCCCCTGAAGAACTATCCTACCTACTCTGGTGCACTCAGGGTGTCAAGCAGGTCAAAAGTTCGGTGACATTCAGGACTGTACCTTCCGCTGGCGCCAGACACGCACTTGAGACCTATGTACTGGTAAACAATGTGGAAGGACTGGAAAAGGGTCTTTATCATTTCCTTCCCATCGAGCACAAACTTGTTCAGGTACAGACCGGGGAGCATATTGCCGAAGATATCAAAACCGCCTGTCTTGACCAGCCTTTTGTGCTAAACAGCGCAGTCACGTTCATCTGGACAGCTGTTCCATACAGGATGCAATGGAGATACGGAGAAAGAGGATACAGGTATCTCCATCTGGATGCAGGTCACGTCTGTCAGAACCTCTATCTGAGCGCACAATCTATTGATTGCGGTGTTTGTGCCATCGCAGCTTTTCTTGACGATAATATTAATATTTTACTGCAAATCGACGGTGAAAAGGAATTCACGATCTACATTGCGACTGTTGGAAAGATTACCTGATTACTAAAGCTCTGAAAAATCTAAAAATTGGAATCAGAAGAATAATCCTGCAGGTTCAGGGTAGCATCTCAAGTCCGAGATAATCCTTTATTATCGTATAGGCCATAGCCGGCGGGAAGGCTCCTGCCTCGGTGATGATCAGATCGATATACTCCGCGGGAGTGACATCGAACGCAGGATTTTTCACCCTGACGTTAGCCAGCTCGTTCAATATCTCTGGATCAATTACTTCCTCACTGGCACGGTCCTCGATCTCCACCATTTCACCAAGCAGGGT
>JAALLQ010000291.1_pt1 | contig 13492 bp, 10 predicted proteins | sample 7245921 | NCBI WGS metagenome assembly JAALLQ01 (sample SAMN13049200, study PRJNA578106) | oil field metagenome | isolation source: filtered produced water from oil reservoir B7 | place: USA:offshore Texas | collected 2016 | reverse complement strand
CGCCAGACGGCGATAGACCGGAGCCGTTCCAGCCTTTAGAGAAGGCACCCACATTGTCATGGTGACAATAAACCCCTTGAACCGAATAAAACATCATGAATACTGAAATTGTATCGATTTATGCCGCAGCAATCAAGAGATTGTATCGATACAATTTAACCCTTATTCATGAGCCAACCATGCCGACACACCTGTTCCCAGACCCGAATACTGACATTGCATCCTTGCTTATTTTTGCCTTATCCATGGCGGGCAGCCCCGGCCCCAACAATGTTATGTTGACCGCATCCGGCACCAATTTCGGCTTCACCCGCACCATTCCACACATGGCAGGCGTCCTTGCCGGAATGATTATCATGCTGCTGTCTGTTGCCGCCGGTCTTGGGGTTCTGTTTGAAGTATGGCCGTTTTTACACGACATTCTTCGCATTACGGGGGCCATGTTCTTACTCTACATGGCTTGGCGCATAGCAAATGCTGCGCCACCGCAGGACGGACCCTCAACGGCACGCCCAATGAACAGCGTTGAAGCCCTATTTTTTCAATTCGTGAACCCAAAAGCATGGCTGATCGCCATTTCTGCAATCTCAACCTTTACTGTGTCCGGGCCGCAGTTTTGGACTTCTACCCTGCTGATTTGCGCAGCATTCATGGTCGTCATGGTGCAAACCCTGCCACTGTGGACAAGTTGCGGCGTCTTGATCCGGCGCTGGCTATCTTCGCCATCCGCCTTACGTGGTTTCAACCGCGTCATGGGGATTTTAACCGCGGCATCCGTCGCTATGATCTGGCACTAATCAGGAGGACACCATGAAAACCATCGGACTGATCGGCGGTATGAGCTGGGAATCCACCGCCACATATTATCGCCTACTTAATCAAGAAATCCATGCTCGCCTTGGCGGGCACCACTCCGCCCGCATCCTAATGCACAGCGTAGACTTCGCCCCGATTGTTGAGCATCAAAAGCAAGGGAACTGGGACGCCTGCGCCGAAATTTTGGCCGATGCTGCACGTTCGCTGGAGTTGGCAGGGGCAGATATGCTGATCCTTGCCACCAACACCATGCACAAAGTCAGCGACGCCATCATTCAGGCAACAACGGTCCCATTTCTGCACATAGCCGAGGCAACGGGCGCAGCACTCAAAGCCAACGGAGTCTCTACCGTTGGCTTGCTTGGAACCCGTTTTACCATGGAACAAGCCTTCTATAAGGGCTACCTGCACACACATCACGGACTTACGGTAAATATCCCAGATACTGCCGAGCGCGAGACTGTTCACTCCATTATTTTTGATGAGTTGTGCCATGGGCATATTCTCCCCGCCTCACGGCAAACATACTTGGCAATCATCAACGAAATGCGCCGCAATGGAGCCGAGGCAGTCATATTCGGCTGTACAGAAATTGGCTTATTGGTAAAGCAGGAAGATACATCAGTGCCCTTATATGACACCACTGCCCTACATGTAAAAGCCGTGGCATCCATGGCTTTGGATACTCAATACCCCTGACTGCGTCCCTATTTCAGGACCACACCCCAATCTACGTAGGCTTATTTAACTGCATAAATATGTATTTAAAATTTAATTGACATTATTTTTTGAATATATAAATTGAAACCACGCGCCGATTTGAGCAAACAGCTTGCGGGCGCATTAACAAGTGCAGCTAAAGCGGGTCGAGCCATCTTGGTGATCTCCCGCCCTTTCAACCTCCCCGAAAGGGGTAAGCGGAGAAGGCCATGATGTCAGGATCAGACATGTGTAACCCCCGGGGCCGGTAACACGGTCCACAGCCGCCCTCTGTACTCCCCCCACAAGCAGTACAGAGGGCACCCCACACAATTTGTCACCTGACATCTGGCGTTAACCGCCACAGAACATCACGATGGAGAACCCCCATGAAAAAAGCTCTATTTGCCCTTGCCGCGATTGCAACTGTTTCCCTCAATTCGTCTTGGGCACATGCCAAGGACCTGATCGGCGGCGTATCAGCCGGTCCCTACGGCGATATCCTCAGTTACGCTGCTGAATTGGCAAAGAAGGATGGCATCAACGTTAAAATCGTTGAATTTTCCGATTGGACACTACCCAATATTGCGCTGGCTGAAGGAGACTTGGACTTTAACCACTTCCAACACAAACCCTACCTGGACAATCAAATTGACCGAAATGGCTGGGAACTGGTCGCGGTTGAACCGACAGTCATTGTCCCCTTCGGCATTTATTCCCATACGCTCAAAAATCTGAATAATGTTACAGAGGGTGCAACCGTCACCATCCCCAATGATCCGACCAATGGCGCACGTGCCCTTCAATTGTTGGAAAGCACCGGATTAATCAGGCTGGATGCAAAGGCCGGGGTCAAGGCGACAACACTTGACGTTGTGGACAACCCGAAACACTTGAAATTCAGGGAAATTGATGCGGCTCAGCTGCCCCGTGCCTTGGACGATGTAGAGGTCGGCACCGTATCACTGAACTATGCACTGGCTTATGGGCTTGATCCCAAGTCCGCACTGGTTACAGAAGATAAAGCCAGCCAGTGGGGATTGTGGCTTGTCACACGGCAAGACAACCAAAATGACCCGGACTTACGCAAATTCTTTGACATTGTTCGATCCGATAAAGTGAAAGCCTTTATCAAGGACCATTACAACGACACCATCATTCCGGTTTGGTAAACCGCCTGCAAAAACGTCAATGCCCCGAGGCTAAGTTTCGGGGCATTTTTTCTCTTCCATAATTCATTGAAGCACGCACCCGAGGCTATTCGGGGAACAGCGCCTTCATACATTCCAGCAAGGTCATTGATCCTTTGACCAATTCGATCGTGCTCCTCGGCTCAAATTCCGCAATTTCAACACCAACCACGGTGGAAATTGCCGATAAATGAGCCAACATGGCCTGTAGCTCTGCCTTCTTAAGGCCACTTGGTTCGACATACTCCCCGGGAAGATCATCCGGGTCAAAAGCATCCACATCCAGATGGATATAGACCGGACGCCCGGATGCAAATGCCGTAATTTCTTGCCATTTGGCATCACCATCACCCGGTACATACACGGCAACCCCATTACCCTGAATGTACGCAGATTCCGCAGCATCCAAGGCACGCGTTCCTGCCAAAATCAAATTTTCGGGGCGAAGCCCAGCACCGTAACCACTGTCCCACAGGCCCAAACCCGCAGCCAAAGCCATGCCGCCAATATAGCCGCTGGCGCTGGTCTCCGGCGTATTCAGATCACCATGGGCATCCAGCCAGACGACAACAGCATCAGGGTGGTACATCAACGCAGTCGGCAACGTTGCAATGGACAACGCACATCGCGCTGTCACTGTAATCGGCACCTTGCCGCGGGCGAACACACCGTTCAAACCATCCCGTGCCATTTCCATGGTCCATTTGGCTTCATCCAGAACCGTCGGCAAATCCGACGCAATTCCGGCTCGCACGGTCTTTTCCAGTTCTACATAGGGCAAATCAAGATGCAGGGATAATTCATCGCTCAAAGGTCCAACGGCCTGCATAGCCACCTCTGTTCTGTCCCCGGCATAACCGACGACAGAGACCACCTCGACCTTATCCAATGCGTTACTCGCCATGCAGCCCTTCCTTATTCTTGGGGAAAGTGCATGCTAACAGAGATCACCCCAGAACCAAAATCTGTCTTTATTGAAAATGTGTGGTCACTCGCCGTCAAGCCGTTCAGGCCGAATCTCTAAGTCCATTTTTCGTGGACCTTCAGAACCTTCGGCAAGCACCGCATGAATACATCGATCAGCTTCGGATCAAAATGCTGCCCAGATTGGGCCAACATGTAGTCGACAGCTTGCTCTATCGGCCATGCAGATTTGTACGGACGTTCACTGGTCAGCGCATCAAATACATCGGCAATTGCGGCGATCCGGCCTTCAAGGGGGATATCCTCCCCCTTCAATCCCTGTGGATAGCCTGACCCATCCCACTTTTCATGGTGCGTATAGGCAATACTGCCCGCGAGGCGTAGCAAAATTGATGGCTGTTCCCCAATGATGGTTCTGCCGATTTCGGGATGACGCACCATAACCCGCCACTCGTCATCAGTCAGGGGACCGGGTTTCAATAAGATATCATCGCGAATGCCGATTTTCCCCACATCATGCATGGGGGCAGCTCGCTCTATTCGTTTGCATTCCACCGCAGACATACCCAGCCCATCTGCCAGAATATGGCAATACAGGCTCATGCGCGTAATATGGCGACGGGTTTCATTGTCCTTATATCCGGCGGCACGCCCCAACGCATTCACCATTTCAAGGTAAGTCTTTTCCAGAACATCAGCCCGCACCAAAGACAGATGCGCCCGGACACGACTTAACACAATGTTTGGGATGATCGGCTTTTCAATAAAATCGACGGCATGCACATCAAAGGCATGGGCTTCATGCTCCACCCCTGTCATGGCGGTCACAAAAATGATCGGAATATTCTCCGTGGCTTCCATGCCTTTCAAAGCCACCGCCACATCATACCCAGACAAACCGGGCATCATCACATCCATCAGGATCAAATCAGGAAGATGCTTTTTGGCAAGCTCAATTGCTCGCTCACCATTCTTTGCCGTGTACAGCTTGTAATCATTGGACAAGACCCCGCCCAATATACTGATGTTAGCGGCCTCATCATCAACAATCAGGATTTTATTGGGCTCAGCCAAGGTTGCCGCAAAATGCAGGCCGGAGCTGACTTCCATCATAAGGTTGACCTCCTGCATAGCTCGGCAGTTTTCAGCTGATTATCTTCGAAATTGAGCATCAGTGCTTTAAACTTAATGAATTCTGCATGAGCCTGATCGTAATCGTACTCCAACAATGCGGTACGCATGGGTGTGAAATCAAAGCCACCTTCATAGCGCGCGTTTAATGCATCCAGAGCCGCAACGGCAGAAAACTCCTGATCATTAATGGAGCGTTCCAATTGCTGGATCAGTTCATCAAGCGTCTTTGCTTCCGACGATGACGTCTCATGCTCATCGTTATCCCCAACTCCATGACACAAACGATCACGAATTGCGGACAAACTATCCTGCAAAGCATGGGCCGCATTCAGCAGACCACTGAAATGCTCTGGCTCAACTGCTTCCCCGGACTTAATTTTTGCCTCGAGCGCCATTGCCTCCGCGTGAATTGCATCTGCCCCGAGATTGGCACTAACGCCTTTTAAGTTATGAAGAATATTCTGCGTTTCCTCCGCATTACCGTTGGCATATACCACCGCGGCAGTTTGCGCCTTATCTCCTGCGTCTTCGACAAAACGTTCAAGCAGGCTGTAGAGGCGATCACCATCCCCCTGCAGCCTTGCCAACGCTGCTTTATCATTAAAAATCAGGGGCGAAGGGGATTCATCGCCCGAAGGCGCAGATATTTGTTCCGCATCATGCATGATCAATTCTGTGTCAGCAGACTGAGCACGAACCTGCGTGACCAACGTATGGAACAATTTTTCCGGGTCAATCGGCTTGGACAAATGCGCATCCATACCAGCGTCGTAGCATTGTTTGGCATCTTGTTCCGAAGCATTTGCCGTCATCGCAATGATAGGAATATCTTTCCATTCGGAATGGGCGCGAATGTGGCGAGTTGCCTCGAAACCATCCATCTCCGGCATTTGTAAATCCATCAGAATGGCATCGATATTGGGAACATGTAGCTCCAGCGCGTTTAGGGCCTCCTTGCCGTTATCTGCGACAACAACACGCGCCCCGGCGGAACTCAAGATCGCCGTTGCCACTTCTTGATTCAGTTTATTGTCTTCAACCAAAAGCACGCGCAGTCCGTAGACATTGCCGTCACTGATTTGGATGAGATCTTCCTTTTTCTGCGACGAGTTTTGAGGTGTCACAATGTGCAGTATGGTTTCAAAGGCAACAGACGGAGTAACCGGTTTGGTTAAAAATGCCTCAACCCCGAATTCCGTGCCGTGCTCTTCCAAAAGGTCAATGCCGTATGCCGTTTCCAAAACAATCGCCGGACATTGATCGCCATGCTCCATTTTCCGGATTTTCTCTGCGACCGTAATCCCGTCTGCTTCCGGTAACCGCCAGTCCATGAAAACTATTCTGTATGGCTGCCCATCGGTGAAGGCATCCTGCACTGCATCAATTGCGGCCTCTCCGGTTTCTACACCATCAACTTTACAACCCAATTTCCGAATAATGTTAACGGTATAGGAAAGTACGGTTGGGTCGTCCTCGACAACCAAAACACGAATTTTACCCAACACCTCCCGATAATCGGTAACGGACAAGTCCACCTCATCACAAGCTTCAAGTGGCAAGGCAACAGTAAATTCACTCCCCAGCCCCTGCTGGCTGGAAACGTGGAATTCCCCGCCCATAAGGTCGGTCAATTGTTTGACAATCGACAATCCCAGCCCCGTGCCACCATATTTACGGGTCGTTGAACTGTCCGCCTGATTGAATGGATGCAAAATTCGCCCCAACACCTCTGGCGACATGCCAATCCCTTCATCCCGAATTCGGAACTCAACAAAAACTTGCCCATCTTCACGCCGAGTTTGCTCGATCATTAAAAAGACATGTCCCTGTTGGGTAAACTTGACGGCATTACTCAACAAATTGTTGAGAATCTGCGCAATACGAAGGGGGTCTCCGCGAAGTCGGCGCGGCATATCCAGCGCATAATCCACCACCAGTTCGATCTGCTTACCCCGCGCCAATGAATTCGCCACATTGACAACATCGTTCACCATGTTGTCGAGACTGAACGGGATGGATTCAATTTGCAGCTTGCCTGCCTCAATCTTGGAAAAATCAAGAATATCGTTGATGACATGCAGCAACAGCCGGGCTGAACTATCAATTTTTTCAACTTGGTCTCGAACGGGCAAAGGCAAATCCCGCTTTAACAGCAAATACACCAGACTGATGATTGCATTCATGGGCGTGCGAATCTCATGGCTCATATTCGCTAAGAAATTACTTTTGGCTTGAGTTGCCGCTTCAGCAATTTCCTTAGCCCGCTGCAAGCCACGGGTTTTTTCCGCCACCAATTGTTCCAGTGTCTCTTGCTGCTTCTTTAATGATGCTTCCACTTCTTTTTGCGCAAGTAAACGCGCCTCTACCGCTTCACGCTTTGCCGATGTCCGCTGCATATGCCAACTTGCCCAGAACCCAATCAGCAACAGCGTAATAATAATAAAGCCGTGACGCACCTTCACGGGCCAAATCAGATTGCTATACGCAGCAGTCGGCACAAACGAAATGACTTTCCAGAAATAGTCCTGATTGTTGAAATATTGGTTGCTGGAGGCAAAGGCTTCAGCCGTGCCGGAACTGGAAATTGCAGCCCGTTGCACCGGGTACACGGTCCTAAATCCCCAAAGCCCCTTTTCATTAATAAAGTGCCCTGCATTTTCCTGATTCATTTTGTCCCATTCTGCGGGGTACAAGGCCTGCATTCGGGTATCCCGCCGCAGCATAAATCCCCACTCCATTTGGGTATCCGGGTGCAATAACCAGTACCCGTCACGGTTTAAAATGGATATTTCAGACGGACATGCCTTTTCCTGACAACTGTGGATGGCCTGACGGAAACGATGCCGCAAATTGTCCCCAAGGTAATTGATCAGCAAAATCCCACGCTTCAGACCATCGGAGCCAAAAATCGGCATCCCAATCCGAATCATGGGCTTGAATGGCATTTCCAACTGCCCTTTTTCGATATTCAAATCCAAGGGTGAGACAAATATCTCCCCCTTGTTCAAGGCAAATGCGTCTTTGAAGTAATATCGCTCGGCTTTGTTTTGCAGCTGGGCCTTCGGCACCACGACGGCGGCCTCATCAGCATAATTCACCCGCAGGACTTCCATTCCACTCGCATCAAGCCAACGCAGTTGGTCATAGGTTTTTTGAATGGTCGCGAAGGATACAAAATCTGCCCGAAGACGGTTGAAATGCGCGGGCGTCGGCTGTTCCAGCCAATCCGCCAAACTGACCAACTCCGAAAGAAACAACAAATCCTGAAATACGTCCTGCAATTCTCGCTCAAGAGCAGCCGCCCCCAAATCAAGGCTATGCATCTCTGAACGGATCAGGCTCTGCTTCTGGTGTTTGATATCATCAAAATAAGAATACGCACCACCAAGTATCACCAATAGGCAAAACGGCATGAAATACAGAAGCGTTCTTTGCATTTTGTGCACAAAGCGAGTCTGGACCATATTTCCTCTCTCCGCGAAAGCAGTCGTGAAGACGTGCCCGATGGCACCAGTCCTGACCTACTAGGATCAAACAAAAGAATGCATTGATCAAACAAATAGTACCATTGCGTTCAATTCAATTAGAAATAATCCAATCGCAAGTTATGATACACATATGACATCATATGCTGCCACCACATAACACCCAGAATGATCATTTAGCGCCGGGAGCCAGTAACCCGAAGTTGCATATCCAGCATAAATGGATCACCATAAGACTTCGGAACTCCAAAAGTGGGGGCGACAAAATGGTTGATAGCAACGAGCTGGACAAGCAAACGGCGTCGAAGGACGAGGTTGACCGCATCCGTACAGAATATCGGCAGACCTTATATACCTTACGCCAGACTCAAGACGCATATGGGCGCCTTGTCCCCAAGGACTTTTTGCACCTACTTGGCGATGGCAACATCCTGAATATCCAACTGGGTAAGGAGATGGAAAAACGGTTAACCGTGATGTTCACAGATATTCGTGATTTCACGACCCTATCTGAAACCATGTCTCCGAGCGAGACTTTCGCATTCCTAAACGCCTATCTCGGTTACATGGAACCGCCGATACAACGCCATGATGGTATTATTGATAAGTTTATCGGGGATGCGGTCATGGCCTTATTCGCAAAGACACCGCAAAACGCCGTTGAAGCCGCGATTTCCATGCGCAAGGCTCTTGAATATTTCAACCAACAGCGCGAAAAAGAAGCGCAAAAACCCATTGATATGGGAATCGGCCTTAATACGGGGCTCAGCACACTTGGCATCCTTGGTCATCTCGAACATATGGAAGCCACAGTAATCGGCGACACCGTTAATGTGGCTCAACGCATTGAAAGCCTAACAAAAACATACAAAGTCGGCATTTTGATCAGCGAGGATACGCTTACCTGTCTGGACGACCCCGATAAGTTTTTTGTGCGTTTTGTTGACCGAACCCCGGTCAAAGGGCGCATCCGGCCCATTTCTGTCTATGAAGTTTTCGACAGCGACCCAATGGAGCTTGCGAAGGGAAAACTTGCCACACTCGATACGTTCGAAAAAGCAGTGGCTTATTACCACTTGCGAGAAATCGACCGGGCTTTACCCCTTTTGACAAGCTGCCTTGAAACCGTACCGGATGACACCGTCGTAAAAATTTATCTGGAACGCTGCAATACATTCAAAGAAACCGGGATTTACGATGGCCTTAGCGAATTGTTACATAACGTGCAGTGGCAGGACAGCTTCAACACGGGCATAGATATTGTAGACCGACAGCACCAAACGCTGCTGATAAACATCAACAAACTGGCAGAGGCCATCCAGCACAAGGATGATAAAGCCGCAGCGGAAGTGTTTGACTTTCTCGAAAGCTACGCAATTGAACACTTCAACACCGAAGTCGAATACATGCGAAAATACGACTACCCATTTCTTGAAGACCATTTACAAGAACATGGATCGTTTGTTCGCAGTTTCACCGTGACTAAACAGGAAATCCTGTCTGGGCGGCATGATCCTTTGCTGTGCCTGTTCCGCATCAACCTGTTTCTGTACGACTGGTTAATCAGCCACAGCACCCGCATTGACAAACACTTCGCCAACTATGTCCTAGATAAAATGCGCATGGACACATAGCCACCGAAGAGCATGACAGGCCCAAAACGGACGAAACCCCCAAGGTTTCCCTTGGAGGTTTCATGGTGGAGCCGATCAGGATCGAACTGACGACCTCTACAATGCCATTGTAGCGCTCTCCCAACTGAGCTACGGCCCCTTTTCACAACACCAGAAATCCGGCGTCGGGAGGCGCAAGTTAGTCCGACTTACGCCCCAACGCAACAAAAAAATTCAGGAAAAAACCAAAGCCCGATTTTTCCGGCAACGCCCGGCCTAACGATCATCATCCGGTTCCACATGCTCCATGACCTCGGACATATCTTCCTCGTCATGTTCAAGCTCAGACATATCTTCGATTAGGTCATCCTCGGCCTCGGGATCCTCGGTCAGGTCTACGTCGTCAAGGTCAATATCCACGTCGTCGAGGTCAAGTTCTTCACCATCGACGTAACGGACCACCTTAACCGGAGCCTTTTCCTCAACCGGTTCCGGGACAGTAGAAGCCAACGGAATAATTGCGACGGGCGTGAACTCGTGACCGCATTTTGGACAAACGACGGGCGAACGCTCCATGTCATAAAAACGGGCGTTGCAGGCTTCGCAGGTTCTTTTTACACCCCATTCAGGTTTTGTCATGGGTCATCCTCCTCATCAACGGATTCACAACCACACCACTTTCACTGATCGACGACACCATTCATGACAATTTAAACAACTGGTGTCTCGACAACCACAGGAGCAGGGGAAAACAATCTGTGCTCTATATTTCATTGTCCATGTTGCCATGCCTCTGTCAAAGCGTTTATTTGCAGGGTTTGGCGCGATTCCTGTTGCTTTTTTCATAGACTCTGGTCCCGATCCTGCCAAATATGCTACGACCTTGTTCTTAAAGGTTCACCTGACTACGCCATGAAAGATATGCCGCACCATGAGCCATTCTGACGGTTTGCCCATTACCGCCACTTCATCCAAGGCCCGCCCTTTATCCGGTTCTGTCCGGGTTCCGGGGGACAAATCCATCTCGCACCGCGCATTGATGTTTGGCGCTCTCGCGGTTGGTCAAACCCGCGTCACTGGATTGCTGGAAGGTGAAGACGTCCTTCGCACAGCAGAAGCCATGCGACAATTGGGGGCAACAGTCCACCGTGACGCACTTGGCACATGGACCATTAACGGGGTTGGCATTGGCGGTCTTTCCGAACCGAATGATGTGATCAACATGGGCAATGCCGGAACCGGAGCCAGATTGTTGATGGGGCTGCTGGCAACCTATCCCATGACTGCATGCTTTACCGGGGATGCCAGCCTGCGCAGCCGACCGATGAAACGGGTCATGACTCCGTTGTCTCAATTCGGTGCGGAATTCATGGCGCGGGACGGTGGACGCCTCCCCCTATGCATGCGTGGCAATGCCGAGGCCGCCCCAGTCACTTACACAGTTCCCGTTGCTTCCGCCCAAGTCAAATCCGCCGTCCTTCTCGCGGGCCTGAATATTCCCGGCACGACGACCGTAATCGAACCCGTGGCAACCCGCGATCACACGGAACGCATGCTGGCAGGCTTTGGTGCTGAAATATCCACCGAAGACACAGAAAATGGTGGCCGCATTATCACGCTGGTTGGACAACCAGAACTACACCCTTGCGACATCACTGTCCCTGCCGATCCGTCATCGGCAGCGTTCCCGGCGATTGCCGCATTGCTTATTCCCAACTCTGAGATCGTTCTGACCGATGTCTGTACCAATCCACTGCGGTTCGGCCTATTCGATACGCTGAGGGAAATGGGTGCTGATATCACTCTGGAAAATCAACGCACCATTGCCGGAGAAAGCGTTGCCGACCTCAGAATTAAATCCAGCACACTACACGGCATTTCCGTTCCGGCAGATCGCGCCCCAAGCATGATTGACGAGTTCCCAATTCTTGCCGTTGCCGCAGCCTGTGCCGATGGCACCAGCCGCTTTAACGGTGTCGAGGAGCTTCGGGTCAAGGAAAGCGACCGCTTCACCGCCATCGTCGACGGCCTGAGCGCATGCGGCGTATCCGTAGAGGCTGACGGAGATGACATTGTGATCCATGGTTCAACATCCTCCGCGCCAAAAGGTGGCGCGACCATTGCGGCCAACCTCGACCATCGCATTGCCATGAGTTACATCATCCTAGGGGCCGTATCCGAAGCTCCAATTACCATTGATGATGTGCGCTCCGTGGACACCAGCTTCCCCGGCTTTGCAACGTTGATGAACTCTCTTGGCCTGACGATTTCTTAGGACTGCTTATTTGATGATTATTGCCATTGATGGACCAGCCGGAGCAGGCAAAGGCACTCTGGCCCGACGCATTGCCCAAAATTATGACCTTGCCTACTTGGATACCGGCGCGCTGTATCGTGCGGTCGGCGTTCAGGTTCTTGATGCCGGGGGCGACCCATCGGACCCTGAAACTGCGACAAAGGCGGCAAAGTCTTTGCGTCAGGATTTACTCGATTCGCCCCGCTTGCGCACAGAGAACGCCGGATCTGCCGCATCAAAAGTTGCGGCAATCCCTGCTGTGCGCGATGCGTTGCTGGATTTCCAACGTAACTTCGCCCAGACCCCGCCAACACCTTGTAAAGGTGCGGTTTTGGACGGCCGAGATATCGGCACAGTCGTTTGTCCCAACGCCGATTTAAAACTGTTTGTAACAGCCTCCGCTGAAGAACGTGCCCGCAGGAGAACCATAGAGTTGCGCGGCAAAGGCGAAGCGGCTATACATGAGCACGTTCTAGCGGACATAATTGCCCGCGATGAACGAGATCGTGACCGTGCAACGGCCCCCATGGCACAAGCCAAGGATGCCATTGTCCTCGACACCACGGATTTGGATGCAGATGCGGTTTATGACCGTGTTGTCCAAATTCTGACTGAACGGGACGCATGATCACTCCGTGTTTGGTCCTGATCCTCACATCTGTGTGAAATCGGGATCATAAAACCGAACCGTACACGATGCGGCGCCAGACGGTGCTGTACACGTGACGGTTTTTGCTGCAACACGGTCGCCTAGTAGCGGCAAGACCGCCGGAAAAACCGGTAGGCCCGAATAGCGACACGAAAAGGAAACCCTCTCGGTATGACCGATACTGGATTTATCCCGGGCGCAGACGAAGATTTCGCCGCCCTCCTTGAACAGTCTTTCTCTGAAAACGGCAGCCTCGAAGGCTCTGTTCTGACTGGCACCATCGTAAGCGTTCTCTCTGACTTTGCATTGGTTGATGTTGGCCTCAAATCCGAAGGCCGCGTCCCGTTGAAAGAATTTGGCCACAACGCCGAAGTCACCATCGGCGACACCATCGAAGTGTTCGTTGATCGTTACGAAGACCGCGACGGCTTGGTCGTCCTGTCCCGTGAGAAAGCACGCCGCGAAGAAGCATGGAACGTCCTTGAAAAATCTTTCGAAGACAGCCAACGCGTCAACGGTGTGATCTTTGGTCGCGTCAAAGGCGGCTTCACCGTCGATTTGTCCGGCGCAGTGGCGTTCCTGCCGGGTTCTCAAGTGGATATCCGTCCGGTGCGCGACATCAGCCCGCTGATGGGTCAGGAACAACCGTTCCAAATCCTGAAAATGGATCGCACCCGTGGCAACAT
>JAALLQ010000290.1_pt1 | contig 13499 bp, 13 predicted proteins | sample 7245921 | NCBI WGS metagenome assembly JAALLQ01 (sample SAMN13049200, study PRJNA578106) | oil field metagenome | isolation source: filtered produced water from oil reservoir B7 | place: USA:offshore Texas | collected 2016 | reverse complement strand
CAGGCTTGTGATAAAAGAGGGCGTCGAGGAGCGACTTGCTGACTCCGTTGAAGCCGCACTTGAGAAGAGCGGCGGTACCCTGACAGTACAGGTACTTGAAGGGGAAGAGCTGACCTTCAGCGAGAATCTTGCATGCTCCGAGTGTGGCATCGGTTTTGAGGAAATGGAACCCGCCGCATTCTCATTCAACAGCCCGCAGGGAGCATGTCCGGAGTGTCACGGACTCGGAACCTCCATGGAATTCGATCCGGACCTGATAGTTCCTGACAGGACACTTACACTGCGTGAAGGGGCAGTTGAGCCCTGGAGCGGAAAGAGCAAGGACGGCTACCACATGCAATCCCTGGAATCACTTGCAAACCACATGGGATTCTCTATAGATGTGCCATTCCAGGACCTTGATCCTGAAGTACAGGAAATAATATTCTATGGCAGTGACAAACGCATACCATTCGTACACAAAGGCAGGAACGGTGGCATGTGGAGACATACCGGCAGGTTCAAGGGAGTTATCGCAAACCTGTCCAAGATATTCGAGAAAACCGAATCCGAAAGCAGTAAGGACAGGATGCGACGATATATCAGTACAAAACCCTGCCCTGTATGTGACGGGAACAGACTCAAACCTGTCAGCCTTGCTGTCAGGGTTAACGGTTCCAACATTATCGAAGTCACGAAAATGTCGGTTGAAGAAAGTCTGCATTTCTTCCAGCTGACCGAGACAAAACTTGATGAGCGTGAGTACACCATTGCACGCCTCATAATGAAAGAGATAAAATCAAGACTGGGTTTCCTTATGGACGTTGGGCTTGATTACCTCAGCCTTAGCAGATCGGCTGCAACACTTTCAGGAGGCGAGGCCCAGCGTATCAGGCTTGCGACCCAGATCGGCTCAAGTCTTATGGGTGTACTGTATATTCTGGACGAGCCAAGCATCGGCCTGCACCAGAGAGACAATCTGCGACTCATCAATACCCTGAAACATCTCAGGGATATAGGAAATACCGTACTTGTGGTGGAACACGATGAAGAGACCATCTGCAGCTCGGACCATGTCGTGGACATGGGACCCGGAGCCGGCATCCACGGCGGGGACATCGTTGCCGAGGGTACTCCAGATGAGATAAAGGCCAATGGTGCTTCACTTACAGGAAAATACCTGAGTGGAAAACTGGCAATAGAAATACCGGAGAACAGGCGCAAACCTGAGAACAGCCTTGTGCTCTACGGTGCCAGGGAGAACAACCTGAAGGGCATCGATGTGGAATTCCCCTTAGGTATCCTGATATGTGTCACAGGTGTGTCAGGTTCCGGAAAGAGTACCCTTATCAACGAGACACTTAACAAGGTGCTTGCCAAGAAGCTAAATCGTGCGAGGGATATTCCCGGTAAGTATAAGGATATAGACGGGCTCGAGAATGTCGACAAGGTCATAACCATCGACCAGTCACCTATCGGGAGAACACCACGGTCGAACCCTGCAACCTACACCAACCTCTTTACACCCATCAGGGAACTCTTTGCACAGACGAAGACCTCACGTACCAGGGGATACAAGCCCGGGCGTTTCAGTTTCAATGTTCGTGGCGGCAGGTGTGAGGCATGCAAGGGTGACGGAATAATCACCATTGAAATGCATTTCCTGCCCGATGTCTACGTACCCTGTGAGGTCTGTCACGGCAAGCGCTACAACCGTGAGACCCTGGAAGTCACCTACAAGGACAGGAACATCGCCGAGGTGCTGGACATGACAGTGGAGGAAGCTCTGGAGTTCTTCGAGAACATACCGTCCGTCAGCCGCAAACTGCAAACTCTGTATGACGTGGGTCTTGGTTACATCAAACTTGGCCAGTCGTCCACCACACTTTCCGGTGGAGAGGCACAGAGAGTAAAACTGGCAACGGAACTCAGTAAGCGCTCCACAGGTAAGACTGTCTATATACTGGATGAGCCCACCACCGGCCTTCACTTTGACGATGTCAAGAAGCTTCTTGAAGTTCTCCAGCGACTGGTTGAGGGTGGAAACACCGTCATAGTCATCGAACATAACCTCGATGTGATCAAGACAGCCGACTGGATTATCGATCTCGGACCGGAAGGCGGAGACAAGGGCGGTGAGGTTATCGTAGAGGGTACACCCGAGGAAGTGTCAGAGAACGATGTTTCCTATACCGGGAAGTTCTTGAATAAGATGCTTGCCTGAATTCAGGCTATTTGTGCGACATTTAAGGTCGTGAGATTCATCACGGCCAGATAACTTTTTTGAAAATCCCACTTACTTTGCCATCATAATTATATACATCAATACACCTCTATCAGAATAGGGCTATGGGAAGCTCATGAATTACAGTGGGGCAAAGATATGAAAGGAAGAGAGTGCAATTTATCGTTAGATGAACTCCTGAAACTTGAAGGCGTTGCAGCCGCAGGCATTTTCAGTGAGGAAGGCAAACTCATTGATTATAAGTCCGGGATGAAGATGCCGGAAGAGATGGCAGACATGACATCAAAATTCTGCGGTACCGTGAACATGATGTTTGATGCTCTGGCCACTGCCTATACAAAACTCTATCAGATGAACTGGATGCCTCAACACAACTGGATGTACAGTGGTGGAGACTGGATTATTATTGTTTCAGGCACCAGGGGTGTGTTTGTGGAGAGCGAAAAGGCAGATGTTGAGAAGATAATCAAAGCACTTGGATTATGCTGAACACAGCAGATAAGCTGAACAACAGATAAGACTGGAAAGCCTCAGGATAACAGACCCGTAAGTCTTTTTTAGCACTGAAGTCAAGCGTTAAAGATAATAGAGATAGTCTTAGTTAATAAGATGAAAATATCTCTAATTAAGGGGAGTTATAAATGAGTTCAAAAGATAATCTTGAAGCAGCATTTACCGGCGAATCGATGGCAAACAGAAGATATCTGGCTTTTGCTAAAAAAGCTGATTCCGAAGGATATCCTCAGATAGCCAAACTCTTCAGGGCAGCAGCGGCTGCAGAAACAGTTCATGCCCACAACCATCTTCAGCGCATGGGTGGGGTCGGAACCACAATGGACAACCTGAAAGAGGCCATCGGCGGTGAGAAATACGAGTTTGAGACGATGTACCCCGAGTTCATCGAGGAAGCAAAGAAGGAAGAGGACAACAGGGCCCTCTGGAGCTTTGAAGTTGCAAACAAGGTAGAAAAAGTCCATGCCAGGTTGTTTGAAAAGGCACTTGAAGAGATCGGCAGCAATTCTGAAACCGATTACTATGTATGCAGCGTTTGCGGGCATACCCACGAAGGCAAACCAGAAGGCAACTGCCCGGTATGCGGAGCACCTGCATCTAAGTTCGATAAGATAGACTGAAACTGTTGTTTAAAACTGAAGTCAACACACAGGCTTATCACCAGAAAATGGATAGGCTTTCTGACTTCAGTCACTTCAAAGATGATGTTCTTTTTTAAGTGACGTCATTCACGCAACTTTTTTACGTACTGTGCCCACAGAAACAAACAAAAATCTAAATAAGCCGAGTCAACGGGCACTTTCTGGATTCAATCATCCAGGAAAGGTTATTTTAAATTTTTTACAGACTCGCAGATATAGTTATAAAACGTTAATACCATACAATTAGAGGGGAGAGGTTCATTATGAAAGGTAATGAAAAGATGATTGAGCATCTGAATGCTCGTTTAGCCGAGGAATTGACCGCAATTAACCAGTATTTTGTGCATGCAGAAATGTGTGAAGACTGGAATTATCAGAAACTTCATGAAGAGATCGAGAAACGGTCCATCCAGGAGATGAAGCACGCTGAAAGCCTGATAGAACGCATCCTTTTCCTTGAAGGAAAACCCATAGTCAGCAATTTGAACGAGATGCGTATCGGGGAAAAAGTTCCGAATATGCATGAGAATGACAGGTGGTCCGAGGAAGGAGCTATCAAGGGTTATAATGAAAGCATCAAACTGGCTTCAGAGATCGGGGACAATAATACCAAGACACTTCTCGAGTCAATACTGAAGGACGAAGAGGAGCACATTGACTGGATAGAGGCACAGCTGGAAGAGATCGAACAGATGGGAATCCAGAATTATCTGGCACAGCAGATCTACAAAGACGAATGATATAAATTAAACAGCTTTTTTTATTTAGAAATATCAAAAAATCATAAGAGGGAATCATTCCCCCTTCAGTTTTTCCACAAGCATCTCGACCTGCTCCACAGCAGTACCTATATACCTGTCAGGGTCCACGAGATTTACGATATCATCCTCGCTCAGGTAATTGGCAACATCAGGATTTGCCATCAGGACTTCCTTGAAGTGCTTGCCTGATTCATGGGCTTCCATTGCACTTGAGCGTACGAGCTCATGGGCTTCCTGGCGACCCACACCTCTTTTTGCAAGTTCTATCATCACAGCCTCACCCATATTCAGTCCCCTGAGCAGGTCCAGATTGCGACGGATGTTCTCGGGATAGAACCTGAGATTCTCGATCACACCGATACCCAGCTTGATTATGTGGTCTGTCAGGACACAGGCTTCGGGGAAGACTATCCTTTCACATGAGGAATTGGTCAGGTCACGCTCGTCCCAGAGAGTATTGTTCAACAGTTCCGGTTCGACCATTGCACGCACGATCCTTGCAAGCCCGCATATCTGCTCGGACTTGATAGGGTTTCTCTTATGTGGCATGGTTGACGATCCCACCTGCTTCTTTCTAAAGCTCTCCTCAACTTCTGCGATCTCGCTTCTCTGCAGGGAGCGTATCTCCACGGCGATCTTATCAAGGGTTGTCACGGTGTTGGCCATCCACATGACAAACTCAGCATGGCGATCCCTCTGGATGATCTGATTGGAAACGTCCACGGAGCCAATCTCGAGATATTCCATTACACGTTTCTGGACCTCGATACCGTCCTTGCCGAATGCAGCCTGGGTTCCCACCGCTCCGCTCATCTGTCCTACAAGCAGGCGCGGTTTGAGCTGTTCCAGACGCTCGATGTGGCGTGCGACCTCGGATGCCCATATGGCAAAACGCAGACCGTAGGTGGTCGGGACACCGATCTGCCCGTGAGTTCTTCCGGCACAGACCAGGTGCTTATGTTCGTCTGCCTGCATCAGTAATACGTCAAGCAGCTTCTGCATCCTGTCCTCAATGATCTTCACGGCTTCCTTGAGCTGCAGCCCGGTTGCGGTATCCAGCATGTCGTTGGAAGTGGCACCGAAGTGCACCCATTTACCGGCATCTTCCTCACATTTCTCGGATATGGCAAGCACAACTGCCATCATATCATGGTGAATCTCATTTTCGATCTCATTTACCCTTTCAAGTTCCACCGTGCCTATACTTGCTTCAATTATGTCTGCCGCTTCCTTGGGGATCAGTCCGATATCGGCTTCTGCCTTTGCCAGTGCTGCTTCCACGGTCATGATCTTCTCAAGCCTGTTCGCCTCACTCCAGACAAACTTCATTTCCTCGGTTCCGTAACGATATTCGATTGGATGGATTGCCATTATTAAGATCTCCATATGGTATTACTATAGTATCACAATCACAATACTATCATCAAGTGAATGGGTCTTGCTATTATCCGTATCTGATAAATAGGCTTTGAAAGCCAGCAAGTAAAAAAAAGAAATAGATAAGTGATTGGTGTCTGAAGAGATCAGACATCAACAACATCTGCTGTTCTGGGGAAATCTCCCTTGAAATCCAGATTGCCGTCCTCAACCTCCAGGGTCTCTATATTCAACCCCGGCATCTTTGCAAGATGTGAGTTGATGAGATTTTCAATCTCCTGTTCTCCCTGCACCGCGCTGCTTCCCGGTATTGCTAACAGACCCACCTTTGCACCGGAGATATCCACCTGAATTGAGCTGTCATCTGCCTTTTCAAAGCTGCCTTCGGCATAAACAGAACCTCTGAAATTATAAGCCATCTCGTTCAGATCGATATAGGCAGACATCTGTGCCTAGTTATTATTTCCGAGTTTGACCTGTATGTCCTTCAGAGAACCTTCATTGTTAGTTGCCTGAAGATATGAACTGAGCTGGGATTTTTACCTTTTTTTGTTTTGTACCATCGTTATTAGAGACCATCCGGTTCACTCCTTGAGAATCCACCATTTTAGAAACAAAAGAGGGTCACAGTTCAGGTTTAAAAGCGTTGTTATTCACTTCTGAAGTAAAATAGAGGAACTTTACTATGATTTTAGCTGAAAAACATTCATATAATGTAACCAAATACTATAAATATAAGTAAGTAGGAAAAAGGAAGGACGTTTCGTATAACCGTTCCAATAACATAAAAAGATGGTGAAAACTATGGAAGAAACGAATTTTGGCAGGATTTTTAAAAAAGCAGTTAGAAACTGTGTGCGGGTGATCTGAAATGGCCCTTGACACAGGAGATACTGCCTTTATAATTATTTGTACAGCTCTTGTAATGCTCATGACTCCGGGTGTGGGTCTTTTCTACGGAGGAATGGTACGCAAGAAGAACATTATTTCCATGATCGCAATGTCTTTTATCGCCTTTGCGATCGTAAGTATCCAGTGGGTACTTTTCGGATATTCACTCTCATTCGGTACCGATATCGGAGGCTTTATTGGTGGACTGGATTACCTCGGCCTACAGGGTGTGGGACTTGATGGTGAAGGAATACCGGATATGCTTTTCATGGTGTTCCAGCTTGTGTTCGCAGGAGTTACACTCGCAATTCTGACATCTGGAGTCGCAGGACGTATCAAGCTGAGTTCATTCATCGTACTCGGATTACTCTGGACAACTCTCGTATACGATCCCCTGGCCCACTGGGCATGGGGTGGCGGCTGGGCTGGTGAACTCGGAGCCCTTGACTTTGCAGGAGGAACCGTTGTTCACATCAGTTCTGGATTCGGTGCCCTTGCACTGGCAATGGTTATCGGAAACCGTGCAGGCTTTGGAAAATACAGCATGGAAGCGGAGAATATTTCCACTACTTTGCTCGGTGGGGCACTGCTGTGGTTCGGATGGTTCGGATTCAATGCAGGAAGTGCACTTGCCGCAGACGGACTTGCTGTCAACGCTCTTGTGGTCACGAATATATCAGCAGCCGCCGGTGCAATAACCTGGATGCTGGCAGCCTGGATCAAAGGCAAGCCAAGTTCCCTGGGTATGATCAGTGGAGCTGTTGCAGGTCTTGTGGCCATAACCCCTGCATCAGGATTTGTCGGACCAATGTCAGCTATACTTATCGGTGGTTTTGCAGGAATACTCTGTTTCAGTGCACTGCTGTTCCGTGAACGCAGAGGCCTGGATGAAAGTCTTGATGCCTGGGCTGTACACGGCATGGGAGGATTTTGGGGCGCAATCGCAACAGGCATCTTTGCAAGTGCAGCTATAGGAGGAGTCGACGGCCTTATCTACGGAAACGTAAATCAGTTCCTCATACAGGTACTTGACGCATCCGTTGCCATGATATACGCATTCGTTGTAACCTACATACTGGCAACGATTGTTGATAAGGTGATGGGACTGCGTGTAACCGAAGAAGAGGAATACGTAGGACTGGATATTTCCCAGCATGGAGAATCCACAACAGCCTGAGGTGATGATAGTGAAAAGAGTAATAGCAGTTATCAGACCCGAGAAACTCGAAGATGTAAAGTCGGCACTGGAAGAGAAAGGTTACTTTCCAATGACGGTGCATGAAGTAAAAGGTCGTGGTGCACAGAAAGGAATCTGTCTCCAGTACAGGGGAAAGCAGATCAAAGTGGATATGATCCCGAAGACTGAGATAGAGATGGTCGTAGGCGACGAGGATGTACGTCCCATAATAGATCTTATCCGCAAGAACGCACGCACCGGCAAGTTCGGAGACGGGAAGATATTCGTATCTCCTGTGGAGATCGTTGCGGGCATCAGGACAGACGAAGAGATAGTATCGTAAATTCAACATGTGGGTGAAAACCCACAAACCTATCTTTTTTACAGCATACAAATATTTTCCACATGGAATATAGATTCCATAGGAAAAATACATATTTTATAAAGCAGAATAATTTCTGCATACATTGATGAAGGTGTCACAATCAAGACAATAGTAGACTTACATTCACACACGACATTTTCCGATGGTGATATGCAACCCGGGGAACTGGTGGGGTATGCTTCAGAACTGGAGTTAAAGGCATTAAGTGTCACGGATCATGATACTGTGGAAGGTCTTGACATTGCTGAAAAGGAATGTGAAGGCAGAGGAATTGAATTCATACCGGGCATAGAATTTACCACTAAACTTGACACCCCACAAATGGAATTACATATTCTCGGTTATGGTTTTGACAGGGAGGACACGGAGCTTCTCAAAAAAACAGATGAAGCCAGGAACAATGCCTTCAAATATGCCAGAAAGGTATGTTCCATGCTGGAATCCTACGACTGGACCATCGATTACTCAGTACTTGAAAATGCCAGCGGGATACTGACAAAACATGACATCTGCACATCTGTTATTAAAGGTGACATAAGTAATTACGATTTCCATAACGAGTGGCTGGGTGAAAATTCAAGATTCTATGTTGAGATTGAGAAATTCAAAGCTGAGGAAGCTATCAGAACTATTCATGAAGCAGGTGGAAAGGCAATCTGTGCGCACCTGCTAAGGAGTCTGGATATGTTTGACAGTATGCATATGCTCCCCACTGTAGCCGGATCATTGATCCATGCCGGCATTGACGGATTTGAGGTGTTCTACGGAAACAGTACAAGAACACAGATAGAAATTATGCATGATATCTGCAGGGAACATAATCTTCTGATGACAGGAGGATCCGACTTTCACGGGAATGGAAGGAAGGGACGCTGTTCACTTGGGGGATACAAGACACACGGGATCAGTTACAACCAGCAGAAGATAATCGACGTGCTCCGAAGAAAAAAGACCGGCATCGAATTATTTATGGATTCTGGAAACAAAGAGCGGATTCTGCAAAACATATAAAAATAAATTCAATTCAAGGCACATACCAGTCAAGTGGTATCACTGCTTCGTCACCTTTTTTCTTTTCAGCCACAATAGGATAGTTAGTATCAACATTCTCCAGGAGTTGCACGATCAACCCGCAGCTTTCACCTTTCAGGATATACTGGAGCACAATTGCTTTTGTTTCCACAGGACCGTCCTGTGCACCCCATGCAGGTATTCTGACCTTTATTGCATCACCGATATTCGAAGGAAGCCTGCCCCTGAATTTCTCGACCTTGTTGAGTTCAAGAGGGAATCCGGTCCCTTCAAGATTGCTCTCAACCTCATGCAGATCCAGTTCCAGAGCAATAGCTATTTCCTCATTGGAATAACCCCGCTCATGAAGAAATCCCGTGGAACCCTTTTTCATATGATCGAGATCGGAATACAGAACAGGGCGCGTCCTGCACAGCTCTTTTATCTTTTCTATTCTTTCACTATCAAATTTATCTGCCATTATCTAGCTCCTGCAAGTTATAGATTGAACTTTGTTACCCGTTCCTGTCTGGATACCGGATTCAAACCAATCAAGAATGGAGAACATCAGGAATGCAGATTCTTCGACAAGATCTTTTCTTGAAATCATATAGTCCTCATTCTGAATATACCTGCCATCCACAAGATCGGTGCTGCAGTTTTCCACCAGATCATGAATACTTTTTGCGTCAGCCTCAGGATGAAACTGCACAGCCAGCACATTGCCACCATAAATAAAGCCCTGTTCTCTGCATGCTTCACTTTCAAAAAGACGGATGGTCTTTTCGGGAAGTTCAAACGTGTCACCATGCCACTGGAGTGCAGTGAACTCATCGGGAAAGCCGGAAAGCAGACCCGCTACCTCATATTTCCCTGTCAATCTTACTTTATGCCAGCCTATCTCCTTATATCTGTTTTGTGTTACCTTTGAGCCAAGTATTTCAGCAAGCATCTGTGCCCCGAAGCAGATGCCGAAAACTGATTTACCAGTATCGAGACATTTTTTCACAAATTCCTTCTCCGGTTTCAGCCAGGAAAAACTGTCTTCCTGGTATACGCTCATAAGACCTCCCATTATAACAAGCAGATCAAATTTATCCGGATCGGGAAAGGTATCGCCTGCATATGGCATACTCTTTGAAAGGGTATGACCTCTGCTCAGGACCCATTGATTGATATTGCCTAAAGTCTCGAATTCAAGATGCTGTAAACAATGTATCCTCATTGCAATCCACTCGTATCCATAATCAGCAGCATTTTAAACACTTTCTGGACATTTACCTATATTATTCAGTACAAAAGTACTCTCCCTCGAACCGGAACTTCCGGTAGATCTCACAATCCTTACAAAAGCATCCTGCTTTCTTACCAAAGGCCGGACTTTTACCCTTTGAACAGAACATGTACTTTCCTTTTTCAGGATACGAAGGGCACGAAGGACATCTGCAGCCCTTTGAATGATGGTAGGAGGTACAAACTCCGAAATATTTTCCCCGTTTATCGGACATGAATATCCTCCTCAGTATTCATACAACGAACTGTCCTTTCTGCCAGTCGTTTATAATCCTGATGGCAGTTCTTGTTTCGTCAATCTCTCCTTTTTTCTTCAGGAAATTGTTGCGCTTGCCTATAGCCTCAAGGGATTCATAGACATCCAGGTCCCCTATATCGACCTTATAGAATGATTCCAGTTCAGCTTTGTTCTCAGAGCACATGACTTCTATTATCTTCATCGCCACACCGACAGTATCCTTTAAGTGAGTGGCATCTTTTATGCCCAGAAGACCCTGCATAATCTCGTCGAACTCATTTGAGGGAACTACCCCCGGAGTGTCGATGAACTTGATACGGGAACCTGCATTTACATGTTGCACACCCTTTGTGTGGCCTGATATAGAAGAAGTTCCTGCCTTATGTTTTCCGCTTACACCGTTGATTACCGATGATTTGCCCGTATTGGGATAGCCAAGGCAGCCTACAAGGATATCACGATCCATGATTGTAGAAGCCTCCACAACTTCCAGGATTTTATGCCTCAGGATGGTCGTGCCGAACCTGTCTTTCCCTGATACGAATACTGCAGGGACAAACTTTGAAAACCGACTTTTTGTCTTTTCAAGTTTCTCTTTTGAAACAAGGTCACATTTATTGAGAACGATAATGAAGGGTTTATCTGCGCGAATTATTTGCTCTTCGACATAATTGTTTCTAGTCTCGTCAGGAAAGCGGGCATCAACTACTTCCAGAAGTATGTCTGCCCGCCTGATCACATCCATGACCAATGCCCGATAACTTGCCATGATGTTGCTATACAGTCAGAGAATATAGAAGTATTGCAGTTAAACGACTGGGCAGTACAAATGTTTATCACGCAGGCTTGCAGATTATTAATGGAATTTGATAGCATAAAATCCATTTCCATAGATCCCCAGACCTGTACGAATTGTGGCACCTGCATGGAAATATGTCCAATGAGCCTGATCATTCCTGGCAGTGAGGGCGTGCCTTTCATGCCGGACGAAGTGGGAGCATATTGTACGAAATGTGGCAATTGCGAAGCATTTTGTCCAGAAGGTGCGATTTCACCGCAATTTAAAACCACGCACCCAATAATATCTGAAAATGACGTGCATGCAATTACGCCCGGTCAAATTGGAATCTACATGCGGCAACGCCGATCAATTCGTAATTACAAAGACAGGATGATAGACAGGGAAACGATAGAGGAGATTCTTGATATAGTCCGCTATTCACCATCTGGAATGAATAACCAACCCGTACACTGGCTCATTATCCATGATCCTGATGAAGTGCGCAAACTTACGCGCCTTAGCATAGAATGGATGCGTAAAATCCATGACAGCGATCAAATGCACCCACTGAAGCCCATGGTGCCCTCACTCATTGGAGCCTACGAAGCTGGAGAGGATCCCATATGCCGCGGAGCACCACATGTAGCAATAGCACACGCCGCCGAGGCAAACCCCATGGCTTTTACGGACAGCATAATAGCCCTTTCATGGTTTGAGCTTGTAGCCCCGGCATTTGACATGGGGACCTGCTGGGCAGGATTTCTGAAAATGGCTGCATCCGAACATGAACCACTTATTAAGGAACTGGACCTGCCCGAAGGACACGTAGTCCAGTACGCAATGATGTTTGGATATCCGAAGTACAAAGTACAGAACATACCCGGAAGAGAACCTGCCAGAATAAGCTGGAAGTAAACACATTACAGGAGAATAAATCCATATGAAAACGATATTAAATACGAACTGCGAGCGATGCCCGAATATGTCAGGCGGACAGTGCCAGAGCATAGAACAGGCATATTCTGTCCTAGAGGAAGATACTGAGCAATCCATCAACCCGGATTATGAAAACTATGCGCAGCTATTTACCGAATGTAAGGAATTTCCCTGTAAGCAGATAAAACTCGGACCGATAAGTTGCAGCTACTGCCCTTATCTCGAAGGCAAGGCTTACTGATCACTATTTAGTTCTGTCCCGTTGCATACCTTTCAACCCTTTTTTATTTTACAAATACTATTGAAGATGAGAACATAGCAATGACGATTGCTGTGTCCTTTAACTGACATTACAAATTATAACACATGTATATTATTTATTTTAGATAAAATATCAATATGTTTAAATGTCATTAAATCCTGAAATAATTGATAATTGTTACATAAAATGCAATTATGATGTAGGAGGTGTGACCTATCGGAGATGTGTGCAGATAATGAAAAAACCCTTACTTGATGTTATATTCGCATCCGAGAAGAGAAAGAACGTGCTGCTGCTTCTTGGTAGCGGACCTAAAAAGATGGGGACCATACTCGACCATCTAAAAACCACCAGGCCCGCATTATTGCCTCAAACAAGGATACTGGAAGACCATCATTTCATAACCCAGTTCGATGATATTTACCAGCTGACAACTATAGGAAAGCTGCTGATAAGACAGGTCGAGCCACTTTTGCTTACAATTGATGTCCTGGACGAGGATATTGATTACTGGGGAAGCCGTAAGCTGGATTTTCTGCCCGAGTACCTTCTGGAAAGGATCGGTGAGCTTTCAGACAGCAGAATAACAGAGCCTGAATCCATGGATATACATGATATAAACCATGAATTCTATGAGAGGTCTCTGGATTCAAAGAATGTATACTTTATCTGCAGATTCGTATATCCGAACTTTGGACAACTAGGCAAGGGATGGATAAAAAACAGAATGAATGTATCAATCATTGTTGATAAAGGATTACTGGAGAAAATAAGGAATAGTTATACCGATGTATTCAGAACTTTTATAAAAAGCGGTTATGTCAAACTCTTTCTATATCCGGAAGAGATCCGGTTTATGAAATTCGGTCTGACGGATAGTGCATTCTTTTTACTTTTATTTAACCAGAATATAAGATACGATAATAAATATCTCCTGAGTTTCAGTCAGAGTTCACTGGAATGGGCAAAAGAACTCTTCGAATATTACTGGAAAGAATCTACACCAGTA
>JAALLQ010000288.1_pt1 | contig 13523 bp, 17 predicted proteins | sample 7245921 | NCBI WGS metagenome assembly JAALLQ01 (sample SAMN13049200, study PRJNA578106) | oil field metagenome | isolation source: filtered produced water from oil reservoir B7 | place: USA:offshore Texas | collected 2016 | reverse complement strand
CTTTCGAAGACTCACCCCATCAGTTGCTCATGGATGCTAAAAGGCTCGGATGGGACCTTGAAACTTATGTTAACAGCGGCATGTTACAGTTCATCTGCACCAATCCCGGGAACATATACCCTGCGGAGCATTCAACCCGTATAAAGAATACTCTTGAAAATATGAGCAGCCAGAGGGTTTTCTTTGACGGGATCAACAATCTGGAGATGTCCATATCCGATAACCTGAAACTGAGAGCATACATACATTCGCTTACAAGTCATCTTAAAAGCAGGAACATAACCTCCCTTTTCACAACCGAGGTAAGCCCTTCTGAAGGACCCGGCGAGGAGAAGATAGATGTTGCCTTTTTAATGGATTCGGTTGTGGTTCTCCATAACTCAAGGGCAAAGAACCGCAGATATATGTGCATTGTAAAATCAAGGGGTACAAAGCATAAAAGATCAGTAAAAGAGTACGCCATCACAGAAGATGGAATTAAGATGCGTACTGATACCCTGATCTAGAACTATATACCTATAAACTAAAAACAGAATATCTCAGATACTCTGTATTCTTTTCTCCACAGATTCCCCGAGTTCTGTCAGACTATATGAGCCATTATCCTGCTTTATAAGATTCCTTTCAAGCAGCTCCCCGATGATCTTATTCACCGAAGGTGAAGCCACCCTCATATTCTTTGCCATTTTATCTGCATCAAGACTGTGTTTTGATCCCAGCAGAGCCAGCAGTTTCTGACGATTTTTATTACCACTTACAAATCCTATAAGGTCTTCCATTTTTCTACTTCCTATTGTAGATTCATATTCTAGATATGACTGCACTGATAAATATAATATATCTTGCCTGAAGCCTCGTTTTATTCTATCAATAGTAAAGGATACATTTATAAGCAGTAATGCGCATGTAGGGGTGACGGGCTAGTCCGGGTAGGCCGGCGTTACCTGTAACCCGAAATCGCCGATACGCGGGGGACGAAGCCAAGAGGAGATGTTCGGATCATTTCCAAACCTGTGATCTCAACTGAGAAACCCCGTCCTGCTTGGACGGTGTTGATATGAGGGCTTGTTGGAGAACCTGTTTTCATATCTTAACCGCGGGAACCAGTCCAGGCCCGGAAGGGAGCAGACCGACCGTGGGCAGCCGTCGCTTGTAGGGCTGCGGGGTGGAGAAGAGGTCACAGACCATTTGGGAATGGGAAAAACAACGACTCAAGGCATGCCCGTCACTTCAATGAAACCGGAAAGCGTTAAATAGATGAATTACGTTTAGGAACGAACTCGATTTCTGACGAGATAGCCAAGCCCGGTATGGCGCAGGATTGCTAATCCTGTGGTGCTATGCGCCTCGGGGGTTCGAATCCCCCTCTCGTCGCTAAATACCCTTTTGCCAGTTCCTCGCTATGAATTGCAGGATTGGAAACTACTAAATCAAATGAGATCATAACGAGCAACTGATGTCAGATAACAAGATAATAATCCCTGTAATAAACAAAAGATCACAGGAGCAAAGCGATAATACCACTGCCTGCACATCCTGCGCTACAGGAGGATGCAGTGGAGGATTTGGCATTAAGGCAGGCTCAGAGAAAGAAGTAGTGTACCGGAATATCTTTCTCTACCTTGGCATGGGCATAATTATTTTTGTAGTGGCCTACCTGATGACCAGATTATTATCAATTATCTGAAAAGTCTAAGGTTTCTTTTGCTTTGAAAGCAGATAACGCTGTATATTCCCGCATTTCTGACATGTAACTATCAATAGGCCGCCTTTCAGGCGCACCCTGCAATTACTCCCCGGTGTGAGAAAAGAGCTACAGCTCTTGCACATCCTTTTTTTCAACTCAGGAGGAACGCTTACACGATAGCGCATACCAATTCTTCTTGCAAGGGAAACATACCTGTCACTACGATCAGGATCTGTAGGATATTCCCTGTCGGCCAGTTCGAACAGATATTTTATACGTTCAAGGGCAATTTCTTTTGCAACTGCCTTTTTTTTATGTTTGCGTTTTGCCATGATACCTGCCTGAATAAGAATCAAAATAAATCAAAGTATTACAACATCAGTCACAGGAGATCTTTCCTTTACCATTGCACTGAATTTTTCTGGATTCGCAGATATACCATCTGCGCCATAATGCATGGGTATCACGGTCTTTGGTGAAAGGATTGCCACCGCATCTGCTGCCTGTTCTTCATCCATCGTTGAAGTACCACCTATGGGAAGCAGTGCAATATCGCAGGATATGCCATTCATCTCAGGAATCAGGTCTGTATCACCCGCATGATAGATCTTCAGACCTCCGATTTCGACAACATATCCAACCCCGTCAGCCCGTGAATGATAATCAGATCCGACACTATAGGCGGGAACCACTTCTATACCCACACTTTTAATATTTAGATCACCTGTGAGGGAATCGCCTTCTTCGACTCTTCTTGCATCACCCCTGAACTGCAGATTCATGTTCTCAGGAATAAGAGTGGTTGCACGGGGTTTACGAACCTTTCTGATAGAATCGGGATTACAGTGGCCTTCATGTTCATGGGTTATCAGGAGTATATCTGCCATGTCTTCAGGAGAAAGATCGTCCGGTAATAGATAAGGGTCAATATGTACTACCAGATCTTCCGCTTTGATCATAAAACCTGCATATCCAAGCCACTCGATAAGCACATTGTCTATTGTAATACTGCCCACATAATCACTTCACGTTTGTATCTTGCATTTACTATCTCAAATCATACAGATGCCATAATATGTCTTAAGTTTACTGAAAAACGAGAGAGCATCATTCAGAAACTTAAAGCAGGGAAAATTATAAAATAGCCAAAAAAAATATAAAACCATCGGAACTAGCTATCCATAATAGAAATGACCATATTGGCCAGAAATCCATGAAATCTAAAAAGATAAACATACTTTGTTCCACAGTCGACAGGGCAGGCCAGAATATCAAAGAACATCTGCTTCTAAAGGGAGAATGGGAAAAAGCAAAGAACCTGCCTGAAGCGTGGGAAGAGCTGGTCGGAGTTTACGAAAATAAGGATTACAGGATCATCGAGATAGATCAGCACCACATATATCAGGACCGTATTGATCAGAAGATGAAAAAGTATGGCTTTGACACCGATCTGATAATAGTTGCCTCCAAGCACAAAAGTAGTGATGGAAGATCTGTTCTTACCGCGCACTTCACAGGTAATGTCAAGAGTGCGGATTTTGGAGGCAAACCCTACGAGCTTTCAGTAGCTTCTCCCGGCATAATGTGTTCCATTCTCAAGAATATGCAAACCCAAGCTCGGGAAACAAACTACGAGATTAACATGGAATCCACACACCACGGCCCCTCTGATATCAGGATCCCGATGGTCTATGCGGAGATCGGCAGCGGAGAAGAGCAGTGGTCTGATCCTGACGCGGGGAAGATAGTCGCAAGGTCGATCCTGGAAGCAGAAGAGGCAGACTTACCAATAGCCGTTGGTTTTGGCGGAGGGCACTACGCTAGCCGGCAGACAAAAATCCTGCTTGAAGAAGATATCACCTTTGGCCATAATTTCCCGGACTACCAGCTTGCAGACATTGATAAAGATCTTATTGAACAGGCTTTTCTTAAATCCGGAGCTGATTTTGCATATTTTGACAGAAAGTCAATGCCTTCCGCAGAAAGAGAAAGGATCCGGAAAATCATAGAAGAGCTTGGATATCCAATACTGCGTGAAGGAGACATTAAAGAACTTAAAGGTCTGGAATGGGAACGGTTCCTCCGCATAAGGGATATGGCAGAGAAGCTGTGCAGCGGAGGAAGATTCAGGATCACAGACAGGCTAAGGAGCCAATATCTAAATTCAGAAGGACGGGTTCAGGAAGGAAACAATTTAAAAGATAGCGAAATAAGCAGCAAACTTATACAGGAAACTTTTAGCGCAGACAGGGGAAGCTTACTTAATACTTTGGAAGAGTTACCCCTTGTATATATTGAAAGAGAGAACGGGACAATATCCAATCATATGATTATTCCGGCCGAACATGTCAAAATTACGATGCAGGATATCACAAATGAATGCATTAAAATACTAAAAGAGCATTATGAAGTTAAATATGCCCCACAGGAGAATCTGCTGTACATAGTTACCGAAAGATTCAGTCCCATGATGGCAAAAGACATGGGCATAAACCCCGGCCCGCTGTACGGTAAACTGGCAAATATGGAAACTGTTACAGTTAATGGAAAAACGATCAGGCCGGATATGGTCCATGAACGCAAGATCAAAGAAATCCCATTAACCAATTCACCAAATAACCCTACCCGGAGTTAAAGATACGATTTTCACTTGAGGGAAAAAAGATGAAATCCATAGTAGAAGAGGCACTGGCAAGATCTGAACAGGAGTCACAGCTTCGCAGTTCTGAGCCGGCTCAGCAAAATAAGAATATCAATGCAGAGCTGGAAGATCTGTTAAGTGAACTGCAGACAAACATTAAAGTAATAGGTTGCGGCGGCGGTGGATCAAACAGTACCCAGAGAATGGCCGACGAAGGAATCAAGGGTGCTGAGCTCGTTGCCCTTAACACCGATGCACAGCATCTTCTGAACATTAACGCTGACAGGAAGATACTCATCGGAAAGAAGAAGACAAGAGGACTCGGCGCAGGCAGTCTGCCACAGATAGGTGAGGACGCCGCTCTTGAAAGCGTAGATGACATTGCAGAGGCCGTAGCCGGTAGTGACATGGTCTTCATTACGGCAGGTCTGGGCGGAGGAACCGGAACCGGTTCCGCACCAGTTGTTGCCGAGGCTGCAAGGGATGCGGGCGCATTGACAATTGCCGTAGTTACACTTCCTTTCGGAGTGGAGGGCCATGTCAGGCGTACGAACGCCGAGGCAGGACTCGAAAGACTTAGAGAGGTAGCTGACACGGTTATCGTTGTACCTAACGACAAGCTTCTGGAAGTTGTCCCAAGACTTCCACTTCAGGCGGCATTTAAGGTATCCGACGAGGTACTGATGAGAGCTGTCAAAGGAATCACAGAGCTCATCACCAAACCAGGTCTTGTAAACCTTGACTTTGCTGATGTAAGAACTGTCATGCAGAACGGTGGTGTCGCCATGATAGGACTTGGCGAGGCAGACGGCGAGATGAAAGCAGTGGAATCCGTGCAGAAAGCACTTCGCAGCCCTCTGCTTGATGTTGACATATCCGGTGCCACATCCGCACTTGTGAATGTGGTAGGCGGGGCAGATATGACCATCGCGGAAGCAGAAAGCGTGGTACAGGAAGTCTACAGCCGTATTGACCCTGATGCAAGACTCATATGGGGTGCTCAGATCGACAACTCACTTGAGCAGACAGTGCGTACAATGATAGTTGTAACAGGTGTGAAGTCCCCACAGATATACGGCCATGGTGGCGCAAAGAACGTTACCAGAAGATACGGCATCGATTTCGTAAAATAATTTACGCTTTTGCAGATAACGATTGAAGGATTATTTCATCCTTCAATCGAAAAGTATTTTATCATTGACGTTATTTAGGTGGCGCTGTAATCAGGCATTCAACAGAAATGCTTATATTTCAAAGCAGCCTCAAACAATCCATTCTTATATATTCATCAATCATGACCGGTTGTGATGTACTTGGCAGAAAATGCATTTGATCTGAACAAACTGAACAGTAACATGGGACAGACCCTTAAAACATATCTCAGGGTCCTCAAACTGACAAAGAAACCATCAAGAGAAGAGTTCCAGACAATCGCAAAGGTTGCAGGGCTCGGAATACTTGCTATTGGCTTTGTCGGATTCCTGATATACGTATTGCTGGTAGAGATACCACAATTGGTGTAAGCATGGTCGAAGAATCTGCAATATTTGTTGTAAAAACAACCGCAAACCAGGAACGTTCCGTTGCAAACATGATCACACAGGTTGCACGGAAGGATCATCTGGACATCAGGGCCATCATCGCACCGGATGAGCTCAAGGGCTACATACTGATAGAAGCCCCGGAGCCAGGTGTGGTAGAGCAGGCAATCCAGACAGTTCCACATGCAAGAGCAGTGGTGAAAGGACAGTCAAGTATAGAAGAGATATCACATTTCCTTACACCAAAGCCAACTGTAACAGGTATCGCAGAAGGTGCGATCATCGAGGTCACATCCGGACCTTTCAAGGGTGAAAGGGCACGTGTCAAGAGAGTTGATGAAGGTCATGAAGAGATTACGGTCGAGCTCTTTGATGCTGTTGTACCGATACCTATAACTATCCGTGGTGATACTGTAAGAGTCCTCAGAAAAGAAGAAGAAGAAAACACCTGATTACAATTTATCAATAATCAAAATTCAACGGTGATATTCAAATGGCAGATGTTGTTGAAGCACTGGTCCCTGGAGGAAAGGCAAACCCCGGTCCGCCACTCGGTCCGGCCCTTGGTCCACTTGGGATTAATGTCAAAGATGTGATCGATAAGATCAACGAGAAAACAAAAGATTTCAATGGGATGCAGGTCCCTGTCAAAGTAATAGTAGATTCGAACAAGAACTTCGAGATAGAAGTAGGTACACCTCCTACATCCGCGCTTATCCTTTCGGAACTTGGAATCCAGAAGGGATCAGGCCTTGCCGGTTCTGAAGTCGTTGGCGACCTCAGTGTTAGCCAGGCTGCAAAGATAGCCCGTATGAAGAGGGACGACATACTTGCTTACAGCTTAAAGGCAGCTGTGAAGGAAGTCCTCGGAGCATGCGTACCAATGGGAGTTAACGCTGAAGGGGTACACGCAAGAGAATGCCAGAAACAGATAGATGAAGGTAAATTCGACGATGTGCTCGCAAACGAAGCCTGGTAATCCCGGCTTGATATCAGCTTTAACCGACAAGTTTAAAACTATTGCTTAAATAAAGGAGAGCCCATTAGACTGAGACTATAGTCTGATGAACTCAAAGAAAAAAGCCGTAGTAGACCGCAACGGTCCTGCCTGAACACTATGTTCAAACTACGGGAGGTAAAGAATGGCAGAACAAAATATAGTAGATGCAATTGACAAGTTATTGCAGGAATCACCACAACGTAACTTTCCAGAAAGTGTGGATCTGGCAATCAACTTGAAGAATCTTGACATGAGTCAACCCAAAAACCGTGTTGATGAGGAGATATTATTACCACACGGTCTTGGAAAGGACCTCACAATTGCTGTATTCGCAAAAGGAGAAGTAGGCCTCCAGGCAAAAGAAGCAGGTGCAGAATATGTCTTCGGAGAAGAAGACATTGCTGAACTCGGTTCAGACAAGCCACGTGCAAGGAGTATTGCCAATGAGTGTGACTTCTTCATTGCAGAGGTACAGTACATGGCCCAGATCGGTAAGAACCTGGGTGCAATTCTGGGTCCTAGAGGAAAGATGCCAACACCCCTGCCACCAGGCAGAAATGTTGGAGACCTTATCAATAACGCAAGGAGTTCTATAAAGATAAGGTCCAAGGACAAACTTACGTTCCACGTTTCAATCGGACGTAAGGACATGGGTGTTGACCAGCTGGCAGATAACGTCGAAACTGTTCTGAATAGGGTCGAGCAATCCCTGGAAAAGGGAAAGCATAACGTAAGGTCTATTTATGTTACGACCACTATGGGTAATTCCGTGAAGGTGATGTAAATGGAAGAAGTTCACCACACAGAACATGTACCTCAGTGGAAGAAAGATGAAGTAGAGGACATAAAGAAACTCATAAACAACTACCCTCTGTTCGGAGTAGTGGCCATCGGCGGCATACCTGCAAAGCAGCTCCAGAAAATGAGAAAGGGTCTTCAGGGCACTGCTGTTTTGAAAGTGGCGAGGAACACACTTATCAAGAGAGCATTTGACGAATCAAATGAAGATGTCAGGAAAATGGATGAGTACATAGACTCACAGACCGCTCTCATATTCACAGAGAACAACCCATTCAAGCTTTACAAGGTACTTGAGCAGAGTAAGAGCCCGTCCCCCATTAAGGGAGGGGCAGTAGCACCTAATGATATCGTGGTCGAGGCCGGACCGACAAGTTTCCCGCCAGGACCCATACTTGGTGATCTGCAAAGTGTAGGAATACCCGCAGCAATCGATGCCGGAAAGGTGGTCGTCAGAGAAACGAAGACCGTTGCAAAAGAGGGCGAGGTCGTTTCGCAGAAACTGGCATCCATGCTTACAAGACTTGAGATCTATCCTGTAACAGTAGGTCTTGATCTCAGGGCAGTTCTTGAAGCAGGATCCGTGTTCACACCGGATGTTCTGGCAATCGATGAAAGCAAATACTTCTCAGATATCGTTCTTGCAACACAGCAGACATTCAACCTGTCAGTCAATGCAACATATCCGACAAAGGACAACATCACTGCAATTATCTCCAAGGCTGCATCAGAGGCACGCAACCTGGGAATCAATGCAACTGTGTACGAGCCGGATATCATGGGATCCCTGCTTGGGAAGGCACAGTCAGAGATGCTTTCAGTGGCATCTGCAGCATCAGCCAACAATGAAGAGGCTGTTGATGACGAACTGAAAGAAGCTCTTGGCGCAAGAGCTACCGCTGCTGCAACAGCAGAAGTGGCTGAAGCTGCCGAAGCAGAAGAGACGGTTGAAGAGAAGGAAGAGGAAAGTGAGGAAGAGTCAGAAGAGGACGGAATGGCCGGACTTGGAGCACTCTTCGGATGAGAATTAAGATTAGAGATTTACACATTAATTACGTTGATAAAGAAAAGGTGATTTCACATGGAATACATATATGCAGCACTTTTATTGCACAAAGCTGGTAAAGACGTTACAGAAGAAGCAATCACTGCCGTACTCGAGGCAGCAGGTACAGAAGTAAACGACGCACGCGCAAAGGCACTCGTTGCAGCTCTTGAAGATGTAGACATCGAAGAGGCAATGGCAACCGCAGCAGTCGCAGCACCTGCAGCAGCCGGTGCACCTGCAGCAGCCGCAGAAGAAGCACCTGCCGCCGAGGAAGAGGCAGCTGCAGAAGAAGAATCAGAGGAAGAAGCAGAAGAGGACGGAATGGCCGGCCTCGGAGCACTTTTCGGATAAGATCAAACCATTGCTCGCCATGGCGGGCAATACCTTCTTTTTTTAAACTTTAATTACCCAATGGATTGAAATATAATATCTTCAAGATTATTTTTTAATTAGGGAAAAAGTGATTTCCTTTATATTTTCAAAGCATTGCGAAACAAAGTTTTTGTTAATTAACTTCAAATTTAGTGAATTTTCTAGTCTAATCTCACAATCTTGGATGTCTTCATTACTATAAACATCGTTTCCAATATACCTATAAAGACGGCCTTTATCGATTTCAAACAATTCTAATGTATAAATGCGTTGAGAATTACTTGTTTGATTTTCATCCTCAATCTTCTTGATTTCCTTATTCCACCGATCGATAAAATTACTTACTCTCTTGTTATTCTCAAGTTCCCTCTTGTTTGCTTTGGATAAAATACTATTAAAATCATCATTCAATTTTCATCAACCCACGCATACAATTAATTTAGAGCATCGCAATTATTTCGATTATTAGAGTGAAAGTATATTATATTTCAGCTATGCCTGAAAAACATGATTCCAAAAAGAACAATGGAACTACTGAACCCCACCACACCCATAGTCGGCAGGTAACCCTCACCGTTAACAGCCAGGTACGCGGATGAGATCAATATAGCAATAAGGAATATGTATTTCAGGGCAGTATCAACGGTGCGATAACGTTTGATCTCTTTACTTTTCTGCTCAAACCTCTCGATCCTGTAACCCCGGATAGTCTCGATCACATCGTTTATACCCTGTGGAAGGTCCTTCACGATATCAAGATACCTGTCTCCTTCAAGCTGGAGATATTCTGCAGCCTCGAAAGGAGAATAGCGTTTCAGTAAAACCTGATTGATAATATCCTTTGCATTCTCCAGCAGATTGAATTTCGGATCAAGCTCAAAACAATTGGCTTCGATAAGTATCAATGCCCTCTCAAGGGTGGAGAACTCACTTGGAAGTGAGAGATTGTATCTCAGACCCAGTGTCGCGTAATTATCACTCTGACGCTCGCCCACGGAGTAATTCTGCTTTGAGATGATATCGTCAAGGTCTATCCTGAAACGGCGAACGTTAATATCTTCCCTGTATACTCCGGATATTTTCAGGAACGCATCAAAGACGATATCTATCTTTTTCTTATAGATACCGTAGAAAAGGTTCAGCATATTGCGGCGAAGCTCATCATCTATCGTACCCACGGCCCCGAAATCAATGTAGGCGATACCATCTTCCTGAATAAGGATATTGGAGCTGTGGGGATCCGCATGGTAGAAGCCGTCAAGGTACACCTGTTTCAGGTAGCTCTGGCTGATTATCTTTGCATACCACTTCCTTTTTTCAGCGGAAATATTGGAAACTTTCTTTACAGGAACACCTTCCATATAATCCATGATGAGCACATTCTCATTAGAGTATTCATCATAGACCTGCGGAACATGGACCTCTTTCACATCCTCGAAATTATCCCGGAAGCGTTTCAGGTTCCTGGCCTCGTTCCTCAGGTCAATCTCACGATTCAGAAGATCCCTGAACTCAAACAGAAAAGCGTCAATATCAAAGTTGCTGCCAAGTCCCAGAGCCTTTACCATGAGAGGTTTCATATCATCGAGTATGTCCAGATCCAGGTTTATGGTATCGATAATATTGGGTCTTGTAATCTTTACTGCAACTTTTTTACCGTTAAGCTGTGCTTCATAGACCTGGGCAATGGAAGCAGATGCTATGGGAACCTTATTGAAACTATCGAAAACATCCAGTACATCAAAATCGCTGACCTGCTCACCGGATTCATCGATACGGCATTGGAAGCCATCAAAGGCAATTTTCATCTGTTCAAAATCGATGGACCTTACATTGTCCTGAAGCCCGGATAGTTCTTCCACATATACAGGGGGCACAATGTCCGGTCTTTTGCTCAGTATCTGTCCGAGCTTAACAAAGGTAGGACCAAGTTCCTCCAGCGCCATTCTCAGCTTTTCAGCATTCTTCTGATTCTTAACATCAGCAACACATGGGTTGCGTTTGCTGGAAACATAATAGTTATTGGCCTCTGTATACAGAAGACTGAAAAGGTTATATTTTGAAAATACGCGAAAAATGGTAATGTATCTGTGGAGTTTTTTAAACATCATTTTATTATTTGTCCTGTTACTAGATATATTTTCGCGTATCTAAGACCTCTTTCTGACATGAGGTACCTGTCAATTCCAGAAAAAATGAACCTGGCGGATAATCAGATTCACCGGTAAAGATATGATAAAATTCTCAAAGGGTATTACTAAACAACTATTTATAACAGCATCCTTATGTAGAACCAAATGTGCTGTCCACATAAATCAGACTCATGCTCGCATTGGGTCCAGGCAACGGATAAACATGAAACCAGATACCCCTGTAATAGAACTGAAAAACACTTCCTACTTTTACGCAAGCAGCAAAACAAAAGCTCTTGATGATGCCAGTCTGAGGATATATCCCGGAGAGAAGATAGCACTGCTGGGTGCAAACGGTGCCGGAAAGTCAACCCTGTTCAAACACCTGAACGGAATCCTGAAACCGGCTTCAGGTCAGGTACTTATAAACGGGAAGGAGATATCCAGGAATAACATCCGGGAAGTAAGGCAAACAGTGGGAATCGTTTTCCAGAATCCAGATGACCAGATACTCGCCCCCACAGTGGAACAGGATGTTGCCTTCGGGCCCATGAATATGGGGCTTCCTGAAAAGGAAGTTGAGAGCAGGGTCGCAGAGGCACTAAAACTCGTACACATGTCAGGCTTTGAAGAGCGTTCTCCCCATCACCTTAGCGGAGGACAGAAAAAGCTCGTGGCCATCGCAGGAATACTTGCCATGCGACCCAGGGTTGTTGTGCTTGACGAACCCACCGCAGGACTGGACCCCCAGACAGCAAATCAGGTCATCAGTGTTATAGAAGAAATGAACAGGGAACTTGGGATTACAGTAATACTTTCCACACATGATGTAGATATCGTGCCCCTGTTCGCCGACAGGGTTTACGTCATTCATCATGGCAGGATAGAAGCCGAGGGAACTGCCAGAGAGATTTTCAAAAAACACGAAGTTTTGGAGAATGCACATCTCAGGATGCCCAGAATAGCAGAGGTTTTCGAACTGTTGCTGGAGAGCGGAGTTGATGTGGACATAAAGATAACACCATCCGATGCCCGGGATGAGATACTGCGCCTCCTGGGATCACAGGCTGAGAAACAAAGGCAGGAAAATGCAAATCACGCTTACTGATATTGAGAGAGAATCCTACAAGGACAGCCCTGTGCACAGACTGGACGGCAGGGTCAAGATACTCGCAACCATTGCAATAATAGTCTTTGCTGTAAGCCTTCCACGTATTGATGACAGTAATTTCATCCGACTTGCAGCAATTGAAGTTTACCTTTTATCGCTTATACTGCTGGCAAGACTGAACCTGTTCTATGTATTGATCAGATTTCTGGCAGTTCTGCCCTTCGGCCTGGCAATGGTCGTGATACAGCCGTTTGTAAGACAGCCATTTATCGATACCTTTACCATCATCGCTGAATTTCCGCTGGGAATCACAATGACATATGAAGGCCTGTACTTCGGCCTTTCACTGCTTGCAAAGTATATAGTTTGCGTAACCGCCATCGTGCTTCTATCCTCAACAATGAAAATGAACGACATGGTGGTGTCCGCAAGGCGCCTGGGGATACCAAAGGAGTTCACGCTTCTTCTGACCATGATGGTCAGGTATCTCTTTGTGTTCTGGATCATGCTCAAGCGTATCAGGACAGCACAGAAGACCAGACTCTTTGATATATGGAACAAGAACGTACCCCGCAGATGGATACTGGAGCAGGTGGGCTACACCATCAGTTCACTGTTCCTGCGATCCTACGAGCAGGGTGAGAGAACTTACATAAGCATGCTGTGCAGGGGTTACGGTAACGATACGGACAACGTATACATCCACAAGAACAAACTCAGGTTAACGGATGTTACTTTTATTATAAGCACAGCAGCAATTCTGCTTTTGCTGGTTTTGATGTAAAATTTAATGTAAAAATGAAATCAAAAGCAGGATAAGAAACTGGCCTTATTCTGGAAAAAGAGAGATTATTTTTTGGCCAGCTTACCAAAAGCAAAGCCGATTACAAGTACAATAAGAGTACCTGCAACAATAGCTGCGACCTCTCCGGACTTACCCATACCTTCAATTGCATAATCAGGCATCGGAGATTCAACGGCAGGTGCTATTTCTTCCATGGCGGTCAGCTTCGCATCATCTACTATATCCATTGCAGCACTCTCAAGACCATCAGGGTCAGGTGATGCAAGGAATGGTGCAAGTACGGATATTAGCAGCGCAATTGCTATGCCCGCATATAGAAACTTCATATTCTGATTGCCTGACATTGTATCACTCATGCCGCCGCCCCCTTTGCCTCAGAACTCAGAAA
>JAALLQ010000287.1_pt1 | contig 13606 bp, 10 predicted proteins | sample 7245921 | NCBI WGS metagenome assembly JAALLQ01 (sample SAMN13049200, study PRJNA578106) | oil field metagenome | isolation source: filtered produced water from oil reservoir B7 | place: USA:offshore Texas | collected 2016 | reverse complement strand
TGAAGAAGTCAGTGCGATCTCAGAGGAATCTGCAGCAGGTACGGAGGAAGCATCTGCAGCCGTACAGGAGCAGACCGCCACTATGCAGGAGCTTTCAAGATCTGCCGAGGACCTTGCCCTGCTGGCAGGTGAGATGAAGTCTGTGGTCGATAAGTTCATGCTCGATGAAATGATGGCAGGCGGAACTACCTCTCAGGGAAGTGGTCGGGATGTTCCTGAGAAGAAACAGGAAGAAATTGAAATGGGTCCAAAGGACAGTGCTCTCGTCTGATCACACTGTGAGGAAGATACATGGACGAACTGTCATTTGATGGAACAAATGTGACCGAAGATTTGCTTCAGCTGGTAATCTTCCAGCTTGGTGGCGAGGAGTTCGGTGTCGAGATTGTAAAGGTACAGGAGATAATCAGGATGCCTGAGATAACTCAGATCCCTCAATCTCCTGATTTTGTTGAGGGTGTTATCAACCTTCGCGGAAATGTAATTGTGGTTGTAAACCTCGAAAAAAGATTCAATCTCAACCTGAAGGATGCCGATGACAATTCCAGGGTTATCGTTGTCGAGATAGGGAATAATGTTGTGGGTATGATCGTAGACTCTGTCAATGAGGTATTAAGAATCCCCAAATCCAGTGTGGAACCAGCACCTGACCTCGTGCTTTCACAGATCAGCAGGGATTACATCAAAGGTGTCGGAAAGATTAATGAACGTCTTCTGATACTACTGGATCTTGCTAAGGTTCTGACAATCGAGGAAATGAATGAAGTGGCTGCCCTTGCCTGATAGGCAGGGGATTTTACTTTTCTTTTTTCAGCATATGCCTGATGTTTTGCAAATTCAAAACCAATTAATTTATATAATAATTTAGTTATTTTATTACTCAGTACTATTTCCTTGATATAATCTTCAGAGACATAATATGGCTTTTACATACTTTTTCAGGGATATGCAGACTCTTGAAATGATTAGGGATTACGTTATCCCTGAACTCAGGACCCGCCGGTATATCCATATCTGGGATGCGGGCTGTGCCATGGGGCCTGAACCTTATTCACTTGCAATGGTGCTGCGTGAGAACATGGGTATGATCTTCAGGAATGTGAAGATACACGCAACTGATATTGATAACAGTAATCTCTTTGGTGATATCATCAGCAGAGCTGTCTATCCCAGGGAACAGGTTCAGAGAATACCAAAGAATATTTTTGAAAGGTACTTCTCGCCAGCCGATGAGCCTGGACATTTCGTTCTTTCTGAAGAGATCAGAAAGAGTGTTTATTTCACAAGACACGATCTTCTGGAACTGCAGCCCATACGTAAGGGTCTGAACCTTATACTCTGTAAGAACGTACTGCTGCATTTCCAGGAGAGTGAACGGATAGAGGTTATCAGGATGTTCCATGATGCCCTGGACGGAGGATACCTTGCCATGGAGCAGACCCAGAAAATGCCCGAAGAGCTTGAAGATTATTTCGAACCGGTGGTTTCCAACGCACAGCTGTACCGGAAAGTTTGTTAATATCTTCGAATTATCTGGATGAGAGTCCTTAGTTTCAGATAAGGAAAAGGTTTTATCTTTGTGAACGTATTTCTAATGAGGCGAATGATGGAGATAGAAGCCAAGTTCCTGTTGTCTGATGAAGTTGTTTTTGAAAAGCTTTCAAGCATTGATTCCATTGATACATTTACTGTTGCTAACAGAATAAAAAGCAATTTCAAAGACACTTATTTTGATACGCTGGATATGGCTTTGTATTCAGCAGGCTATTCTTTCAGATGCAGGGAAAAACCCGGGAAGATCACCTATACTCTAAAATCGCTTGAAAAGACAGATTCTGTTATCCGGAAGCGTGAAGAGATAGAAGTTGTAGTTCCGGAAAAATGTGAAGTCTCCGAACTCGATGAGGGAAGGCTTAAGAGTTTTGTTTTAAATGTGATAGGCTCTGGCAAATTATTCTCTTTATTTGAGGTTATACACGAAAGGACAAGTTGTGACCTTATGGATGATTCCAGAAATGTTGCCGAGCTAAGTCTTGATGATGTTGTTATTAAATGTAAGGGGAATGAAAAAGCCTACCTTGAAGTTGAGGTGGAACTACAGGAAGGTAGCGAAGATGAGCTCCAGTCCCTTGCAGAGGTGATGGTCGGGGATTTTGGATTGATGCCGGGCAGCAGCTCAAAGTTTGACAACGGACTTGAGCTCTGGCGTGAGAATATTTCCCGGACTGCAGGAAAACTTGATTACGGCAAAGTTCCCTCCAGGAAAAAGATCGATCCAATAACTTTTACTGAATTATTGAATGACTATGATGTTGAAAGGAATCATGCACGAAAGGTTACTGAAAACTCCCTTGCACTCTTTGACGAGCTGATATCCGTGCACCGTCTGGACCCGGACCTCAGAGACACAATGATAATGGCTGCACTTGTCCATGATGTAGGAGTAACGACCGATGTGAAGGGGCATCATAAGGCAGGCAGGGATATACTGCTGAGACAGTCCCCTGCAGAGATACCATTTCCATTATACCTGATACTTCCGTGGACAACTTTTCTCCATAAAAAGAAAATTCACGAGGACAAACTGGCAAAACTGTTTGTTAAAAAGAAGTTCTCTGCATTACCTCAAAAAATGAGGGATGACATTCTGAGGATGGCAGCGATCCTCAGGATTGCCGACGGGATGGATTACAGCCGCATGGATAGTGTTATCAGTAATATAGAGACCAGGAATAAAGATGTGATCATTGAAATAAAAGGGCCGGGATCAGAGATAGATGCCCGCAGAGCAGAGAAAAAGAGCGATCTGTGGGGTCTTGTACTTGACAGGGCAGTTAAATTCAGGCCGGTTGCATGAATTTTTTCAATTTCATTCGAGTTCCTGTTCCAGTTTTTCCACAACCGTCCTGAGTACCTTTACCCTTGCATATTTCTTATTATTACCTTCAACAATGGTCCAGGGTGCATAGGTGGTACTGGTCTTTTGTAGCATCTCATTTGCTGCTTCTTCGTACAGGTCCCACTTTTCCCTGTTCTTCCAGTCATCTTCAGTGATCTTCCATCTTTTATGAGGTATTTTTTCTCTTTTTTTGAACCTCTGGAGCTGCTCTTCCGGGTCTATATGAATCCAGAACTTCAATACAATAGTTCCGTAATTGGAAAGTATCTCTTCGAATTCGTTTATTTCCCTGTAGGCGCGTTTCCATTCCCTGTCGGTGCAGAGATTCTCAACCCTTTCCACCAGTACCCGTCCATACCAGCTCCTGTCAAAGATCGCCATATGGCCTGCTTCAGGTATTTCATTATAGAATCTCCACATATAGTGATGTGAAAGCTCTACGTCAGAAGGAACTCCGATGGGTATCACCCTGTAGAGTCTCGGGTTCATCACCTGTACCAGCCGTTTTATGCCTCCGCCTTTACCGGATGCATCCCAGCCCTCAAAGACCAGTACCAGAGGCCTCTTCTGCATGAAAAGCCTGTATTGCAGGCTCCTGAGCCTTTCCTGATATTCCCCCTTCATTTTCTTATAATCATGACCTGAAAGTTTCCTGCTAAGATCGACTGTTTCCAGTATAGAAGGCTTAAGGGATTTATTGATGTATGTATGGTTTCTCGTATTTCCCGACTCTTTGTGTTTTTCTTCCACCTTTGCGATTCTGTTCTCCAGAGCCTGTATAAATGTAGCCATGATCCTGACAGTTGCAAAATTGAGATCATTTGCCTCTGTTATATTCCACGGAGCATGGGATGTGTCTGTCCTTTCAAGCATTTTTTCGGTCAAAGGCATTAGCCTGTCGTATTCTTTGATATAGTCCTGTTCCTCTTCTTCGGAAATGAAAAGTGGAATGCCTTTGCCATTTATATATTCAAATCTTTTTTGCTGTACTTCTTTGCTGATGTGCAGGAAAAACTTGAATATAAGGTAACCGTCATCTGCAAGTTGCTTTTCAAAATATGTTATTCCTTTGAGACAATTTGTGATCTCTTTTTCGGGTATGTCATGTATGAAATGTTCAAGGAGTGCTCTGCGGTACCAGCTTCTGTCAAAGATGGCAATCTCACCCCTTGCAGGGATCTTTGTCCAGAATCTCCATATCAGGGGTTTTCTCAATTCCTGTGCGCATGGTTTTCCTGTGGTATGGAGTTCGAATCCCATGGGATTGAGAGGCATAAGAAATCGGTTTATTATCTCTGCCATACCGGATGCATGCCATCCTTCAAAAACGACAATTACGGGTATTCCCAGCTTCCAGGCCTTTCTCTGTAGTTCACCAAGCCGTATGGTGAACTCATCGATCAGGTCTTCATATTCGTCCTTTTCTATACTTTTTGACAGGTCCACCTTATCAAGCATTTAATCACTACTATTTTTAGCTAATACGATAATTTATCTATGGAAATAAGTTTTTTAATCTATTCAATACCTATTGATATTAGCGTCTTTTTATATGTTCTATTTATTTTATTGTTCACTATATACAATTCCTTAAGAAATGCTTTTATTGTTTAATTATGAATGTCTATATAAATACACTATGTCGAGTTGATACTGTGCCCCTGGTAATTAAAAAGAAATGTGTTTCATGCAAAAAGTGTGTTAAAAAATGCCCTGTTGATGCGATTTCCATGAATAAGGGAAAGGCATTGATCGATAATGATATTTGTATCAATTGTGGCAAATGTATCAAGATATGTCCGGTCAAAGCTATCCTCAAGAACAAGGAAATTGTGGAACTTGAAGTGGAATCTAATATCAAGTCACTGAAAAAGGGACTTGAAAAATCCAAAAACAAAAAGTCCAGAAAGCGTATGGTAAAGAACAGGATGCGCCAGCTAAAGATGCAGGACCGGATAATCAGAAAGACCATCAAGGAAATGAAACATTTGAAATTATAATATTAAAGCAAACCCGGTCTATTCGATTATCCAGGTGTTACAGTGTCATCTCCAGAACGATCCGGACAAACTGCTTTAGCAGTGTTTTCTTTTTTCGCTGGTCTTGTTTTTTCAATGACAGGAATACTTTTTGTTATGGTTGCGGAGGTATCAAGATATTCCGAACCTCAGGTGATCATGACCTCATGTATCCTTACAGGACTCGGGCTTATGCTGACCATGGCGGGAATCAACCTGAGTGTGCTAAAGAATACTCCTTTTAGTAGCAGATCCTTCCTTGCAGGTGTTTTTCTTTCCATGGGCGGTCTTTTGCTATTTTCCGTATTATATCCTGAAAGCTGGTTCTATCCGGAGCTCGCATATGCAGTAGTACCTTATTCTCTGGGGATATTCCTGTTGATGATCAATTTGTTTGTCAATTATCATGCTGTTTATTATCTTTACCAGGGAAGCTTTATGGAAGACAGGTCGGCTCTTGCAAAAAACATAAACGTGTCGGAGAATGAATATAATGATAACAATATCAGGGATGGTTCCGTTATGAGAACATTTGCAGGTATACTTCTGACCAATCTTTTGCCCGGACATCCGGATAAATCTGAATATTCCGTGTCTGATAAAGACGACGAGACCTTTGTAACCGTCGGGCATGGTCTTAATGAGGTCACTGAAACCAGAGATGATATTTTTGATAATGCAGATCTGCCGGATGAGACCCGGGCCTTTAACTATAGTGTGAAAGCTGAAGAGGATGCAGTTATAGATGATCAGGTCGCTGAAAAGGCCGATCAGCAGGGGTCTGAAAAAGATGTGGACTCCGTCTCTACAGCAAATGGAACTAAAGCCTCGGTTCCGTTTTCTGATTTCATTTTCATGAAGAAGACCAATGTAAAAGCCGATGATACGATGCGTGAAGCCTCACGCAAACTCCTGATGTACCATTTCGGTAAAATGGTCGAGCACGAAAGAGGTACCAAGGTCGGAAAAGATACCGAGGAACTTCATGATATGAGGGTTGCTGCCATGCGCATGCGTTCTGCCATCGAAGTTCTTGAAGACTACCTTGATATGAAGGAGATGTCCGATCATTACAAAAACATAAAATCCACTAGAAAGGTGCTTGGTAAAGTGCGTGATCTGGATGTATTCCTTGAAAAGATCGACGAGTTCCTTGAAGACCACCCTCCTGAAAGAAGGGCGGAAATGGACCCTCTCACAGACTCTATCTTGATAGAAAGGGCGAAGAACCGGGGAAAGATGCTTGTCTATCTTGATGATTCCAAATTTAACAAATTCAAAAATAATTTTACCGATCATCTCCTTCACAAAAAATCCTGGAAAATGAAATCCTTTAAGAAAGGCGAACCTGTCCCTACAAGAGTAAAAGACGTACTTCCGGTGCTTTTATATGAACAGTTTGCAACCGTGAGGGCATACGATGTGCTTGTCTCTCCCGAAACAGAGCATACTCCTTCTTTTGATCAGTACCATGAACTTAGAATAGATGTGAAGATACTGCGTTACACCCTTGAGTTCTTCAGGGAGGTACTTGATTCGGAATCAAAAAGTGTAATAAAGGATTTGAAGGCGCTCCAGGATAATCTTGGAGATATGCATGATGCCGTTGTGGCACTTGAGCTTCTGGAAAACTTCGAGAAATCCGGTAAATGGGGTGAAGATGGTAATAATAAATCATCTGAAAGCGGTAGCCTGCAGGATTATCCTGGTGTTGATGCCTATATCGAATACAGGAAAAAGGAACTTCAGGATCTGCTTGATGCCTTCCCCCAAGCGTGGGCGAATGTCATTGAACCTGATTTCAGCTTGAGGTTCTCAAAGGCAATATCGGGTATTTACACATCCTGAAGAATGAATCCATTCAAATACGTATCGACAGTATGACTATATTGCTTTATATATGACTATATATGGACCTGTATGAAATTTTATATAATAGGTTTACCGTCCTTTTACCAAAATACGAAAGCATCGTTCTATTCCTAAGATCACTTAAAATGGATACCATGTCTGGCGAAGTAAATGATTATATAAACAGAGAGATCAGCTGGCTTTCATTTAATGAAAGAGTACTCCAGGAAGCAAAGGACCCTTCGGTCCCTTTACTTGAACGTTTGAAGTTTCTGGGGATATTTTCTTCGAATCTGGACGAGTTCTTCAGTGTAAGGGTCGGAACCCTGCAACGTATGATAGACGCAGGGGTGAAGTCAAATGCCATGGTAAGCGCATCTCCTAAAAATATAATGAAGGAAGTACACCATAAGGTACTGCGATTACGTGATGATTTTGACGGGGTGTTTGCTGAGCTGACCCGGGAAATGGAAGAGAATGATATTATAATTGTTGATGAAACTGAACTTAATGAAGACCAGAGCTCTTTTATTGAACAGTATTTCCAGGAAAAGGTAAGACCACGTCTGATTCCTGTTATGCTGAAAGATATCCCGGATTTCCCGTACCTTAAGAACCAGGTGATCTATCTTGTTATCGACGTCAGAAAAAGATGGGACCCAAATGCTTCAAAATTCGCTCTTATAGAGGTTCCTGCCGATGTGCTACCACGTTTTATCATGTTACCTGAGTCCGGTGATAAGAAATGTGTGATAATGCTTGACGATATAATCCGTTTTGGCCTAAAGGATATTTTCTCGACATTTGAATATGATTTTATTGAGGCATATACGATCAAACTGACAAGGGATGCTGAACTGGATATTGATGATGATGTCACGAAAAGTTTCTTCGAGAAGGTATCGGAAAGCCTTGAAGAAAGAAAGAGGGGTCAGCCAGTTCGTTTTGTTTATGACAGGAATATGCCTTATTATCTTCTGGATTTCATACTTAAGAGGCTGGGTATTCAGAAATTTGAGAATCTTGTTCCGGGTGGAAAATATCACAACGCAAAGGATTTCATGAATTTCCCTAAGATCGGCCCTTCTTCCTTTTACTACGAAAAGAAAGCTCCTCTGCCTCATAAAGACCTTGTGAGCCATAAGAGCATTTTTGCTGCAATAAGGAACAGGGATATCCTGCTTCATTATCCATACCAGTCCTTCGATCACTTTATCGACCTCCTGAGGGAAGCAGCGATTGATCCGAATGTTTCAAGCATAAAGGTCACCCTCTACAGGGTTGCACGCAACTCCAACGTAATCAATGCACTTATAAATGCAATAAAGAACGGGAAGAAGGTCACAGTCGTTATTGAACTTCAGGCGCGTTTCGATGAAGAATCCAATATTTACTGGACCCAGAAACTTGAGCAGGCAGGTGCAAGGATAATAGATGGAGTTCCTGGATTGAAGGTGCATTCAAAACTCTGCCATATAACAAGAAACGAAGGTAATGAGCTCGTTCATTATTCCTGCATCGGAACCGGTAATTTCAATGAATCCACTGCCAGGCTATATTGTGATCATATGATTATGACAAAAGACCCGGACCTGACATTTGAAGTGGACAAGATCTTTGATTTCTTTGCCCACAACTACAAAGTCTATGATTATAAGCATTTGATCGTATCTCCCCTTCAGATGCGCAATGTATTCGAGCAATATATTGAGAATGAAATAGAGAATACGAAGGCAGGAAAGCCGGCTTATATCCATGCGAAGATGAACAGTCTTGTGGATAGCAGAATGATAAACAAACTCTATGATGCCAGTAATGCAGGTGTCAGAATCAAGCTCATCGTAAGAGGTATATGCTCTCTAGTGCCAGGTGTTAAGGATCAGAGTGAGAATATAGAGGTAATCAGTATAGTTGACAAGTACCTTGAGCATTCACGCATTTTCATTTTCTGTAATGATGGCGACGAAAAGTATTACATTTCCTCTGCCGACTGGATGGTAAGGAATCTGGACAGGCGTGTGGAGGTTGCCACCCCTATTTATGACAGATCGATACAAAAGGAACTGAAAGAATACATGGAGCTGCAATTTCTTGATAATACAAAGGCAAGGATAATCAATGAGCATCAGGACAATCATTACAAAAGAGATGGTGACGGTTCTTTCCGTGCCCAGGAAGACATCTATGATTACCTTGAAAAAGAATTAGCTACTGGAGACACTTAATGAAATTTGCTGCAATAGATGTGGGTTCCAATGCTGTTCGCCTGCTTCTCTCAAAAGTTGATACCGAAGGTGTTGAACCCGTCTATGAAAAAATATCCCAGTTTCGCATGCCTATACGCCTGGGAGATGATGCTTTTGTTCATGGGAACATTTCCGATGAAAAGATAAGAAAGCTTGTTAAGACTATGATCGCTTTCAGATACCTGATGGATGCCTATGAACCCATGGATTATATGGCATGTGCCACATCTGCCATGAGGGAAGCGGAAAACAGTGATAAGGTAGTCAAAAAGATAAAAGATAAAAGTGGTATCGATCTCAATGTGATAAGCGGCAGGAAAGAAGCGAAGATAATCTATTCCAACCGTATTGAAAAGATCATCGCAGACGGTGATTCTTCTTCCTACCTGCATGTAGATGTGGGAGGTGGAAGCACTGAGATCATTGTTTTCAACAGGAAAAAAGTACTTGCCTACAGATCTTTCAATATCGGGGCAATTCGGATGCTTGAAGGCTTCGTGTCAAAAGACGAATGGAAAGATATGAAAAAATGGGTAAAATCTGTAACAGAGAAATACAAGCCCGTTTCAGCAATAGGCAGTGGCGGAAATATAAATAAGGTATTCGCCATGTCAAATACAAAAGAAGGCAAACCTCTTTCTATAAAAAAACTCAAGAAAGTGTATAAGTTCCTGAAAGGATACTCCCTTGAACAACGCATAACAAAGCTTGGTCTTCGTCCTGACAGAGCCGATGTCATTATACCGGCTTCCAAGATCTACTTCTCGGTCATGAAATGGGGTGATATCGATAAAATGCATGTTCCACGCCTTGGTCTTGCAGACGGTATTATTCACGTACTGTATCACAAACATAAGGAAAAGTATGTTTGAACTAAAAGCTCCCGATTAATGATTTTTTTTGTACATGTTTCGGAATATGCTGGATGGCTCATTAACATCTGTTTTTGTATGATTGTTCGCATATGTACGATTAAATTATAGCCATGAGCCCCGGTTTCATGTTCATAATGCATAAATACTGATTTACTCCAAGTTTTCCTTGTTTGAGGTCAGACAAAGATTCGGGGTATTAAATTGGAAGATTCTGAACAGATCCAGAACGGGAAACAAACAGAAAATGAAGCAAACGAGCCTGTAGATGGCCAGGAAACACTTTATCTCGGTATTGATATCGGTACCTATACCATAGCGGTATGCACAAGCGAGGGGACAAAGATCGTAGAGAACTGTGCTGTTGCCTATGAAGGAGAAGAGTTTCCGAAGGACCCGGAAAATGTGAAAGTGCTTTTCGGAAAAGCTGCCCTTGAACAAACAGACCTCCCTGTAAAAGAACCTGTAAGGGAAATGATCCAGGGAAACAGCAGTGATCCCGGACCTTTGAGATATATTCTGGAACAAAGTTTCAAAAGCGCGGGAATTAAGCTTGATTCCGGGGAAAGTTATGCAATAATAGGTGTTCCCGCAGGTGCTGATACTGCTTACAAGCAGGCCGTCCTTGAAATGGCAGAGGGGCTCTTCACCGGTGCAATGGTGGCCGATGAGAGTTTCTGCGTAGCCTATGGAAACGGCCTTCTGGAAAATTCCCTTATTGTGGACATCGGTGCGAGTAAACTGGATATCTGCCATGTTAACGGTAATGTCCCAAGGGATGAGGACCATATGAAAATATCCTTTGCAGGGGACAATATAGACCAGGAACTGATCAACCTCATAAAAGAAAAACATGAAGACTCAAAACTTACGAAGCAACTTGCAAGGCAATGGAAGGAAGATCATGGCTATGTGGGATTTTCCTATGTTAAATGTAAGGTCGAACTCCCGCTTGAAGACTCTTCCAGGGATGTCTCCATAACCGAAGAGCTAAGATTTGCATGTGAGTCAGTAATACCTGATGTTGTTTCAGGTCTTACCAAAATGATATCCGATATTCAACCTGATATGAGGGAACTGGTCAGGAACAATATCTATGTATGCGGTGGTTGCAGCAAGATAAAGAATATTGATAACTTTATTGAGGGCGAGCTGAAAGAGCTGGGCGGAGGAAAGGTCTCTTTATTTGATGATCCGGACTTCGCTGTGGCTGAAGGTGCCAGGAAGCTAACTGAGAGGATGCCCCGGGAATTCTGGGCGCAGATGAATGTTTGATCTAGAGATCTGGATGTGGTGTTATGAGTTCATTAACCTGGTCAAAAAATGAAAATAAGGCAAATAAGAATCGGAAGGATTTCACACCCAATATCTACCGGAAACCTGTCAAGGGTAATGGCGAGGAAGGAGATGCAAATGGGGCTACATACTCCCCCGAACAGGCTAAAAACGGTTCATACAGGCAAAATCCCAGGGTTAAAGAATTGGAATACGATCTTGAAAATATCAAGGAAAAATATGAAGCTGAAATAAGACAGTACAGGGAAAAAGAGACCGTCCTTGCGGAAGTAAAGACAAGGTACGAATCTGAAATGGAAGAGTATCGCCAAAAACAGGATCTTCTGAAAAAGCAGATGGAAGAAGTGACTAAAAGAGAAAAGGACCTGAACCGCAAATGTGCTCTGCTCAAGTCCGCAGCTTCCAAAGTTGAGGACCGGATTCCTGATGTAGAAATAAATGACCTGAATGAGAAACGCTCGGCCTTTGAAAAAGAGAAATCAGAACTCGAGGCAAAGTTCAGTGAATTGAAAGAGTTAAGAACTGACTATGAAAAACAGCTTTCAGCACTTGAGGATAACAGGTCACAACTCCATAGCCAGCAATCCGTTTATGAAGAAGAGATGCAGGCCTATCTGGAAAAGAAAGGCGAACTTGATGAGAAAACAAGACTTCTGGAGGAACAACTATCCTCCGGAGAAGATATTACACTTGATATTGAAGGTCTGAACTTTTCCGGGGCCGTAGAGATCGTCAGGTCAAGGTACTTTTCTGAACTAAAGGACCTGAACCGCAAACGTGCCGACCTGAGAACACTAAGAGAGGAACTTGATAACGAGGAAGCTTTGCTAATGGCAAAGAACTCAGGTGTCGAGGAGATCAAGGCACAGATCGAGAACGAGTTCTCCAAACTCAAACCAAGGGCAAACGAGCTGGAGGACGCTATCAGTGGATATGAGGAAAAAGCCAAAAAGCATAGCGAGAACGAACGCATGTTTACGGATATCATATCAAGATACAATGCGGAGTATTCCCTATTCAAACAGAAGCAGAGTGAACTCAGGGAACTTAAAAGCGTACAGGAAAAACAGGAATACGATCTTGTCAGGAGAAAGCTTGCTGCATTCGAATCCGGAAAGCTGCTGAAATCCGAAGTTTGCAGAATAAATTCCCTATCCGAGGAGCTGGCAGGAAAGGTCCGTGAGTTTGAGGAAAATATCGCAAATTACGAGACCGATCGTCTGAGCTACGAAGAGAAGCTCAGGGTACATACTGAGAATAAAGAAAAACTCAATGAAGCGGTCTCAAATTATGAGTCCGAACTGAAGGTTCATGAAGAGAAGCGCTCTGAGCTGGAAAAACTAAAGCTATCCCTTTCCGAATCCGAAGATGCTCTCAAAGAGAAGCAGTCAGAGATCGACAGCCACAAAAAGGAACTTGAGATCGAAAAGGAAAGCCTTCTTGCTCACCAGAAAGAGGTTGATGTTCAGAGAACAGAACTCGAATCCGAGCTTGAAAGCATCAAATCAAAGCGTGAGAATAACGAGCGTCTTGAAAAGGAACTTGAAAGCACATCCAGTGAACTGGAAACCCAACGCAAGGAACTGGAGGAGCTTCTGGAAACTACGAGAAAGGACATCGGAACACAGGTAACGATTCACCGCCAGCATTTGGATATCAAGAAGATGAGCACCAAACTCGAGCAGCAGTCTGTCTATATCCAGACCCTGAAAAAGTCCCTGGAAGACATGCAGAAGTCGGTGGAGAATTCACAGGAATACGGTGTGTTTGCAGATATTGTGAAAATGAACCTCGAAATATTAGGCAAAACCTAAAAAATATGAATGTGCCTCAGAACTCATAGGGTTCATCACGAATCAGCAGGGTTTTATCATCACAGGCACACTTTTCTTAATTTAATTTTAAAGTTTCAGTCTTTCAGAGTACCTTCTTTATTTCACTAACGATATCCTTTGCAGCTTTTGCGGCGTCATCTGACTGATAGATTTTTCTCCCGACGATCACCCAGTCAGTACCTGCCATGACAGTATCAGTTGCACTGCCTCCCTGGGCACCGACTCCGGGTGAGATTATGGCGAGTCCGTCACCGATAATTTTCCTGATTTCCTTTACCCTTTCAGGACGAGTGGCAGGAGCCACGACTCCAGATGCTTTCTGGTCTGCAGCCATTTGTGCTATTTTCTCCCCTGCATCCTGCATTAGATCAAGAGCACCTGGATGGCTCATCTCTGTGACCACGAAGATGTCCTTGTCTCTCTCACGTGCAAGATCCACACATATTTTCAGGCTGTCGTGTCCGGTGAATCCCTGTACTATCACCGCGTCCGCTCCTGCATCGAAGACCTGCTCGCATATAAGGCGGTTAGTGTTAGGGATATCGGCAACCTTGAAGTCGGCTATTATGGGTGCATACTCTGCAAGCTT
>JAALLQ010000285.1_pt1 | contig 13725 bp, 13 predicted proteins | sample 7245921 | NCBI WGS metagenome assembly JAALLQ01 (sample SAMN13049200, study PRJNA578106) | oil field metagenome | isolation source: filtered produced water from oil reservoir B7 | place: USA:offshore Texas | collected 2016 | reverse complement strand
CTGTGGGCTATTGTGTCGATCTCCCTTATCGGAACGATCTCAGTATCGTTCCTGACGGCGGTTGAAATGGGAGAGCAACCTGCCGGTTGTGATCCCGATATGCTGATGTCACTGCCGGAGTCCACGAAACCTATGTTTTCCAGTTCCCTGTAACCCCTGGTAAGGGCACACAATAATGCTCCGCTTCCGAGTGGCACTACAATGTGGTCCGGCGTGTTCCACCCAAGCTGTTCGGCTGTCTCAAATGCCAAAGTCCTGGAGCCTTCCGTGTAGTACGGCCGTATGTTTATGTTTACAAACGCCCAGTTCTCTTTTTGGTCTGCTACCTCACTTGCCAGACGGTTCGCATCATCATAGGTTCCGTCAACTGAGATGATGTTGGGGTCGTATGCAAGCATCTGTGTTATCTTTCCGGCTTCTATGGAAGAAGGGATGAATATGTAAGCCGGTATTCCTGCCTTTGCCGCGTGAGCTCCCACAGCCGATGCAAGATTTCCGGTGGAGGCACAGCCAACGGCAGTGGCCCCCAGTTCCAGAGCCTTGCTTACTGCAACCGATGTTACCCTGTCCTTGAAAGAGTTGGTCGGATTGACAGAATCATCCAGTATATACAATTCCTTAAGTCCCAGCTCTTTTCCGAGGTTCTTTGCATGATGCAGCCTGTTATAGCCCGCACCAAGATCCACATAGTTAGTACCATCCAACGGAAGCAGGTCAGCATACCTCCAGATAGACGATGGTCCGGAAGCGATTTTTTCCTTGCTGGCAATGTCCTGTACCTTATCCCAGTCGTAGTGCACTTCAAGCGGTCCGAAACATTCATAACATGTATTCTGTATCCCGGCAGGATATTCCGCACCACATTCTCTGCATTTTAAACCGATTACTTTACTCATACTACTGATTTCCTGTAAATTGAATCATTATTAATGCTACATAATTTCTATTAATATTATTACTAATGGTTATTGGCAATATTTGCCGGAATAATTGCAGGATATCATAGAACAGTGTCAGTGTGTTGGGATACGAACGTGCAAGATTGCCGCTTTCTATACCTATTTATCAAAACATTGCACTTTTTTGAAAAAACAGACAGGGAATGCGATCTGACGTGTAGGTATTCACAGATCGTGTCTCCCTCTGACCGATAATCGATTCGGTCCTCTGCATTCATGGAGATTAAGATGTTAGGCGATTTTACGGAAGAACAGATCAGGCGGTATTCGAGGCATATCATACTGCAGGAAGTAGGTGGAAAAGGACAGAAGGAACTGTTGGATTCAAGAGTACTCTGTATAGGTGCCGGAGGACTTGGCTCTCCTATTATCCAGTACCTTGCAGCGGCCGGGGTCGGGACCATAGGAATTGTTGACGATGATGTTGTGGATCTCAGCAACCTTCAGCGGCAGGTCATACACGGTGGAAATGTCGGTATGTCAAAGGTAGAATCCGCAAAACAGTTTGTTGAAAAACTCAACCCGGATGTGAATGTGGTTACGTATGAGCAAAGGATAGACCCGGAGAACATACTGGATATCATAAGTGATTACGATATTGTTGTAGACGGCTCCGACAACTTCGCTACCCGCTACCTGGTAAATGATGCCTGCGTACTTGCAAAGATTCCTCTCTCACATGGCAGTATTTTCAGGTTCGAGGGACAGGCAACGACCATCATTCCGGGTGAGAGTCCGTGTTACAGGTGTCTTTTCGAGCACGCACCACCAGCTGGCATGGTCCCAAGCTGCCAGGAGGCCGGGGTAATCGGAGTATTGCCCGGGATAATCGGTGTGATACAGGCAACAGAAGTAATCAAATACCTGCTGGGACTGGGTGATCTGCTGACAGGTCGACTTATTTTCTACGATGCTTTCAACATGTCCTTTGATGAGATCAAGATCCGCAAGAACCCTGAATGTCCTGTTTGCGGTGAAAAGTCATCGATTGTATCAATTGAGAATGAGAATTACGAGGAAGCAGGTGGAGTCTGCAGTATCGGATAAAACGTGTATCAGGCTTTACGGATGTATATGTTGAAGATACCTCCGTTTTCTTCAACTGCAATCATCATGTTTCCTGTTTTTTTTTGCCCAGGTTGTAATATTCTGAGGCGTCATGTTCTCATTCGCTATAACTAACAATATCTCTTCAGATTCCATGTCATCCATGGCCTCTTTCGTCCTGATAAGAGGATAAGGGCAGCACTGGCCTCTTACATCAAGTTCAAAATCTGCTATTATTCCCATTTCGGATCATCACGACTATGATCTGGTTTATATTGTAAGTATCCAATGAGGCAATATTTACTATCCCTTGAACGAAATTTATCTTTTCTTTTTATGTTTGAGAGCAGTTCTTACCGCAAAGCATGCTATTAAATACACAGAAACAAATTCAAATGAAATAATAACTGCCGGAATTTTTGGGAGGATATAATACATGAAAATGCTGATGTTTGACACGGAGCACTTCTGGTTTGATACTTTCGACAAAGGCCTTGAAAATGTAGATGATATCCAAAAGGAGGAAGAAATAGAAAATACGGCAGTTGCTTTCATTCATGTTGAAAAGGAAGACGAGGAAAAGGAGCGCAAAGTAGCCAAAAGTGCCGTGGCAAACCTGAAATGGTATTTGAATAAAGTAAACAAGGAAAAAATAGTCCTGCACTCATTTGCCCATCTGTCCTCAAGTAAATCCTCACCTGAATTCGCTGCAGATATTATCTCGGCTGTTGGTGAAAAGCTGGAGAACAAGGGAATCACAGTCCATACAACTCCTTTCGGGTATTTCTCTGAGTTCTCTATCCATGTGCGGGGTGAATCCCTGGCAAAAGTTTTCAAGGAGATCTGAGTTTTCAGTTTTTTTATTTGTACCCAGGCTGAAAACTATAGTTAAGAGTTGCAGGTTGAGTCACTGACATTTATATGATTGCAGTATATATTATTATAATAACATGCCTGGAAAACTGCAACGATATCTGACTATAATAAGGGTATTCTTGAAATACAATCTTTTTTCCCTTATCTACAAGGATATACATCGGGACTATATCTCCTATAAAAAATGTACATGCTTCACAGATAACAGAGGTAGTGACAATGCCACAAAGCTCAGGCTTGCTTTTGAAGAACTCGGCCCTTCATTCATAAAACTCGGGCAGACACTGAGCAAACGCTCAGACCTTCTCCCTCCGGTTTATGTGGCGGAACTTGAGAAGTTGCAGGACAGGGTCAAAGCCCTTGTTTTTGATGAGATGCGTGCTTCTTTCAGCACAGAATGTATCTGTGAGATGTCAGCATGCAAACACGAACATAATCCATCATGTTATCACTGCAATGATATACTGGATATTTTTGATAAATTCGATACCAGGCCAATTGCGAGTGCATCCATAGGGCAGGTCTACAGAGCGGTTCTGGACGGAAGGGATGTTGCAGTTAAAATAGCCCGTCCAGGTTTGACAGATACCATTGAAACCGACCTCTCGATCCTGGATGATATGAAACCTCTTATGGCCAGGTTTCTTGGACTAGGGAAAAATTTCAATATCGATGCTTTCATGCATGAATTCAGGGAGATGCTGAGCCGGGAACTCGATTACAGGTATGAGGCTGTAAATATCAAACGTCTGCGGGATAATTTCAAAGATGTGGATAATGTGATAATTCCTGATGTCTACATGAGTTACTGCCGCGAAAGTATCCTTGTAATGGACTATATAGAAGGAGTTCCTGTAAGCAATCTGGCTGAGGCTGACCAGCCCCTGAAATCTCATTATGCAAGACTTATATCATCAAGTTATCTCAAACAGGTATATCTTGACGGTTTCTATCATGCCGACCCTCATAGCGGTAATATCATAGTTAATGACGGCACTATCGCTTTTATCGACCTTGGAGCCATGGGCACGGTAAATGAAGAGCTGAAGCGGAACATGATGAACTTCTTCTATGCCATATACAAGAAGAGAACAGATATGGCGACTGAGATGTTCCTCAGGATAGCAGGTCTTGAAGAAGAGGATGTTGATGTACACGGTCTCGAAAAAGATATGGATGATCTCATAGCTGACCAGCACTACGGACCCGGAGGAAGGAAAAGTGACAGCTATGCGGTTCTTGCCCTGAAATATGATTTCTCTCTTCCCGCTGAGTTCTCAACCCTGGAGCGTGCGGTCCTGCTCATAGAAGGTGTATGCCTGCAGCTTGATCCTGACTACAATATAATGTCCGAAGCCGAGGAGCTAATCGGCAAAGTTTTAAGGGAACGTTACTCTCCTCGTAAAGCGGTTGAAGGCATCCAGTTCGAAGCGGATGAATATCTGGAAATCCTGAAAGATATACCCAAAGGCTTTGCCGATGTGGTAAAGACCGTTCGTGGTTACAGGATTGAGAAACTGGAAGGCAAGGGTAGCCTTGTAAAAAAGTATGCGTTCATAGGTGAGCTGTTCAAAACTTTGTTCCTGCTGGTGTTGATAAGTACCTCCGCATACCTGATGGTGACAGGGGAAGGTATTATTTCGCTGATAGGAATCGCAGGTTTTATCGGAGGGGGAATCACAGGTATCTATTCCGTACTGCGGTCCTGAAGTCTGCTCCTGTAGTTGTAATTCAAAGATATGATTAAAAGAAAAATTTGATATAAAATTTAGAGGAGTAGGAATTTATGTTAACGCTGTTAACAATTCCTTGATAAGGTAAGTGACTGTGAATATAATCAATCCCATGGCCCCATACAATAATATATTCCTGTATACTACATCTTTTTCCGAACCGGCTTTGATTCCAAAGCCACCGCAACATCCGCCTTTTCCACATTGTCCGCAGTCGGAATTGTTATTATTGGAACTATCTGATCTGTTGTTCAGAACCGGGATTGTAATTGTTTCTGACATCTTCTGATCGTCCTCATGATTCATTTCTTTACTGTCTGATCTGTTATGTTCATTCAAGTTTCTGAAGTATCTTGTTGAGCGTTTCTCTGTTCTCTTCCTGGGATCTTTCAATCCTTGAAATTCGTGCATCATAGTCATCTCTGCTATTGTTCTTATTGATACCTGAAGAAACAAGCCAGATTATTGCTATGACTAGAAGTATGATAAATATCATGCCAAATCCTCCGAAAAGTCCTAAACCTCCGTACATCATGGTCTTACCTCTGTTCTGGAAAAAGGGTTCATATGTATGGTTCAGTATCCATACATCATGCCGTGACCCATTCCACCTCTGTAAGTACCTGGCTGGTAGTTGTCAGAGTCATAGTTGCCCTGATTGTAGTATTCATTGCAGGCCTCAGGTCCGTACCCATAGCTTCCCATGTGACCATAACCATAATCTCCCATATGGTCGTATCCGTAGCCCCTCATATGTTCATCCATCCAGTTGTACATTTGTCCGTACCATGCGTCATTTCTTTCTTCTGTCTGTGCGCTAACAGCACTGATTCCACCAACAAGCAGGACAAGTGCCCCGATTGACAGCAACATTATTGTTCTTTTCATATTCTATGCCTCCATGCTATGCCTACACATACGTCACTTAAAACACATATGTAGTCTAATCACTACATATGCAGTCGTAGTTTAAAAATGTTACGCACATAGCATCTGGAGAATAAATTTGATATGAATCTGTTAGGAAAAGTCTTGGTGATTCAAACCAGTGTCGTATCCTTTAGGTTACTTTTAGGTTACTTATTGAAAAATAGCTCAACCCTGCAATAAATAAGGATTACTAATGACATTTTTTGCCGCGTAAATCCATTATAAGTAATCTGGCGCTGAAAGGTTCTTGCTCCAATATTACTTCCAGCGAATCAGATAAACCGGTCATGCTTAACTTTGAATGGCCGTTTACTGGTCAAAATCCATGTAATCAACAGATCAGGTGCATTTATGCAATCCGAGTTAAGTTCTGATATCAAAGCATATCTTTTAAGCAGAGGGAGTGTGAAAGTCGAAGATCCTTCTATCCTTTCCGATTCCCTTAAGACTACAGCCACAGCAGGTCCCGGTGCAGGTGGCTCTTCTCTCTTTTTCAGATCAGGTGATAGAAGGGTACGTTTATCTATTAATGACAGATCCCCTCTTAGCGTTGTACGGGAAGATGAAGACACAATTGTCATCAAAAAAAATCATGAGATAATTGTAAGTGGAGATCTTGAAAGTCCACTGTGTCACTGTCCGAGACAGGCATATATTACCGTATCTGAAAAATGCATATATGACTGTAAGTTCTGTCCTGTTCCAAAAATCAAAGGTGAAATAAAGGACAATGAACAGATTAGCAGGATGGTGTCCGACGCCTATGCAACCGGTTCTCTTGATGCTATATCCCTCACCAGCGGAGTTTCAGAAACTCCTGAAGCAGAGGTAGAGCGTATGGTGGGAATTATCAAGAAGCTGACACGGGAATATGATGTTCCCATAGGGGTTTCCGTATATCCCACAGATGATTCTTCCGCAAGGCTGTATGCTGCCGGTGCCTCAGAAATAAAGTACAATGTCGAGACCATGGATGAGAGGATATTCAGCCAGGTCTGTCCCGAACTTTCGCTGCAGGGTGTACTTGATTCACTGGAAAATGCGGTGGATGTCTTCGGCAGGAACAATGTCTGCTCCAACATCATGCTTGGTCTCGGAGAAAGTGATGAGGTTGTGGCAAAAGGTGCCGGGAAGCTCACCGGGATTGGTGTGATACCGATACTTCGTCCCATATCACCGCATCCGCTTAGAAGAGGCGAGGTAGAGGTCCGTCGTCCTGATGCCGAAAGGCTGGTCCGGTTAGGGAAAACTGTGAGGGACCTGCTTGACAGCAATTCTCTCCGGGCGGACAGAGCACGTACAATGTGCCTTCCATGTACGGGTTGTGACCTTACACCTCACAGGGACATCTGATACTTATCTTAAGTATCAGTCCAATTACATTTTCTTTTTTCCTGAACACTATAACTTCAGGCATATTTTACCTTTAAAACCGAATTTAAGTATCAATAATGAGTTTAGTACTCTGCCAGGCTGCATAAGTAGAATACAAATTGCTAAGATGGCGGAACGGCTACGCAATCGCCTGCAGAGCGATTTTATCCCGGTTCGAATCCGGGTCTTAGCTTTTACTTATTTTTACTTTCTTTATAAATCAAGAATTGTCAGATTACCACAACTATTTTATTGCATTTGCTACTTTAAGAGAGAAAACTTGGTTTCAAGTGTTTCTTACGATTCTGATTCTTGAAAATCCCACTTACCAACAGAGGTTTTACGTGTTATTTGATGATCTTAGTTTAATAGACCCGCTTCAGCGGGCACTATCCGAGGAAGGGTATACCACTCCGACTCCGATACAGGAACGATCCATCCCTCATCTTTTGAAGGGAAAGGACATGATAGGTATTGCCCAGACAGGCACGGGCAAGACCGCTGCATTCATATTGCCGATATTACAGGATATGTCTGCAGTCAATAAAGGCCCACGCCCGGGAAAACCCCGTGTGCTTGTGCTTGCACCAACCAGGGAGCTGGCAGCACAGATAGGCGATAGTTTTGCCACGTATGGCAAATATACACGGTTCAAGCACACAGTCATTTTTGGTGGTGTCAGCCAGAGACCACAGGTAAAAGCTCTCTCAAAGGGCGTGGATATCCTCGTGGCAACGCCAGGCAGGCTGCTGGACCTCATCGACCAGGGACATGTTCAACTTTCAGGTGTCGAATATTTTGTCCTTGATGAAGCAGACAGGATGCTTGACATGGGTTTTGTCAATGATGTCAACAGGGTCGTTGCCATGCTGCCAAAGAAACGCCAGTCACTTTTCTTTTCAGCTACAATGTCCCCGGATATAGACAAACTTGCAAGGACCATGCTCAAGAATCCTGCACATGTCGAGGTAACACCCCAGGCGACAACGGTGGAGCTAATAGAGCAGTTTGTCTTCTTTGTGGACCATGAGAATAAGAATAATCTTTTACTTAATCTGCTAAGGGGCAGGCATCTGGAATGTGTACTGGTGTTCACCCGTACAAAACGCCGTGCCAACAAAGTGACTGAGATGCTCAATAAGAATAAGATCCCCGCAGGTGCCATACACGGAAATAAATCACAGAACCAGCGCACTAAGGCATTGCAGGATTTCAAGACCGGTGGTCTACGCGTTCTGGTTGCTACAGATATCGCAGCACGTGGAATTGATGTTGAAGATATATCTCACGTGATCAATTATGACCTGCCCAATGAATCCGAAAGCTATGTACACAGAATAGGTCGAACGGCAAGAGCAGGTGCTGAAGGTACAGCGTATTCATTCTGTGCAGCAGACGAAAGGGATTTCCTGAGAGACATTGAGAAACTGACACGAACAAGTATTGAGGCTGCTGACCATAATTATCATTCGGATAAAGCTAAATACGCTACAGGCGATTCAGCAAAGCCTGCTCCAAAGGTACAAAAGGGGCAGAAAAGGAAAAACGGGAAGAAAAAAGGTCGTGCTACCAGGTCAAAAGCTAATAAAGGTTCACGCAAAACCTTAAATAAATCCATTTGAATCCAAAGATCAGATACCCTTTTATACTTTGGTTGCTGATATATTGTTGCACAGGTAGGGTATAGGAACGGATACAAAGGTTGTTACAAATTCAAAATTACAATTGCAGGAAAATGCACATCTCAAAACCACCACGCTTTTGATGTTTCTTTCCTTGCGAAAAATGGATTCTAAAACAGAATATTTGTCCGAAATGAAGGTAAGATGAGGCACCTTTCAAACCACCACGCTTCGGGTGCCTCTCTCCTTGCTGTTGCGAGATATCCCCATATCTCTTAAGTTGCTTTTAACCCGTGGTCACTCCGACGACCCACATATTAATATGTAAACCTCATTATATTTAACTTAATTTCGGCTTAATTAAGTCTAAGCCTGAAAATTATAGTCTCATTATAATTTCAGCTCTTATCATAAACTAAGTTTATTTTTACAATATGTGTTGATTTAAAAAAATGTGTACGTGAAACTATTATAGCACGAAGTTCAAAATACACTGGTCATGATCTATACGTTGTATATATCTCACAGTGAAGAGGATGAGTTTCTTGCAGGTGAAATTTCACAGACTTTGTGGGCCGTGAATCTGGAAAGTCTTAGCTCTTACAACAAAGGGGGCTATATCACAGCCGGGCAAAAGATACATTTCGGAATCAACCGGTGTGACTGCATGGTGGTTCTGCTAACTAAAAAAGGTGCATCCTCCGCGCAGGTAAATCAGGAGATAGGTCTTGCATCCGGACATAACTGTCTGCTTATACCGCTGGCTGAGGAAGGCGTTGAGTTGCCTGTACTTATACGTCATATGAATCCTATCAGGTTCTCGCAGGGAAACATTGACGATGCTATCGGAAAAATGGTCTATACTATAAGGGAATTAACAAAACTGGAATGGCTTAAGATAAAGTGTCCTCATTGCAGAGAAGAGATGACCCAGTATATGACACCTCAGGAACAGATAGATACTGCAATACTGGCTAACGCTGATCTGGAAACCATGTGTAGTTATTGCGAAAGCAAGATCTTCCTGAATCCAAGAACATTAAAACCCGAAAAATAATTATATATTCCACTTATCTAAATATGTCTCTCATTGCTGTGACGGAAAGAATATGACTGAAGATTCGATAGATGAAGTACCGAAATGGATCGTAAGTGTGGACCGCCGACTTATATTAGTTGAATATCTGAAGACTAATAAGATTGCAAAGGCTTCTGATATTGCCCAGAAGACAAACAGGTCTGTACAGAATATCAGCAGGGCGCTTAAGGAGTTTGAAAGCAGAGGCCTGCTTGAATGTCTTACTCCTGAAAAAAGCACATGGAAGAGGTATGTACTAACTGATTCCGGCAGGCAGGTTCTCAAAAAAATGGATGGTAAGTATTTTTGATTACTTACCCATCCCTGAAATCTCAGTTATCTTTTGAAAGTTTAGTGTATCCATCAACCAGATGCAGGTTTGCTTTAATAACCGACTTTTTGAAATCAAGCTGTTCCGAATCTATGTCCTTAAGCTGAATTACCTCTTCCTGCTCCGTTACAGTCGCACCATCGGGTATCACTTTTCCTTCTGGGATATTCACCTTGCGTACGGTTGAGTTGTGCAGTATCAGGTTGTTATCACCTATAGTACAATCAAATACCACTGCTCCGAAACCCACAAATGATTTTTCCCCTATGACACAGGGCCCGTGTATGATACAGGCATGTGCAAGGGATGTATTCTTTCCTATTGTGACCCTGGAATTTGAAAGACCATGGATTATTACGTTATCCTGTACATTGCAATTGTCTTCTATCACAATCGATGAACCCGGTTCATCAGCCCGGATTACCGCGTTGTGTGCAACGTAAACATTGTCACCTATTGTCACATCCCCGATAATTATCGCGGTCTCGGATATCCATGCACTGTCACTTATTTTTGGTTCTTGTTCATCTGGATTTTGAAGTATCATACAGATCACCGGTTATTCAGAGACTTATTCAGAAAAGTATGTTGCATTGATCCACAATAGCAGATCTTGATTTTTATTCCTGATGAATATGAAAGAATATGACAATTTATTTAAGCTTATTGATGTCGTTCCTGACTACATGTATAGAAAACCCCATAGAAACCAATCGAAGAACCATAAGCATGGTTTAAGTAGAAGGAATATAGATTATTGATAAAGGGGGCATCCGTAGTTTACAATAAATACATGAAATACGACCGGCCAGATCTTGCTGATGGTCATCCCAATGCAGGTATCAGCAAAGAGGGTTATGATTCCGGGGGTCATATCATCGACAGCTCCCGTCCCGGGGACAGGGATACCGGAAATCACCATGGGTCAGCTTATGATATCTCCGATATTAAAGAAAAGATGCTTGAAAGCGGATATGAAATAGCAACCTTTGCAGCAGGCAGTTTCTGGAGAGCAGAGGCAATATTCAGGAAAGTGCAGGGTGTAATTGCCACTGCTGTAGGATTTATGGGAGGATCGGTGAAGTTTCCCACGTATGAGCAGGTAAGTGAAGGAAATACCGGACATGTTGAAGCCGTTCAGGTGGTGTTTGATCCTCAAAAGGTAAGATATGAAAAACTCCTGGAACTTTTCTGGGTACTACACAATCCCACAGTCTCCGGTGAAGAGGGGCCGGAGGTACAGAGTCAGTACAGGTCCGTTATTTTCTACCATAATGAAAGACAGCGGGATCTCGCTGTAAGTTCAAAGAAAAAGCAGGAAAGTTCGGGAAAATTCAAACGGAGCATAGCCACCGAGATAGTTCCTGCAACACGATTCTATAAAGCAAGGGAGTATCATCAGCAGTACTATGAGAAGATGGACGGTGGCAAGAAACTGCGTTGATATTAGCTTAGCTCAGGCCCGGCTTAAGGTTTGTTTGATTATATGTGTTCATTCAAGCAGCAATATCCCCACACATTTGACGTGTTTTGGATCACAGAACCTGATGTCTAATCCAAGCTTTTCAGTTAGTTTAATCAGGTTAATTCCCACAGCCTCCGGTGGAAAACGTCTGACTTCGGGCTTTATACACTTATCCGCACAGGTATCACACTCATTGCATGCACCAGGCCGCAGCAGTTGTGCATAGGTGAAACCCTTTCTGAAAGCCTCATATTCCAGTTCAAGCATTTTATGGAAACTCGGTTTTCTTAGCCTTGACCAGGCTTTGAGAATATCTTCTTCATCAGACATATCGAATTCTTCGATCAGTAAAATAGCAGTGCTGTATTCTTGTAATATGCGTCTGAACTCATTAATAGAAATAGTATGGGGAGGGCAACTGAGTCGTTTGCCATATCCCCTGCATCCGTAGGCGCATTTCAGTCTGCCCCTGTCCTCGACAGGGATATCAGAAGCATCCAGAATGTAAGTTTCAAGGCCGAGCTTTTCGGCCCTGTCAATTATTTCCTGCGAACTACGGATCTTTTTCGCTTCCTGTATGGAAATATCCTGTTTCACTCTGTAAAGACTACCTTTACTTCTTTAACATCCCACAGTGATTCGATCTTTTCAAGGATATCCTCTTTGATGGCCGCAGCAAACTGATGGTTTGAAGGCAGATCAAGGAGGATGCGGACATTACCGTCCTCAACATCGATCTTGGTCACCAGTTCGGTCCGGACAATATCAAGTCCGGCCATGGGGTTCATAACATGCTTGAGGCGGCTTCGGACAACATTTTCCGTTGTCGGTTCCTTGGCACTTACAAGACCGTGCTTTTCCTCATAATCCCTTATGGCGGCCCTTAAGCCTTCGACAGCAAGCACTGAACAGTGGGCTTTTACAGGTGGAAGGCCACCAAGCTCTTCTGTGGCCTGTTTCCATGATATGTTCTTGGCTTCTTCCAGAGTCTTGCCCTTGGCAAGTTCTGTTATTATCGAAGCGGTTGCAATGTTGGAAGCACATCCATAGGATTCGAATTTCACATCCTCGATGACCTTTGTATCTTCATTTACTTTCAGGTACACTGCCACCATGTCACCACAGGCCGGGCTGCCTTCCAGCCCTTTTCCATCTGCATCTTCCATTTTTCCTACGTTTCTCGGATTCTGGAAATGTTCAAGAACCTTTTTGCTGTATGGAAACTTCATTTTATCATCTCGATGTTTATATTATTACAATTTTATTTCTTTTCATATAACGGGCTGATTGCCCTGAGCTGTTCCACGATTTCACCGACAGCATCGATTATCGCATCGACGTCCTCTTTAGTGTTGTACCTTCCAAAGGTAAAGCGCAGTGATCCATGTGCCCTTTCGTGATCTCCTCCGATACCGAGTATCACATGGCTTGCTTCAAGGGAGCGGCTAAAACATGCAGAACCGGTACTTACAGCAAATCCACGCATATCAAGGTGGAGTGTCATGGATTCCCCTTCCACGTAATGGAATGTTATATTGGCATTGTGCGGTACTCTTTGGCTACGACTGCCGTTCAGTGTAACATCAGGGATCTCTTCCTCGGCTCTCTTTATGATATGATCTCTGAGGGATTTCAGGAACTCATTTTCCTCAGGTGTAACAAGTTCGACCGCTTTGGCAAAACCTACCGCACCCGGGATATTCTCAAGACCCGCACGACGGTTGGATTCCTGGAAACCACCATCCATCCATTTGTTTATGGGTGTGCCCTCTCTGATATATAGTGCTCCGACCCCTCTGGGACCGTGTATGGTGTGAGCTGACATGGTCAGAAGATCAACAGGAACTTTACTGACGTCTATGGGAACCCTTGTGTAACTATGGGTGGCATCCGAATGCAGAAGTACTCCTTTTTCCTTGCAGATATTTGCTATGGCCTCAATATCTTGCAAGGTGCCTATCTCCTGGTTAGCATGTTGTATGGATACCAGGGCCGTGTTCTCTGTAATAGCATTTTTGAGCTCTTCAAGATCAAGGATACCCTCGGAATCAACACTGATATAATCTACTTTATACCCGTTTTTCTCGAAAGCCTTGGCGGTGTTGAGTACCGGAAAATCCTCGAGCTTTGAAACAATTATATGCTTATCCTTCTTGTTCAGGAGTGCTGCAGCAACACCTTTGATGGCCATATTACTGGATTCCGTATCACCTGATGTGAAAACTATCTCTTCGGCGGAAGCTCCGATGGAAGAAGCTATTGTCTGCCTGGATTCCTGGAGGGCTTCTTTGGCATCGATTCCCATAGAGT
>JAALLQ010000495.1_pt1 | contig 13874 bp, 9 predicted proteins | sample 7245921 | NCBI WGS metagenome assembly JAALLQ01 (sample SAMN13049200, study PRJNA578106) | oil field metagenome | isolation source: filtered produced water from oil reservoir B7 | place: USA:offshore Texas | collected 2016 | reverse complement strand
TAGAGGCATTATCGATAATAATCACTTCAAACTTTTTAAAAGACTGCTTAGATATAGATTCTAAACAGCTACCTAAAAACTTCTCCCCATTGTAATTGGGAATAATTATACTTACCATATTTGATATCAACCTTTTTTAGTATTTGTAAATAACACACATAAGGTGCGCCACTATATTCATACTTTTTATTGATAAATTAAAAAGGAAAGAATATTGGTATTGTGATTAATGATATTATCATGAATATAATGTTAAGGGGTATTCCTACCTTCATAAAATCTGTAAATTTATAACCTCCTGGTCCATAAACCATTAGATTCGTTTGATACCCTATTGGAGATGCAAAGCATGTTGAAGCTCCAATAGCTACTGCTATTGCAAATGGTCTAGGGTCAAGGCCCATTTGCCCAGCCATCGACATGGCTATTGGAAAAGAAAGTACAGCCGCAGCATTATTAGTTATCATTTCTGTGAAAATATTTGTCATAACAAATACTGCTGCCAATACACCTATTGGTCCAAAGGTCTTCATGATATTTACTAAGTTATTTGCTACTAAATCAGCAACTCCACTATTTATAAGAGCCTTACCTACCCCAAAAGAAAGAGCTATAATTATGATCGTATCCCAGTTAATATACTTCCACGCTTCCTTAGGGCTTACACTTCTTGTGACAAACAAAAGAGCAAGTGCGATAAATGTTGCATGAAGAACTGATAGTATATTTAAGGAAGCCAAAATAATTAATCCAATAAAAGAAGTTATACTTAATATTTTCTTCCATCTTTTAGGAGCTTCATAGTTAACATTATTACTTATGATATAAAAATCCTTCGATATACCCCAAGTATTAAAAAAGTCCTTTGAGGTAAGCATAAGAAGAGTATCACCGGGTCTCAGCTTTATATTACCTATCTTTTCATTGATACGCTTTCCTTTCCTTAGGACTGCCACAACTGCTGCATCATATTTTGCTCTAAAATTACTTTCCTTTATGGTTTGATTGAGAAATGGAAATGCATCAGATACTACAGCCTCTACCATTTGCGCTTGTCCATTCTTAAAATCCTTAATATAATCATCACAGCTAGCATGAAGTCTAAGCCCTTTAATTGTCTGAAGCTGAACTATAGTTTCTATCTGACCTGTAAATACTAGTTCATCTCCTTCTTTTATAATTACCTTTTCTGGGTTGACAGGATGTATCCTTTCTCCATCCCTTATGACCTCAACTAGATACAGCCCTTCTAAATTTCTAAGTCCCGCTTTTTTAACAGGCTTATCTATTATTTTACATCCTTTTTCTACAGTCATAGTAATCAAGTACTTTCTGTAGTTCTTCTTTGCTGTTTCTAAAAGGTCTTCATTGTTGGGAAGAAATCTTCTAGCTATAAAGATCAAATAAAACATTCCTGTTATAGCTAAAAACAACCCTACTTTTGTAATCTCAAACATGCCTAATCCATGATATCCGTACTCTTCTAATAATCCACTAACAAGGAGATTTGTAGAAGTTCCTATTAGAGTTAACATCCCTCCAAAAATAGATGCATATGAAAGTGGTATTAAAAGCTTTGAAGGAGATATTTGGTTATTAAGAGCCCATTTTCTAATCATTGGGATAAATATTGCAACGACAGGAGTATTATTGATAAAAGCGGATAAGCAGGTTACTGGCAATATAACCCTGCAAAAAGTTCTCTTGCCCCTTGGCTTATTTCCAAAAAAATAATTTGCCATACTATATATATATGGGTTTTTCTGGATTGTTCCTGCTATAACAAATAAACCTGCTACTGTCATCATACCTTTGTTTGAAAAGCCTGATAACACTTCATCAAAACTAACGATTCCAAAGGATAAAAATATAACTACCCCTGCAAAGAATATAACAACCGGCTCATATATGTTTTTAACTAATAAAATAAACATAACTAAAATAACTATTATCGTAAATATCTCTTGATTCAATAATATCCCTCGCATTTAAAAATACTGTATTTAATCTATATAAACAAATTTTCTTCCTTATTTATTATATAAAACCCTTTGTCATTTAAATTGTTTTTCCTGTTATATAGCATTTCACTTCCATCCATTTGTCTAAAGATAGCTCCAGCTTCCTCTACTATACACTGCATAGCAGCTGTATCCCATTCCATCGTAGGGCCAAATCTATAGTATGCTTCTGCATCACCCTTGGCCACAAGACAACCTTTTAGTGAGCTACCCGCACTTTTAGTCTCAGATATTAACTTTTTATTATCTTCGATTAATTTCTTTAATTTATCAGAAGCATGGGATCTGCTCATAACAAGCCTCAGATTATCTTTTCGGTCTGATACCTTTAATAATTGACAATTGGCTTTTTCTAATTGACAATTATTAATAAGATATGCTCCATTATTTTTTGATGCAAAATAAAGTTCATCTTTTACTGGAACGTAAATTACTCCTAGAACTGCCTTTTGTTTGTATGATAGTGCTATATTTACTGTAAATTCACCATTTTTCTTAATAAATTCCTTTGTACCATCTAACGGGTCAACTATCCAACACCAGTCATTATTAAATCTAGTTTTGTTATCTTTAGATTCCTCTGACAATATGGAATACTCAGGGAATTCTTTTTTTAACCCTTTCACGATAACTTTATTTGATTCTTTATCAGCCAACGTTAAAGGAGATCTATCATCTTTGTATTCTATATCAAACTCATTATTATAAATTTCTAGAATCTTTTCTCCTGCTCTTTTTGCTAGTTTAATACTTACTTCTAATTCCCTTGTTAAATTCATCGTTACAACCTCATTTCTATTACTAATCCAAATATTTCATTATTTTTTTCATAACCATATCAGTAGCTTCTTCGATAGAGTACTTGCTAGTATCAATTTCAATATCAGGATTAACTGGTTCTTCATATGGACTTGAAATTCCTGTAAAGTTTGGTATTTCACCTGCTCTAGCCTTTTTATAAAGACCCTTTACATCCCTCTTTTCACATTCTTCGAGTGGTGTGCTTACAAATATTTCAATGAATCCATCACCAATAATTTCCTTTGCATTTTCTCTATCTTTTCTATATGGTGAAATAAATGAAGTGATGGCAATGAGTCCTGCATCATTCATCAACTTAGCTACTTCTGCTATTCTTCTTATGTTTTCAACCCTATCAGCTTCTTTAAAACCTAGGTTTTTATTAAGACCATGTCTTATATTATCACCATCAAGAAGCATTGTGTGTTTACCCATAGCAACAAGTCTCTTTTCTACTTCATTGGCAAGGGTTGACTTCCCTGAACCTGATAGCCCTGTGAACCAAAGAGTTAATGGTTTTTGTCCCTTTTGCTTAGCACGGATCTCTCTAGTTATATCTGTATCCTGCCATACTACATTTGTTGATCTTCTAAGTGAATGCTCAATAACTCCACAGGCTGAGGTCATATTTGTTACTCTATCTATTAGTATAAAGCTACCTAGTGCTTTGTTATTTTTAAATTTATCAAAAACCATATTCTCAGATAGTGCTATATCACACTGAGCCATCTCATTTTTAAATAGTTTATCAGCCGTAATATGTTTTCCAGTATTAATATCAATCTTATGCTTTATTGACATAACTGTGGCTGGTAGCATCTTTGTGCCTAACTTCATTATATAGTTTCTTCCCTCAACTAGCTCTGTATCATCCATCCATAGTATGCTAGCTGTAAGCATATCAGCTATCTCTAGTTCTTTATCCTTTGCTAATACGCAACCCCTTGATACGTCCACTTCTCTATCAAGCTGTATTGTAACTGCTTGTCCCATAAATGCACTATCTTTCTCTTTGTCAGTAACAAGTACGCTCTTAACTTTTGCTTTTTCTTTACTTGGTAGTGTTATAATCTCATCTCCTACGGAGATGCTTCCAGCTTCAATTTGACCTTGAAATCCTCTGAATGTATGATTTGGTCTGCTTACTCTTTGAACAGGCATAACAAAACCATCTTCATTTGTATCTAAGCCTACGTCTATTTCTTCTAGATAAGGAAGTAATGCAGGTCCATCATACCATGTGGTATTCATAGATGGCTTTGTTACATTATCTCCTTCGGTTGCAGAAACTGGGATAACTTGTACAGTTTCTAAGTTAAAGTTAGCTACAAGCCTTAGAAAGTCTTCTTTTATCTCTTCAAATCTATGCTTATCATAGTCTATAAGGTCCATTTTGTTTACTGCTAAAACAAAGTGCTTTATACCCATTAGTGCACATATCCTAGCATGCCTCTTAGTCTGAATAAGTACTCCTTTGGTAGCATCCACTAGTATAACGGCAAGATCAGCAAAGGAAGCCCCAACTGCCATGTTTCTTGTATACTGCTCATGACCTGGAGTATCTGCTACTATAAAGGATCTATTATCTGTTGTAAAGTAGCGATAAGCTACATCTATAGTGATTCCTTGCTCTCTTTCTGCCATCAGTCCATCTAATAAAAGGGAGTAGTCTATCTTTCCTTCACGACTTCCTACTTTACTATCTAGTTCAAGGGCTCTTTCTTGGTCTGTAAAGAGAAGTTTTGCATCATATAGCATATGTCCTATAAGGGTTGATTTTCCATCATCTACCGATCCACATGTAATAAATTTTAGTAAGCTTTTCATTAGAAATACCCCTCCCTCTTACGTCTTTCCATACTAGCAGCTGCTTCTTGGTCTATTACTCTGCTTGTCCTTTCTGAGGATACTGCTCCAAGTGTTTCTTCAATAATCTCATCTAATGTCTCGGCATCAGATTCACATCCACCTGTGAGGGGATAGCAGCCTAGTGTCCTAAATCTAATCTTTTTCATCTCTACTTTTTCACCTGGTAGAAGTCTCATCCTATCATCATCAACCATGATTATATTACCGTCTCTATATACTACTGGTCTTTCCTTTGCAAAGTATAGTGGCACTATTTCAATATTCTCACGTCTTATATACTGCCATATATCCTTTTCTGTCCAGTTAGATAGAGGGAAAACTCTAATGCTTTCACCTTTGTTTATTCTTGTATTATAAAGCTTCCACATTTCTGGTCTTTGGTTCTTTGGATCCCATGCATGGGCTGCATTCCTAAATGAGAAAACTCTCTCCTTTGCTCTAGATTTTTCTTCATCACGTCTTGCTCCACCAAAGGCTGCAGTAAAACCGTACTTATCAAGAGCCTGTTTAAGGGCCTCTGTTTTCATTATATCTGTTAGACGATCATTTCGATGCCTAGTTCCTTTGCCCTTCTATCACGAAACTCAATCATTTCTTTAAACTTCCATGTTGTATCTATATGCATAAAAGGAAAAGGCGGTTTTTCTGGATAAAACGCCTTCATTGCTAGATGCATCATAACTGAACTGTCTTTACCTATGGAGTACAGCATTACTGGTTTTTCACATTCTGCAGCAACTTCTCGAATTATATATATGGCTTCAGCTTCTAGCTGGTCTAAATGTGTCATCTCTTTCACTGTTGTTTTTCCTCCTTATGTTTAAATATTATCTTTATCCTAATAAAATTATAATAATAAGACTGACAAGTTTTTTAAAATATTTTCCCTATATAGATATTTACCATTATCTAACCCTAAATTAATTCTTTCATATACGAATAATAATCTTTTATTGATACAGCACCATCTTTAACCTTTAGTTTCTATCATAAAAGTAAAAGATTTAACTAAAAAATTCACTATTATTGCGCAATTATTTTTAACAAATATTATTTCAAAAATTTTTCCATTACTAATTTATATAACACATTCAAAATATTATAAAGAAGTTTTGCTTTTAAATCTTTCAACATTCTATTCAATTTACATTACCATCAGAAAAGTCTATTTTGAATTTATGTCTTACCTATTTTTCCCATGATACATATCAATTTTGTATTATTTAGCTAATCTTCTCTATATTCAATCATTTTAGTTGTTTTGATAATGTATATCAAAATGAACTAATAGAATTGTATATGTCCAAAAAATGTCTTTCTTGCAAGCCATGACATAACTATACTATTCTTACCTATATTCCATAGCCATAGCATACATAAATTTTAAAATTCACTATATGCTTCACGCAGTATATGGACAGATTTATTTTCAAGTTTTGTTAAGTGGTCCATATTGCACCTCCATATTAAATTGGTATACACATAATATCATAATATAGATTAATAATATGAAATAATGTAATTTGTTTGCTTCAAAAATCTATTATCTGTTCCTAAATTTTAAACATATTTCAAAATAGTATACCGACTACATACTCTAATTAATTATGTCCTTCTTAACAACTCACTGTATCTTTTGTATGTTTGGTATTATTATTTAAACTATTTCTTAATTTTTTCAAATACTCCATGTTATATTATTTATTTTATGATTTTGCTGCTCTTACTTCAAAAATATGCAATAAATAAATTCCTTCTACATTTCCAGGATCAAGCCTAAGTGATTTTATAGGTTTATCCTCTTTTATCTTAATTACTATTTCATTATATCCCCTCTTTAAACTTCTACTTATACAATGATCTCTGTCAAAACTTTTATTATCTGATATATAAAACAATTGTAATACTGTATTAGATGATGTAGTAATGCCTATTTTAACAAATATTTCTCCACCATTACTTTTCTCATTAAAATTAGGTATGGTAAAATACGGATCTTCGCCGCATGATTCTATATACCAAAAATCTAACTTCTTTTCTATAGTTAATACATCTTTAGATAAAGCAATAGGCCTTCTATTAAGACTATATATTACTGGTTTGTCTTTAATGTCTTCATCACTTAACTGATCACTATGTAATACTCTATCAATTGTTCCTTTAGCTATGCTTTTGATCAACTCTTCTTCCAAGTTATCTTTATATTTAGTACTTAAAATATATTTGCATATATCTAAAGCTTTTTCAAACGTCAATTCTTCATTCTGTTGCCAAGAACTATTAACTTCAGGTATAGGGTCATAGAATAGCTGTCCATCTTTACGGTTTAGAAAAATTCTTGCCACTTGTTCATTTTTTTCTTTATAGGCATTTATTATTTCTATTCTTTCTTTTGGTGAAAATATATTACTATCTTGAAATGGTTCGCCCATGTTCATATCAACTGTATACTTTGCTAAAATACCATTTATATAGTACTTGTTTTTTATATCATTTCGGTCGACTTCTAATATGTTTAATATTCTTCTGAATTCTAGTGCATCCCAGTTAAGTGAAGGATTAACTATCTTTTCAGGAAAAATAAAATCATCATATAATTTCAGACCAATACAATTCAGGAAGTCACTAAAGATATTACCACCATAGAATTGTTGTTTTTCATAAGGTCGAACTATAAATTTATCAGCTTCAGCATATTCTAAACTGTCCAGTAAAACTTTGCTAAAATCATGCGCATTAGCAATATGATCAATGACAGAGCGACTTATGACATCATGATTTTTTATTAACTGATTATAACTGCTAGAAATTAAATTATCCTGTCTTCTAACATAACAGATTATTTTATAATCATATGTATTAAATACATCAAAAAAACGCTTAGGATATTCTCTTAAAATATGAAATAATTCTTCCGATGAAAATATTACAGCATTTTTACCATTAAACGACTCAATAAAACTTCTAATCCTATCAAGATCATTCTTTATAAATAATTCTTTAAATATACCTGCATTGCCACCACTTGTTTGAAAGGCTTGATCAAAATTAGGTGGATTAGGAAACAAAAAACCCCTTTTTTTAAGTGTATCGTGATTTAGTGTTAAAAATGCTTGAATAGCACTACTTCCTGTTTTAGGCATTCCAATATGAATATACAATTTCTTCTTCATTACGCCTCTCCTCTATATTATTTTCTATTTTAAACTAAAATTCTCATAATCTAAGGTTAAATTTACATTATAGTAAGGGTCTCCCTTTTCGAGTATTTGTTTATGTCTTTTTTTCATATAATCAATTTCAGATTGAAATCTTTTTATTTTCTCCGGATTATCTTCATACCCCCTTGAAATTGATTCATGGTGATAAGCCTCTACATATGGATTATATACATTAACATAACCTCGTTCTCTAAGCCTTAAACAAAAGTCAACATCATTAAAAGCAACTTTTAAATTAACTTCATCTAATCCATTCACTTCTTCATAAAGTGACTTTTTTACCATAAGACAAGCTGCCGTAACACCACTTAAATTTTGAATAATATGAGATCTAAAGAAATAGCCAGGATCATCCTTTGAAAAATGTTTATGAGAATGTCCTGCTACGCCCCCAAGTCCGATAATCACTCCTGCATGTTGAATGGTGTTATTTGGATAGTAAAGTTTAGCCCCTACAGCTCCAACATCTTTTCTTTGTGAAAACTCAAGCATGGACTCAATCCAATCTTCTGAAATAATTTCAATGTCATTATTCAGGAGTATTATATGCTCACCTTTGGCAAACTTTTCAACAGCATAGTTATTTATTTTTGAATAGTTAAACGGAATATTGTATTCTTTAAACTGTACTCTTGAATCCATTGAAGTAAGTCTATCCATTTCTTTAAACGTCTCTAAATTACTACTATTGTTGCTTATTCCAATTATTTCAAAATTTTTATAGGTAGACTTAGTGAGTATACTTTCTATACATATTTTTAGAAGTTCGGGCTTGTCCTTAAAGGGAATAATAATACTCACAAGTGGATTTTTATCTATTTTATATTTCACTCTGTATGTTCCTGGGAACTTCCCATTCAGTACGGTAGCCTTTCGTTTTCTTCTTTTCATTGCATTTTCTAGAGCTAATCTTCCAGCCTCTTGAGCATATGACTTTTCGCTAAACTCACTTGCAGTTGATCCTGGTATTTTTCTCCAGTGATATAGTACTTTTGGTATATGTTCAATTTCATCAGTATGTTCTAGAACTTTAAGATATAAATCGTAATCCTGTGCACCTTCAAGTCCTACAGTAAATCCCCCTACTTTTTCAATTAATGATTTTTTTATTACTCCTAAATGACTAATATAATTTTGGCTTAAAAACATATCTGGAGAATAGTCTGGTTTAAAATGTGGTTCGCAAAGATTCCCTTTCATATCAATTTTATCTTCATCAGAATATATAAACTCCGCACCTGTTTGATTTATTACTTTGACAACTTCATAAAGCGCATTATCTGTAATTTCATCATCATTATCCATTAATGCAATATATTCACCTGTAGCCATTTTAAGTGCTTCATTTGATGCACCTGAAATATTTAGATTTTGTTTTAAAAACTTTACTTTTATTTTGCTATCATTTAACTTATTAAGATAATTTATAGTCTTTTTATTTGTACTACAATCATCAACTATACATAACTCCCAATTTTTATACCACTGATTTTTGATAGATTTAATTGCCAAATCAAGCCATTTGGGATCCACATTATATACCGGCATAATTATAGATATTTTAGGTCTTATTTTAAAATTAGATAATTCTTCCTTAATCTCTTCATCTAAAACCGAGGGAACGTAAGTATATTTTTTATTCAACACAACTGATTCTCCAGTTATAACACTTCTTATATTAATAATTAAATCCTTAATCCCTCTATTTTTAATAAATTTAATTATTTTTAATGCATTTATATTGTTTTGATTTTTATAATGGAGTAATTTTTTGAAATTAAATATGTATTTCTCTAAAACATTATATTTTATTTTATTACTACCATGTGGAAGTCTTCCCTCGTATTGCCCATAAACAATATAATGGTATAAAGGATTTATTCCTACATTTTTAACATCTTCGTAAGTGGTTAAATAAAAATTAGTATCGAAATACTCACTTGGATTTCTTCCTTCTTTGAAGCCATACTCAATATAGTGTTTGACAGGATCAAGTTTTTGTTCTGCTACATCACTATAATTTGAATAATAATAGTTGTGATCGAAAAGTTTAGATTTTTTTAATGTCTTATATACTTTTTGGCCATCTTTAATCATTGTAATGAGAGGATTTCTATTTTCAACTAAACAAGATGGATGTTGCTGTAAATGCAATTCCATATTAAAACCAGGATTTGGAGACCTTCCTTCCTTCCAACCAACATCAATAAAATGTTCTAATGGATCAATATCTGCAAGAATAAGATCCTTATTTTTTAATAGATAATAGTATTCATCAAAAGTTCTAGATTTCTTTAAAATTCTTTTATTATACAAAAGTTTTATCCTTTTACGTGGATAAACTAATATCTTAATAAAATTCTTTATTACTCTGAGTATATATTGGAAAAATCTTCTGTATTTCAATCTTTTCCTTTCGTTCATTAATTCTAAAAAAGTACTAATTTCATTTTCTGTTACACTAAGTAGTTCTTTTAGTGAAAGTATTTCTTGATTTTTTTCTTGTATTACCTGTTCTTTAATCTTTAATTCTTCATTCTTTTTATTTATTTCTTGTTCCCTATCTTCTATTATCTTGTCTTTGGCTCTTATTTCTTTTCTATTCTTATCTATTTCTCGATTCTTTTCCTCTAGTATCTGATCTTTAACTCTTAATTCTCCGTTTCTTTCCTTTAGTTCCTGTTCTCTATCTTCTATTATCTTGTCTTTGGCTCTTATTTCTTTTCTATTCTTATCTATTTCTCGATTCTTTTCCTCTAGTATCTGATTTTTAACTCTTAATTCTTCGTTTCTTTCCTTTAGTTCCTGTTCTCTATCTTCTATTATCTTGTCTTTAGCTCTTATTTCTTCATTCTTCTTACTTATTTCTTGGTCTTTAATATTTAATATACTATTTAATTTATTATTTTTTTGATCTTTTATATAACTAAGCAATGTATGTGTATAAGCATCAATAGAAAAAATAGAAAAATTGATAATTATTTTTGTAAAATTACTGTAATAAGGTTTGATGATTATTTGAGGATCTTCATTTTCAAAAATGTACAAGTTGTTAAACTTATACTGAAAATTACCATTTAAGGATTCATAATCAATTAATTCACCGTTTTTTTCTAATTTAATATCATTTATTATTAATATACAGCTATAATTACTGGGGTCAAACCTTAATTCTTTAACTAAACTATTTTTCTCTACATTAATATCTACAGAATTTGTAGTCGTATTCAAGTTATACTTATATGAATTTTCTTCAGAATAACCATTTCCGTCGTTTATAAAGACTTGTGCATAATCATCATAAATACTTTCATTACTAACACACCCTAAACTTTGAGTTAAATCTTCTAAATATCTACAAGAAAAATTATTAATTTCATTTGCAGATATTATATTTTCTTTAGACCATTCATATAATTTATTGAAAATAGTAACACTAACATGGTTTTCACCTAAATATTCAGTAAGTTTGTCTATATCCTCATTATAATGTTTAAGAGAATTTTCAAGAAAATTATTACAATATTCTTCAACATCAGAATTAGATTTACCAACTTCTATATGACTGCTTATACGATCTAGTTCTTGAATTGGATTATTTAGTAATGAAGAAAAGTTACATACTAATAAATTACTCTTTATATTTTTTAATGCCATAAAATTATAATAAGACCACAGCTTTATTCCTTTATCGATATCCATTTTGTTTCGTTTTAAAAGAGATTTTGATGTTTCCAAAGGATTTCTTACAGCTAAAACATATTTAACTTCAGCATTCGCTATCTTAAATACTTTTTGCCAAAATGGTAAAAGAATGCTTATCCTTGGGTCTTTAATCAGTATTGTATTAGATGATTTAAAATTATTATTGATTATCTCTAATGCTTCTTCTAAATATTTTTCTTCGTACAGAGGAAGCAATGTTTCAAACCTATTAATCATTGGGTTATCAAGTGAGTGCCATCTCATATTAAAATTCTTTAGAATTTTTTCATTTAGATTAACTATATTAACATCTTCCCAATATCCTTTTGGATTTTCTTCATTTGCTGGTAAAAGATTATTCCCTGGATGAGCGCCCAGTTCTACTATGCCCTTTGCAATGGCACTTGTGCCAGATCTGTGCATTCCAAGAACTACAATTATTTTTTTGCTCAAAACATCCTCCTCCTACAGCTAAATTATAACACTATAATATGTTCAATATAATTTCATTACTATCTATATATAATATTTAAATATACTATATTTACTGGTTATTGTTCATAAATGCTTCATAATTCCTGCATACGGTTTCTGTCTCACCTATTTCTTTAATTTCACCTTTATGAAGCCATATTACTTTATCTGTAAGATTTCTTATCTGGTTAAGACTATGTGAAACAAGAATAACTGTTTTCCCACTTTTCATCATTTCCATCATTTTCTTTGAGCTTTTTCTTTTAAATTGTTGATCTCCTACACCTAAAATCTCATCGACTACTAAAATATCTGGTTCAATCTGAGTGGCAATAGAAAATCCAAGTTTAGCTCTCATTCCAGATGAGTAATTTTTAACCGGAGTGTAAATAAAATCTCCAAGCTCTGAAAAATTTATAATTTCTTCATATTTGCTATCTAAATATTCCTTTGTTTTTCCAAGGATTGCCCCATTGAGATAAATGTTTTCTGCACCTGAAAAATCAGGATCAAACCCTGCTCCTAATTCTAGAAGCGGGGCTATGTTACCATTTACATAAACATTTCCTTCCGTAGGTTTCATAATTCCACAAATAATCTTTAATAGAGTACTTTTTCCTGCACCATTATGTCCTATAATACCAACACGTTCTCCTCTATATATCTTAAAACTGACAGAATTTAATGCGTAAAATTCGGAATAGCGAATGTTTTTCTTTAATATTCTAAATACATACTCCTTTAGGCTATCTATTTTCTCATTAGATAACCTAAATTTCATGCTTACATTATCAACACTTATGTCTACTCTCTTCATACTAAACCCTTCCTATATATATAGAATAAATTTATCTTGATTTTTTTCAAATACTAATATACCAACAATCATACTAATAATAGCTATAAAAAAACAAATTAATAGATTGTTTAATTGTAATGGTAATCCATAATATACAACATCTCTAAAGCCTTTTATGAAATAATACATTGGGTTCAGTATCAAAATAAATTGAAATTTATCAGGTATTATTTCAGCTGGATAAAAAATAGCAGAAGCATACATTAATGCAGTTGTAAAAACTCCATATAAATGTTCTATGTCTCTAAAAAATACTGTTATAGTTGCAAGTATGAGACTTATTCCACAGGTAAAAACAAATAATAATAAAAGGTATATTGGTGCATATATTATGTTTAAAGTAATATCGGCCCTTGTTGCAATCATAATAACGATTAAATCAATAAGTGAAATTGCAAAAAATATAAAATTAGATATTATTTTAGATAGTGTAATTATATATTTAGGTATATATACTTTATTAATCAAATTAGCAGCAGAAATTACTGACTTTATTGAAGTAGTAGTACTCGAGGTAAAAAAACTAAACAATAATCTTCCTGATAAAAGGTAGACTGGAAAATTCTTAATACTTCTATTAAACAAAGTAGAGAAAACTATTGTAAGAACAATCATATTAAGTAACGGATTTAGCAAACTCCATAATATACCTAAAAAAGACCCTTTATATTTTTTCTTTATATCTTTTTTTACGAGTATTGTAAGTAAGAAGTAGTAGTTTTTGAATGTCTTTAAATACCTTATATATTTTTTCATCGTATCATCCTCATTTACCTATCCCCATACATCTTATCATAATATTCTTTATACTCACCACTTCTAATCTTTTCCCACCAGTCTCTATTATCTAAATACCACTCAATAGTTTCTTTCATACCTTGTTCAAAGGTATAACTTGGTTCCCATCCAAGTTCTGTTGTAATT
>JAALLQ010000282.1_pt1 | contig 13929 bp, 16 predicted proteins | sample 7245921 | NCBI WGS metagenome assembly JAALLQ01 (sample SAMN13049200, study PRJNA578106) | oil field metagenome | isolation source: filtered produced water from oil reservoir B7 | place: USA:offshore Texas | collected 2016 | reverse complement strand
GAAGTCGATTGAAGTTTCCTTTGTTGTGGCAAAATGACCTGTTTCTTCTTCACGGCTGAACATCCACAGGCTCGACCAGGCGGAAAGGTCAACAGGTGCCGGCATCCATCCAAGAAGCATTATCAAGAACGGGAAAGCTGCCCATGTCCATGGACTCGGACCAACAAAATCCGGTGCTGCAACAGGTCCGTGTGAAAATGCAAGTCCCAATGCAACCACAGTACTCAGAGTAAGCAGAATAACGGCGGCCTTTGCCATTTTATCCAGCATCTTGTAGTGACCCACAAGGATGACCACAGCACAGATCAGCAGAATGCCAACCGTGAAGGCCGGAATACTGATACCTGTAAAACCATAGCCTGCGAATAGCGTACCACTTAACATAGCCACCCCTGCCGTATTAATTATCCCTGTCAGGATGTTGATACCAAGGAAAATGTACACGTATATAGCACCCTGACGCCTGTACCCTGCTAGAAGACTCTCACCCGTGGCGGCAGTATAGCGCTGACCGTACAGGAAGAAAGGATACTTGAACAGATTGGCAAGCAGAATCAAACCAAGCAGACCCCAGCCATAATACGCCCCGGCCTGTGTGGACCATACAAGATGTGATCCTCCGATCGCGGAACATGCTACCAGGATACCCGGTCCGATTGCCTTGAAAAGATTTTTCCTGTTATCCGAACCATTGAAAATATCCGAGCCAATAGCCTTGAAACGGCGTACATTGCCTCCAGAATATTCAGTTGCCAGTGGTGTGGCTGTATCTGTGCTTGCCTGTACTTTACTCATTGGTGCTTCTCCGTATATGAATTTGATATAATTCCAGCATCAATTTCGATTAGTTTGTAAATATATATACTTTTACATTCAAAAGCAAGTGCTGTTAATCCAGCGTACGTAAAAAGACATAAACAACCAGTCCTGAGCATCCGGACAGGTCAAAGAACATATTCTGTCCTGACCGAAAGTTTAATGCTTTGAAGAAACAGTTGAAGCCACCAACAAAAGCGTATAGTCCGCAGAACCTGAGAAATAAAATATTTTTATGATACAAGATCGTTCCTTTATCAGCTATCTAATTCAATTCGGCATCATTCTTCTTGTAACACTGCTGGGAGACTTTTTTTACACACATATGAATCTCCCGATACCCGGTAATGTAGTGGGCATGCTTTTGCTTCTTTTTTTCCTTCTTACCGGAGTCCTGAAACTTTCCATGATAGAAGAAGTCAGCAACTTCATGCTGAAACATCTCTCCTTCTTTTTTATACCGGCAGCAGTGGGACTTATCACCTGCTTCTCGGTCCTTGAAGGAAAGTGGACAGCTCTGGTGGTCATATCGATTGTCTCGACATTCATTATTGCAGTTGTAACCGGAATGACAGTACAGATCATGATGAAAAGGAGACAGACAGGTGATTGATCACACAACTTCTTTTGTGTCAGCTCTGATCGAGTCTCCTGTCTTTGGTATAGGGATATCGCTGCTGACATTTTACGCAGGCAGCATAATCTACAAAAGAACAGGCTCCCCCCTCATGAATCCACTGGTACTCAGTATGTTGATGATAATTGCTTTACTTCTGGGTCTGCATATCAGTTTCGAGGACTACAACAGGGGCGGTCAGTTAATATCCTTCTTCCTCGGTCCTGCAACGGTGATCCTGGCAGTGCCCCTTTACAGGAAGATAAGTTTGCTCAGGGAAAACGTAGTACCCATAATTGCAGGTATCAGCATGGGGTCACTTGCAGGAATCGTGAGCATCATAGTCATGTGTAATATGTTTGGTCTGAACGAGCTGGTCAGCATTTCCATGATACCAAAATCCGTAACAACCCCCATTGGGATAGAAATCTCCAGTCAGCTTGGAGGTATGCCTTCAATAACAGTTGCAGCCATAGTCTTCACAGGAATAGCTGGTGTGCTGCTCGGACCCATGATCTGCAAATTGTTCAGGATAGATAATGAAGTGGCAGTGGGAGTAGCAATCGGGACTTCATCCCATGCGCTCGGAACCACAAAGGCCGTGGAGATCGGAGAGACCGAAGGTGCCATGAGCGGGCTTGCGATTGGTATTGCAGGACTGGTTACAGTGTTTATTGCTCCGTTACTTGTGAAATTACTGATGTAATAGACGTTTGCTGCCATTTGACTTCAGGAAAAGTAACTTTTTTCAGACACTCAGGTACCATATAATTTAGTATCAGGAAAGATGAATTTTTTAGGGGGATTAAAGGCTTATGAGTGCCTTATATGCAATAGTTGCTGCAACCCGGTATCTTGTGATTATTCCTGTTATAGGACTGATAATTGCCGCAGCATTGTTGTTCGTTGTAGGCGGACTTAAATTACTGGAAGGGGTGTATATGGCTATTGTAAACCCATCCTCTGTACCAACTGATGTTTCAGTGATCGGCATTGTTGAATTCGTACACCTGTTCCTGATCGGCACCGTTCTCTGGATCACAGCAATAGGACTCTACCAGCTTTTCATACATCAGATGCCCCTGCCGAAATGGCTCCAGATAAATGATATTGAAGAGCTGGAAACAGATCTGATAGGAATGGTCGTCGTCGTACTGGCAGTCAACTTCCTCGGAGTTGTTTTCAATCGCACGGAAAACATACTGGAATACGGAGCTGCAATAGCTTTACCAATAGCTGCTTTGGCGCTGTACATCGGAATACGGGGAAAAAGAAATGTTATTCGTGAAAAAATGATACAAGATCAACCCGGGAAAACTTCTGAATCCAGAAGAAATGATGAGCAATGATTGTTCCCCTACAGAAGAAAACATTGTTCAGGAAAAGTGAAACATATCAAGCCAGGCAGACCAAAAGGAAGGTATTATGACAGGACGACGCAGAACTCCCATAATCAGTTTTTTTTCCAAGCTTTTCCTTCTTGATCTTCTTCTGGACAAGGAAGCTCGTCCGGTATTCATCTACGCCCTGTTCAATATTCTGGTAGGAGCTGTACTTTATAACAGACTTGAAGGATGGAGTTTCTTTGATTCGGTATACTTTGTTGTCATCACGCTTACAACAATCGGCTATGGTGACTTTTCCCCGACCACACAAATAACCAGGTTCCTGACTATCTTTTTTGCAATCAACGGTATAGCAATTCTGTTCACACTGTACGACCACGTTCGTCGCCTGCGAGGACCGGGGCATGAAAAGGTTCGATTAAAGTAAGATAATTTCATTTTTTTTGTAAATGACTGAGTAAGTGATTTTCTAAGTAAACCGGGAAGGTATTTTTTAGTAATATAAAGCTGTAATACGAAGCAGGGGACAATTAAAATGATTCTTATACAAAAGCGATACAGAGACGACGTCGAAGAAATCAATGAGGAAGATATCGATCAGGTAAAGATCAATCTCAATATCACCAGGAAGGTCTGCTGTGGAGGAAGGGAAAAGAAAAGCTACGACCTGGGATGGGTAGAGAATCCGAAGAATATGAAACTGACAACCGTAAAGGAATATACAATTCATGACAGGGTACTTGAAGTGTGGATTGAGCCCTGAATCAGTGAGCAGAGAATTAATTTAATAAATAGAAAACTAAAAAGTGTCGTTTTTCAAGCGCTTTTGTATTCAGTATTATTCTACTTCTATTTCCAGGCCACCGATGAATCCGGTTACCACATTGTAGATCAATGCTGTAAGGATACCACCTACAAAACCCATTATTCCATAAAAGATTGGAACAGTAATAATAGCTCCGACCCCGAACAGCATACCTGCAAATGCTCCTTCATTTCCCATGGCAGAACCCATTCCAAGTGACATCAGACTGAATATGGCTCCTGCTATAAGGCCCATTATTGCGTAGATTACTCCAAAGATCTTTCCGAGTGAGAATACTCCTATTTTTGTAAGATATCTTCTTGCCATAACTAAAACCTCTTTATGAATAATTTTAATAATACTTGAATATTATAAAAATTTATCTTAAATAATTTACAATTCAATTACTTTCTTGTTTGAGATATCATTGATAAATTAGTAAAAACCTCAAATTACCAGATATTTGCGACTTTTATATGAAAAAGGAAAATACTAGTTTCCAATGGTTATATTATAAATCTGATAGTCAGCGAATTGTAGCACATATATAAGTATTTCGAGGTTTGGCTTATATTCTGAAAAACGGATATTCACCTAATAATATAAAGTTGATACACAAGCAAAAAAGTAACAAGTGTACTATTTTGAATGGTAAATCTTATAAGCTCTTGAAAAAAGCACATAGTAAGATTGAGTCAAATTTAATGCTATGAAAGGTTAGTGGAATAAACAAGTTAACGCCGTTAACACGATTTAAGTAATAATTGAATGTAAAAATAAGCACGTAAAAAATCATGAAAAATATAAATTTATACATTATTTCTACTCAGGATCAGTTTTAACTCCGGTGAGTAAAGAATTTTATACAATCAAAAACAACTATAAAAGGTAAATTATGATGAAGGCTGAATTAATAAGCACGGTTTTTCTTTCTGAGAAAAGGAAAAACACTTTACTTATGCTGATGGAAGGACCAGCCACTATCGATGAGATAAAAGAGTCGCTGACCGGAACCACCAGTGCGATAATGGCTCAGGTAAAAATCCTTCTTGAGCAGGGGCTCATCGAACAGGAAGAGGACGAATACCGGCTAACCAGTGTTGGCAGGATCATAATGAAGAAAATCAGGCCTTTGATCAAAACGCTGAATGTATTCGAAGAAAATAAAGATTACTGGGACACCAGAGACCTTAGTTCAATCCCCGAGTTTTTACTTGACAGAATAGGAGACCTTGGAGAATTAATGATTTACGAACCCGATCTTAATCATCTCTTCGAGCCTCCGAAAGAACTACTTACAAGTCTCAAAAATACAAGAAATGCATCCACTTTTTATTCATATTTCTGTCCTTCATGCCCGAATAATTATTCAGAACTGGCAAAAAAGGAAGTTCATTATGACCTTGTCCTGACAAGACCTGTCTATGAACGACTCAGGGATGAATATAAAGAACAACATGATGCGATGATGGAATCCAGAAATTCCAATATATACATATGTAATGATGAAACAATTAAACTCGGTGCACTTTCCATCACAGATGATCTGATGTTGATCGCCTTTTTCAATAAGGAAGGTGTGTTTGACCACAAAAAAGTTATAAGCTTTGAGAAGAGTGCCCGTGAATGGGGTAAGGATCTCTTTTTATATTACAAAGAAAATTCAGAGAAGGTTAAATAGGATTTAAACTTCAGTAATTCTGAATCTTTTTTTGTTTTAATATTCAATTTCTGTTTTAAGGCATTTATTACATTCGGCTTTCATTCATTTTTCCGTACAGCTAGCTGATACAATTCATGCTTTTGATATAATCAATGCTTTCTTCTATCCCTTTACCTGAGTTTTCCTGTGTGCTGTAAATCCTGAACACAACATTTTCTATAACCACCAGTTGAACCAGGAATATAGTATTGATAATAATTTAGTTGTTGATTAATTACCTTAAGTTATTATATATAACTCTAACCTGATATTTCTTTTTGGTCACAAATACAGATTCCTGAATCTGTTTTCTGGCCGATGAGATATTATTTGTGAAATCGACGGCAGGTCAGGAATTAATTTCCTGTTCCTGTCAACTAAACAAAAAAATGGGTGATTCAATCATGCCAGCAGAAGATTATATACCAATAGATCAAGATTGGCTCGGAGAAGCAGGAAGCTTATGGACTACACCTTGGGTCGATAAACCATCTGATAGGGTTATTGTCGATCCGATCATTCTGTCTCATGCAGCGACCGTGTTCAGGAAGAATGCAGGATATTTCTACCAGAATCCTGAAGAAGCGGTAAGAATGGTGTGTGCTGCCTGTGAGCTTTATGATGTAACGCCGGTAGGACACTATCTTTACGCGGACTACTGGGGAGCAGACTACGGAGCTGAACTTAAGGTCCAGACAAACTCTCCACCGGGTATTACAAAGCGTCCTATAAAGACCCCGGAAGATGTCGATAATTTTGAAGTCCTGGACACCGATGAGCTTGTAAAGGGACCAACCCTCACAACGCACTACAAGGCACTGGACACTGTTCTGGAAGAATATCCGCAGATGTTCGCACCTATCACTCAGCTTGGAGGTACAATGGAAGTGGCAACCAACTGGGCTGCCATCGAGGATGTCTTCATGTGGATGATCACAGAGCCTGAGCTTGTCGACAAGCTCTGTACAAAAGCAGGGGATCACATGGTAAACGCCTGCAGAGCAACTGCAGAAAGATACGGTGCAAACGTCATGATCACCGGTTCTGTAATTGCCAGTGGTGACCTCATGGACGTTGAGCAGATCAAGAGATTCAGCCACAAGCCGGTCTCCCGTGCAGTTAAGAAGGTCCTGAATGCAGGTGCCGGTCCTGGTGTATACTACCACCTTTGTGGAAACCACACTGATGACTATCAGATGTGGAGAGATGCTCCAATGAGTCCGTTCACAATCGTTCAGATCGGATATGACGGACAGGATATCTTCCCGACCTCAAAGCTTGTGGAAGCCTTCGGAGACAGGTGTACCTGTTTCGGAACAGTTGACACAAAGCTTGTAGACCGTGGCACACCAGCACAGGTATATGAGCAGGCAAAGGAACAGGTTCTTGCCGGAAAAGACAGTCCGAGAGGATTCATTTTAGGAACAGCATGTGAATGTCCGACCAACGCCCCACCTGTAAACGTCCATGCACTTGTCAGGGCTGCAAAGGATCACGGAAAATATGAAAAGTTCTGAGGAAAACCGGCAATTAGAAAATAAGAATACAGAGGGTAAATCATGGTAAAAATAAGTGAAGAAATGGACAATTTACTCAAGGACAACGGTATCAAACAGGAAGAGATCCAGGAAGTGATCGACAATGCGGAATCCAGCGGAACAAAGCTGAAGGCCAGAGATGGTGATCTTGCCATTGCAAAGGGTGTCTCTGACAACCTCACAATGTACGCTGTCTATTCACCTTCCGAACTGGTTGATGCATACGCCCACAAGATGAGCATTCTCGGCATCACCGGCGGAGAGCTTGATGATGTAGCAAATGACGATGAGAGCGAATGGGAATGTGCAAAATGCGGAGAGATCGCACTGGAAAGGAATGTAGACATGACATATATGGGTGTGACAAGACCGGGACCTGGCCTTGTATGTCCAAAATGTGATGAATACTACGTTTCAGCAGGTGTTGCAAAGACCCTGAAGACCGCTGAATCGATCCTGGAAGAAAAGAGAGCCTGAATAATTTCTCAGAATCCCTGAGATAAAAAACAGATGAGAGGGATATAATGGAACAAATAGGAACAGTCAGAAGTCTGTGTCCTGAATGCCTGAAAAGCATCGAAGGCATCAAGTATGTCGAAAACGGCGGAGTATATATAAAGAAGGAGTGCCCGGAGCACGGGAATTTTACAAGCCTTGTCTCAAAGGATGTAAACCACTATCTCCAGATGAGGGATTGCTTCGACGTGGACAGAGCAAAAGCCAGAGAGCCTCTTACAGATACGGAAAGAGGCTGTCCCTTTGATTGTGGCCTGTGTCCCTCTCATAAACAGGATACATGTCTGGCAGTGGTGGAAGTCACTGACAGATGTAATATGAAATGTACTTATTGTTTTGCCAATTCATCAATGGATGCAAGTCTTGATCCTGATATGGAAACTATAAGAGGAATGTTCGAGACTGTGAAGAGATGCCAGAACAGTCCTACCTGTATCCAGATATCCGGTGGTGAGCCAACCCTGAGAGACGATCTTCCCGAGATAATCAGAATGGGAAAGGAGATCGGTATCGATCATATCGAGTTGAACACCAATGGTATCAGGATCGCAAATGATCAGGATTATTTTAACAAAATAGCTTCTGCGGGTGTGGATGCAATCTACCTTGGGTTTGATGGCGTATCCGATAAAATCTATCAGCAGAGGACAGGAAGGAATCTGATAGATATCAAGACCGAGGTAATCAACAGATGTGCAAAGGCAGGTATCGGGGTGGTCCTCGTACCACTGGTTGCAAAGAATTACAACCTTCATGAAGTCGGCAGTATCATAGATTTCGCAGCCAGCAGGGTTCCGGCGGTCAGAGGCGTGCATTTCCAGCCTGTATTCTATTCGGGAAGATCCCCGAAAGAGATGGAAAACAGGGTAACTATACTGGAACTGCTGGAGGCAATAGAGGAACAGACAGATGGAGGACTTAAGGTCACAAATTTCACACCGTCCCTTATGCCACATGCACATTGTGGTGCCACATGCCTTACACTCGTTGATGAACATGGATTCCTGCCATTGACAAATATTTCACTGGGTGCGGTCAAGTCCGCATCTGATGTTGCGAGCAAGACCAAGAAATCAATTATGGGTAGATGGAAGGGGCTTGAAAAGGAAAAGGAAGAAGAATCAAAGCAATCCTGTGGTGATCTGCTTGTCAAGAGTTCCTGCTGCGAAAAACCCCTCAATGACATCACAGTAAAAGGTTCATGTTGCGAAAAGCCGCTAACAGATGTACTTGGTAAATCAAAACCCAGTCTGGGAGGGTGGGCTGATTTTATCGAGATGAGCAAGAACAATTATCTCACGATATCCACAATGGCATTCCAGGATGTCTGGTCATACGAGCAGGACCGTGTTGAGAACTGCTGCATACATGTTGTGACACAAGACGGCAGATTCATCCCGTTCTGCAATTACAATATGACCAGCTGCAATGGTGACTTCCTTTACAGGAATGCCGCTTAACACCTTCATTTATTTTTTTATTTTTTATTTTTCCCAAAACGTAAATTCAAAGAGCATCAGGAGGCAGAGAATGAGTCTTAGTCTTCCCTCAAAGATCAATACATCTATCCGCATGAGCGTGGCAAAAAGAAAACTCGAATCCAGGAAAATAGACCTGCAGGACGGGAACCCTCTGGAGCAGTGGGGTCTTGCCAAGATAAGGAACGATATCAAAAATAATAAAGAACTCAAAGAGAAATTTGGTCAGAGAGAAATCGATCGGGACCTTATCAAAGAATACAAGCTTTTCAAATTCAGGGAACTGCTTGCATACGTTCTGGAGAACAGTCCGTATTACAGGGATCTTTATGCAGGTGCCGACATTGATCCTTCTGAGATAAAAGGCTATGAAGATCTCACAAGAATCCCACTGACAGAACAGGAAGAGCTGGCTAACAAGCCATACCATTTCCTGTGTGTCTCAAGGAAGGACATAGCACGTGAATTCACAAGCTCGGGTACCACAAACATGCTCAAAAGGATGGCATATACACAGGGAGAACTGCTTGAGATAGTGGATTCGGTGATCTCCGGACTTAAGATGTCAGGGATGGATTCAAAGGAGGACACCCTGCAGATAATGTACCCCACGATAACTGCCACATGGGATCCGGGACTTGTTCTGAGCAAGGCATGTGATCTTGCAGGATTCAGTTCTGTGATCAATGATTCGATGGATGCACATGATCAGATCGAGACAATAAAGGAAGCCGGCACGACTATTATAATCGGTACTTCGTCCTTCCTCTATGATCTCTCAAAACAGGTCAGTGAACTTGTAGAACCTGGAGAGCTCGGGATCAGGAAAATAATCTGTTCTTCAGAACCTCTGACCGAGGATATGCGCGAAGTGATCGAGAGCGCATGGGGATGCAGGACCCTGCGCCAGTGGGGAATGACAGAACTGGGGCTTGCCAATGCAATAGAATGTGATCACCAGGATGGTTTTCATCTGAACAACCCGGATTTTCTGGTGGAGGTCATAGACCCGAAGACCGGGGAAGTACTGCCACCGGGTGAGAAGGGCGAGCTTGTGGTCACCACACTCAGAAGAAAATGCATGCCTCTTATCCGCTACAGGACACGGGATATCACATCACTTATCGATGAGCCGTGTAATTGTGGTGCATGCGCGGACCAGAGGATCGGTGACATCGAACGATGGTCCGGTGACTGAGGCTGAAATATGTCCGGTGCGCTCCAGAAATATGTAGCCGAATTTGTCGGAACCTTCGCTCTTGTATTCATAGCTGCGGGTTCGAATGCCGTTGATTACCTGTCACATGGCTCTCTGGGCCTGATTGGTATGGCAGTTGCTACCGGTGTTACTGTTATGGTGATGATCTATGCTATAGGACATATTTCAGGTGCTCACATAAATCCCGCTGTCACAATAGCAATGGCAACGACCGGGAAGATAAGTACAATAGATTGTTTTGCATATATTATAGCACAGATATCGGGGGCCTGTGCTGCAAGTTTTATGCTCATGCAGATCTTCCCATCCGCATTGGACAGCGTGAACTTCGGTGCAACAAGCCTTGGAGCAAATATCGCACCCGATATTGGAATACTCATTGAGGCGATTCTTACTTTCCTGCTGGTATTCGTCATCTACGGAGCTGCAGTTGACACTCGATCACCACCGGGACTGGCAGGTTTTGCAATCGGTGCCTGTGTTCTTCTCGCCATCCTTTTCGGAGGAACCCTTACAGGTGCATCAATGAACCCCGCAAGATCCTTTGGCCCGGCTCTGATCGCTGGCTACTGGACAGATCATCTGGTCTACTGGATCGGTCCGATAAGTGGCGGTATTGTTGCAGCATTGCTGTATGACAATGTGTTCATTCACGAGAATGTCCTCGATGAGAAAAAGGATGCTGCCATTGAAGGAATTTGATCTTTTCAAATGAATAGGACTATTGGAAAAACAAAAAAAGAAATAGAAAGAAAAAAATTCAATTATTCTGATTTTTCGTAGTCAGCGTGTGCATAGAAACATCTTTTTGGAGTACAGACCGCATCTGAACTCTTGAGTTTCTTGAGTATCTTGCTGACCTCTTTGCTCTCAAGACCTGTTGCCTCTGCAATCTCGCCAGGTCTCATTGGTTTTGCTGCATCCTTAAGTGCATAGAGTACTTTCTGTTCATCATCTGCCATTTTTATGTCTCCTTTAATTTCATTGTTTATCAAATAAGTGTGATAGTTGGTAAATTGATTGATGATGGTTTTGATAGATATTAAGGATGATGGCTGAAGATGGTGTTAACAGGATAGACTAAATGAGTATGAAACTTTATTTAAAATTAGAAGGCAACAAATTGTTAAAAATTAAGGAAGAACCGCAAAAAATCATTGGATCTTCCTAAGATTACTAATTATTTTGTTTTATTCTGGATTTTAGTTGCAGTATTTAGTCAGTTGTTATTCGATAGTAAACGGACAGAATCCCTGCCATTAAAACAATCACCTTTAACTTCAATATATAAGTTATCATAACCGTCGACATACTTATCAAGATTCAGTCCACTTGAGAGATCCTGAGTCCTGAATTTCACCACATAGACATCCTCTGTATAGGTAGTAGTACCCGGACATGGACTTAGTACAAAATCACTAACGTACTCATATCTTTCTGGCTCTACTCCCTCATATTTTTCAAGAATGTAGTATGTGCCATTGACTTTTTGTTCCAGATATATGTCAACATTATCAGGTGAGCACGAGCTGTCCTGTATGGCTATAGTCACTATTCCATTACTGTCCACATTTATCGAATTCGGACAGGAACCTGGCTTAATGTCCAGATAACAACCCATTGCATTAGGCATACAAGCAATTAAAAAAACTAATCCACACACTAAAATCAAAGATAATTTAACCCCTCTAATAGTTTCTACCCCCTACGCAAGAAGAACAATAAAACCGACCTTCATTTAATGAAAGTTTTAAATTAATGTCCTTCAGACCTATTAAATTGTTTGACGTTATATTTTATTTCGAAAGCATAGTACCGGCTTTTCCTTTTATTAAATATACTTTGCTTTCTATAGGAATTATTTATTATTTTACTTATAAGAAAGTTGATGAAACAGAGTTTCTCAGAAATATACATTAGAAAGCAGGCATTTGATGTTAGGAAGTGACAGGAGTCAATTAATAAGCAGGAGATTCTTGAGGGACTATCTATATTTCAATAAACGGAAAAGTCCTTTCGATGGCTTGTAAACTCTGTCAGGAAAATTTTCGACAAGTTTCCATATACATCCGTTCACAGTCTTTGGATGAAAAGTGGGATCTGATTCCTTGATCTTTGAAAGCAATTCTGACCAGCGCAGACCTTCCGGGTGTTTCTCCAGTAATTCAAATGCTTTTGCGTTTATACGTTCCGTAACCCTGGATGACTGCATACTTGGTTTTGGTGTTTTCACCATACAAAATTCATTTCCTTTATATCAATAAATATTTTGTTAAAAAACAACCTAAATTGATATAACATCGATATTAAGAGAAGGTAATGTAAAGGCTTCTCAATTTATCTGTATATGAATCATAAGCTTGGAAGTTCCAAATAGATATCAAGCAGAAATACTGGCTCTGATTCCAAAGGAAGCAAGAGAATAGGAGTTAAAGCACCTAAGCACGCTCAAAGCAATGAAGGACAGGATTGTGAGTGGTGATAAATTCAATTTCAGGACGAAGGAGGTGAAAAAATTGACAAGTATCCTATAAAACTTAAAATTATTTTATATGCAGGATATTTTTGAACAAGAGTTTCAATTTAAATAAATATCTTGGTCTTGATATCCTTTATTGCCAACCAAATTAACAATGGTTGGAAGGGGGGTTTGTAAGAATATGAACAAACAAAGTTTTGTATTGGGTGTTTTATTTATTGCAATAGTTGCATTTACGGGTTCAGCATCGGCTGACGCAAATGTAGACTATATAATATCTCCTGATACTTTGATGCTGAACTCAAAAGCTCCATATTTTGCAGTGGAAATAATGAACACGAGTTCCGAATACGACATCAGGGATATAGATCCTGATTCGGTAAATATCTTGATTGATACGCCACAGGGTAGTACAAATCTGGGAACTCTGACTTCTGTAAAACCAAATCCTGAAATCAATCAGGAATATGACAAATTAGTATTAATGTACTATAGGGATGAGCTTTATTCAGGGCAGGTAGATGGAATGTCTGTTTTGGAATATCTGGCAGATGCATCCAGTTCAGGAACTGGTCAGGTTGATTTCGAAATTACTGGAAAGCTGTATGATGGCACACCTTTTAAGGGAGATGCTTTTACGGTTGACCTTCTTCAGAATCAGCGTGGTGGAGATAAAGGAGGTGGTCCTAAAAAGTAATACTTAAAGAAATGCTTACAAATTAATTTTATAAATCTAACAAGTAAGACTAGCATTCTAAAACTAGCCTTAAACTATTTTGAGTTAATCCTTTAGAAATAATCTTAATAATTTCGCAACAACTGAACGTTAATAAATATACATTTGAATTTTACTGACTATGAGAAATTCATTGAGAAATGTTTTTTCATGTAATTTCGTTGCGTTTTATTACTTTTTTTCGTTCAAGCAATTTTAATATCAGTCATGAATTTAGAAAAATAGCAAAATGAATTCTTTGAAAATAAATAAAAAATCAACCATCATTCCTGTACCTGCAATTGCTATCGCATTCCCTGTTGACTTGAGTATAGTCACACTCAACTGAAAGGTCACCCCTTTCATACCAGTCAAGGTCAAACCTGTCGGAAAGGTACTTCATCCCGTCTTCCAGAGCCAGGCGGGTTGCCTTCTTGCAGCATCGGGCTCCGCCGGCAGCAGCAATTGAGACCAGGGTCTTCGAGGTTGCAAGGTTGGCTTCCGAACGTTCGGAGGGTGTCAGGGGCGTGGCTTTGAGCAGGACACTTACGGCAATACCCACTCCTATTCCCGCACCGCAGGCACCGTAGAGTCCGCAGTATCCTCCGGGGACGGTCCTTCCGCGTTTGATGGCTTCAAGGACAGCGGTTTCCTTTTTCAGTCCCCTGTGGTTTTTGTAGGCTGCCACGAGTACGGCGG
>JAALLQ010000281.1_pt1 | contig 13957 bp, 12 predicted proteins | sample 7245921 | NCBI WGS metagenome assembly JAALLQ01 (sample SAMN13049200, study PRJNA578106) | oil field metagenome | isolation source: filtered produced water from oil reservoir B7 | place: USA:offshore Texas | collected 2016 | reverse complement strand
TTCCAATTTCACAGATTTCGAGCCACTTGAGAGGATAGCACATGTCAGGTATGTGGACCTTGATGATCATCTCGGAAATCCCGACTGTGTAATAATACCGGGTACCAAGAACACTGTAAGTGACCTGCTTGACCTGAAAGAGAGTGGCATGGATGCTCAGATCCGGAAGCTTAAAGGCAGGGCAGCAATTTTCGGAATCTGTGGAGGCTACCAGATGCTTGGTAAGGTTATCCATGACTCCGGAATCGAGAACGGAGAAAAGGCTGATTATGAAGGTCTCGGATTGCTGGATATTGAAACAACCTTCGGTGAATATAAGAAAAGGACTATCCAGGTCCAGAAGGAGATCATCGCCGACGGCCCTATATTCAAGAATATCAAAGGTGATGAGATCTGGGGTTACGAGATCCATATGGGAGATACAAAAACCCCGAGGACTGTTTTCGGAGATGACGGCAGCATCGATGAGAGCGGTACCGTGGTAGGTACATACCTGCACGGGCTCTTCGAGAACGAAAACATAAGGCATGCGCTCATGATCTACCTGGCCGAGAAGAAGGGCGTGGAGTATCATCCTGAAGCCGTGACAACCGAGGAAGAAGCATATGATGAGCTTGCAGAGGTTGTTGAAAGCTGCCTTGATATGAATAAGATATACGAAATAATAGAAGAGCAGAACTGATCTGCTCTTGTCTTTTCTGTTTTAGCTGCCAAAGTCTTGCTATGTGGATTCAGTCCCTTTCTATCCTCACATAGATACTATCTGCAATCTCTTTGTCCACTGCATATCTTGTGTGGTTGAGATCAAAGACATATGACGGATATGACTGGACGAGTTTAACGGGAATTCCCGGAAGTACGCCCATTGCCAGCATCTTTTGCATTTTCTTGTCTTCTCTCATGTCGAAATAGGCAATATTGCCACACTGTCCCTTCTTCAGTGCAGAGAGGCTGGCAACCACGTGTTCCAGTTCTTCCCGCGCTTTAATGCAGCATTCGCCTTCAGGAATCTCTTTTCCATGCGGGCAGGTGCGCGGGTGTCCCAGCAGTATGCACACATTCTCATCGATACCTCTGTGGAGTATATGCTCAAATTCACATGCGGAACTGCGTACATGCTTCTCTTTTGTGTTCAGCACATCCACGAGAAGCCTCTCAGCAAGCCTGCGTCTTCTTACAACGGTTCTTCCGTTTGCATCTCCCTCTTCGGAAAGAGTTGCGTGGGTATCTGACAGGACTATGTTCTCTGCTTCAAGAAGCTCCTGGACAGCAGGGGATTTATCATCGAGGCCAAGTGATGTCAGGTCCATTGATTCGTTCTTTTCTTCATTAATATGTACCCACATTCTCTCGATGATATTTTCCGCGTCTTCACTTATCTTCATTTGAATATCCCTCTGATAAATTTCCCGAGTTTTGTTTCCGGTGCGATCTCATACCCGCAGTTTGGGCAACGTTGCATATTACACGAGCTGAATCTTCCGCATCCTGAACATTTCGACCTGTCGGGCTCGTCGAAATCTTTGCCGCAAAGAGGGCACTTCACAGAACCACCCCGAAGTTAGTGAGTAGGTAGTTCACAATGAAGCCCACTGCAAAGGCACCGGGGAAAATGAACGTTGCCATTGCAAATGCGGTCTTTATCCCTCTTTCCTTTACAGTTACCAGGAACTGGGCGATACATGGCATGAACAGTGTCAGTGTGATCGCCGCGACCACAAGATTCACTTCTGTGAGCATTCCGGCATTATACATGTCGAACAGACCGGCTGCACCAAAGTCCCTCCTGAAGAAGCCATAGAAGAACATGAGTCCTGCTTCAGCTGGCAGGCCGATCCACTGTGAAGGATATCCCAGCAGGCGAACTGCGATATCAAACAGGCCTGTAAGTCTGCCAAGCCATATCAGTACACTTGCAAGCACAAAGAGCGGAAGTACTTCAAGGAAATACCATTGCATCCTCGAATAGGTCTTTACAAGCACATTTGAAAGCTTTGGCAACCTGAGGGGAGGCATTTCGATAAAGAAACTCGGTTTTTCTCCTGGCATGAGCTTTGATGAGATGTATCCTATTGTCACAAGTTCGATAGCGATTACAATAGCCCAGATTGCCAGTGCAGTTCCGCTGAATGAAAGTACGCCCAGTATTACTCCAAGTTGTGCTGAACAGGGAATTGCCAGAGCCAGCAACATGCTTGCTATCAGTTTTTCCCGTCTTGTCTCAAGAGTTCTGGTAACCATGGTCGCCATGGTGGCACATCCGAATCCGAGTACCATTGGAATCACTGCCCTGCCGCTCATTCCTATCTTCTTGAATACGCGGTCGATAAGCATTGCAAGCCTTGGGAGGTATCCTGTATCCTCAATTATAGAGAACACGATAAAGAAAGCTCCCACAAGGGGCATGATAAGTGCTATGGCGTATGTGACTGCCTGTGTGAATATTCCGTATTCTCCAACAAAGAGATCCTGTATGATCGGGAATGGGACAACGGCGTTGAAATTCTCAATTACCCAGGGGTTGATCTGCTCTCCGAATAGTGTGCCTTCAAGATAGTCCACAACAGTCCCTGCTGCAAATCCTCCTACGAACTTATACAGGCCAAAGTACAGGATTATGAGCAATATAGGAATACCTGTCAGGGGTTGTATCAGAAGCTTGTCGATACGCTGTCCAAGGGAATTTTTGTTTTCTTTGCTTGTCTCTATACCTTTTTGATCGACAATCCTGTCTGTTTTCATTACCGGATCGACGATCTCATTTACGTAATTCTGTCTTTCAACGGTAATCGTGTAATTAAGAGGATCTGAATATTCCTTTTCGGTGCCCTCAACGATCCTCCTGATCACTTCGGTGTCCTCATTGTTCTGTTTCACCTTCTCATATGCAAGTTTGTCATTCAGGAGAAGCATTTGTGCAACAGACATTTTTGATATGCTATATTCGGATTTAAGCAGGGATGATATTGAGTCAATAGCATACTCGATCCCTTTGCTGTATCTTACATTACCGGCACCGGGCTGGAAACTATAACCGGCTATTGCGTCCTCAAGTTTATCAAGCCCCTCTCCGTTGATGGAAGTAGTGCAGATAACCGGAATACCCAGCATCTTCTCAAGCCTTGATGCGTTTATGCTGACTCCCCGATGTCGTGCTTCATCCATCATGTTCAGGACAAGTATGAGCGGAACCTGAGCTTCTATCAACTGGAGCGTCAGGGGGAGCATACGCTGAAGGTTCTTGGCATCGATCACATGCAGGTAAACATAGGCTTTATTGTCAAAGAGATAGTTCTGCGAGACACGTTCCTCATCAGTGATGGGCTGGAGGGAATACATTCCTGGAGTGTCTATTATTTCAAACTCCTTCTCTCCGATCTTTGTCTTTCCTTTACTGATGGCTACTGTTGTTCCGGGGTAATTGGAAACCACCGCGTAGCTGTCAGAGAAGTGATTGAAGATGACACTTTTTCCAACATTCGGGTTTCCTACCAGGATTATCCTTTCGAGGTCGCCTGGAGTATCGGTTTCGACACTGCAGCAACTTTTTTTATTAAGGAAGTTTAACATTGTTTATCAATCCTCTGAAATGTAGTCATTCCTAATTTTAGAAGCCATAGTTAATTATTCCATATAAATGTTTGCTTAACTAACATTTATTGCATCAATGAAAAATCGTAAGAGTTATGGTCGACAAAAATGGCCAGATCCAGTTATTAATATAACAAGCAGTTTACTTTTTGAAATCCATAAAGCATATATAAAATAAGCACAATTTGAATCAATATTGTACATAATTATACATTGATGCAGTCAAAGGTGCTAAAATGAAAGATTATATTAAAAAAGTAAGTGAAGGGCAGAACCTCAGCCTGGAAGAATCTGAGGATGCCATCACAAAGATATTCACAGAGGCCACCGATGCGCAGATTGCCGGCCTTCTTATTGCCTTGAAAATGAAGGGAGAGACTCCCGAGGAGATAGCGGGTTTTGCAATAGGGATGAAAAAGGCTGCCAATACTATATCACCTGTGGTGGATGGTGCACTTGTCGATGTGGTTGGAACAGGAGGAGACCTGCATAACACAATAAACGTTTCCACGGCATCTGCTATTGTAACCGCAGCAGCCGGTGTGGCCGTTGCAAAACATGGCAACCGCTCAATTACCTCTCTTTCGGGAAGTGCGGACGTACTGAAAGAGCTGGGCATAAAAGTGGACAAGCAGCCTGATCAAGTAAAGGAATCCATTGAAAAGGCAGGAATTGGCTTCATGTTCGCTCCGATCTTCCACCCGGCCATGAAAAGGGTGGGACCCATAAGACAGGAAATGGGGATAAGAACTATTTTCAATATACTCGGGCCATTGACCAATCCTGCAAACTCAAAGATCCAGCTTGTTGGTGTCTTTGACAGAAAACTCTGCGAACCTTTTGCCCGTGTAATGCAGAAGCTCGGAGTTGAAAGGGCAATGGCCGTACATGGTGATGGCATGGATGAGATATCAAACGTCTCTGAAACATACGTATCCGAACTCAGGGACGGTAAAGTCTCCTCTTACACGATCACTCCTGAAGAGCTGGGAATTGAAAGGGCAACGGTAGCTGATATCACAGGTGGCACGCCTCAGGAGAATGCCCGGGACATTGTATCTATATTAAAGGGTGTGAAAGGCCCAAAGAGGGATCTTATTGTAATAAATTCTGCCGCAGCCCTCTATGTTGCAGGCAAGGGGGGGTCCATAAGGGAAGCCATCCCGCTGGTTGAGGAGATAATAGACAGTGGCAAGGCAATGGAAAAGCTGCTTGAGTTCAGTGATGACCCGAAAGTCTGCGAGGCCTTGAATGAGTAAAATTCCCCGGGTGAAGATCTGCGGTATGCGAACTGCCAGTGACGTCGATATCGCTGTTAGCTGTGGTGCCGATGCACTTGGTTTCATAACAGACGTGCCGGTGAACACTCCGAGGAAGATAGATGCGCAAACCGCATCCGAACTTGTGAAGAAGGTGCCTGCCTTTGTAAGTTCTGTACTTGTAATAATGCCGGAAGACGGGGACGAAGCCCTCAGGCTGATCGATACGGTAGGACCGGATATTGTGCAGCTCCACAATGACATAGGAACGGATGATATCGAGCTCATCAGGAACGAGACCAACCGAAAGCTCGTAAAGGTGATAACAGTGCCTGTGGGGGAAGAGTTTGTTGTTGATAAGCTTATTTCCCGGATCGACTCACTGGCCGGCAATGATCTGGTGGATGCGATATTGCTGGATTCAGGTAAAGCCGGCAGAGTTGGTGGAACAGGAACAGTACACGACTGGTCCGTAAGCAAAGAGATCGTTGATGCGGTGGATGTGCCAATAATACTTGCCGGTGGACTGAAGCCGGAGAATGTCCGTGATGCGGTGGAACAGGTAAGGCCGTTTGCAGTCGATACGGCATCAGGTGTGGAAACAGAAGGAAAGAAGGATCCTGCCAGAGTGTGCAGGTTTGTAAGAGAGGCGAGGTGTATTAATGGTTGATTTTGATCTTAGTAAAGAAGAATTCATTGAACTGGCTGAAGGCTCGCAGAAACCTGCCATCGTGCAGCTCATGACAAAGGTTGAGAGCATATGCAGTCCTCTCCAGTTATACGCGACCCTGCAGAATGCAGGTCATTCGTACCTGCTTGAATCAGTGGAGAAGGAAAAGAAGCATGCAAGGTATTCTTTTGTGGGCTCCGATCCGGAAATTGTGGTGTCTATCAAGGACAGGTTCCTGACAATAGAGTGCCAGCAGAACTCAGAGCTCACGAAATATATCTATGGCAAGGTCAAAGCTATGGGTGAGACCGAGTCGCTGATCGGCGGAAAGATCAGGGTGAAAGTTGAAGAGGGAAAGGATGCCCTTGATGCCTTCCGTGATATCTTTCCCACAAGCAACGAAACCGTCCTGCTGAACCAGAAACGCTTTGACAGGCAGACTTTCCTGGGAGGGGCTATCGGATACAACAGTTATGACTTTGTATATGATTCATGGTTGGGTATGGAGAAAAAGGAAGATGCAGACACTCCTGACATGCATTTTGCAATTATGACCAGGACTTTCGTCTTCGATCATATCACCAACGAGACATACATGGTCGTCACGCCATTTATTACCGATGAAAGTGACCTTGAAGCCGTTTATGAACATGCTCATGCCGATGCCCAGTTGATGGAGCGCTCCCTGCACATGTCATCTGTTATCGGGATAAGTGAGGATGTACTGGGGAATGTGAAATCCGAAGAGCCTGTCCCAAATACGGATCAGCAAACCTATGAGAAGGCCGTCCTGGCTGCAAAACAGCACATAATCGATGGGGACATCTTCCAGGTCGTCATATCCAGGAGATATACTGTGAATATGAGCCAGACTCCCCTGCAGCTCTATATCAGGCTCAGGAATATCAATCCGAGTCCTTATATGTATATTTTCAATTTCAAGGATGTGGGTATCGTCGGAGCAAGTCCTGAAACACTGATGACCGTGTACAACGACAGGGTCATAACAAACCCCATTGCTGGCACCTGTCCCCGTGGAAAGGATGATGAAGAGGACAAAGAACTTGCGGCAAAGATGCTCAGCGATGAGAAAGAGCGAGCTGAGCATGTGATGCTTGTGGATCTCGGGCGCAATGACGTGAGGATGGTTGCAGAAGGAGGAACTGTCAAGGTCGATGACCTGATGAGCGTGATCAAATATTCCCACGTCCAGCATATCGAAAGTACAGTAAGCGGGGACATGCGGGAGGAGTGTGACCAGTTCGATGCCACAAGGGCGATATTCCCTGCAGGTACGCTTTCAGGGGCTCCCAAGATACGCGCCATGGAGATAATAGATGATCTTGAAACGGAGTCCAGAGGAATATATGGCGGAGGTGTGGGCTACTATTCCTGGAACGGAGATGCCGACTTTGCCATAGTGATCAGGACCGTGCTGATCAAACAGAATACTGCATACGTGCAGGCAGGTGCCGGGATTGTTGCTGATTCCGACCCAACTTATGAATTCGAGGAGACCGAGAGGAAAATGGCTGCAATGATCAAGGCTATAGGAGGGGGCAAATAATGAAAGTATTGTTCATCAACAATAAGGACTCCTTCGTGTGGAATCTTGTGGACTATGTCTCCATATTCGAACCTGATACTGTGGTAGTTCCGAATACGATCTCCCTTGAAGAGGTAAGGGAACTCGATCCTGATGCGATAATAGTATCTCCCGGACCCGGCACCCCTCACAAGAAAGAGGATATAGGTACATGTCTTGACATTATCAGGGAATTCGGGTCAAAGGTGCCGGTACTTGGTGTATGCCTCGGACATCAGGCCATAAACACGGCTTTCGGTGGCAGTATAGGACATGCAAAGGGCGGACCTGTCCACGGAAAGACATCTGACATAAGTCATGAAAAGTCGCCTCTTTTCCTGGAGGTGCCGGATAATTTTAAGGGAGGACGCTATCATTCCCTTGCCATAGAAGATCTCGCAGACTGTCTCAGGGTAACCGCGAAAACAGAAGATGATATTATCATGGCGATTGAACACAGTGAATACCCTGTATACGGGGTCCAGTTCCATCCCGAATCAATACTTACCAAAGAGGGCATGTATATCATAGAGAACTTCCTGAAGATCGCAATGATGCACAAGGATTAAGTCTTTTCACACATTCTAAAACCCATGCTTGTGGGAATCACTGGAACGCCTGGAACAGGAAAGACTGCTGTAACAGAGTTACTTGAAAAGAAGCGAAAGTATCAGGTTATTCATCTAAATGAGCTGATCCGTAAAGAGGGACTTTACTCCGAAATGGACCGTGAGAGGGACTGTGTGGTTGCCGACATGGACCTTGTGGAAAAAAGGGTAAAGGAACTGGTGAACAGAATATATCCCTTAACCCTGATCGACAGCCACCTCTCTCATTACATAGCCGATACTGTCATTGTTCTGAGGACAAGGCCCGACATACTGCAGGAAAGACTTTCAAAACGTGGCTATTCTGTGGAAAAAGTGGAAGAGAATCTGGATGCTGAAGCACTGGATGTCATACTTGTCGAATCGGTGGAATGGTGCGGGGAAGTCTTTGAGATTGATACCACCAAAGGATCAGTAGAAGATACCCTTGCAAGTGTGGAGGAAATACTGGAAAGTATCCTCCGGGAAAGGGATCAGGAGATCCAACAGCGATACAGTCCCGGCTCTGTTGACTGGAGTGACAGGTTTCTGGATTGATTAGTTGACTTCCTCAGGCATCCTGACTGTTTCTGAATCATATCCGATATTGGGTGCTATCGGAATTGTAAAAGTGAATGTACTGCCCCTGCCATATTCGCTTTTCACGCTTACTTCCCCGTTATGCAGAGAAGCGTATTCTTTTACAAGCATGAGTCCGAGTCCCGTGCCTCCCTGCTTGCGGGTAGATGAACCGTCAACCTGTACGAAGGGATCGAATATCCGGTCTATATCCTTGTCCTGTATGCCTATACCATTATCTGTAACCGATACCTGCAAAAATTCTCCTTTCTCCCTGATTTTTAATGTTACCTCTCCTTTTGAAGGAGTGAATTTCAGGGAGTTTTCCAGCAGGTTGTAGAGTATTGCCTGAACCTTACCCTTATCCGCTGTCATTTCCTGGATATCTGTATCCATATCGACATTCAGGGTTATGTTCTTTATAGAGGCCATTGATTCTATTCCCTGTATCACTTCCTCGACCATCGGTCCGGGCTGGAACTTTTCAAAATGAAGGTCCATGCCGCCTGATTCTATTCTGGAGATGTCAAGCATTTTGCTTATTACCTTCAAAAGTAACTTCCCGCTCTGGTTAACATGAGACAGATATTTTTTCTGGCTCTGGTTCAGGTTATCTGACATATCCGAGAGTATAATGTCCGAAAAACCTATTATGGAGCTAAGTGGTGTTCTCAGTTCATGGTTTGCGTTTGCCAGTAATTCATTCTTATACCGGTTCGCCTCTTCAGCAGCCAGCCTGGCACGCAGCATCTGCTCTTCGGCTTCTTTGCGTTCAGCAATATCCTCGGCAACTGCAAGGAAATAAAGAGGCCTGCCTTCTGAAGAACTGACTATTGATACATTGACGCTTACCCATACAGAACTACCGCTTTTGTGAAGGTATCTCTTTTCAATGGAGTAGTTCTTGCATTTACCAGCAACGACTTCTTCTACCAGCTCAAGCTCTTTGGGAAGGTCGTCCGGGTGTGTGATATCCCGGAAATTGACGTTCATAAGCTCTTCAGCGGGATAGCCGGTTATTTTACAGAAGCGGTCGTTAAACTGGATTATTTTTCCATCAAGATCTGCCTGACAGATGCCTGTAGCAGCCTGTTCAAAGATGGCACGGAACTTTTCCTCGCTTTCACGTATTCTGAAGTCTGCCATCTTACGCTCTGTGATATCCATTGTAAATCCGTCGATAACAAAACCATTTTCAGCCTCTGCGCTGATTTTTGCATTCATAAGGAGCCACAGGCGTTTACCATCCTTTCGTTGCGCTTCATATTCGAAATTCTGTACGGAACCTTCCTTTTTTAGCATCTTAACGAACTCTTCTCTCCTCTCAGAGTTAACGTAAAGTTGTTTTCCCAGATCAGTGTAATGTTCTTTTGCTTCTTCAGGAGAATCACAACCTACGATGTGCGCCATTTCGGGATTTACGCTGAGAACTTTACCAGACGAATCCGTACGGAAGATTCCCACCGGAACATTGTTGTAGATATGCTTGATCCTGGCCTCGCTCTCTCTGAGTGCCTGCTGTGCTTCATTGCGGGCCGTCCGCTGGTTCAGGAGTGTTCCCAGCAGGACAGTTCCTATGGGGTACACCAGTATCACCGGTATTGTGATGACCCTTAATACTTCGAGAGCTGTCTCAAAAGGGAGCGTGAACATCAACAGAAACATGGAAATGTGTACTATGATGCCGAAAACGTAGAGTTCGAACTTTCCAAGGGTTTTTCTTAGATCCTGGCGATGCATTCTCCATAGTAAACCGATGATGGTGGAAGATGCAATCACTGATATTCCGGTAAGAACTCCCGGACCTCCTATGGACAATCGGTATATAGCACTGATCAATGCCGCAACCAGTACCGGGATAAAACCAAAGAAAAGGCTAGTTATACTCAGGAGGATAGACCTGGTATCAAAAACAATGCCCGGTGCAAGTTCCCATGAGTTGAATATAAGCGCAACACCGATAATACCTATAATCGATCCTGTAATGACCCTGTCAAAAATAGTTTTATTGCTGACTTTATAGGAAAAAGAATCGTATAGCAGTCCCAGGGCAAGCAAGAGTGCTGCATTGTTGACTATGCCTATCAGTGCTTCGCTGTTCATTCAGCCCTCTTTTGTGCAGGAATATCTTCTGTGTTGATTTCGATGACAGGTTCTTTCATTTTTGAAGACCTCGGCAGGATTGGATTTTCGGACTTTGTCATATTTTTTAATATAAATGTATATTCTTTCATACTATATTGAATAACTTTTGCATTATTTATTTTATGATTGCAGGTGGATGTGTAATATTTTTTAAAATTACATAAGTCTTGCGTAATTTATTCTCCAATGTCTCATTTTTTTACTAGAGTATTGCGTTTGTATATAAGGTCTGGTATGGGGCAAATATGAACAGTCTGTTATAGTTCTTCAATCAATGCTTTGTTATAAGCCATTGCAAGCATACTGTTTATGAACTTCTGCCCCTCTTCCGGGCTGTCCACCATCCGAACCGTGACTTTGCCATTATTGTAAAAAGTGATCTCGCGATACCCGCTTTTTGCGATAACGATGCCAAGATTTTCAGAATAGCGGCCCGGAAGATGCTTTGCAAGTAAGTGCAGGTCGGGCCTTTCATCCAGTTGTGCAATCAACCTGAGTTTCCATGGATCTGCTATGCAGGGAAGCACCTGTTCAATTGATATGACTCTCATATGAATACTTCATTATTAATAATGAAGTTATTTCAATAAATCCTTTTTTATATCTGCCTGTATCCTGAAAATGAAAGAGCCAGCGAAAGTCAGGTAAATGACTAAAAATGCAGAAAGAAAGAAAGAATCGATATGTTCTGAAATAAAAAATGAGCTTGTATCATTCACTGCTGACACTGTCTTTGCGGTACTCTGCTGCGGATGTCAGGAACATCACAAAACCCAGGGCTGCGCTGTACTCACTTTCAATAATATATGCCTGTGAGAATAGTGCAATTGTCAGGGAAACACCTGCAAGTAATTTCAGTAACGCCAGATTATACCTTGACAGGAGCCTCACGGATGCCATGAGCGGTACCAGCGAGACAAATACTATCAAAAGCAGATGATCGCCTCTGCTCAAAAAGAATCCTGCCAGGGCGATTGTTGCTCCCAGAATGAACAACATGATTCCAGCTATGCTCCACCTGTTATCATCTATAATTGACATTCCCGTAAACCAACCTGATCCATCATTCTAACATTGGATGTGAATTTATTAAGAGTTGCACAAATAAAATATTTTCGCTTTTGCTGTTTTATTTTTAGTATTGTAGTGTGCAGTTTTTAGTCTGATGGCTGTAGTTATATTGAAGAAACTGTGATAGATTAAAGAAAGAATTTATTAACTGCATGATTTCAATTTGCCGCAATCAAAAACTAGATAAGGCTACCGGTAAGAATTGGAGTAGAACAGGATTTCCTGCAGTTTGCCGAGGTGACAGAGTGGCTAATGTGACCGCCTGCAGAGCGGTTTTTCGGGAGTTCGAATCTTCCCCTCGGCATTGTTTCTATAGTTCTTACTGTTAATAATGGAGATATTATTTTCATGGTGCTCAGGATTTATAACACTTTAACAAGGCAGATGGAGGATTTCATTCCTCTGCACGACAACAAGGTCAATATCTACGTTTGTGGCCCCACTGTGTATGACCATTGCCATCTGGGGCATGCTCGCAGTTATATCTCCTTTGATGTGATCAGGCGCTATCTTGCTTACAGGGGATATGATATCAATTACATTTCGAATATAACCGATGTTGATGATAAGATCATAGACCGCGCAGGTGAAAACAGTGAAGATCCCTTTGAACTTTCAGCAAGGTTCACGCAATCCTTTATTGAGGATATGGACAGGCTCAACGTAAAACAGCCCGACGTGCAACCAAAGGTGACCGAGCATATCCCTGATATCATCGAAACGATAAAAGTCTTGATCGACCGGGGTTTTGCCTATCCTACCCGGGAAGGTAATGTCTACTATGACCTGACAAAATCCCTGGACAGTGTCGGGATACTGAGTCACCAGACCGTCGAGGGTCTCATGGAGGGTTCGGGAAGCCGTGTGGAGGTGGAAAAGGACAAGAACTACAGACTTGACTTTGTGCTCTGGAAATCCTCTCCGGAAAATGAGCCCGGCTGGGACAGTCCCTGGGGCAGGGGCCGTCCGGGCTGGCATATCGAATGTTCGGTCATGTCCATGAAATATGGTTCAGATCAACTGGATATTCATGGCGGAGGTGCCGATCTGATCTTCCCTCATCATGAAGCGGAGATTTTGCAGTCCGAAGGCTATACGGGTTTGCATCCCTTCAGTAAATACTGGATGCATAACGGTTTTCTTACTATTGATCAGGAAAAGATGTCAAAGTCTCTGGGCAACTTCTTCACCATCAAACAGGTGCTGGAGGAGTTCCCACCTGAGGTTGTCAGGTTCTTTATTCTGCACACTCACTATCGTAATACTATCGATTTCAGTGAGAAACACCTTGAGGAAGCTGGTAGGGCCCATGAGAGGATAAAAAATGCGATCATCAATGTGAAGTATGCACTGGAAGATGCATCTGATGAAGGTGATGATTTCGGTCTTCCGGAAGAGGTGGAAAGGGCCAGAGACTCATTTATCAACTCGATGGATGAGGACTTCAATACAAGGGAAGCCCTTGCGGATCTCTTTGTATTCGCACGTAAGGTCAATGCTATAATATCCGAAAACAATCCCGGTCGGGAATCTCTCAATGAAGTATTTGCTTTTTTCAAAGATGTGGATGAAGTACTGGGAGTGTTCTGCAAGGAGCTTGAAGGACCTGATGAAACAGCCGGCGGACTTTCTGATGAGGATATCGAGTACATGATAAAACAGCGTGAGGAAGCACGGCAGGAAAAGGATTGGGCAAGGGCCGATTCCATCCGCGATGAACTTAAGGAAAAAAGCATTGTAATTGAAGACGGAAAGGATGGTGTCAGATGGAGGCGGGCATAACTCTGCCTGTTTTTCTTGATAAAAAACAGTAAATCTTATCGGCTTTTGGATTTGGTGATAATATGGCCCGGATATATCAGGTTGATTCTTTTACGGACAGAGCTTTTTCAGGAAATCCCGCAGGGGTATGCATCCTTGAATCTGCCGCAGATGAAAAATGGATGCAGAATGTAGCCCGGGAGATGGCTGTCTCAGAGACTTCCTTCCTGTATCCTGAAAACGGAGGGTATCATTTACGCTGGTTCGCACCTGATGCGGAAGTCGATCTCTGCGGACACGGCACACTGGCAAGTGCTCACATATTATGGGAAAAGGGCTATCTCGAAAAGGATGAGACTGCCAGGTTCTTTACAAAAAGCGGTCTGCTCACAGCACGACTCAAGGGTGAATGGGTCGAGCTTGATTTTCCGGTACTTCCGGAAGATAGCCTGGATGCACCTGAAGGACTTATAGAATCGCTGGGTGTTGACGTAAAATATCTTGGTTTGAATGACTTCGATTACATAGTCGAAGTTGAATCCGAAGAAGAACTAAGATCAATGGAACCGGATCTACCCATGCTTGCAAAGGTCACAACCAGAGGTGTGATAGTTACTTCACTTTGCGAATCGGAAGAATATGATTTCGTATCCCGGCTCTTTGCTCCGGCAATAGGTATACCGGAGGACCCGGTCACAGGTTCAGCTCA
>JAALLQ010000279.1_pt1 | contig 14065 bp, 9 predicted proteins | sample 7245921 | NCBI WGS metagenome assembly JAALLQ01 (sample SAMN13049200, study PRJNA578106) | oil field metagenome | isolation source: filtered produced water from oil reservoir B7 | place: USA:offshore Texas | collected 2016 | reverse complement strand
TGTGCCCCAAAACACAATTCGAACTGAAAAAGTTGCAGATACGCTGGACTTAAACCGTCAGCCCGTGGAGGTATCATAAGCTAAAAACACCGTAAGATCGCTTATGGAATGGCTAAATATGATACCAGAAATTCCCTATTGAAAATTCACGGAACCAACCATTGGTCACAAAACACGTGAATTAAGACAAATCAATATTCATTGTGAGAATATACAGAAATCGGGTCGCACTGAAATGTGTGATCTGATTGTGAATCATTTACCCATGTTTTTTAATAAAACATAATGAAAGATTGTGCGATGCAACATAAATACTCTAACTATTCTCATGATGAAGAGCTGCGTTGTTTTAGTGCTGCCCAAAAAGACGGCATGATTATCAAATTTATAGACTGGGATTTACTTTATCCTGCAGAATATAAAAGATTATGCATGGCTGCTGTTGAACAAAACCCAATGGCATTGATGTACGTGCCCGAATATCTCTGCGACGAGGATATCTATATCGCTGCCGTTAAACGTTGCTGGAAAACGTTAAAGTATGTTCCGAAATGTCACCGCAATGCCTTTTTGTGTGATGTTGCTGTCGCCCAGTCAGGTCAGGCACTCGAATACGTTCCGACAAAACTGAAGTCACTAAAACGATGCACCTACGCGCTGCGAGACTACGTTGGCGCTGCGCGTTTTGTTCCAGATCAAATTTTAAAGCAATTGCTTTGCCCGGTCCTGAATTAGCAGACATCCAGAGCAGACAAAGACCTGCCTGTTCAGATTAGAACTACACACTGAATCCTAACAATTTGACAGCCAACCGTCCGGTGATCGGTCTCTCTGATCGCAGCAACGCCCGAGCTATGTCCACGGATAGGCAGACAACTCTCTTAAATACAGAGGCTGCAAATGCAGCGCTCATAACCAAAGGAGGTCATTATGACCATACCAAATTTCGTGCTACAGCATTCCCAACAATTTATTGATGCTGTTGAACCATTTCTTTCAAGGCTTCCTCGTGACGTTCAAAGTTATTTACGTCGCAAATTCAAAAAACCGAATTCGTCACTTCTTGCTATGTTACACGAACTCAACAATGTTGATGAACTCACAAATACACCAGTCCGATTGCTGGGAGCTGTGAACGGCGTATACCGACATAAATATTATATTGGGAAAATACCTTTTGATTTCATAGAGTTGGGGGCAAGGCACCTAACACTGCAGGAGGCGGGATCAATTGGCTGCAACCTCTTTTCAAATCCTTTACATCCGCCAATTATGTCAGATGATACTGATGATATTATTTTCGATAGAGATCCTAAAGACCGGGTTGGAAATAATGGAATGTACGTACATACATTTGAAATAGACCCGCCAGTTGAATGCATACGTGAACACCTCGAGGCTATGATACGAACATTCTTTGAACCCGTAGAAAATGGCAAAACACGACTTGAACTACTGTATGCAACCCTAGCTAAATACAATGACTTTAGAGGAATAGAAGTGATTTGGTCCGGTAATAAATCATTTCACTTTCATCTTGTGTTTGATATCCGCCACTTGTCGCCTAACCAGTTTGATAAACGTAAAGATCGAACTGACAGCCAACATCTTCCAGATTTACCGCAGGCAATGCTGAGACCAGGCTTCATTGAAGCTTGGAATGAACTATTGTCCATGTTCAATGTTCTGTATGCGGATTTTGGTACAGCAGACCAAAATCTGATGTATCCCGAACAATTTAGACGTTTACCTTGTGGCATCCGCCGCGCGGAAGCCGATAATGCGTTAGGAATTGCCACAGGTGCGTCAATTTTGCAGATTCCTGTGTGGTCACGTTTTCGCAAAGAACCCCAAAAATCAACTGGGTGGCTTCATTCTAAGGAAAGGTTTATCAACAGTAATACCACTTGGATCCGAACTCGTAGTGCGGTTCAAAAAATTGGCAATTTCACGATCCCACACGACCTGCTAGATGCACAACTAACGTTTCTCGACCAATTGCGGATCATGTGCCAGCAGGAAGGTTGGGGAGAACCAGAAAATAGTCCATTTCCAGATCGTGTTTGCATAACAGGAAAAGGCTGCACTATTTATTTCCGAAACTCAATTAGAGACCAACACGCATCGTCATTAATTTCTGGAGATCATGATCAACTACTAATAAATGGGGATGTTGAACACCCAGAAACGCGCTATGTGCTGCCATGGACAGCAAATGAACTCTGGGACAAATTTGTTCGTGATGGATCTATTTTTGGTTCTTCAATAACCAAGCCTAAAACTGAAGCTGAGAAACGGTTCTATGATCGCGTTCATACATTAGCAGATTTGCGTACTGAGATAGGAAACACGATTAAATCGATAATCGGGGTGCCCCGAAATTTTATTGTCACTGCTGAAGGGGCTGGAAAGACCCGCGGAATTCTCGAAAGCATTCCTCAGGTTGACTGGTTGGGCGGGAAAATTGTCATTTTCGCATGTCGATCATACGACCAAGCCCATGAAAAGATGAATGAATTTGAACATTTAACTGGCATTAAGGCAGCAGTTCTAAATTCATTTTCAGACCAATACAAATGGTTAGAACTACCCAATAAACTCACATATGAAAAAGCCTACCGTATGGGTTATCGCACACTGCAAGATGCGGTATATGCATGCGACCCTAAGGCTCGCGATGAACTTGAAGTAGCAAAAATGAAGATGTGGGAGTCTCTAGAAAACAGCCCCATCAAAGTATTCTTCGTAGTGCATGCCGTTGCAAAACAGTGGCACATCGATGGCGGAACACGAATGTGGATGCACCCTGACTTCGCGAAGTTTGCCAAACTGCGAAATGGTCCGAAAACACAGATGCTTCAAGAGCTTCATGACAAGATCAGATGTGAAACGGAAGCCGGGTGGGTTGTGTTTGATGAAATTGAAGTCGATGATCTCATCACCATGCACGACAGCAAAATCGTAGAATGGTGCAACAACCTGAAACAGCAGAATAAGGGCTGGCGTGGACTGTCTAAAAACGAGCAACTTGACGCATTTGCGCGTCGGCAGAAACGTTTCCCCGTCGGAATCGAATTCAGTCATGTGTGCGATATTATTGGCATTGGCTATTGCGATGACGACGCATACGATCTTGATGTTTCTATCGAAAGTTTTGGCATTAACAATGCTGAAGAAGCCATCTATGCGGCTGTTGATGGTCGGTGCATATACTCAAAACCATGTGTTTGGTGGTCAAGATTGAGCATTGAGACGCGAATTACTGTTCTGACTACAGAGCACCGACCTCTCGCGATTGTTGAGAGTATCAATCAAAGGGCGCGCGATCAGGGAAGAGATGAACGTTACCATTTCTGTATTACAGTCCTAGACAAACCGGAGATCTTTCCAGACGACCAAGTGCAGTATTGTGTAAAACTAAATTCATTGGCTCGGAAAATGGACATCGACCATCTGATCAGCAACATAAAATGTGAAAATCCGTCTGAGACTATCATAACGAACTACGCAAATGACTGCCCATGGCATGGGAACGTCGCAACACACCAAGCTGCAAAAGGCAGCAACAAGTACATTGGAAAGGATGTAACCTCACTTTACACGTTCATATCCCCAGAGCTATACGCTCGGCTATTACTTGAAGATATCATTGCTGACCGGAATGATATGGTAAAGCTATTCTATCTTGATATGCTGAACCAAAGTTGCGGTAGGAATCTGGGACACCGTTACCGTCAGGGCTCAAAGACCACAGTCATAATTCATCCGCAGCTTTGGATCGAGTTGGGTAAAACCTTAGTATATCGTGGTCGTTACCGCATAAAAAGTGTGAGCAAAAAACAGAGCAAGTCAACCGCTGACCTTGCTGCTTGATTAAATACTCCACATCAACAAATGGAGTATTAATTATGAAACCCGTACGTTTGCCAACAGTCGGAAACTACTACACATTTCAAGTTTTGGTTACGGGATCACTTGTGGTCCCGTTTGCCAAAATATCGCAGTTCGAACTCCACCTGAATGGTTATGGCTGCAATGAAATCGGTAGTTTCATTTCAACTGTGGATACGGGCAATGGCGAGCTATGCATTAGCTTTTCAGTTCGGGGGCTTGTCTGTTGTCATAACTACTATAATCGCTCCCATTCTGATCTTGAGATTGTGATTGCAAAGCTGAAACCGATTATTTCGGTCAATGGTCAGGAATATGCCCCAAACCAATTTCAAACAACGGTAGGCGGGGCATTGCTAACCCGAGAAAAACCCCGGATTGTTGCCCGGTCATGATGAGCCGACAGCTGGTACTGCAGCACAGCTAAATATCCATGCTAAATTGCATGAAATAAAGTTATTAATGATATTGCTGCCGCTGCCGAAACCATCATGATTTATCACGTTACGGTGATTGGGTATATCATCCTCTCCAAACCGCTAAAAGTGAAGAACTTCAGGGTGTTGATCGATGGAATTGAGATGTCAGACCTCGGTTAGGTCTATGATATTAAAGATCAAACTACAGAAATCCGATTTGCCGTCGTGGGCTGCACGTGTGTGTCGCTGAGGACTGACCCCAAGATGGTATCCGCATGACATCAAAACCAGAGCACCAGTCCTTCTCATTAATGGTGATAAGCATGTCCCAACCGGGCTTACAATCATGACGGGTTCATTCTGTATTTGTCCAGTGAAGGGGCTGGACCCCATTTTGGTGACGAAGAGTGGCGTAGTGTATGAGCAGTATGTTGGCACTATTAGCGCCGACGATATACAGTACGATCGAATTCGATATGTGTTCGTTTTAACGGCATTACCGCAGGTCAAGCTGGAACTAACTCAAATTAGTTTATTTTAAATATCGCCCAAGTCACGCTGCTCATATGTGGCAATTGCTGCTTTACTACCAAAGATTCTTAAGCATGCCATCGGGTCGGCATCAATGGCTCCTATAAAGTGATTAATCCCCGCAGGAGTGTAGTAATATCGATCGAAAGCCTTATCATATATGCAATAGCGTGTATCTGTTTCATTCTCGTCTCTTACCCCCATGCTCTTAGCAAGTTTTGTAAGGTGACTCGAATTGAAAGTAGAAGCTGCACCATAGATTCTTTGAACCGTTGGCTTTACGCGTTCCGCTGCTTCTGTCGGGAGAATCTTATCTTCGTCTGGTATTGGACGTTCAATAATCTGATTTAATTTAACTTTACCAGCAATGACATATGCTGGTGCACCTTCTTCCTCCACGATCCTGCCCTTATCGATAAATGATAGAGATTTGGCTGTGTCTTTTGAAACGTATAGGTTTGTTTCTGTATCAGGGTCACTGGACTTTGTTGCGTCCATCAAGCCAACCTTGTCCAATCCCAATTTGCCCATGATCTCGATATTTTCCAATAGCGACCGGAGTTTTTGTTCATCACGTTCGGCAAGTAGGTTTGATAGGTCAGCATAGTCTATGGATTTTGAGGACGCAGAGTATCGATAGTAGATTATGCCCTGATGCAATACTGAAGCATCAACGAGCTTACCTTTTTTTGTTTCCTGTGTTGATGTATCTCGTTTGCATATAACTGGGCGAGACCGGGATTTTTGAACCTGAATGGCAATCAATACCATTTCATTGACGGTGTAATCCTTAGTTTCAATCTCAATCTCTGGATCGAAATCTTTTTTGAGTTGATTGACCCAATCAGCACCGTCCGGGAAGTTATCGGCATCAATACCAACTATTTTTCTTGGTTTGTCGGATACTCCAAAAAGCAATGTACCGCCATCTGCATTGCTGAAGGCAGCTAATGTTTTGGTGTATTTAGAAAATGCTTTTTTGACGAATTGTTCTTTGAACTCCATATGTTTCCCTTCACGGGATGATACGGACATGGATACGCTGCCATAGGAAATTAGGTCGGATAGTTTATCCGGTAGTGCCATTGGTTATATTCCTCTTCATCCCGTCTTCGCCATACGTTGGGCACGTTTGAAGAAGTGCTGGGTTGCTTGTTCACGGGCGTCAGGATCACGCATGACGATGCTCTGCATCTCCCGGTCACTATGGAACATACGGACCATTCCTTGGAAAAACGCCTGTGAGAACGCACCGTAAACCACATCAGCGGGGTTGTTACGGAGCATATCCATCATTTCGTCATCCATGATTTCACGGTTGACCCGTTCAAATCGCAGGAAGTCTTCACGGCTGAAACTGGTGCCATGCCGTTCGTTAAAACTGTTAATGATTTCGGACAGGGACTTTTCTTCTTCTTCCGTATAGCGGTTGGCACCAAACTCGGTGATTGGCTTCAATGGCTCTGTTTCACCGGCAACCAGTGAGGCACTACCATCCTCACCCAACTTCAACTTGAATGCGGATAGTTCCAACATATCATCCGTAACATTGATGTCAGCAGGGACATCTCGTGATGGCAACAGACGAGATAACCACGATGTATAGACATACAACCGCTCCAACCATGGATCGTTCAAGGAAACAACCTGTGCAACAAAGGCATAGAAACGAAGGAATGATTTGACCAGTTGACGGAACTCTTCCTGCGCCGGTTCATCTTCATCCAGTTCAAAACGACCAACGGCTTCCTTGACCAGCCCTTCCAACTGCAACCGATCTTGGGTGCTGAGGTCACCAGCGAAGAACATTTCGGCAAACCGTTCCACCTCATCCCGGCGGATATATGCGGAACCACTGATTCGACCTTCCAAGTCATAAATCTGGTTGAGGTCGGTTCTTTCTTCCAGTTCCGTACATTCAAAGAACGGTTTAAATGCCGTTTTGATGTCGTCCATTGTGTTTTGGAAATCCAAAACAAAGGTTCGTTCTTTACCTGCACGGGTACGATTGAGACGTGCCAGTGTCTGTACGGCTTGGAGACCTGCGAGTTTCTTGTCCACATACATGGACACCAGCTTCGGTTGGTCAAAGCCGGTCTGATACTTCTCGGCAACAACCAAGATCTGGAACTCTGAGGTGTCAAACTGTTTCGGTAGTTCAGTTTCAGCAAAGCCATTCGCTGTGGCTTCGGTCCAGACGTTACCATCAATGTTCAACTCACCCGAAAACGCCACCAACGCCTTCAGGTCTTTATATCCGTGACTGCTGATGTACTCATTGATGTGCTGCCAATATCGGAGGGCATGTTCACGGCTTTGGGTGACGACCATCGCCTTGGCTTCACCATCGAGTTCCGACCTCACATGGCGTCGGAAGTGTTCAACGATGACCTCAACTTTCTGGTCAATGGCGGTCGGATGCAAGGATGCATACCGAGCCACCCGTGCTTGCGCCCGTCGTCCGGTGAATGCCGGGTCGTCTTCAATGGCTTTTTCCAGTTGGTAGTACGCCTTGTAAGTCATGTAGTTTTGAAGAACGTCCAGAATAAAACCTTCTTCGATGGCTTGACGCATCGAATACAAATGGAATGGGTGTGGTTTGCCATCTCTACCAATTTGTCCAAACCGTTCTAACGTGACATTTCGTGGTGTTGCAGTGAATGCGAGGAACGATATGTTCTTTTGTGGTCCACGGGCGGCTTGGTGTTGAAGAATAATATTTTCGATGTCTTCTGATGACCGATCTTCACGTGTTAAAGCATCGGTCATCGCTTGTGCGGTTTTACCGGATTGCGAACTATGGGCTTCGTCGATGATGACCGCAAAATTCCGATTTGACTGCCCAGATATAGTTGCCAGATGTTCAGTGCTGAACTTCTGAATTGTCGTGATGATGATGCGTTTGCCTTGTTCGATGGCTTGTTTCAGATCACGGGATGTGCCGTCGATCTTTTTCACCACACCTTCTGTTTGGGCAAAGCCACTAATTATGTTCTGAAGCTGGCGATCCAGAACCAATCGGTCGGTGACAATGATTGCCGTGTCGAACAACGGATTATCATTGTCATCATGTAAATTAACGATCTGATGTGCCGTCCAAGCAATTGTGTTGGACTTACCAGACCCAGCACTGTGTTGGATCAGGTAACTGTTGCCAGCACCGTTTTTCCGTGCGTGGTGCAAGACTTTACGGACTGCATCCAACTGCTGAAAACGTGGGAAAATGATGGCTTCTTTTCTGTCATCACGTTCCAGATGGATAAATCTACCGATTAAGTCTAATAGGACTTCACGGGAAAAGACGGCAAGTCCTTCGGGCTGATTTTTATACAGGTATGCCACGCGGTTTTCGTTTGGTATGTCTGGGTTTCCGGCACCACCATTCCGACCGCGATTGAAAGGCAGAAAACGTGTTTTGCCATTCATCAATCGTGTGGTCATGGATACGTTATCCGGGTCCACGGCGAAGTGGACAATAGCACCACGCTTAAACGTAAGAAGTGGTTCACCCGCGGGAGAACGATCTTTACGGTATTGTTTTTCCGCGTGACGGAACGTTTGTCCTGTTAGTGGGTTCTTGACCTCTAAGGTGGTCACCGGAATGCCGTTCACAAAGGTCACAATGTCGATGGCATTGGCATTCTTCTGGCTGTATCGAACCTGTCTCATAACGGACAGTTTATTGGCTTCATACAAACGGGTCAGGTCGGGGTTCAAATTGGATGCCGGTTTGAAGCAACACAGGTCGAAGTTGATGTTTGGTACCAGTTTGATGCCATCACGTAATACCTTGTGGGTCGGTTGGTCCTTTAAACTACGTTCCAGCCGCTTTAGAACCTCATTTTCGGCTTGACCAGCGTAATGGTCCACAAGTGTCTGCCATGCGTCTGGTTGGGTGTTTTTCAGGAACTGGAATAACAGTTCCGTGTCCATCGCCATTGCCACATTGTAGTGCACAGATGGATCACGTTCTATGTACCCAAGCTCATTGACCAAACACGACACAATGTGTTCTTCGAAAACTTTTTCCTGATGGATGTCAGCAGTGGTGTGAGTGGTCATACGTCTTCACCTTCATCTGGAACCAGCATCCAAGTTCTACGAAGCGGCAGGTCAGCCCGGATTTCTTCAGGTAGTCGGTCATAAACCGAAAACAGATTGTCCAGAATTTGTTCACGTCCCCAAAAATAAAGTTCATTTTGTCGATGTCGAACTGGTGCGGTAAAGCCGTTCCAACTAACCATTAAGGCGTAATCAGCCTGTGTATCTTGAACAGTTCCGATTAAACTTTGCAGATCATTATGCTGTATCGTGTAGTTGCCGGATTTGACCTGAACCACGATACGCGGGCTTTCCAAGCCCAATGCACCACTACCTGCAACAATATCAATGCCTCCGTCAGCACCCGGAGGTGAAACACGAACTTTCATGCCTTGGGCTTGGAGTATCGCGGCAACCAGTTTTGTCAGGTCATGTCCCGTATAATGTGACGCGAGGCGTTTTTCGATTTGGTCACGGGCAATTTGTTCCAAATCGACCAGTTGGTCTTCTTCGGGGGTTGACGGTGCCTCTGTTGGTTTCGTGTTGTTTTTCTTGATGGTTGGTGTTGCACCATACCCAAGGTCTTTTCCGGTGGCGATGACGTTTTGCACCCGGTTCAAGGCATCATTTCGTGTAATCTCACAGACAGTCATGAAAGCCCCAAAGCTGTACAACAAGTCCTGTTTGAAAGTGTCGCGGGGGAGGTCGGTCTTGACCCATTCAACGGAACGGGTTGGTGAGCCGGATGTGGGTGACGGTGTATACGATCCGTTCACACGACCAATCCAGATAGTGCTAGAGGATTTGATCGGACACACCACAAGGTCACCGACTTCCATCACATTGATGAATTGATTGACCTGCGCAGCAAAATTCAGATGTTTTTTGGGTTTGTCATTTGGGAATATTTCTTCCATCACCGGGATCAGAGCATCGCGGTCCTTGGCGTTGGAAATGTCTTTTTCAATCCCAAAGCCAATGGTCAGGGTTTTGTCTTCCATGGCGATGGTTTCGTATTCGCCATATTGACCAAGACCAACTTTCCACAACCGTGTCATGCTGCCCCCATTTCGTCTTGTATTGCATCCAGTTGTCGATCAACTGCACCGGATTTACCCCACGTCGTTATGTCAATCTGTCCCGTCACCGCCGCCGTGATTAACGCTGAACGGTATTCACGAAGTCGATCAATGGATTTTTCAATTGGGGCGATAGCATTGGCAATTTTATCAGACAACACTGAAACTCTTTCAGCGATCATTTTCTGTTCCTCAATAGGCGGGAGTGCCACGTGTACCTGCCTGAAGTGTTCCCAATAGAGCCTCTGTCTAAAATCTGCGATGCCTTTTGAAGCCCGCCTAAATTCTTCAATGCATGCTTGTGTGCGCAAAAGCGGTTCAAAATAGAGAGAATGAATTTCTTCTTTTGGTCGAGCCACAACGTATGCAGGGCTGACAAGCCCATCAACTTTTGCTACGCCAAATGCACCTTGCCAAGCTCTCATCATGTTGTAGACAAGATCGCCCGGTCGAACACGCTTGTATGAGGACTTATCTTCGATATGATTTACAATGCGATGCCTGTCATCATCGGTAAGCTCACGATCTGAGATTCCCCAATTGATGGATACCGACAGAACAGGAAGTTCATCACATCCCATCTCTGTTGATTCTGTGAAAATTGTTGAAATACGCTGAATACGCCAATGAGACGGAGCCTTTGGCAGCCATTCAACACCAGTTTCAATTTTGTCTATAGTTTCATCAATTCCATTTGTCACAAGCCAAGAGCAATCTGCCTTTTGTTTTTCATCTAGTAGTTGGATGAGTCGGGTTTTCTTTTCGATCAGTTGGTCGACGCGGGCGGTTTCGCGGTCCAAGAAGTCCGCAATCTGCTGCTGTTGCGGGATTCCGGGTAACCAAACATCACTGCGGAACAGTTGTGTATCATCAAGATTTTGAATGCCAGTGTTCTGCTTGATGAACTGATGGCTGTAACCACTCATGTATTGAGCAGCTAGCAGATACAGGAAATAGCGATTATCAACTTTATCGTTTGGACGTATTCGCGCTACAAAATTTGATGTAACGGCGTCAATATGTTCTTCAAAAGCTACGACTCTTCCAACAGGTGTTTTTGCGCCGCCTCCAGATTTCTCAATAAGGACATCTCCATTATTGAGCTGAAGGTTCGCAAATTGCTGTTTCTTAAATGAGCGTGTGGTTGGTTCACAAATAGTTATGGCTAAATGTGACCAGTCGAAATCTGCAACACGAACACAAATAGCATCTTTTTCACTATCACCAGCTTCCTCACCCCAAGCCCCATTTGTGGGTCCTTTACAAAGATATTTTAGTGAACTCCGGCTCCAGCCAGGTGGTATGGTTTGAAATATGGTGTTCATTCCACAACCTCCTTCAACAGACCAGCGATCTCACCTTCCAGAGTTTTTAGTTCGGCATCAATTTCGGACAATGGACGTGGTGGTACATACTTGTAGAAATATCGGTTGAAATTGATTTCATAACCAACACGACCGACATTTCCATCACTGTCATCGGTGTAGCTTTCATCTACCCATGCATCTGGTACAAATGGTGTGACTTCCCGTGCAACGTATTCTTGCCAATTTTCGTTCAGTGGCACCAATTCATGGTCACGCAGGTCCGTATCGGCTTTAGGATTGCCGTTTTTATCAATGCAAACAGTGGCGTCTTCATCATGTTCGGATAGTGCGGATAGTATGGACTTTTTGATCGGTGCAGTGATCTTGATACCTGTTGTTTTCAGTGCCGAATTCAGAACTTTTTCGAACTCTGTTATGTTTAGCCATTTTTGACCTTCAGGCATGGCATCCCGCAGGGCGTCCACGATTGCGGTTTGGTCATCATTGTCCAACTTCTGGAATGGTTTGGCGATTTTCAGCGTTTCTAGTCGATCAGCCGTGCATTCAAAAGCCAATTTCAGTGGGCGTTCAACACGGATTTCTCGGTATCCAAAATCAGTTGCATCAAAGATTTTGGAATACTCACCCCAACCCGCGTTTCCGTTCAGCATATCGCCATAGATTTCACAAATCTCATCACAGGCTTTGGGGGTGATTTCTCGGCGTTTTGACCCCAGTGATTTGCGCATGGATGACCAGAACCGTTCACCAGAGGCATCAATCAGCTGGACTTTTCCACGACGGATTTGATCTTTCCGATTGGTCAACATCCACACATAGGTCTGGATGCCGGTGTTAAAGAACAAATCTGTCGGTAAGGCGATGATGGCTTCAACCCAATCATTTTCCAGCATCCATCGACGGATTTCACTTTCACCGGAACCTGCGCCGCCGGTGAATAACGGTGATCCGTTCATGACAATGCCAATGCGCGAACCTTGTTCGTCATTGCGCATTTTTGAAATCAGGTGTTGTAAGAACAACAGTTGTCCGTCACTGACACGGGGAAGTCCGGCACCAAATCGCCCATCTAACCCCAGTTCTTTGGCTTCGTCTTTGATGTCATCAGCATATTTTTTCCAGTCCACACCGTACGGTGGATTGGAAAGCATGTAGTGGAAGGTTTTACCCTTGTGTGCGTCTTGTGTCAGGGTATTACCAAATGCGATATTCTCCGGGTCATGTCCCGTAACCAACATGTCGGATTTACAGATGGCGAAGGACTCCGGGTTCAATTCCTGTCCGTACAACTCCACACGTATGCGGTCATTCAATCGCTTCATTTCCATTTCGGCAATAGACAGCATGCCGCCGGTACCAGCCGCCGGGTCATAGACTTGACGGATCACACCGGAGCCGGTGAGGGCTTCTTTGTCATTGACCAACAGCAGGGAAACAATCAATCGGATGACTTCGCGGGGGGTGTAGTGCTCACCAGCGGTTTCGTTGGAAATCTCCGAAAATTTTCGGATCAGTTCTTCGAATAAGTAACCCATTTCAATGTTGGAAATGGCATTTGGGTGTAGGTTAATTTGACTGAATTGTTCAAAAACCCGATAGAGCAATCCGGCATCATTCAGCCGTTTCAATTGGTCGGTGAACAGAAACTTTTCCAGAAATATGTCGCGGACATTGGTGGAAAATTTGGTTACGTAGTCCAGTAGATTGGTATGTATGTCTTTGGCGTCTTGCCCACGCAATGTGTCAAATGTGAAGCGGGACAAGTTATAGACACGTAGATTTTGACCGGCAGCACCAAACAGGATGGTGTCACGGGCATCTTCATCCATGTCATCCGGTAAGTCTTCCGCCATATTCAGAACAAGCGGTTTAGTGAGTTCAAGGATGCAATCCAGCCGCCGCAGAACAACAAATGGCAGGACAACTTTGCCGTATTCTGATTGTTTGAAATCCCCCCTCAAGGTTTCCGCAATAGACCAAACAAATGAACCGAGTGACTTAATATCCTGCTGCACGCTCATGGCGGCATCCCCCACTGCACTGACTAACCAACCAGAAACCCTATGGTTTCAAGGTCAGAAATGTAGCACAGCAGAAGTAGTGACTCCAGATGGTTCAATGAATTAAACGATGGTTTCGAACTTGTTCCGAGAAGTCAGCTATGAGCAACCAATTTCACGTTTATTCTAGGCAATAGATCCACTGAGTCGGTAGGTTTTAAGAGGTGCCAGATATTGGCGCGTTCACTAATTTTGCTGCTGCTGACAATTCAGATATTTTAGCCCAAACGTATGACAGCAACGAGCTCAGTTATTCCGCTGCGTGATGCTTAATTTGGGTCCACACAAGGTCCAAAATAAGTCCCAGTTCGATAAGCTGTAACTTTTCCTCAAAGCGCTCATCATCGTCATGCATTTCCTGCACATTCGCGTACCGGACCTGATAATTACCTTCGAGTTTGACATATAAAGTCGAGTATGCAGACGTGCTCATATCTTTGTTCCTTGCCCACTGTGATCGCAAATAATTTCGCTGACGACCAGCTAAAACAGACAACTCATCAGCATTTCTGACAACACCAAGCTTTTTCAAATTTTCACAAATAATGCGAGACAATGGTCCGTTCATGATTGATCTCCTGCAGTTTTCATCTGCAGTATTTAGCCATTCCATAAGCGATCTTACGGTGTTTTTAGCTTATGATACCTCCACGGGCTGACGGTTTAAGTCCAGCGTATCTGCAACTTTTTCAGTTCGAATTGTGTTTTGGGGCACA
>JAALLQ010000587.1_pt1 | contig 14117 bp, 12 predicted proteins | sample 7245921 | NCBI WGS metagenome assembly JAALLQ01 (sample SAMN13049200, study PRJNA578106) | oil field metagenome | isolation source: filtered produced water from oil reservoir B7 | place: USA:offshore Texas | collected 2016 | reverse complement strand
ACTGGAGGTATGGGAGCAATTACACCTCATCCTGATGTAGATGAAAAATTAATGAAGGTAATATTTCAAAAAATCATTAATCCAACTATCAACGGTTTAAAAGAAGAGGGTTTATTATATAAAGGATTTTTGTATATAGGCTTAATAATAAAAAAAGAAAACACCCCGAACGGGGTCAATGATGAACCCTATGTATTGGAATACAACGTCCGTTTAGGAGACCCTGAAGCCCAATCAATGCTTTATTTATTAAAATCTGATTTTGTTGATATTATAAAGGACATAAGAGAAGAGAGAGTTAACACTGCCAATATCGAGTTTTATGACGGATTTTCTTTTTGCCTCGTACTTAGTAGCAAAGGCTATCCTTTTTCCTATACAAAAGGTGAAAGGATCACAATAAAACCTGGAATAACTTCGAAAATCTTTTATTCTGGCGTTAAAAAAGATGGTGAAAATTTACTTACCGATGGTGGTAGGGTATTATCGCTAGTAAATAAGGCAGATACATTAGAAGAGGTACGAAATATTGTTTATGATGAAGCAGAAAAAGTACATTTTAAATCAAATGGATTCTTCAATCTTAAGATATCCCTTTTTCATAGCTTTTTTACTAACTTGTACGTTAAATTGGTCGTCTTTGATTTTTCTCATCTTCTCTTCTATGCTTTTTGAGCGTTCAGAATCTTTTTTTAGGATGTTTTCTATAATGTTTTCTACGGCGATTTCAGTTCTAAATGGTTCTAATTGTTTCAATAATTCAAATCTTTCTTCTAACGTTTTAGAAAAAGTTTCAAAATCATCGTTCTTTAGCAAGCCGTCTAAAATTTCTTCCGTTTTGTTTATTTTACTTATTATTTCTTCTATTGGTATATTTGGAGTATTCATTTAAAACCCACCTTTTCTCTTTCTTTTATTGAATTTACTATCTTTAGATACTCTAAAACTTGTTTTAGCACCCCTTCGCCCAAACGTTAAGGGTTCCCTCTTAAAAACCCCAAATTCGAGGTCAAAATCATTTAAAAACATCGTTTGCACACTGCGGCAAACAGGGCTTTGCTCCTTTGTCCCGATCCCCACCCAGAGTGTCCTTTTTGAATTAAGAGATTAGAGCTCATTATAATCGATTATTTCACTTTTTTGATGTTTTCTTGTATAATATAAGTTGGAGATTTTTTTATTTGCCAAATGGAAAAGGAGAATTCATTATGGAAACCAAAGTTATTGAAGTGGATCCATTAAATATTGAAGAGGAGAAAATTAAAGAAGCAGCTCAGGCAATCAAAGAAGATAAAACAGTAGTCTTTCCTACTGAAACGGTTTACGGTTTGGGAGCCAATGGCCTTTCAGAAAATGCCGTGAGAAAGATTTTTAAGGCAAAAGGCAGGCCTTATGACAACCCTTTAATTCTTCATGTGGCTAACGTTAGATCTTTTTTGGAGTACACTTATATTTCTTATACTCTTTTGGAAAAAATAGAAAGATTATTGCCAGGTCCAATTACTTTTGTATTAAAGAAAAGGGAGATTGTTCCAAATATTGTAACAGCAGGAAAAGATACTATAGCTTTAAGAATGCCGGCTCATCCTGTTGCCTTAAAATTGATAGAATACGCTGAAGTGCCAATTGCCGCACCGAGTGCTAATGTTTCGGGTAAGCCTAGTCCAACAATGGCGGAACATGTTTTAAAAGATATGTTTGGAAAAGTTGATTATATAATTGTTGGAGGTAAGGTAGAGTTTGGAGTAGAATCAACGATAATTGATTTAACTCAAGGAAAGATACCAATAATATTACGTCCAGGTCCTATTCCACCTGAAAAATTAAAAGAGATTTTTGGTGATATTATCATTCCTGATTTTGCATATGGGAAAATAGAACCTGATTATATAAAATCTCCGGGTATGAAGTATCGACATTACGCTCCTAACACCCCCGTTATTTTAGTTGAACATGATGATGTGGATACTATGGTGAAAAAGGTTTTAGAAGAAGTAAAAAATTACAACAATCCAATAGTTCTATGTCTTAAAGAACATGTTGGCTATTATAAGGATCATAATATTAATTTTGACACTATAGGTAGTGAAGCAAATTATTATGAATTTGCAGTGAAACTTTTTGAAATGCTTAGAAAATACGATGAAAAAATTGATGCTATGATTATTGAAGGTATAGAAGACAAAGGGATAGGTATAGCGGTTATGAACCGTCTAAGAAAGGCATCATACAAGATAGTATAAAGATACATCCCGAACGGGGTCAAAGAAAACGGCCCCAAAGGGGATTCAAGGTAAAGAAAGGAAGGGGGAAAATTGGAACTTTTATTTGATGTTGGTAACTCTTATACGATGGCAGGGATACACGAAGACGGTAAATTTTTGACTTGGAGAATTGGACCGAGTAGTTTTGAATCAGAGGATGGGTTATTTGTTGTCATTTCAAATTTATTAAATCGGGCAAATGTTGATTTAAAAAGGATAACTTTGGCAGGTATCTCGTCCGTGGTTCCCAATGTTAACTTTATTTTAGAACAGATGTTAAAGAAATATTTTAATGTTGAAACTATTTTTGTTACTACTAAGAATAAAATTAATAATATAGCATATTTGGTTGACTATCCTAATGAAATAGGTGCAGATAGAATATGCAACGTTATTGCATGTAAAGAAGAGTATGGCGATCACGTAATTGCTCTAGATTTTGGAACAGCTATAACCGTTGATGTTTTGGAAGGGGGTAATTTTGTAGGAGGGGCGATAATTCCAGGATTTAAGACGGCTATAAGCGCTTTGTTTTCTAGAACTGCCCAGCTTCCTAAGGTGGAGATAAAGGTGCCTGAATACCATTTGGGAAAAAATACAGTCGACAATATTCAAATAGGGGTAATAAAAACAACATTATATGGGATAGAAAGGCTTATTCACGAAATAAAACGAGAAAGGAACAAAGATTTTGTCGTTGTAGCAACGGGAGGAGACATGAGTTTCCTCTCAAGTAAAGTATCTATTTTCAAACATTACGATCCATATTTAACCCTAAAGGGGATATTATATTATTCTAGAGAAATTAAAAAATTGCGATAGGAGGCAACGATTTGAACTTCTTGGTTGTTAATCCTTGGATCTACGATTTTGCCGCATATGATTTTTGGCTTAAGCCATTAGGGTTGTTATACATAAGTGAAGTACTAACTTATTTAGGTCACAATGTAACGTTTATAGATCTGCTAAATCGGCATGATAACGATTTAATTGTAAAACATCCTCCAAAAGATAAAAAGTACGGAACTGGTAAATTTTATAATGAAAGAGTCGAAAAGCCAACTATATTAAAGAATATCCCTAGAAAATTCAAAAGGTATGGATTACCTTTAAAATTGTTTGAAAGTAAATTAGAAGCAATAAAAAAACAGAACAAAGTTGATGCAATCTTGGTGGGAATCACTTTAACATACTGGTACTACGGTGGGGAAAAAACCATCGAAATTTTGAGAAGCTTCTTTCCAAAAACTCCTATTTTTTTAGGTGGTATTTATTCCACCTTGTATACTGAACATGCAAAAGATGTTTTTTCCAAATTTAAAGTTAATATTTGCCCAGGAACGGGCATATTTCCTTTAAAGAAAGTTTTGGAAATACTAAACGAGAATCTTACAAAATTAAATAACTTCAACTGGTTTGAAGATATTGATCTGACCTATGATTTTTATGATTCCTATCTCACTTATGTTGTTTTGGTTTCTTCCGTAGGTTGTCCTTTTCATTGTACGTATTGTGTAACTCCTAAGATGTGGAAATTTCAATACAGGAGTATAAACAAAATAATCAATAATATAGAGTATATTCTTAAAAAAAGACCTTATGTAAAAGATTTCGTTTTTTTTGACGATGCGTTCTTATTAAGAAAAGATATTAAAGAATTGTTGGAATCTTTATCTAAATTTGACGTTCAATATCATTTGCCCAATGGTGTACATGCCCGACGTGTTGATGATGAAATAGCTTTGTTATTAAAAAAAGCAAATTTTAAGACTATAAAACTCGGGTACGAAAGCTATGATTTTAATATTCAAAAAGGAACGGGGTTTAAGGTAACTAATAACGATCTTGTTAAAGCCGTTACATCTCTAAAAAATGCTGGTTTTGATATGAATGATATTTATGCCTACGTGTTGGTGAATCTACCATCTCAAAATAAAGATGATGTAAAACAAGCTGTAGATTTCTGCCATTCGCTCGGAATAAAGGTGAATTTAAACGAATTTACCCCAATTCCTGGTACCGTTGAATACGAAGAACTTCTCAAAAAAAATGCTATATCTTCAAACACGGATCCTTTGCTTCTTAACAACACTATTATTCCTTATTGGTCGCATTTTGGTCTTTCTATTAGTGATCTTGAAGAAGTGCGATTAGAAGAGATTATTAGGCATTAGAGGCTATTAAAATTGATTACGCTAGAAAATCTTTGAATTCTTTAGATTGACAAATAAGAATAAATTGACTATAATTATAGTCAAGGGGTGTAAAATATGTATTTAAAAGATTTTACATTTTATAGTTTAGCTGAAGCTAAAGCAAAATTCTCTCAAGTTGTTGATGAAGTTGAAAAAAAGGACGTTGTTATCACAAAAAATGGTTTGCCAAAGGTTGTTTTGTTAGACTATGATAAATTCGTAAAACTCATGGATTTTGTTGATGAAGTTAGAGATATTTCCCTTTTTGAGATAGAGAACGTTGAAGAATATCAGAGAATTAAGGATTTTTTTAAGGATTTTGATTACTGAGTTCATCATTCTTTTTGGGTTGACTATGGGGTAAATGGTATAGACCTTTTTTTCTTATGGATGGGTAGCGGAGCGAAAGGGTGCTAAAACAAGTTTTAGACTTTTTAAAGACAGAAAAAATTAAAAGATGGAGGTGCTTTTTAATGGCTCAAGTTATATTAGACAAGGTTAACAAAGTTTACCCAAATGGATTTCATGCAGTAAAGGATGCAGATTTTGTAATAGAAGATAAGGAGTTTCTTGTACTACTCGGTCCTTCAGGATGTGGAAAAACTACTACTTTGAGGATGATTGCAGGGTTAGAAGACATTACAGAAGGAACAATAAAAATTGACCAAAAAGTTGTAAATGATGTGGAACCGAAGGATAGAGATATAGCTATGGTTTTCCAAAATTATGCCCTTTATCCACATATGACAGTTTACGATAATATGGCTTTTGGATTGAAATTGAGAAAAACGCCCAAGGACGAAATTGAAAGAAGAGTTAGAAACGCCGCAAAAATTCTTGGGATTGACCATTTATTAGATAGAAAACCGAAACAATTATCAGGGGGGCAAAGACAGAGAGTTGCACTGGGTAGAGCTATCGTAAGGGATCCTAAAGTGTTCTTATTTGATGAGCCTCTTTCAAACTTAGATGCAAAATTAAGGGTTCAAATGAGGGCTGAGCTTAAGAAACTACAAAAAAGGTTAGAGGCTACGATAGCGTATGTTACGCATGACCAAGTTGAAGCTATGACTATGGCTGATAAAATTGTTATAATGAATGAAGGAGTAATTCAACAGGTTGGAGGAGCTTTTGATGTATACAATAATCCGGCCAACATTTTTGTCGCCGGATTTATTGGGACGCCTCCAATGAATTTCTTAAATGTAAAAGTAACAAGAGATAACGGTATTTGGTTCAAAGCAGAGGGAATCTCTATAAAAGTACCCGAGGATAAAGCATCTTTACTTGAAAATTATATAGATAAAGATATTATCTTTGGTGTAAGACCAGAAGATATTTATGATAAAGACTTTTTTGAAGGTGCTGATGAATCTAATATTTTAAACGCTATGGTTGATGTTGTTGAGCCTTTGGGTAGTGAGACTTTACTTCATTTAACTATCAATGGTCAATCTATGACCGCAAAGGTAAGCCCTCAAACACGAGCAGAATCTGGACAGAATTTTGAAGTCGCAATCGATTTAAAAATGATCCATGCTTTCGATAAGGAAACAGAACAAGCTATATTTTAATTTTTATGAATTCATACCCTTTGTGCGGTTGTCACAAAGGGTTTTATCTAAAAATTTAATAATAATATAAACTGGGGGGATTTTATTGGTCATTAAGTTGGTATTCGGAGCTTTAGAAGGTGATAAAATTGATCTTCCTGTTCATTACAATAGACCTTTGCAAGGATTGTTTTACTATTTAATGTCTAATGCTGTGCCTAAGTATCACGATTTAGGAACAAGATCTGAAGATAAGAAGTTGAAGCTTTTCACTTTTTCAAGAATTTATCCCTATAACTCTTTTAAAGTTGAGAAAAGAAGAATGATTTTTAAAGGTTTATTCAATATTTATTTCGCTTCACCAATTGATAAATTAGTAGAAGCGGTTTTACAGTCTTTAAATGAACAAAAGGTTGTGAGAATAGAAAAAAATTATTTTACTTTGATGAAGTATGAAGTTATTCATAATGAAGTTGATGAAGAAATGCTTGTTAAAACTTTGTCTCCCATTACAGCATATTCAACTATTGTTCTACCAAACGGGAATCGTTATACTCATTATTTTTCTCCTTACTCATCAGATTTTAAAAAACTGATAGAAGAAAACCTCAGGAGAAAAGCTTTGGCATTGGAAATTGAAATAAAAAATAACAATTTTTATATAGAGCCTTATGGTATAACGGAAAAAAATGAAAAATTACTTTTTTACAAAGATATTATTATAAAAGGATGGACTGGATATTTCATTTTAAAAGGCGATACTCAATTGTTGAAATTAGCGCTTAATTCGGGATTGGGAGCTAAAAATGCACAAGGTTTTGGAATGATCCTTCCTGTAGAAAAGGATTCCATCAAAGAAAGAAGTTTTTTACAACTTGCTGAAGAAGGCTGAAATATAGATACATTGTAATTTTAAATTAAAAGTTCGGGGGTGTAATTATTGAATAAAAAAAATATCATATATGCACAATCGGGAGGAGTTACTAGTGTCATAAATGCTTCTGCATATGGGCTGATAAGCAAGGCTTTAAAGGATCCACAAATTGATAAGATATATGTGGGAATAAATGGTATTACAGGGGTTCTTGAAGGTAAATTATTCGATTTAACAAAAGAATCAGTTGATAAAATAAATAATTTGAAAGCTACACCAGCAAGTGCCTTTGGTACTTGCAGACATAGATTAAAAGAAGGTGATGAAGAAGGTTTTCAAAAACTTTTTAAAACGTTCGAAGATTACAATATTAGTTATTTCTTTTATAATGGTGGTAACGATTCTATGGACACGGCCCATAAAATTGACGAATATTCAAAAAAGATAGGTTATGATTTAAAAGTCATAGGGATTCCAAAAACAATAGATAACGATCTGTACGGCACTGATCACTCTCCAGGTTATGGTTCTGCAGCAAAGTATTTGGCAATTTCAATGTTGGAAGCAAGTATAGACACGCGTAGTATGGCAAAAGACTCTACAAAAATTTTCATAATGGAGACAATGGGCAGACATGCGGGTTGGCTTACAGCAGCTACTTCGTTAGCTAAATTAAATGGGGATTTTGGACCTCATGTTATTTTGTTGCCAGAAAGGATTTTTGAAGAAGATAATTTTATAGATAAGGTTCAAAAAGAGGTAAGTAAGAATGGTTACTGTACGATAGCTGTTTCGGAAGGTATTAGGTATAAAAGCGGCGCATTTGTTTCTGATATGGGATACACCGATAGTTTTGGAAACAGACAGTTGGGAGATGTTGGAAGGGTTGTAGCCAACATTATTTTAACAAGGTTAGGCTTGAAAGTACATGTGTCCATTCCAGATTACCTCCAGAGAAGTGCAGGACACATCGTTAGTAAAACTGATCAAGCTGAAGCGGTTATGATAGGGGAAAAAGCCTTAGAATATGCTCGGGATGGTATCTCAGGATTTATGGTAACAATTAACCGTCTCTCAAATGACCCTTACAAAATAGAATTTGGAAAGGTCCCATTATTCGAGGTAGCAAATAACACCAAATATTTACCTGAAGAATATATTTCTGATGACGGTTACGGTGTAAATGATGATTTTATTGATTATGCCAAACCTTTAATTCAAGGAGAAAGTTATCCATCTTACGAAAAAGGTATTCCTAAATACGTATCTTTTCCAATTGAAGATAGATAAGTTATAGAATAAAAACCTGTTATAAGATCTCAAGCATAAAGTTAGGGATCAGAGCACACCACAAACAAAAAGCCGAGCAGTGCGCTCGGCATTTGTTTTATGATTTAAGGTTTTTGATATCTTTTGGGCCTATTGGTGGATTTTCGTTCAGTTCTTTTAGTACTATTTCTATAGCCATATCGAGTTGTGGATCTTTCTTTTCTTTGTAATCTTTTGGGGTAATATCTATTTCAATATCCGGATCGGTTCCATAATTTTCGACGTCCCATCCAACATCCTTAAACCAAAAGGCCATTTCCGGTTGTGTTGTTATAGTTTGATCGACAAGCGGATTTCTGGGCCAAATTCCAATTACTCCTCCCCACGTCCTCTTACCTATAAGTTTCCCTAGTTTCAACAACTTGAAGGAGTGACTAAAAATATCCCCATCTGAACCAGCAAACTCGTTAGTTATAGCAACCATTGGACCTCTAACACTATCATATTGATAGGCTTCGGCCTCTCTATATGGTGAAAGATCATATCCGATAAACTTTCTATTCAATTTATCCAAAATCATTGAAGATACAAAGCCACCACTGTTGACCCTTACATCGATTATGAGTCCGTCATATTTGACTTCGCTTAAGAAGTTTCTGTGAAATTCTGCGTATCCAGTGTATCCCATATCTGGGATGTGAATGTATCCAATCCGTGAATCAGTTTTTTCATGAACATATTTCTTGTTTTGTTCTACCCATTCTCTGTATCTTAGAGACGTTTCATCTTTTAACGTTTTGACAACATACTTTCTTTTATGTTCAATATTATCGCCATTTGATACTACTATTTCAACATCTTTGCCACTGTAATTCACCAAAATTTCATTGGGTATTTTATCCTTTATTTCTATGCCGTTTATCGACAATAGATAATCTCCTTCTTTTACTTCGACTCCTGGCCCAAGTAATGGTGGTTTATTTTTTTCATCCCATATGTCTCCCTTGACAATGTGACTTATTTTGTATAGATTTCTATCTTCATCCAGTATCAAATCTGCCCCTAAATATCCAATTTTGTAAACTGGTTTGGGTTTGTATTCTCCCCCCATTTCATAGGCATGTGATGATTTTAACTCTCCTTGCATTTCCCATATTAAATCAGAAAATTCTGTTCTTGTTGCTATTCTTTCAACTAAAGGATAATACTTTTCTAATATTTTGTCCCATTCGATTTCGTCTAGTTTGTCTTTGTTCCAAAAATAAAATTTTTGTAGACGCCAAGCTTCACAAAGCATTTGTCTCCATTCTAACAGTGGTTGAACTTCCACATTGACTCTGTGAAAATCTATCCAGCCGCACTTTCTCGTATACTTATTTTCGCATTCTTTTTCTTGTTCGGGAGAAGGAGGATTAGAAGTTTTAAGAATTCGTAATCCATTGTCTATGAGAATCGCGATTTTTTCTTTGTCCTCGGAAATTTGAAAACCTGAAATTCCTTCAAGATAAGTTTTTTCTTCTTTTTCAATAAGATCATAGTATTTGAGGGTTAATTTTTCATGTTTCTCGCTGAGCATATCTTCTTCATCTTCCAGTACACCACTTACAGTAGAAATAGTATAAAAAACTTTATCTTTTGCAGCTTGTATGTTTACATATCTTTCTTCCCTAACTGGGAAGGGTATAATTCTATCAGCGATGTTATCAAAATCAATATCAACTTTTATTTCTTCTTCTTCTTCTTTGTCTTTCCCTTTTTCTTTGTTTTCACTTTTACTTATTTCTTGGAAAGGTGAAAAGAAATCTTTTTTGAGTGTTATAAGATAAGGTTTAGTACCTTTTGCGAAGGCTGCATTCATTTGAAGCCTATCTTCAATTGGATTGAATATCCTATAAGATATAAAATAAAGGTATTTTCCGTCTGGATCAAAGACAGGGTCTACATCAAGCAGAATTGGTTCTGTAACTTGGTGCATCTCTCCTTTTACTTTATCAAATATCATAATAGCGGCTTGTTTGCTGTTTATAAATTTTGAATAAGCAATCCATCTACCATCTGGAGAAAAAGAATATCCATTAATGGGACCAACGGTACTTTTATCCACATCAATCTTCTTATGGTTTCTCAAATCGATCAAGATAAGTTCGTTTCTTTGATTAGTTAACAAGATTTCTTCATCTTTAGGAGAGGCAACGATATTCATAACCCTTCCTAAATCATATTCCTCAACTTTATCAATTAAATTGCCACTTTTTAAATCGTACACCTCAATATGTTCATTATTATTTTCATCGCTTATTGTTACTGCTTTTTCTTCATCTTCCAGATTTAGGTAGGTGGTAAGTCTATATCTGACACCGCTTTCTTTTCCAAGTTGTTTAACGGGGCCGTACCAGTTGTTGTAATAAAAGCTTTTGCCTCTGTGAGTGCTTATTAAATTCTCAGCATCTTTAGAAATAGAGAAACCTTCAAAATACTGTGTGGATTCAACAAATTTTCTGTTTCTTTGTGGTAAGGTACTATAGTATTTTATATCTACCTTTTCTGATACGTTAGTTGATAAATTCAAAATGTAAATATCCGAACCGGCATGGTATACAATATTGTTTCCATCAGATTTTGGGTTTCTGACATAAAAATCGTTATGATACGTATGTTTTTTTAGATCTTTTCCTTCTACTGTACAAGAATATATGTTAGCGACATCCTCATGGTCTGAAACGAAGTAAATTCGGTCTTGAATCCATATTGGATTGGCAAAGTTGGATTTTAAGTCGATCAATTTTCTGAAGTTGTAGTTCCCTTCTACATCTATCAGTAATTCTCCAGCTGTTCCACCTCTGTACTTTTTCCATCGAGCTGGATCTCCAGTTTTTCTTCCCAAAACGATGCCTTTTTCTTTTCCAAATGAGATTTCAGTGGCTATTCCAAAATCTAATTGCTTTAACTTCCTTTTATCTTCAACGTCGACTTCCCATAGGGATGTAATTCTTTTAAAAGGTTGGGTATAATTTGATGAAAAAATTATCTTTCCGTCATGCCAGCAAAGTACTTTGCTGTTTGCACCTAAGTAAGTTAACCTAATTGGTACACCACCTGTAGATGGAATTATATATACATCTGGCACGCCTTCATCTCTTCCTGTAAAGGCTATCCATTTTCCATCTTCAGAAAAAGTGAGATCGGAGATTTCTCCAACATTTGTGGTTAATCTTCTGGCTACTCCCCCTGAAGAAGAAACTACCCAGATGTCATCTTCTGCAACAAAGGCTATTTGATCGTTGTAAATAGTTGGAAATCTGTAGTAACCGTTGAACTCTTCACTCATGAATTTTTCCCCCTTTGCCATTATAAGTTTTCATAGAGATAGTTGATTATTGAATTTTCAAACTCTTTCACCTCTTGAACATCTAAAGGAAAGTTGTTTTCCATTAAGCTAAAAATATAATATTTTCCACTTTTTGATTTAAAAATCCCACTGATGGCAGAATCATAATACAAAGTTCCAGTTTTTGCATAAATTTCAAAGTTGAACCGTTTTTCAAGAGTACTTTCTTCGTATGGCGATGCTAAGTAATCGAAAAATTTAGAGTGGTATTTTGAATATAGATAAAATAATGAATCTGCTAGCATCTTTGGGGAAATTAAGTTGTACATAGATAATCCACAGCCATCTTTAATTACATAATTGGTTGTGTCGTATCGTTTTTCGGAATCTTCTATTTCTCCGTTACCGTAAATAGCGCCAAGATCTCTAAAAAGCTGTTCGGCTATCTGGTTGTCGCTAGTCTCCAACATTTGTTGAATTATATCTGTCAAGGGTGGGGAATAATTTGTATATAGCAAATTAGCGTTAGAAGGCACTTCTTCATACCTTATTTCTCCCCAAAATTCAACACCTATTTCTTGTAAATACAATGTTGTAAGAAAGCTTATATAATCCCTTATTTCATAGTCTGTTTTGTATTTAAAAGATTCGTAACTTGTTTGCCAAATATTAATTGCAGCTATTTGTGGCTGAGGATCATCCCACATCCAGCCTCTTCCGAAACCTTCTTCTGTCATAAAAGAATAATCGAAAATTATATCGCCATATATCGTTTTTATTCCTCTATCCACCGTTGCCCTTTTTAGTATTTCTTTGTATTGTAAAGAAGTTAAGACAGGATCTCCAAATCCTTTTATATATAGATTCCCTCTGAAATTATTTGATATTTCCCCGGTATGGTATATTTTAGTTTCAAATTTGTAGTTGTCTCCTAAACTTTCTAAGGCAACCATGGCAGTTAGTAATTTTGTATTTGAGGCAGGGATGAACAACTTTTCAGAATTGTAAGCAATAAGAACATCATTGGTAGAAAGATCTCTCAATTCAAATCCAACAAATCCTTGAAAAGTTTCCAATTTTGAAATTAATTCATTTTGGATTTGAGGAGTTATAGGGGGTGTTTCTGAAGGCACTATTTTAGAAGCAGGTTTGGATTCAGGTTCAGCTATTTTGGATGGTTCTATTATTTGTATTTTCTCAGAATCTTCGCCATCTCTAGCAATTGGAATTCTACTAGAAATTGGAGCAGCGATGGCAATCGTACTAAAGTTAAAAAAAACTATAATAAAAATTGTGAGACTCAAGACGTTAAAAAATTTACTAGATCTTAAGTGATTTTTGAAATTAATACTGTTCACTCCTTTTCAGAATTTGTTTTGTAAGCTAGGGCTGTTTCAATTAACTTTCTGTAATTATTAATAACTTCCTTGAAATCATGATCTTTAAGCATCATACCCATACCTTTGGTAACAGAGGTAAGAAATTCTAAGATGTATTTAGCTTCAATGTCCTTTCTTATTTGCCCTGCATTTTGAAATTCAGCGATCTTATCAGTGATTACCTTTCCAAACCGTTGGTAATAGTAATCATTTATAACGGAAGTAATCTCGGGATGTTCAAAAAGATCATCTATGGGGTACTCTTTCATCAGAGATTGAACATCAAAGTTTAGATTGGATAAGTAATCAAGGACTTCTTGGAAAGTGTTAAAATCATCAACGTATTTCTTAAAAGGAATAAAGAAATCGTCCAATAAGTTCTTAATAACAATAATTATAAATTCATCTTTTTTTCCAAACTTTTTATAAACAGTCGATTTGCTGAGTTTGGCATCGTAGATAACCTTTTCATAATTGAAGTTAGTGATACCGTGATTGAGCAGCTCCCCTTTTGCTAAATTGATTAACATTTCAATCTTATATTGTGTATTTTTTTTAGAAGGTTTTTGCCTTTTAGCCATTAATCTTCTCCAACTTATAAAATTTGTAAGAAAAAAGTGTAATCTCTTTTCATATCGATATAGCTTCTTTTAATATTTCATCTTTTAACTCTTCTCTTATAGCTTTATTTGAAACGACATCAACTTTAACATTCAGCCCCCACACTTTCCATTTGTATTTCACCTTCTTCATTTTTTGCCTTTTCAGTATCAACTTTATGAATCATTTTATATTATAACATTCTTTGAACAAGAGAAGAAACTTTTATATATATAGATTCGTTAATATATACAAAATGATACAAATATGCAATGTATATAAATGGTTTTCCTGAGTAAAAGGGAAAAGATTAAATTTTCATCTAAATTGTTGGTGAAAATTTTTATCTAACGCTTTCTAAAGAAAAGGGTCTTCGTAAAACGCTTAATTTAGAGAATTAAATTTAAGATATTAGTTTTTATATTTATTGTAAACTTCAAAGGCTCTCATGGCTTCTTACAATGAGGTAGTTTGTAATTAGTATAAATAAAGGATTTCATAGTTTAAAATTCGTATTATTTGATTGTTTAACTCATTCTGTCGGAAAACTTAGGTTTTCCGACATTAATTTCTTTTCTAATTTTTACTAAATTACTTACTTTTTTATTTGTCAATGGAAAAATTCGAATTATTAATTTATTGTTGATCTGTTTTG
>JAALLQ010000276.1_pt1 | contig 14340 bp, 15 predicted proteins | sample 7245921 | NCBI WGS metagenome assembly JAALLQ01 (sample SAMN13049200, study PRJNA578106) | oil field metagenome | isolation source: filtered produced water from oil reservoir B7 | place: USA:offshore Texas | collected 2016 | reverse complement strand
AGGAGTTTATAATCGGTACGGAGATCGGAATACTGCACAGGATGAAAAAAGATTGCCCGGACAAAGAGTGTTATCCGCTGTCCCCACAGGCAATATGCACAACCATGAAAAAGACCGATCTCTCCAGAGTGTACAGCTCCCTCGAAAACCTCACACCAAGGATAGTGGTCCCGGAAGAGACTGCGGACAGAGCACGCAAAGCAATAACCAGAATGCTTGAGGTCCGCTAGCAGGAAAAACAGCTCATTCGTCACCTGAATTTGTGCTGCAAATACTGCAGTCACATCTTTTACTATAATTAAGATATTCCATTTCAGAAGATAGGCCGTTCCAGATCAGGAGTCTGTCCGTAAGCAGCTCACCGCTTCCCACAAGGTATTTGATAACCTCGTTTGCCTGCACCATGGCAATTATACCCGCGGTGGCGCCAACAATGGGAAAAAGCTCACCCGGCGGAGCGGAAGGAAAAAGACAATGCAGACAAGCAGTCCTTCCGGGTATTATGGTTGTTGCCTGACCGTCGAAACCCCTGACAGCCCCGTGCATGAGAGGAATTCCCTTATCCTGTGATACCCTGTTAAGAAGAAAACGCGTATCATAGTTATCCATGGCATCCACTATGAGATCGGAGTCTCCTATGAGTTCCGACACGTTTGACCCGTCTATGGTACAGTTGAAGGTCTCTACCTCAACATCAGGATTGATAGAATGGATTTTCTCTTCAACGGATACTACCTTCTTTTTACCGATATCGGGATTCCAGTGGAGTACCTGCCTGTTAAGATTGGAAAGGTCTACGGTATCCTTATCTGCGATCCTCAGATGACCGACACCGGCAACAGCAAGGTACAACGCTACCGGACATCCGAGCCCACCTGCGCCTGCAATGAACACACGTGCATTCTTCAGACTTCTCTGTCCTTCTTCTCCAAAGAGCATGATCTGACGGGAATAGCGTTTTAATTCCTGCTCACTCAACATGCTTTCAGATTTATCTCAAGACTAAAAAACCTGCTCCTGCAAATCATGCAAAAGCTACTTTAGTATAAAAAATCAATCCTCAATCGTGAATCGATACTGAAAACAGCTATTTAAGATCAGAAACGAGTAGATATTATGAAATTACCCTGCCAGATGATAGTCTGGGATGTACTTCCCGCCATAAGAGCAGCAATCGCAGAGGAACTTGCTAACTGCGGCCTGAGCCAGCAGGAAATCGCAAAAGAGCTCGATATGGCACCTTCAGCAGTCTCACAGTACCTGTCCAAGAAAAGAGGCTACAAGATCGTATTCGAGGACAATATCAAGGAATCCATACATGTACTTGCACAGGACATAAAAGACAAGCGTGTAGAAGACCTGCCTGCCAGAATATGCCGGATATGCATGCAGATGCGTGAAGAAGATGAACAGTGCAGTCATCAGAAATAGAGTTTTTTATTCAAGCCCGCAGCTTATCTGTGAGGAGGCATCCTATGGACATAAAAAACATCAGAAATGATTTCCCGCTCCTCAAGGATCTTGCCTACATGGACAATGCCGCAACCAGCCTTTCTCCTGAAACTGTTATTCATGCAATGAACGAATTTGAGAGGCATTACCGCTCAAACGTAGGAAGAGGAGTACACAGGCTGACAACGGTCTCAACCCAGCGCTACTGGGATGCACACAGGAAAGTAGCGGAGTTCATAGGCGGTGAAAATGGCACCACAGTTCTCACCAGGAATACCACAGAAGCTGTCAACATGGTTGCCCGTGGAATAGAGTGGCAACGAGGAGACAGAATTGTGAGCACCCTGCTGGAACACCACTCAAATTATCTTCCCTGGATGAAACTGCGTGAGAGAGGAGTGGGTTTTACACTGATCGAACCCAATCCTGATGGTAGCATAGATTCTGCTGCCTTTGAAGATGCAATAAATGATAATACCAGACTGGTAGCACTGACCCATGCATCCAACGTCCTTGGGAATGTGCTGCCGGTAAAGGAGATCGCATCGATATGCCAGGAACACGGAGCAAAACTTCTGGTGGATGCCGCACAGTCGGTCCCACATATGCCGGTAGATGTAGAGGAGATAGGATGCGATTACTTTTGTTTTTCAGGCCATAAGATGCTCGGACCTACGGGAACCGGAATTCTCTGGATGAAAGATGCGGATATCTACCCTCTTTTACTCGGAGGTGGTGCCATTGAAAGTGTTTCCCGGGATAAGTATACCCTTGCAGAAGGGTATCAACGATATGAGGCAGGAACACCTAACATTGCAGGTATGATAGGTCTTGGATATGCAGTTGATTATCTGGAAAAGCTGGGAACGGATAAGATCGAAAGACATGAGAAAAAACTCACCGGCCGATTGATTCAGGGACTTGAGGAGATAGAAAACGTGCATCTTTACGGTCCTCCTGAACTTGATCACAGAATCGGGGTAGTTTCCTTCAATGTGGAAGGGATACATCCGCATGAGGTATCACACATACTTGACGAGGCTTCCGGCGTGATCACAAGATCAGGAGAACATTGCTGCCAGCCACTAATGGAATATCTGGGACTTCAGCACGGCACTGTACGAGCAAGTGTCTATCTTTATATTACAGAAGAAGAGATAGACATCCTTCTGGATACAGTTGAAGAGATCACCCGGAGATTATGAGATGTTCAGAGAGTTACCATGTATCAAGGCAGAAGGGGAATCGTTCAAACAGGATGTTCATCCGGTCATAGAGGAGATGCCACTTGCTGTCAGCGTAAATGGGCGCCATGCTCTCACGGCCATGACAAGTCCCGTGATGCTCAGGGAATTTGTTATCGGTTTTCTGTATACCGAGCGTATCATCAAGGATATTGAAGAGATAGAATCTATCCGCTTTGAGGAAAATACCGCAAGTGTACTCACGACAAATCCTTTCAAAATACTCACATCGCAGAAAACCGTGCTTAGTGGCTGCGGCGGAAGTATGTCCTTCCTTGATGTCGAGAAGCTCCCGGAGATAGATTCGGATCTCACTATCGACGCCGTGAGCATAAGGGAATCCGTGAAGGAAGCTCTGCAGTCCGAGCTGCATGTTAAGACCGGAGGCATACACGTAGTCGGCCTGTATGGCAAAGATGGCAGGATAGCGGTTGTGGAGGACATAGGCAGGCATAATGCCCTGGACAGGGTGATAGGATATGCTCTGGAGAAGGATATCGACCTCTCAGAGACCTATGCCATATGCTCAGGAAGGATCTCTTCTGAGATGGTACGCAAATGTCTTGTGGCAAATATCCCGGCCATAGTCTCAAGGGGTGCCACCACAACGCTGGCGATTGATATAGCAAAGGCCAGAGGGCTGACTATAATCGGTTTTGTCAGAGGGAAGAAGATGAATATCTATTCAGGAGGACAGCGCGTAGCAGACATGTCTTCCGGGGATGCCCGCTATCTCGAAGCAAAGACGGAAGAAGAGAAAGAGATATGATCCGGGCTTAGCCGCCAAAAACAACATGGATAATACGGATCTCATCCTCATTGCAGAGGATGTGATCCTCGGGTATTACCTCACCGTTCATGACCACTATGACCTCACTCTGGCTGATTTCAAGCTTTGAGAGAAGCTTTTCCACTGTTAAGGAATCAATCTCCATCTCTTTTGTTTTTCCGGAACTTAAGTTGATCTTCATTTATTTACAACTCTCGTAATCTCATTAATGCTTACAAAAGACTTATATTCACGATTGTGAATGCCCAGATAGATCAAACTCATATTTAAGTGCTGTGAAGGACAATAAAAATACGGAATAAAATTGCTGAACTATAGAGCCTAAATATCTTACATTCAACTATAGGTATTATTTGCCAATGACTTATTTATAGAGAAGTAATAGGAGTCTTCGGTGCGGGGCCTTCTCCAACATGAATCACACCTCCTAAAACTGCTAGTCTCTCAGAAATCCGCCCCCACCATTTCTCCTGATATTTTCGACGGAATTTTTTAAAACCAGGCCATCGAAAGAACATTATACATCAAATTTATCTCCGATGACGTATAATCACAGGCTGCAAATAATCATTTTAAATGGACCTGTAGTGTAGTGGATATCACTTGAGCCTCCGGAGCTTAGAACCCGGGTTCGATTCCCGGCAGGTCCGTAACAGACTCCCGGTCCTGTGAACATGAGTAAAAAGCAAAATTCAAAAAAGAAGAACTCTTCAACTGATCAAAATATCCGGAAACGCAGAATCGTGATGGTACTGGGAGTTCTCCTTATAGTTGCAGGATTTTTGGGAATAGATCTGAACCCGGAAGATGATGATGGGTGGACCGTTTCTGATGAAGGAATACTATCCTATGCCCGGATGGAAGAGATTCAATATAGTTATGAAGAACTGTCCGGTAACACCACTGATACCCTGAAACTTATCACTTTTGAAAGCCGGGGAGCTCAGATAGAGGGAATTCTGAGAATACCACAGTCTGATACCAGAGTTCCGGGAGTGGTAGTACTTCCCGGAGCAGGCGTCACAAAGGAAATGCAGAATAGGGTGCCTGAAGCACTGGCTGAAATGGGATATGCATCTCTTACAATCGACCAGCGCAATCTTGGAGGCATTAACCCGGAATCCGATCTTGAGCTTTTCAAAAAAGGCGAGGAGCCTGTGGAATACCTGATGGTGTACGATGCCATGATGGCTGCTGATGTTCTGCAGGATCAGACCCGCGTAGAGGATAATATCGCAATGCTGGGACTTAGCAACGGCGGAAGGTTCGCAATTATAGCAACTGCCATAGATCCTGATATTAAAGGCGTGATCGCAATCAGTACAGGTGGCTATGATACAGACTCCATTGACAGGAACATGGTGGCGGATGAAACTGCCTACCGATTCTACAGGTCCATCGATCCGGATAATTATCTGGATATGATCCCACCCCGCAGGCTGGTCATGTTCCATTCAGTCAATGACAGCATTGTTCCCTATGAGATGGCACACAAGACATTTTCAAAAGCAGAGGAACCAAAAGCTTTCTATGGACTTACAAGGGACACTCATGGATACAGCCACGCCGCAGAGGGGTATCTGGAAAAAGAACTGGATCTGATATTTAACTGATTTCGGAATCCGGGATTTTTAAGAAAAGCTGTTAATGAATTTAGTTAACTAACAATGTATAGGAGGCCTTTTTGCAATGATTTATATGTATGCAAGTCCAAATAAGAGTGGGGGTTTAGAACGAGGTCTTCCTTACTTGATACCATATTCCTATCGGAGAAAAGGAAGAATCTTTTATTGCTCTTAAAAAAGGGTCCGAAAACAAAAGAAGAGATAAAGGATTTTTTCGATTTTCCCTGGAAATCCATGATACCGCAATTAAAAAAGCTTCTTGAGTGGAATCTCCTGAGCTATAACAAAGATAGTTATGCTCTTACACCAACGGGAGAAGCAATAGTGGATAATATGGAAAAACTCCTCATGAGCCTGAACGTGCATGAGAATAACATGGATTACTGGATAGACCATGACCTTAGCCCGATACCAAAGGAATTGCTGTACAGGATAGGAGAGTTGGGTGAGTGTGAAGTGCTGGAGCCGAACCTGCCAAGTATTTTCGAACAACAGGAAGAGATGCTCAAAAGGATAAACGGTTCAAATCATATATCGACATTCATTTCCATATACCATCCTTCCTATTTACTGCCATATTCCAGTTTTCTTGACCAGGGTGTCGATGTCAGTGTTATAATGACAGATCAGGTATACAACATATTCAAAGACGACACACATCCGGCAATAGATGGCCCGTTCAGTGAGAACTCACTCTCACAGTCACTTAAAAAGGAGTATGAGAAGGAGATCGGAATACTCCTTGATGGCGGGAACTCACATATTTCCATCTATAAGGACAGAACAAAACCCGTAAGTATCACTGTAAGTGACCAGTGCATGTCGTTCTCACTTCTTGACAAAAACGGAAGATGCACTAACCGTATTATCCTGAGTTCCGAACCAACGGCAATCAAATGGGGTGAAGAACTTTTCAACTATTACAAAAGCAGGTCCGAAATACTGAGCGACTGAGCCCGGACTTGATCTGTTCCGGGAAGGGACTTCTACAAACACTTAAAATTTGGACCATTGTTTTTGAAGCACCTGGGCAGGTGCTTCAGTGGTCAGTACACACCCTTAGTAAAAGTTAGTTGGTTGAGGTTGTCAAGATGTGTACATATAAATCTAGGATTTATTCGTATATAACCAAACCTTGCACTACCATATACAAGAGAAAGGAATAGTATAAAACCAAAAGATTGGCAAAAGGAAATAGAATGTTCTTAAAGCTTTATCTCAGGGAGACGCCACTTTAAGATACTTTTTATAAACTTAACACAATTAATCACGTTTTATCGGAGATACGCGTATAAAAGCCTGTCCACAGGCTGAATAAAAACCCTCTCTCTCATTTTCGTAAGCATTCTCATTGTGATATGAAGCTGTTGTCCTTTTTCGCTTGCTTATGGTAGTGCTTGCCGCTGTAACCAAGTTGTTCCCTCCTGGCAGAAAATTCCCTCAATGGAAAAATCCTTGATGTAATATAAAAAATCAAAATATAAATATATTACTGATCAAATTTACAGCTGACAATATATTAAATATAGATTCAGAAACTATTTTCCACGAACAGGGTGAAAGGATGTTTGCAGACAGACAGTATCCGGTGCATAAGAACAATATCAGGGGAATTATCTTTGATATGGATAACACCCTCTTTGATTTTGTGGAGGCAAAGATATCTGCCTGTACGGCTATTATTGAACATATTGGCAATGGAGACGGACATGAACTCTTCAATTACTTCCGCAGGGGCATACATGGGTTTGAGAGTACCGAGAACATAAGTGATTATATGAAAGACAATGGTCTCTTTTCCGAAAACCGTTTTCTTGAATGCTGTGGTATATACGAAAAAGAGAAGCTACGATCAGTACGACTCTATCCCGGCGTCAGGAACACCATAACGAAGCTCAGGTCAATGGACATCATGCTGGGGATACTTACGGATGCGGAAATGAAGAACGCCAGGGCAAGACTGGAGAAGGTCAGGCTTTACGATCACTTTGATTCGCTCTTCACATTCGATATCACCGGATCTAAAAAACCTTCACACGGGGCATTCACCTACGCCCTTGATTCCATGAAACTCGAAGCCAGTGAAACACTGTTTGTAGGAGACAGTCTGAGAAGGGACATCGCACCTTCCAGACGTCTCGGAATGCTGACAGCTCATGCGATCTACGGGGACAGGAACACCGACATGGACAGGGAGAATATTGAGGAAAAGCCGGATCATGTGCTCAATAACTTCAGCGATATACTTGAGCTTATAAAAGACGGAGACGAAGATGAAGAACACGAATTATGATGTCATCGTAGTCGGAGCCGGACCTGTGGGTTCCACGGCAGCAAGATATGCTGCCATAAACGGTGCAAGCGTGCTGATGGTGGAGGATCATGCATCCGTTGGTTCACCAGTGGGATGTACGGGACTGCTGAGCACGCGGGCGGTAGCCGAGTGTGATGTCAGACCGTCTGACAGATTCGTCCTGAACAGTGTACGTGGTGCCTTCGTACATCCCATGAACGGGGAGAGCCTTCCCATCGATGGTAAAGAGAAAAAGGCATACGTGGTCTCAAGAAAGAACTTTGACAGGACCCTTGCATCCATGGCACTTGAAAGTGGTGTTGAACTAAAGCTCAATACAAGGGCTACGGACCTGAAATACGTAAACGGTGTTCAGAAATTATCCGTAATTGAGAACGGTCAGCATAGAGAGATAAAAACAGGTGTGGTCATCGGTGCCGATGGTGTGCGTAGCCGTATTGCAAGGATGGCAGGACTCGGGAGTGTTAAAAAAATACTGCCGGGAGTACAGATAGAAGCTCCTTACAACTCACCTGATACGGACTTTGTAGAACTCTTCGTCGGCTCACAGGCACCTGGGTTCTTTGGCTGGGCTGTACCTGTTGATGATAAGATATCACGCATAGGACTGGCAATTGACAGCAATACAGATGAAAGTGTTCTGACCTGCCTTGACCGAATGCTGAAAAACAACCCCCATATTGCGTCACGCCACAGGGGAGGACATCTAGACCTTGTGACAGGAGGGATACCCATCGGACCGCTTGAAAAGACCTATGCCGAAGGTACTCTTATTGTAGGAGATGCTGCGGGACAGGTCAAACCAACTTCCGGCGGAGGAGTCTATACAGGCGCCGCGTGTGCCAAGATAGCAGGAGAGCTTGCTGCAAAGGCTGCACTGGAGGATGATAATTCCGCACAGAGGCTTTCAGAGTATGACCGCAGGTGGAGAGAGAAACTTGGCAGGGAACTTGCGATCGGAATGAATATCCATAATTTTATTGCAGGACTTGAAGATGAAAAGATGGATGAGCTTATAGCTTCCATGAACAAAGAATCAATACTTGAGACAATCACCGAGTACGGTGATATGGACCATCCATCAATAGTCGTAAAAAAACTACTTAGACCATCAAACTCCAGACATCTGCTAGGGGTTTTCAGTGCCTTTGCAAAGGCTGTGCTCTAGTTGTTAATAGATGCTCACGCCTCTGACCGTTCTGAGAGCCAGGAGTTCCTCAACAATACTACCCGGAACCTTTGTATCAGTGATTATTGTAAGTTTTGGCTCCGTGGTGAAGAACGGGTCATCCGAGACCGCCTGCCTGATGCTTATATCATGATGCGCGATGACTGTGGATACCTCTGCGATGATGCCTTTATTTACTGCATCATCCGGTGTGATTATGATTACACCAAGTCCCAGTAACGGAGCTACGTCACGCAGGAAGGGAATCGATCTTACGTTCTGGAAGATCTTGCGCAGGAGTTCATCGGATAATATTGTCTCTGTTGTCGAATCCACAACACGCCTGTCGACACCCGCCTCCCTTGCTAGCTGGGTATGGGCGATCTCGATGGCACCTGATATTACCTTCCCTTCATCGTTGACCTGGAAACCACGCTCGAACAGAAGTCGCAGGACTTTCTGTTGTGCGGGATGTTTTTCAAATTTATTGAGTAGTATACTCCACATAACATCATGTAATCCCTGAAAGTATTAAGAATTTAAGGTTATTCAGGCATCTAACAGATAACATTATTGAAAGAAGAAAGAAGAAAAGCATTTTAAGGATTAGGTCATTTAATACAGTCTGCTAGTTATTTAATAACGCACGTTTACCCGGAGTTGAAACGCTCGTTATCCGGATGGAAAAAGATCATCCTGCCATTTCTAAAGAAGTCAGTTTTACCGGGAATATCGGACAGCTTGCTCTTAAAGGAGGAACAGAATGAAAACATACAGGGACTATGATGACCTTCCGAAGATAAAATTGCCATATGGGCAGGAAGTGTCAATCAGTGACAGTACGATACGTGATGGTGCCCAGATGCCAGGTATCGTTGTGAGAAGTCATCACAAAGTGAAGATATATGAATATCTGCACAGAATAGGCATTGAAAAGCTGGAGACATTCGTTTACAACGAAAGGGACAGAAAAGCCATCGGTCTGATGCAGGACATGGGATACGAATTCCCCGAGATCACAGGCTGGGCCCGTGCAAATCCTGCAGACATAGACATGGTCCTGGATGTTGACGGTATTGAAGAGACAGGCATCCTCATGTCAGTGTCAGACCCGCACATCTTCGACAAGATGGGTCTGCCAAACCGTGAGGCGGCTGAGGAGAAATATCTGGAAGCATTTCAGTACGCTGTTGACCATGGCCTCAGGACAAGAGCACACATTGAGGACATGACCCGTGCTGACAACTATAATTTCGTCTTCCCCCTTATCGAGAAGATCATAGACATCGATCCTGACTGTACGATACGTATCTGTGATACGATCGGTTACGGTGTACCTTTCACAGGAGTGGATGAACCTTACGGCATACCCACCATTGTCAGGCACCTCAAGGAAAAGATCAATGTCAAAAATATCGAAACCCACTGCCATGACGATTTCGGCCTTGCGGTTCCGAACTCTCTCGCGGGCTACTGGCATGGTGCCAACTGGTCGAATGTCACATTCCTTGGAATCGGGGAAAGATCAGGTAACGCAGAAATGGAAAAGCTGCTTCTTTTCCTGAAGAGGCGTATTGAAGGATTCGACAAATATAACCTTGATTGTGTTGCTGAGTTCTCCCGTTACATGGAGAAGGAGATCGGTATCAGAATACCAAGGAACAAGTCTGTTATCGGTAACAACGTCTTTGCCCATGAGTCAGGAATCCACACAGCAGGTGTAATCAAGAATCCGTTCACCTACGAACCATATCCACCTGAGATCGTTGGAGGAAAGAGGAACTTCCTTGTGGGTGATTCGTCAGGTATTGAAGTCCTGAGGTTTAAGGTACAGGAGACCCTGAATGAACTGATGGATGTTAACATCGAGATAGAGAAGAATGACAAGCGTCTGCGTTCCATACAGGCCGATATCCAGAAGCTCTACAATGAGGATAAAAGGGTTTCATGTATTTCCGATGAGGAAATTCTCGGATACGTCAAAAAATACTTCATGTTCAACCCCATGGTCAGAAAAGAAATGCATCGTGATGAAGACGGCGAAAAAGAAGTCAAATCAGAGGCCACACCCGGCATCAAACCGCGCATGCATGATACCATAGACTGAACAAGAAATAATTAATTTTTAATATATTATCTGCTGGCTGGAAATACCCAGCAGAATTGTATGGCGGGATTTCCGCCATTATCTGTTTTTTAGAGAAAATTGTCCTGAGACGTATCAGCTTGTATGATCTTCAGGCTCATCAATTTCTATAACATCCGCGATTGGAGCGTTGTTCTTTACGGATTCGATACCTTTCATACAACCTGCCTTACTTGCGTAGGCCTGACTGACTGCAATGATCTCCCCGTTCGGAGCCTTCAACCTGAATCTGTACTTATCACTCTTGTCCCTGAACATTTCAAATTTTGGCATATAATACACTCTCCTTATGTAAAACAGGTAAGCTATCTACTCCCTGTATTAGTCCCCGATATAGATTAGCAGAGCCATCTATTAAAAAGTTTGGGGATATGTCCGGGGATAAAGTGATTCTGCAGTCCGGTCGGTAAAAGAAGACGCATCTGTCTTCCCAACCCAGGCAGAAGCGGAAGCTTTAGCTCCCTGATCACAGTGCTAATTTTGATACTAAAAAGCCCCGCCCGAAACCGGGGCTTTCCTTTTGTTTCCACAATAGAATTAAATAGAATCGATGATCCCATTCAAAGTCGCACTAGGTCTCATGGCCTGGGATCTCAACTCCTCATCCGGAGCGTAGTATCCTTTGATATCCACAGCGTTGCCCTGAGCTTCTAACAACTCATCGGCAATCTTCTCTTCATTTTCTATCAGAGATTTAGCTACAGGTTCAAAAATCGCTTTTAATTCGGGATCTTTCTCCTGATCAGCCAAGGCCTGAGCCCAATACATTGCCAGATAAAAATGAGATCCTCTGTTATCGATCTCATTCACTTTTCTTGAAGGTGATTTTCCGTTTTCCAGAACAAGCTCTGTTGCTTTATCCAATGTTTCTGCTAAAACCAGAGCTTTAGGATTATCATAACTGTTGCCCAGATGCTCCAGAGAAGCAGCTAAGGCCAGGAATTCCCCCAGAGAGTCCCAACGCAGGTGACCTTCCGATTCAAATTGCTGTACGTGTTTGGGTGCCGAACCGCCGGCTCCTGTCTCGAAAAGTCCACCGCCATTCATCAGGGGAACGATTGATAGCATTTTCGCACTGGTCCCCACTTCCAGAATGGGGAAGAGGTCTGTCAGATAATCTCTCAAAACATTTCCCGTCACAGAGATCGTATCTTTGCCATCTTTAATTCTCTCCAATGAAAACCTGGTCGCTTCAACAGGAGATTTGATCAATAGTTCCAGACCATCAGTATCATGATCTTCCAGATATTTATTCACTTTTTTAATGAGCTGTAAGTCGTGAGCTCTGTTCTCATCGAGCCAGAAGACTGCAGGATCGCCTGTCTCTCTGGCTCTTCTCACGGCCAGCTTGATCCAGTCCTGAATTGGTGCGTCTTTCGCCTGACACATGCGGAAGATATCTCCTTCCTCTACCGGCTGTTCAATAAGTACATTACTGTTGTCATCGATAACCTGAACTTTTCCTGTACCAGTCATCTCAAAGGTCTTGTCATGTGAGCCATATTCTTCAGCTTTTTGCGCCATAAGCCCCACATTGGAAACGCTTCCCATTTTTGATGGATCAAAGGCACCGTGTTTTTGACAGAACTCAATAGTTTCCTGATACACTCCCGAATAAGAGCGGTCTGGAATTACGGCTTTCATATCTTTCAGTTTCCCGTCTGGTCCCCACATGCAGCCTGATGAGCGGATTGCTGCAGGCATGGAAGCGTCGATGATAACATCGCTGGGAACATGGAGATTGGTAATCCCCTTATCGGAGTTAACCATAGCCAATGCCGGTCTTTTGGCATACACAGCTTCGATATCTGCTTTGATCTCGGCCTGTTTGTCTTCAGGCAGATTCTGGATCTTTGTATAGAGATCTCCCAGTCCGTTGTTGGGATCTACACCCAATTCCGAAAGCAGATCACCATATTTATCAAATATCTCTTTAAAGAAGACCTTAACCACATGACCGAAGATAATTGGATCAGAAACTTTCATCATTGTCGCTTTCAGATGAACGGAGAATAAGACATCTTTAGCTTTGGCATCTTCTATCTGTTCAGCCAGAAATGCCTGAAGCGCTTTTTTGTTCATAACAGCTGCATCAATAATCTCTCCGGTCTGAAGAGGGGCTTTGTCTTTTAATAGTGTTTTATTTCCAGCGTCATCTGTAAATAAAATTCTGTAATTGGTGGCCTCTTCAATTTCAACAGATTTCTCACTGCCGTAAAAATCTCCGCCGGTCATGCTGGCTACATGGGATTTGGAATCGGACTTCCATTCTCCCATGGAATGGGGATGTTTTTTCGCATAATTTTTTACAGCTTTAGGAACTCTGCGGTCAGAATTCCCTTCTCTAAGTACTGGGTTAACAGCACTGCCCTTGGCAATATCGAATTTCGCTTTTGTAGCCTTTTCTTCATCATTAGAAGGATTTTCGGGATAATCGGGCAGATCATAGCCTTTAGCCTGGAGTTCTGCGACTGTCGCTTTAATCTGGGGAACTGAAGCGCTGATATTGGGTAGTTTGATAATGTTGGCTTCCGGAGTTAAGACCATCTCGCCCAATTCGGAAAGGGCATCGGAAATCTTCTGATCCTCTGTCAGTCTTTCGGGAAACTGGGCAATGATCCTTCCCGCCAGGGAGATATCCCTCGTTTCCATAGTAATTCCGGCGTTTTTCACATAAGCCTGTACAATAGGCAGGAGCGAACTGGTTGCCAAAGCCGGAGCTTCATCGGTTTTCGTATAAATGATTGTAGATTTCTGTGACATGTTAATCCCTTTATCTGTAAATTAATATTACTCAAAATCAATAAGTATTTTAACAAATTGTAATTTGACAGAAAACAAATAATCTTCTAAGAGGTCTGTTTTTCAGTATTAACTATATCCCCGAAGTATTTTACTCATATTCTCACGTTCCAATAATTCGTATAAACGTAAAGAGCAAATTGCTTTATTAACAACTACATTATATATATGTCATGCCCAAAAGAAAAAATAAACCGGAATCAGATCAAAATTTCAGCTTTTTCCATAAAGTCCGGTGACCTTTGCAAGGTTTATCAATCTCAGGATCGTTACAGAGAGAACGTAGATCAGACCCACTAACAGAACTACAAGAATAATAGTCGCTTCTAAGGAAACATCCGCATATAACAGGATGGCAGAGGCAGTGGATATAAGAATTATCTGACCCACCAGAGATAACAGGCTAAGCCAGACATACTTTTTCTTTACAAAAATCGTCAAATCCATGAGAGATTATTGATGTCAGAATCATTTATATATTTACCAGCTTGCTGTTCCCTGTCAAATAAACTAAGTTGAAGATGGTTTACGAAGAGTTTCTGTTATCATAACCAGCTTCCTTAGAGTGTACAGGAAGAGGGATAAGAAAAAAACAAGTGGAAAAATCAGAATCTTTGTCATCATTGGCGAAACCGTATCAAATACAAAAGAACTTACAATAAAGAGAATTATGAAAAATTGTCCGATTAAAGACAGATAATAATATCTTACACCTTTATGTCCCAAAAATAAATTAGGTATCATATGTAAAAACTTACAATTAAAGTATTTGTAATTATTCCTACCCGAATCAGAAGTT
>JAALLQ010000274.1_pt1 | contig 14457 bp, 13 predicted proteins | sample 7245921 | NCBI WGS metagenome assembly JAALLQ01 (sample SAMN13049200, study PRJNA578106) | oil field metagenome | isolation source: filtered produced water from oil reservoir B7 | place: USA:offshore Texas | collected 2016 | reverse complement strand
TTTTGCTTGGAACGTGCCGCCTTGTAGCCACGGGCAATGGCGTTGCGGATAACGCGTTCAGGAACCCAAGAGATAGGTGCTTTCAAGATAAGGCAGAGCAGATTTAGGGCTTTGAAAAACAGCCAAGTGCAGGAACCGGCCAGACTTGCGGAAAACAGGATTGTCCCCAAAGCCCCGATGGGCGTGTTGGTCTTCTGAGATAGGACGTCGATTGTTGAAGCAGATGCTTCGGCTCCAATGAAAACACCGGCTTGCTGGAGACACAAAATTCCTGCGCAGGCACTAAGTCCATTGCCATATGCTGAAACGTATCGAAGGCTCCTTCCCAAAATGCCAACACAGACAGCGTAGCAAGTAACTCCAAGCACAGTGAGAGCAAGAACCGATCCTTGAATCAAGTTAAAGGACAGTGGCGTTAGATCAAGGATGAAGAACTTGAGCAAAAGTCCGGTAATCAGAACGTCAAGCATTGTTGTTTCTCCGAAAATCGGGGGTGTTGGCAGTTGTTCCAATGAACTGAGGTGACGTGTTCATGCCGCCTCCTTCATCGCGATATGCATGGCATTCCGATCAACATGACCATCGGTCATGATCCATTTGTCGAGACGCGGGGCATAAATGTCAGAGACACGTCGATTGCCTCTCATGTCCCGTTTGATTTGGATGACGATGTCCACCAGCTCGTGCATGAACTCTTTGACATTGGGCAGGTTGCGGCCTGTCCAGTCGAGATTCTGTGCAAACTTCATAGGTACTTGGTGCGGACTTTCCGCATGTACGCTGCACGCAAAGCCGGTAGCACCACTGTTTAGGATCGAAAGAGCAGCAAACGTGTTCTGGATAGAGATTTCTCCAAACCAAATATGATCTGGGGTAATCCGCATCATGTGGTCGTAAAGGTCCGCCCAAGTGACAAGTCCCTGAGATGACTTTTCATCACGAGCAGCAATCAGGCCAACCCCATCCCAAAACCGCTCAATTTGCAGTTCTGGTGTATCCTCTGCAACAACGACGCGGCGATCATCCGGCAGGAATTCAGCCAGCTTATTGAGCATGGTGGTCTTGCCAGTGCTTGTTGACCCGGAAATGATGATGTTCTTGCCGGTTTCCAAAGCATGTTGCAGGAAGCCCAAGGTGGTCATGGGCCATTTGTTGAAATCCGGCAGTGGTGCAATAAAATCAGTTGTGGTGAGGGCGTTTTCACCCAAGCCCATATTTTCCCACGCGACGGAAAATGGGTGTTTGCAGCGAATGGCAAGGCTTAGGCCGGAACGCACAGAGTTGCCGACCAAGCACTCAAAACGATGCATTGGCCCCGGAATGGCGCATGAGAGCTTTGGAGCCTTGTCGATGTCAAAGTTTGCCGCCCCCGTAATGCAGGCCAGATTATGACAAACCTTGTGGATCGTGGCGGCATTCAGGTGAGGGGCGGCAAGCTCGCGCTTGCCTTCCCCGCGTTTATCAACCACCACATATCCGGGCCGGTTCATTCGGATCTCGACGGTATCGGGATCGTCATAATACTGGGCAAGTGGCTGAAGGACGGTTGTTAGTGCGTCCAAATGTGGTGAGATGTGGGTCATAGCTCATCTCACCAGTCGATAGCTTCAGCAGGACTAAAGCCGCAGACTGCCGTGTAATTGTAGGTGTTACCCCAACCAGCAACACCGCTTGTCTTGGTTATTTTATAACTAGAGCCGGAGCAGGGGTTGCTGAATTTATAGCCAGTTGGGGTAACTCCAACATCACCATGGTTTGACGGGATGCTCCAAACCGTTGCAGACAGGATAGGACCAAACCCTACAGCCAGCCCTTTGCCTGTTTGTACAGGATCTACCACATATGTTGCCCCGGTATATGGGTTAATCCTTGTTGTTCTCAGGATGTTTATTTTATATGGGATTACGCTCCCGACTTGTGTCGCAACGTCGCTGCAGTGCGGCTCGTCTGATCCTCCACAGTTTCCAACATTTGTTTTTGCAACCTTATAACCCAAGATTGTTGATGCACCGCTGACATTGACCTCATAGTAAGATGCGGTTTCGTTTGCATCCGTGCAAACGTATTCAGGGCCAACGCGATCACCGTCACCAATTGGCTTGTAGTAGACTGTGTTGTCTGGTCGAAGGTATTTCTCACTGCGGTCTGTTAAGAAGTATGCGTAACACCCTTCATCTTTACGTTCACCATTTTGCACATCGGTCGTGCCGTCCAGCGCGTAAACGATTTGTTGTGCGCCATCGAGCAGTTTGTTGTCTGCAATGGTGTAAGGCTTACCAATAAGGTTTGTTGTGTCGATGGTGATAGTTGTCAGTGGGTAGGCAAAAAGCTTGTCATCATGATAATCAAACTTTGTGACTTCATGATTATGGCTGTAGGTTTTCTCAGAGTCCTGACATGAATTGATGTAAACCGGAGCACCCTCAGCATTGAGGAAAAAATGCCGCTCTTGGCCATAGCTCACTGCCGCGTCAATGTTGTGGGTCCATGTTGCAGGGTTCTCACAGCCGTTCGTGGTTGCTGTGACCGCCGTAGTTTCCGTATCCGGCGTACATGCCGTAATGTACTGAGGCATGCCATCAACGGTGATTTCCTTGCGGTATTGTTGAATTAAAGATGTGCCGTTGAAATCTTTAAATTCGCAAACGTAGATACCGTTTTTGGCGTAAACCTTGGAGTGAGGGAACGATCTACCTGTGTCCGCGCAAGGGGCGGCTTGATAGGGAAGTCCGCCACGTTCATAGGTCCATTTTGCCCGTTCAAAAGATAGATTTTTTTCAAAGTCGTTCCTGAGATTGCATCCTTCAACGGTCTGCATCATAGGGATCGGCGCAGAGACTTCAGACGGCTGACAATCTCGAGCTACAGTGCGCTTATTGTTCCGGTTAAGGTAGACCAGTTCAGCCATCGGGATGACTTGTTTGGTGTCGTAGTTGACATCAATCTTGCACTGACTTTCGTCTTCAGAGATTGGGAACACGAGTTCGGCATCAATTTGCGTTTCGCCAACAGGGTGTGTTTCGCCGCTATCATCGGCGTAATACCAAGTGAATTGCGCACTGGCGAGACGTGTATCCAAATTGATGTTGTCTTCAGTAAGGTAGGACTTGTGAAGCTTGAAGGTTTTGCCGGACGGTTCGCATGCATCTTCGCCCGTTAAAACACCATCAGTAAAAGTCTGGAATTTGTTGTTCACAATTGCGACTTCATTCACGTAGTCGAAGGTCATGGGGCAGCCTTCGGTCGTGGCCCGTTTATCAACGAGTGGGTCATCCTCAGGAACAGTAGGTGGCGTTGATGGTGTGGTGTAGCTTGCAGCTTCATCATTGCTGCTTGAAGGGCTGTTGTTCGATGCAACCGCATCGGATTGCACAGCGGAATCGTCCTTATCTTCGTCTTCTTCTTGCGTGTTCAATGCTTGGAGGGCTGCAAGCAGTTCCGCCCGCGAACCTTCAACAATGATTTCCTTTTCCGGGAACAGGCCGCTTTCGCCAGTGACGACAAATTGGGCGTTCAAGCCCTCACCGGACAATGCCGCTTCCTTGTCTTCACGGCTGACACTGGAAATCTTGACCTGCCCAATGCTTTGATCTGCCGCATCAACTTTGCGGGTGACGCCGTTCGCGACAACGCCAGAAACCAATGACGGGTCAATATCCTTGATGCCGTTTAAGTTAAATTGAACCGGCACGGGATCAACGCCCTGAAACAAGACTTTGGTTTCAGGTTTAACCGTGACTTCAATGGTGTCAGAAAGCTCTTCAGGTTCAGCCGATGGTTGGCTTTCAGACAATGTGTTTGCGTCAGCTTGAGCCGCCGTTTGTGCAAAGACCGGCGAGAAACTCATCAGACTTAAAATGGCGACAGTTAATGCCGCAGAGAAACGGAACTGCATGCTCACTTCTCCACTTTCTGGATGTAAATGTCCGTGTCTGGACGAATGACAAACCGCGACCCTTGGGCCATGGTCAGGATGGGGTTGAGATTGATTGTGCGCTCAAGGGCGGCGGCAGAGATCTCGCCAAGACGTTGCGAAAGTTCTTCGCCGCTGGTGGTGATGCTGCTGTCGGAGTTTGCATCACTTTCAGATTGATTGAGGCTTGATGTTGCGCCTCTCACAGTAGCCGATATTCCGGCCAGCACGAAAGCCGTGCCGTACCGTTCGCTGAAACGGTTATCAACTTCTCCAGTGACGCCGAGCCGACCTTGTGCATCGGTTGCGTTGGCTTTGATGCCAATGATCTCGGCGCGGTGTTTGCCGAGCAGAATTCGAGAACATCTAAGGAAGGCCCGACTTTCGCCAATGGCATCCGGCGACTTGTAGGCACAAATCATCCGGGAACCCTTAGGGATAAGTTTGTTGTATCCGTGATACCCATACACATCACGAATGACCTGAAGTATGACCGGGCCGCCCTCTGTGCCATCCAGTTGGGTGTTAATGCCGGTTTCCAGAGCAACGTTGATGTAACGGTCGGCTGCAACGATCCGGCTGTTGTCCACGGGCAATGTCGAAGTCACGCCTTCAGTGTCGTACTTCTCATCCAGAAGTCTGCTTGCATTCGATGAGAACGACGCCGCAGGGGTCAACGATGATTTTGGTTGCTTTGGTGTTTCAACTCCATTCCCCATGATTTGCATGGTTGCTGTAGCTGGAATACGCACCTGTCCTGAATAATTGGCGGTTCGAGTGTTGAATGATGATTGCATTGCCGTGCGGATCTGTTCCCTACGACGTGCCGCAGCCAATTCTTCTTCACTGGGGCCTTGTGGCTCAGGTGTTGGAGCAGGCTTAATGATTTCCTTAACTATGGTTTTTTCAATGATGATTGGTTTGAAGTCTGCCCGTGGAGCAGGTTTCGGAGGTTCGGGTTTTGGTGCCGGTTCAGGTTCCTTGAACTCCCATGCTTGCCGGTCTTCTTCTGGCATAACGATTGCCTCCTCCGGTGGAGGGGCATTGCATGAGCCAAGGGAGATTCCCAGAGCCATCAGAAAGTCACAGAAACCGGAGGCAGACATCAGCCATTCTCCCCGGTGTATTCGATGCACATGTAGTCTTCACCAAGCTTCAAGCTGATGAGATCCGCTGTAGCTTCGATAACGTAGGTAGACCCTTCAATACGGGTGTTGACGACCTCATCAATACCGTTGACCACAACGTAAGCCGTAGGCAGTTCAACCTGATCCCACTTGTCACCGTAATAGAGATACGTCGCGGTTTTATTGCGGGCGACCAAATTGGGTTTGAACTTCTCGGTGTTGCCCCAAAGCTTGTAGTCATCCCATCCATGGAGTTCTGCAGGATCTGCCGGGGCATGCTCCACAAAGTCATTTGTTGTGATCTTGCGACCGGAAATGTCTGCGATGACCTTAGCTTTTTCCGATCCGTCTTTATCCTGCTGTTGATTTTTGACATCACTTGCTTGTGACGGGCTGGAGGACGCCAAGTTGACAGCAACATTGATTTTGGATCGGGTTTCTTCCCCAAGGATTTTGACCAGAAGATCCGGCACATGGACGGAATTGAAGCTTTCAGACCGGATGTAAAACGGGTAAATCGCACCGGACCGCGTATAGACATTGAGGTTAGTGTCAACACCGTATGTTGCCGGTTTGATCGACAGCATATTGCGGGCTTTGACTTTGACCTCAAAAGTCTTGTTGTCGCCAATGTCTGCATCAATGATGACTGCATCGGTCGGCAACAGCACAGTTGTGCTCATGTATTCTCGGGTGCGGATTTTGTAGATGCAGTCAGAACACAAACGGAATTTGTGAACGCCGTCGCGATCTTCAGATGTGTTCCAAGCTTTTTGGATTTGACCTCCAACACCAGTCCTCAGCATTGTTGGGTAGAGGCCCGCTGCATTTTCTTCAGCATCTTGCACCATGTCATCCGTAACCGGACGCTGAATAGACGATCCTCCTGATTGTTGTGTGTGTGGCGTAACCCGTGCTTTGCCCGGAGGTTGCATTGCTGTTTGAGCAAATGCATGAGAAAACGGCAGGGAAAGAAACAAAGCCGTGGACAGGGTGATTGTGCGGATTGGCAGACGGGTCATTTGTTCCCCCTTTCTTTTAGGACAAAATCAAGCACCCGAAAGCCTTCCGGGTTTTCATAACGTTCAATGTTGGCAACGGTGTTAGGGCGGGCAGTAACCGCGACGTATGCTCGCAAAGGCCGAGTTTCGATAACTTTGCCGCCGCGCCGATCTGTCTGGATAAATTCAACCGCGTAATGACGAATGCCCTTCCGCTCTGAAATCATCTCTGCGGTTTCAACGGTAATGGAACGGTTGAGGCCACTTTGCATGGCATTGTCGATGCCTTCGCGTCTGTCTCGCTTGAAGGCTTCCCAGAATTTGGCATCGGAAAAAAGAGCGGCTTTTTGCAATCGTGCGAAGTGAGTTGGTTCGTCGATCTCAAGGATTAGTCGTGTAAAACGACGAACGAAGGCTTCAAACATCAGATCGTACCCAAGCACATCTTTTGTGATTGGTGTGATACGGACCTGTGCCGCAGGATTGACACGCTTCAGGTGATCTGAGGTTGGTTCAAGTGTAACCAAAGCAATTTCTGTGGTCTTAAGTGGGACTAGATAGAAAATGCTACACCCGAGGATGATGCAAATTGCGCCGAGAGATACATTTGTCATGACGGACAAACGGAACATCCAAGCCAGCCGTTCATATGCAGATTCAAAACTGAATGGATCGGCATCCCGCACGGAATCATGATTGATCCGCTGTGCAGTGGTTTGCTGAGGGTCGTCTATTGAACTTGGTTCCTTCCTAAACGTCGGTGTGAGACGCTCCGGTTTTGACCTTTTCAATTTGTCGAAAAAATTCATCAGACACGATCCCAGGTATAGGTCTTGAGTTGATAAGGGATCGGGTCGCAGGCGCATGGACTGGTCTTCATCTCATTCGAACCAGTGCCATTTTTTTGCAGCTCCGTATTCGTGGCGCAGGCAGACAGCAGGAGAACGGCGGTGACAGCAACCAACTTCGGATTGCAAATGGAGACAAAGCCTTTGTGTGCTATCTTTGCGGCAACGTTATAGACCTGATGGAGATTATTATGGCTAAATTGGTGCCGTGTAAGGTTTGTGGGCATGAAGTCGCGAGTGACACAAAAAGTCCATGCCCTGGTTGCAATACACCACATCCTGTTAAAAAGCCCATGTGGTTGTGGCTCACAGTGATACTGGGCAGTGTCGTCGCCTGTTTCTACCTCGTGAACCTCATCCAGCAGCGAACCGGAGCGGATGTTGGGCAAGTTGCCCGCGATTTCATAAATCATGTTCGTCAGAACATTTAGATCAGCTTCAAGTTTCTTCCGGAGTAAGACCCGAGAAATGAACCGATCAATCAAGCCATTTCGAAGCCTCAAAGATGGAGAGTCAAGATACCAACACAGCTCCCCACCTTCACGAAAACGACCCTCTACAACCCAAAAGTAATATAGGGGACGGTGTGTGGCAGTCATTTGCATTGCAACAAGCGGGACTGAAAGCATGCTTGCAAAGTTCTGTGGGGCTTTGAAGAAGACAAACGGGCTGCCGGAGTTTCCGCTGTCATTCGAAATGACTGTTACACCTTCAACATTGGCTATGGCGTTAACCAAGGGAGCCATAATTTTATCTGTGGTAGTGCCTAGATAGGTTGACATGAGTTTTTTCTCCTCAAAGCGTTAGGACGATCTATTGACGTCAAAGTACTGGCGATAAAGGCTATGGGCTTGCATGCCTTGGCGTACGTAACTTGCTCCTGCTCCCAGAGCCTTTCCGCCCATCCATGCAGAGGCTTGCGCGCCGGGGCTTGCAGCAAAATCTTTTGCCGCATTCATCAAATTGCCCATGGATTTGCCTGAGAATGGATTTACAGAACCAGCGGCCTTAGCTCCCATCAGTGCGGAAGCCGATACCCCGGCAGTCATTGTTGCAGCAGCCGTGTTGGTCAGCATGGTGCCCAAGATGGAATTGGCGATAGAAACACCTTCGGTCATCAAGCCAGTGCCCATCCATCCAAGGAATAGAATTGCGAGAAAATCGGGATTGCTCAGAGAGGCAAAGTCATTGAGCTTTTCTCCACTGAGGGCGTCATTGATGCCGATCCCGTTGATGCCTACGATTCCATTAACGGCAAAGATAATCAGAGCCAAAGCTGCTGTGCAGGCGAACATCACGCCAATTGCGCCAACAATGGTTCTGGCTCCGCCGCTCATCATGGGGCGGCCCCAACCGAAGCCGAAACCCAGAAATAGCCATGGTGAGAAGCAGGCAACAATCATCAATCGGAAGATTGCGACGACAATCTGGGATGCGTAGAACACAATCATCAGGAAGTACGGGGCTACCAGAATGAAGGCGTAGATATAGTTGGCTATGTTTGCCCACCCACCTGATTTGATGATTGCCTTGGCAGCAAAAAACACCACGGCAATTGCCTTCTCGCCAGATGCGGCAAGATGGGTCAGGCCGTTAAACCCTGTGCTTTTGTCCGGCCCCATAGCAACGGCCCAAGCAGCATCACAGGCGGCTCCAATGATGTCTAATGACACCGAATAAACCCAAGAAACCAGCCCGGTAGCATGTGCGCTTAGAAGTAATCCCGTAACACATAAGTACATGAATTCTTTGACAAATTCACCAATATCTGATAGCTTAAACAGTAACTTGTAACCGAATAAAGCAAACCAGAGACCCGTCAGAGAGGAATACATTATGAGCATTGGATCATGGAGAGCTGTACTCAGATTATCCGCAAATGAACGCGTCAGTTCCGTGTACATGTCCAAGGTGTTGCACGAGAAACATGTCACCGTCAGGTCTTGGGTGACTGCGTTATTATTGGCTGTATTAACATCGGTTCCACTCATGTCAGCATCCCCCTCGGCGTATGCAAAGACGGGTGTCATTGGAGGAGGAATGGATGCCGCTGATCCCACTCAATATTATGATTGGAAGTACGCCTATAAAGTCTGGTCGGAGATGAACACGCGCTCCAAACTCATGGAAACATTCGCACCTTTGGATAAAGACCTTGATCCATGGTTGGAGCTTTACAAAAAGAACCCTCGTGCCGCGCTTGCTGAAGTCGAAAAATACCCGAAGAAAAAACGGATAAATATCAAGCATGGACACGATGCCCAACTTGCTTTTGATGATTGGTGGCGGCACATCTATCTGCGATGGTACAACAGTTACATGACTGCCTACGAGAAGGGGCAGGCGGAGTCTTTCGAACAGTACATAGCTCGGTTTGCTGGAAGTAAAAGTGCTTGCAGCACTCCTCAAGCATTGCCGTATTGTGGGCCAATTCCTGATTGGCGATCTGACCGCAACAAGAAAGACGAAGTCGCTCACATTGCCAAAGTTGAAAGCTGTGTTGCTTGTAACCGTAAGTTCGACGGTCCCTTTGACAAGAAGCGGGTGCCGACCTGCCGTCCGATCTGTAAAGGACTGGGGCACGGTTGGTAGGCTGAGGTTGCCGTAACTCTGAACCACGCTGGAGGAAGCGATGCGGTTATGGAATGTATTAAAAGTTTCATGCATGGGTATAGCTGCCTTCTCCGGCGTGGCTGAGGGAAAGCGTCCGCTTGAGAATTTTGAACTGCATATGAGGGTGATCCAGTCGATCGATGAAGCCAAGCATCCCGGATGGGTAGAACGGGCCTACCTTGATACCGAGAAAACTCTGTCTACATTTGCTTCTGATGTCGCTGAAGTTTGGGAGGAAACGACTGGCATAGTTGGGGCGGCCTTCCACGATGCATGGAGTGTCGTTGCCGGATTTATCGGCTCCATAATTACAGCTTTGTTCAGCAGTATAGGTAGTGTCATTGCCGATCTTTGGGCGACAGTAATGAGCTTTACCTTGATTAGTACCTTCATCGAAAGGCTGGACCAAATTGCGTGGCTCTATGATACAGCCCTCGGTGCGCCCTTGGTCGTTGTTGGCGTAGGCTTTCTTGTTCTTTCTTTCTTGGCTTGTATATCCGTAGGATTTGAGAAGCTTGGACCAAGAATTGGCTGGACATTGACAATTACTGTCTGGCCCGTTTTGTTCATTTTTCTGGTCAATAATCCAATACTGATTATTCCAGGTCTGTTTATTGCCGGTTTTTTCGGGAACATAAAATCCAATCAGAATTTGAGCGATGAAGAATCTGCCCGTGGCGAGGAAGAGCGGAGACGAGAAGAAGAGCGGAAAAAGAAAGAACTGGAAAAGAAAAAGAACGCCCCTCTTTGTGGTTCGTATGTGGTTGAAAGCATGATTCTCGGTGAGGATTGGTTGAACCCTATGAATCGGAAAGCCGCCCGAAAAGCCAGAAACTTGGTGTTGGGTCGTTGGTAAGAGCATCATTTGTTGCCCTCACTTTTTTCATCAGCAGGTTTTAGGCTGTCGGCCTGAAGGCCCATCTGCGTAAACATTGCAGCTTGAAGCTTGAGTGTACGGGCCAAAAGCAGGTTTGTGTCTGCTTGCTGTTGATTGTGCAAAGCCAGCAACTTATTGGTTGCAGCTATCTTGGCTTGAAGGGTTTCGGAGGAGTTTGCGAGGTTTTCAAGATCTGAAATCGCCGTATTCATTTCGGCCGATTTATTGGCAACCACATCGGCACCCGACAGTGCTTGAATGACACTATCAGCCAAAAGAGCATCACGGTTCTTTTCGACCTCTGCCCGTTTGGTATCCTGCTCAAAAAGTGTCAGACCAGTCATGTCTTCCACTTCAGCGAATAGGCTTTCACGGTATTTTACTGCGAGGTCACAAAAGCTCGCTTGAACGAAATCTTCAAAAATGAAGCCATAACTCGGACGGTCTGGTAGTAGACATTGCAAATCGTTGCGGAACCGCGAAATCATTTTATCAACGCGAGGAACCGGGATCTTGAACGTTGCAACTTCGCCAATCGCATTCCCGACTTCTTCGACACCCTCACGGACTTGGTTGACTTCTTTTAATGTGTCGGTTGCCGTCTTGAGTTGTTTGACTTGGTTGTCAAAATCTTTCTTCATTTGGGCGAGCTTGGCTTTGGCTTCAGCCCAATTCGTAGAGTCAAATACGGCCATGCCACCAGCTAACGTGGGCACGCTATTGACGGTTATTGCAGTAACGATAGCTGTAGCAATGATTAGACGTGCGCGAGCCATGCTTCCCCCCATTTCTTTTGGATGGTTTTAAGGTCGGCTACGGCTTCCGGGCCGCTGCGATAAAAGCGCAGCGCATCGCCATACGGAGCCAGATCAATGTTGAGGATTGCGCTGCGTTCGAAGTTGGTTGAACTGTCGCGCTGGATGAACAAGACATTGCGGCCTTCAGGTGCCGAAAAGATGAAAGACTTCTGCTCGTCATTCAGATTGAACGGTTCGTAAGTCTCCGGCTTGCTGGAAGGGTTTGGGAAAAAGAAATAGCTTGCGGTGTTTTGAATGACCGCAGATGAAATGCCGGACTCGTACAAAGCCTCAGGATCTTGAAATGCCATGCCAACGGAGCCACCAAACTTACGGTACTCACGGTACATAACGGTCGCTAAATCCCGAAAAGCCGGATTGCGAAGCAAATTTGCCGCTTCATCAATAAAGATATTAAAGGCTTTGGTGCGACCACTTCGGGCCATGCGTTCAATTGCATTGGCAATGTGTGCGACAACAGGTGGGCCGAGGACGGGATCTTCCAAGGCTTCGTTCATGTTGATGCCAACCATGTACTGACTTTCCAGCAGCCCGCTCAAGGAATCACGGGCAGCATTGAAAATCCTTGCATAAGAGCCTTCTTGACCATCCGGTGTTGTCACCCATGGGGCAAAGGCGCGTCGGATCGGGCTGTGCCGAGGAAATGACAGCGGGAAGATGCTGTTGAAAGAACGATTTTCTATAGGGAGATCGAATGCCGTGGAGATTGCGAGTTGCAGCGTTTCTTCCGTCATTTCATCATCGCCGTGACTTGCCATCATCAACTGCATCAGCAATTTCAGCCGTTGTCGGTTGATAGCGTTGTCTTCAGCATCAAGAGGATTAAGTTCCAGCTTGTCATAGGATTGGTACAGTCCACCCATGACCTCGACCATGAAGCGGGTGCCTTCGTTACTGTCCAGAATGTACGAAGGAACAGCTTTGAACTTTGTCAGCCCTCCCAATAAGTGCATTAGGAAGGTGGATTTGCCGCCGTTGGATGGGGCAAAGACCAAATAGTGACCAAGTGCAAGTTTGGCGTCGGTTGGTTGGAACTGGAGAGAGAATGATTGACCGGAACTGACCCGGAACGACCGAACCGGCGCATCGGTATAATAGGTTTTATCCAGCCCGGTCGGTGACATTTCAAAAGGCCAGAGTGCGGCCGGTGCTTCCGCCAATAGCTTGAGCGGTCGAAGCAGTTTTTCCCGTCCGGGCATCCGGTTGTACCACGCAACAGGCATGCCTTTGGTTTCGACTGAATAAACAATTCGTTGTTCATCAAGAACCCGACAAACGTCATCGACGGCTTCATTCAGTTTTGACAGGTCGTCACTGCGCACAAAAATTGAAAATTGGGTGGTATAAAGAGCGGAGCTTCCTTCGCTCAAAATATCCACGACAGTCAAAGCTTCTTCCACCTTGCGCGGTGTCGTCCATTGCGCTGTGGCTTGACGCTTCAGCAGGAGTTGTGACGCTTCTTTGTTTTGTGGGACCAGCACTTGTGAGACTTCAATCTCAACTTTCAGGGCCATTAGCTCATGCAAAATGTGACCGCTAACCAAATCCGGCCATTCGCGGACTGATATGGCCCGATAATATGTCGGTGTTGGCTGATGTGTGGTCAGTAAGCCAGTATCATCAAATAATAAATCTGATGCTGGTAGGTTGGCGGAGATATTCTCAGATACCGCTTTCAGATCATCACGAAGATCACCGCAGGTTAGAAAATTCAAGAAGCCGGTTAGAGGGCAATCAAGCTTCGGTTCCGTTTCTTTTGTTGTGATGCCTCCGTGTCTGGCTGATGGGTACTTTTGACCCTTACTGTTAGGACAATACAAACGTTTCGGGTTGTAGGATGCAAACAGTGACCGGAGCTTCTCGTCAGCTCGTTCCATGGCTGACGTATCAGGTGATTGCACCATGATAAACCAGCGCACATCATAGGACTTACGGAACAGTTTGGCTTCAGCGTCACCAATCTCTTGCAGTGCTGGTGATAACCATGTTGCTGGATGGTGAATAGCCTTGTGCCGCTTGGTGCCAAAGAACCGTAGAATGACGTTAAGTTTAGCCATTTCATGCAAAAACGATGCACGCCGTTCATACAAAGCTAATTGCTCGGCTTCCGGTTTGGTGTCGTAAGCTTGACCATCAAGCTGATACACGCGGCATTGTGTTTTATTCTTGCAGCGTACAGTAAAGCCCTCGGCACCAATGGAATCAAATTCAAGCTCGTGACAAAGCCAGTCTTGCTTCACATCGCCAAAGACACGCCGCCGTACTGACGGCACCGCGACAGTGCCTGCCAGTACAGCGGCACCCGCTACAGAGATTGCCAGCGGCCACATGCTCATGAGCGGCCTCCTTTGGTGCGACGGGTCGAAGGAGCCGCCCCTGCCAACAATGCTTTGTAACGGGCTGTTCCCCAAAACCGCATGGTTCCAAGCAATACGGTTTCGACATGATGGTCATTCCGAGAAAGTCGGAAGCAAAGATAAAGCCCGCTTCCGGCAACTATCGCCATAAACAATGGAGCAAGAAGGCCCAAGCCAGTTAGGAGTGAAAACTCCCAAACCAGAAAGGCCGCACCCGCAACCAATCCAACCATCAATGGCGGCATGCCAAAAATAGTGGTTGGACGTTGGACATGGGTAAAGATGACAGCGCGGGCTTTCATGGACTAATTCCCACTAAATAATGAGGTAAGTTGAGGGCCGATGGTTGGACCAAGCATTACGCATGCGGCAGCAAAAAAGACGATCCACAAACGTGACCAATCAACACGTTGGGTCATGCCTGCCCACAAGCCAATTGCGGCAATAGCGAGGCCAATCAAAGGGCCACCGATGCGGGCCATGCCATCAGATATTCCCAAAATACCAGTGGCAGCACGATCCCACGCTTCATCAGTGTCTGCGGCAAACGCAGGAGCAGACATGAGAACCAACGAAGAAATTACGAACACATTGGATAGAAGCTTTTTCATCCTAAAAATCCTATTGGGTTATGAATTTGACGAACGCGACAACAAAGCCTGCGCTTAAAAGCGTGATGAATGTCAGCGCGGCATTGATCCATGTTTGGCGTCTCATTGAGCTTTGGAGACGCTCGACAGTTCGGGTAAATTGCTCGGTCATTGCCAATGAATTGTCGATTGACGCTTTGATGGTCTTGTCTTGCAGACCTGCAAAAAGATCGTCTACAGACTGGGCATAGCCCTTGCCTGTTGCATCCAGCAGAGATTTGATCTCCCGAATGGCGGCTTTGTTGATTTTGGC
>JAALLQ010000530.1_pt1 | contig 14485 bp, 17 predicted proteins | sample 7245921 | NCBI WGS metagenome assembly JAALLQ01 (sample SAMN13049200, study PRJNA578106) | oil field metagenome | isolation source: filtered produced water from oil reservoir B7 | place: USA:offshore Texas | collected 2016 | reverse complement strand
ACGATTGGACACCACAACAAACCGCTCAATGGGCACAAGAAGAAGCCGAAAGATTATTAAGTGATTAAAAGCGTATTAGCTATTAAAAGGGGAATACTTTATTCCCCTTTTTTACTAAAAATGGGGAGGAGAGAAGAATGCAACGATTTAGAGAGTTATCTCCTTTAAAGAAGAAAGAAGCAACTTTTGGGTGGAAGTTAGTATCACCTGCCGTTATTTTGATAGGTCTTTTTATTATGTATCCAGTTTTATACAATATTTACTTGAGTTTTTTTGAAGTATCCCTGACACCGGGAGTACCGAATAAGTTTGTTGGTTTTCAAAATTATAGAGAACTGTTAACCGATCCTACCTTTTGGAATTCCTTTGGTATAACTATGTTGTTTGTTTTGATTACTGTTGTTGGAAGTATTTTAGTTGGTTTAGGGGTTGCTTTGCTTATGAATAAAGAATTTCCCGGCAGAGGTATAGTAAGAGCCCTAATATTGTTCCCATACGTGGCCCCAGTTATTTCCACCGTTTTTGCATGGCAATATGTTTTAATGCCTTTAAATGGCCCTTTAACAATACTTTTAAGTAATTTAGGTATCATGGATGTGACAAAAGACCTAGTTAATGATCCAAATAACGCATTCATAGTTGTTTCATTTTACAGCATTTGGAAGAATTTTCCCTTTATTTATTTAATGATTCTATCCAGATTACAATCGATATCTCAAGATTATTATGAAGCGGCTGATATTGATGGCGCCAATGGTTGGCAAAAATTCCGTCATATTACTTTACCAGAATTATACTATGTAATAGGTTCTTTAGTTCTTTTGAGAGGGATATGGAATTTTTACAAATTTGAAGAGGTATACCTATTGTCGAAAGAGGCGAGAACTCTGCCTATATATCTATATGAAAAAGCTTTTACGGGACTGCCGGAACTTGGAGTTGCAGCAGCGATTGCAACGGTCCTCTTTGTAGTTATGATGGTACTCATATCCATCTATGTGAGGAAGGTGTTAAAATGGTAGTAAGAAAAAGATCTTTTATAAAAACATTTTTATTTTGGTTTTTTATAGCTTTAGTTGTAATATTTGTTTCCTATCCTTTTGCATATATGGTTTCGGTTTCCTTTAGATATGATTCCGATGCATTCGATCCAGGATTGATTCCTGAGAATCCAACGTTGTCACAGTATGCTCAACTCTTAGGCCTTCAGGAGTCAATTAGACAACAAATGAGCGAAGAAGAACAACAACTCATGGGACTTTTAGAGTCTCTTCCGGAAGAACAAAGAGAGCAAGTCCTTCAAAATATACAATCATCAAGACGGCGTGAATCATTTCCTTTTTTAAGATGGTTTGGTAATAGTTTACTATTGGCGGGATTGAGTGCTTTAACGAGTTTAATAATAGGTATATTTGGTGCCTATTCTTTCAGTAGAGTTTGGTATCCGGGAAGAACTTTCGTTCAAAGAGGGGTATTGTTGGTATATCTAGTCGGTGGAGTGATACTATCGGTACCCTTGTATGATTTGTTCGTAAGAATAGGATTAACTAATTCAGGGGGAACCTCAATGTTTGCTTTGTATATTATATATATAATTCAGACGCTGCCTGTTTCAATGTACATGCTTGGTAATTATTTCAGGACGATTCCTGAATCAATTGAAGAGGCAGCCTTAATTGATGGTAGTACAAGAATAGGTACTATTATGAAGATAATTATTCCTCTATCAATGCCTGCTATAATCACAGTCTTTATATACGCCTTTATGATAGGATGGAATGAGTATTTGTTTGCTTCTATCTTCATAAGGCCCTATCCTGGAGCTTATACGCTGCCCGTAGGTTTGAGAGAGATTTTCTTTTCTGAACATGCCGTATGGGCTAAAATGATGGCGGCCTCCGTATTGACAGCCGTTCCAGTCATTGTATTGTTTATGACCGTAGAAAAATATCTAACGGCAGGTTTAACTGCTGGTGGAGTCAAAGAATAAAGTTGAAAGTGCGACAAAAAGGAGGAAGTTAAAATGTCAATATTTTTTGATTATAAAATTTTACAAAATTTACCTAAAAGGGTAAAAGTAGTTGTGGGTATTCCGAGCTATAATAATGCTGAAACGATTTCTTTTGTTTCTGAAACTGCTGCAGAAGGAATATTTGAATATTTTGGTTCTGATGGGTTAATTGTCAACGCTGATGGGGGTTCAAAAGACGGAACAAAAGAAGTTTTTATGAAAACAGAGACAAAAAATGTCCCCAAGATCGCTTACGATTATATAGGTTTACCGGGCAAAGGGAGTGCCATGCTTTCTGTGATAGAACTTGGATTATGTTACGCCTTATTATGTGAGGCACAAATACGACGGTACAATCACAAACCAAGTATGTTATCCTTTGGTTACTTCTTTGTTTGGTCAAGCTGTAAGACAACCAATAGGGGGAGATTTTGGGGTAGGTAAAAATATGATCGATGTTTATTTGAAAACCGCTTCAAGTGTTGCCAAAACAGATGTTGCAAGGTTCGGGATAGATATTTGGATGACTACTAATGCCATACTTAACTCCAATAAAAAGGTTTATCAAGCGGCCTTAGGTGCAAAAGTTCATGATCCAAAAGATCCGGGAGCTGATCTATCCCCTATGTTTAAGCAGGTAGTTGGAACGTTATTTGATATTATCGTAGATAGCGTCTCCAAATGGAAAGATATCGATTCTATTGAAGAAGCCCCAATATATGGTGAAATACCTCAAGTTGCTGTTGAACCTATCAACATCAACATAGAAAATTTGAAACATTTGGAAACCATAATGGAAAAGAAGAAATTACCACTTCAAACTTGGGTGGATATCTTATTCAATGCATTAATAGAGTATTCAAAAAACAAAGACAAAAAGTTGGTGGAATCCTTAGTGCCCCTCTATTTTGGTAGAGTAGCTGATTTCGCTGAATTGACAAAAGATATGAATGAAGTAGAAGCTGAAAAAGTTATCAGAGATCAAATAAAGGTATTTAAGAATAAAAAAGTTGAATTGATGAAAAAGTTATAGTCGATTAGAGGTGACGAAGTTGGTAACTTCCAAGATTAAAGGGATATACAATTCTTTAACTGATAAGGAAAAACAGGCAGCTCAGTATATAATCGAAAGGCCTGCCGATGTAATACACTACAGCATCACTGAATTATCCAATTGGGCAGGAACTAGTGAAACTACTATATACAGAGTTTTAAAAAAGGTTGGCTACTCGGGATATCAAAAATTTAAGTTAGAATTAGCAAGGGAATTGAGCGCTCCTACACTTGAATCAAAAGAGTCGAAAGATCTTTTTGATATGATTTACAATAAAGCTGTAAATTCCTTAACTGATATTCTAAGGCAAGCAGATAGGGATAAAATTACTCGAGCCTCCGAAATAATACTGAACAGTAAAAAACTGCTATTCTATGCGGTAGGAAGATCTTTTCCTATTGCTTTAGATGCTTCTTTGAAGTTTGCTGCCCTAGGATTTGCCTCTACTGCATATTCTGATCCACATATGCAAGTTATCGTTGCTTCCAATCTGGAAAAAGATGATGTAGTAATTGCTGTCAGTCATTCTGGGGTTATAAGAGATACTTATAAATCCGCACAAGGGGTTAACTCACCTTTGTCAAAAATAGTCAATCTCGTTTTATATACTTCAGCTGAAATGCCTCAGGAAAGTGAATTCACAGTAAGCAGAATCGGAGAAATGTTTATGGTGGAACTTTTATACAACTCTGTTGCTTCTAGAATGTCCCTTAAAAACAAAGAAAGTAGAATAAGTCAAGCAATGAAGACAAAAAGATTCAATTAACAAATAAGGGGGGTAATGCCCCCCTTATTTCGTTACGATAGTTCCCGTTTTTCCTTCCAATGCATCAACCAATTTGGTTAAATCTGTGATTAAAGCAGGTCTTCCAGTTTTCTGAACGAAATTTATGCACGCCTCTATCTTCGGCAACATACTCCCTTTTGAGAAGTGCCCTTCTTTCATATATTGTATTGCTTGGTTTACAGTCATTGACGAAATAGATTGTTGATTGGGTTTATTAAAATTTATAAATACTTTTTCTACAGCGGTTAGAATTATGAACTCATCAGCATCCAATTCTATAGCTAACAAAGCAGAGGCTCTATCCTTGTCTATGACACCTTCTACGCCTTTTAATTTATCCACTTCTTTTATTACTGGGATACCTCCTCCACCTGCTGCTATGGTTATATTGTTGTCTCTTACCAATTTTTTAATAGCTCTTATCTCTATAATCTCTAACGGTTCTGGAGAGGGTACTACTCTTCGCCAGCCTCTTCCAGCATCTTCTACCATACTCCATCCTTTTTCTTTAATGAAAGTGTCAGCTTCTTCTTTGGTGTAAAAAGGTCCAATAGGTTTTGAAGGATTGTAAAAGGCTGGATCATTTTTATCAACAAGTACTTGGGTAACGATACTTGAAACATCTTTTTCAATATGTTCTGCTGTTAAAATATTTTTTAACGTTTGAGAAATCATGTATCCTATATATCCTTGAGTCATAGCTCCATTAACATCTAGAGGAAAGGGAGGAATAAACTCTTTGGCTATATCTTGTTGAACAAGAATGTTTCCTACTTGAGGGCCATTTCCGTGTGTTATGACTATTCTATAATTTTTTTTTACTAGTTCAACTAGGCATTTTGCCGTGTTCTCTAGGTTTTTTAGCATATTTTGAGCGGTTGGAGATTCTTTTGGTTGGGATAACGCATTTCCACCTATTGCTACAATTGCGAGTTTTTCAGCCATTCGTATCAACCTACCAACGTTGCTACCATAACTGCTTTTATGGTATGCATTCTGTTTTCTGCTTCATCAAAAACTTTTGAGTATTTACTTTCAAACACTTCATCCGTAACTTCCATTTCTTTAATACCGTATTTCTGGTAAACATCGTATCCCATCTCGGTTTTTGTGTCATGAAAAGAAGGTAAACAGTGCAGAAAAATAACGTCGGGATTGTTGGTCTTTTTTATCAAGTCCATATTTACTTGGTAAGGTTTAAGTAAGTTGATCCTCTCTTGAACCTTACTTTCTTCTCCCATAGAAAACCAAACATCTGTATAAATTACATCTGCGTTAACTACACCATCAAGTGTGTCTGTGATGGTAATTTTTCCGCCGTTTTCGCTAGCTGTCTTTTCCATTTCATTTATCAGTTCTTCACTTGGGAAAAGTTCCTTTGGAGAGATAATCACAAAGTCCATCCCTATTTTAGAGGCGCCTATCATTAGGGCGTTGGCCATATTGTTTCTTCCATCTCCAACGTACACAAATTTGATCTTATTAAGAGGTTTTTCGAAGTTTTCCATAATAGTTAGGAAATCTGCCAAAACTTGGGTGGGATGATCTTCATCGGTTAAACCATTCCACACGGGAACACCTGAATATTTTGCTAGAATTTCCACAGTTTCCTGCTTGAAGCCTCTAAATTCTATGCCATCGTAAAATCTTCGCAGCTACTTCGAAGGCACATCTTGTTCTAGTTGATGTTTTTTCAAAAAGCAAAACTATGTTCTTACCTTTTAATAAATCGCCTTTAATACCCATTCTCTTTTTGGCTTTTAGATCTTTTGAAAGTTCCAAAAGATACTTCACCTCTTCGGGGGTAAAATCTTTCAACGTTAAAAGGCTTCTTCCTCTTAAATTGATAGGCATGTTTCTTTAATTCCTCCTTTTTATTCTTCCAACACTTTTTTAAGTTTTTCAGGTTCTACCCTGAATGCTGACCCTTTACCTTGGAAAAAATGATGTTTTTCTATTAAGTGAAGCGATAATTCTGTGATAAGAAGTTCTTCGTTATTATCTAAATTTTTAATTCTTAAATTAACTTTTCTAAAAATACCGTCTTCAAAGGGACAAGGTAAATGCCCTCTAGCTTCGTCGACTTTTATAAGCCATTTATTATCAACGGTTACAGGTTCTTCAAAGGCTTCTTTCCCTTTCTCGAAAAGATATCTAATCTTTTTAATGTCATCTTGTAAATTTATATTTAAAGACCTAATTTTTTCTTCATCGCTTTCAATTATATCAACCAAAAGTCTTTCATCATTACCCAAAAACCCATCTGCAGTTATAACTCCTGGTCTCATATTTTCAACTGCTTTCTTTAAATCTTCAGTCATTTTCATTGAGGAAAAGCACCTCCTTTTAATTATGCGAACTTGTCGTAATATATTTCATTTTCGGATATGCCGTTCTCTGTCATTACTTTAATACAGGCATTTATCATTCCGGGGCTTCCGCATAAATATCCTTCCTTTTGGGTGTTTTGATCCATTTTTTCTTTAAAATATTTTCCCAATACATCTGTTATAAGTCCCGTTTCGCCTTTCCAATTATCTTCAGGTTGAGGTTCTGAAAGAGCTGGAACAAAATGGAATCTGTCCCATTTCTTTTCCATGTCTTGAAAGAAATCCACATAATAAAGGTCTTTTAAACTTCTTGCTCCGAAAAATAACCACACATTTCTGTTGGTTATTTCCCTTTCGAACATGTCTGCAACGATAGATTTTATCGGAGCTAACCCTGAACCTCCCGCAACGCATATCATATCTGCATCTGTATCTCTCATGTAAAATTCACCAAAAGGACCAACTAATTCTATTTGATCATTTTCTTTTAGATACTTATGAACATAAGTTGTTGCGATTCCGCCTGGGACAAGTCTGATAAAAAATTCGACAGAATCTTTTTGACTTGGAGATGATGCAATGGAATATGCCCTTTGCGTATATTCGTTTATTTTCTCGTAGGGAGGTATAACCAATTGCATATACTGCCCAGCTTTAAACTCAATTTCATTGGGTTCGACAAGTTTAATTTTAACTTCTTTTATATCATACGTCAAATCATTTATTTTTTCAACTACACCATTAAAAATTTTTGCAGAAAATAGTTCTTCTGGAATTTCTATGGCTATGTCAGATTTTACTTTAACTTGACAAGATAGTCTTATATTTTGTTTCATTTCTTCTTCGTCTAAGAGGGGTGCTTCTGTGGGTAAAATTGGTCCTATATCTGATAAAACTTTCACCTTACATGCCCCACAACTTCCCCTACCACCACATGCTGAGGGAATAAATATTCCTTGCTCAGAAAGAGTGGTAAGTAGTGGAGCACCTCCATTTACCTTTAACTCCTTTTTTCCGTTGTTGATATCAATCTTAACCTCGCCATAATTGTTGACTATGCTATCAACTACCACAATCATTGCAGCTAAAACCGCACTTAATCCTCCTATTAAAAATGAAGCAGCTAAAATTGTATTCACATCAATCACCTCACTGTACGTTTAACATACCCGAAAATCCCATGAAAGCCATCGCCATAAGTCCAATCGTAATTAAAGTAATTCCAGGTCCTTTTAAAGGTCCGGGTACGGGAGATTTATCAACCTTTTTTCTTATTGCGGCTAGAGATACGATCGCTAACCACCAACCTAACCCCGAACCAAGTCCAAAGATAACTGATTGGAGGAAATTATAATTTCTAATCTGCATAAAAAGGGCTACACCCAATATAGCGCAATTGACGGTGATTAATGGAAGAAAAATACCTAAGCTCATGTATAAGTTAGTTGACATTCTCTCTATAACCATTTCTGATATCTGTACTATTGCGGCAATGACTATTATGAACACTATATATCTTAGATATTCTAAACCAAAGGGAATCAACAAGTAATGATAGACAAGCCAATTAATTGCGGTAGTTATAGTCAAGACAAAGGTTACTGCAAGGCCCAACCCATTAGAAGAAGTGAAATCCTTTGAAACAGATATAAAGGAACACATTCCTAAAAAATTTGCGAGAAGTATGTTGCTTGTAAAAATAGAAGCAAAGAATAAAGATATCAAACCTACGTCAGGGGACATTATTTTTTAACCTCCTTTCTAAACATGTAACCTTTGAGTATCCATATGAAAACAGCTAACATAAAGAAAGCACTTGGAGGCATAACCATTATAGTCCAATTTACAAAATTATCTGGTAATATTTGAAGTCCAAAAAGTGTTCCAAAGCCCAATAACTCTCTCACAAATGCCACCATCAAAAGAATATACATATACCCTATTCCAGTGGTCAAACCATCCCACAACGATAGCAGCGGAGGGTTAGATTGAGCAAAAGCCTCTGTTCTTCCCATTATTATACAATTAGTAATGATCAAGCCTACGTATGGTCCCAAAGCTCTACTGACTTCAGGTACATAAGCCCGTAGGACGATATCAACAATTATAACATAAAAAGATATTATCAACGTTTGGGCTATCATTCTGACTTTCCTAGGAATGAAAGATTTTAACAAAGAAACCGTCAATGCGGATAATCCTGTCACAAAAACAACTCCAAGAGTCATGATGGATGTGTTTATTAATGTGTTAGTTACCGCTAATGTGGAACATATCCCGAGTATTTGGATGAATACAGGATTGTTATACCATAAATTATCTTTAGCAATTGCTATCCAATTTTTCTGAGCCATTAACTATTCACCCCCAGAATATCTCGCAGATTTGAAATCGTTTCGTTTACAATTCTTTCAATAGACTCAGAAGTTCTTGTGGCGCCGGTTATTGCATCGACTTGTCCATTTTCGTATTCGTAGTCTCCACCGTCTTGTCCTGTTACTACTTTTATTTCACCATCTATAATTTTAAGACCCGAAAACTGTCTTTTGAACCAATCTTCTTCTATTCTTCCTCCTAATCCTGGCGTTTCGTTTTGAGAGATAAAGTCAATACCAACAATTCTAGAAACATCTTCGTTCACAGCTAAAACACCGGTTATAGTTCCCCATAGCCCACTGCCTGTGAAGATAGTAGCATATATATTTTCGCCGTTTACTTCAGTTGTATATAATTGAGAGCCATTAATATTTACAGTTGAAACTATAGAGTTATATTTTTGAAAAGCTTCTTCATCACTTTGATAAGATATGCCCATTGCAGATAAAATTGCCTTAATTTGGAATAATTCTTGATTCCTTTCTACCGTATCTTTTGTTAGTTCATTTGCTACTGCTAAAACGAAAACAAATACAAAAGAAATAATAAATGTGAATATAACAGTATAAACTCTACCTTCCCTTTTCATGCTTTCACCTTCTTTCTAGTAAAAGCTGTATCTAACAAAGCAACAAAAGTGTTACCCATTAACACTCCAAAACTTGTACCTTCTGGGAAAAGAGAAAACGTTCTGATAAGTATAGCTGTAACTCCTATTATAATTCCATAAAACCATTTAGAAGTTTCATTTTTTGGTGCGGTTACAGGATCTGTTGCCATAAAAACGGTGACAAACATGAAACTTCCAGAAAGCAAGAATTCTATAGGATAAGAAGCTTCCTGTATGCCGATTAAAGAGAAAAAACCTGTCAACAAAGAAGCACTCAAGAATGTGGATAACATAATTTTCCAACTGGCGGTTTTTGTGGCGATGAGATAAATTGCAGCTATGAGTATTAGAAATATAGGTCCCTCTCCCATTGAGCCGGATCTAAGCCCAAAAAATAATTCAAACAGGCCGAAACTTTGTCCGTTTGCTAAAACTTGAAGAGGTGTTGCTGAGGTTAAGATATCGGATGCAGCTCTCCCAAAATTTCCCGGTTGAAGCCATGATTGGGTCATGATATTTGGAAAGGTTATGTAAATAAAAAGTCTACCGGCGATAGCTGGATTGAAAATGTTTCTTCCAAAACCTCCATAAACTTCTTTTGCAAATAAAACACCAAAAATAATCCCAATGCTGGCGATCCACCAAGGCGTTGCAGGAGGAAGGGATAAGACAAATAAAGTACTGGTAACCAATACTGCTTCTGTAACTTTACGTTTTTTTCTTTTTTCCATAATGTATTCTGTCAAAATCCCAAAACCATACACAAAAATAGATAAAAAAATCAATCTCCATCCGTACATGTAAAAAGCAAAAGCGTATACAGGTATCAGCGAGTACAGTACCCTTCTCATCATAATTTGCTTTTGAAAAAAGCCTGATGCCACACGAACACCCCCTTAATTAAATCTAAATTAATAAATCTATTGATATTTTAACATATATAACCTTAGATATCAACGATTCATTTTATCATTTCATAAAAATTAAAAAAGGGCGAAAAATTTCGCCCCTTTGATCTTTTAAAGATTATTAATTTTGATATAAGACGTAAACAGATAAAGGTGATACTTCGATTGTTCCTTCCACTACATCCAGTGTTTCGGTACCTGCTGTATCTTCATTTACAACTAAGTTCCATTCACCTTCAGGTAAAGCGATCTGAACTGAAGATTCTGGTTCTGCATTGTAAACAACCACAATATTTTTCCATTGATCGTTGTTTGCATTATCTTTTATAATAAAAGCAACAGTTTTTCTATATTCTTTTGGTAGTTCGAAAAATTCTATGTGGTCTATTATATCTTCACTATTGGTCATTCTAAAAGCAGGATGAGCTTTTCTTAAGTGTATCATACCTTGGTAATACTCAAATATGTCATAAAACTCGCTTTTTCTGTTCCAGTCGTATACGTTTGGTTCTAAAACGCCGAATGGGTTATCGTTACCTTTCTTAGTCCTTGCAAAATCCACACCTCCGTGTAAAAATGATATACCCTGCATAGTTAAGATCATAGCATTAGAGAATTTTTGAGAGGCTTTTAATATTTCTAAAGTTTGTGGGTCTAAATCTTCTTTCCATGGCTTTACACCGAGAGCAAGAGCATTTTTATCCCATAAGGTATGGTTATCATGATTGGAAACGTAGTTCATAGTTTCTTGTGGGTCTTGTGCCCAAGATCTTATTCTATTGTTGTATTCAATAGATCCAACGACACCTCTTTTTATCTTCGTTTGTTGACCAGGAGCGCCTAAGCCAAAACCTTTGACCTCAGGTTCAAATACGCTTCCTCTGATAGCATTTCTAACATCATCGTTGAATACGGCTACCTCTAAACCTTTTTGGTCTCCTTTGCCAAATGTTATTGGACCGCCACCAGTCCATGGTTCCCCGTACAAAAGTACGTCTGGTAATATATCGTGTAATTCTTCTGATATTGTTTTTACCGTTTCTTTGTCAAATAAACCCAATAAATCGAATCTGAATCCATCAACATGATACTCATCAACCCAATATTTTAAACTATCTACTATATACTTTCTCACCATGAACCTTTCCGTGGCTATTTCGTTCCCCACTCCCGATCCATTTGTGTATTTCCCTGATTGATCAGTACGGTAATAGAAGTAAGGAACGGTTTGATCGAAAGGTGAATTCTTTCCAACTTGGTATGTATGGTTGTATACAACATCCAACACAACCCTTATACCATTTTCGTGAAAAGTTTTAACTATATTTTTCACTTCATTTATTCTCTTTAATGGATCGTATGGATCTGTCGAATAAATACCTTCGGGGACATTGTATACTAGAGGATCGTATCCCCAACCATACTGTTCATCGAATTTCGTTTCATCTAAAGAACCAGCATCTTGAATAGGCATAATGTGAACGTGAGTAACTCCAAGTTCTTTTAAATGGGATAACCCTGTTTTCACTCCCGTCGGGGATTGTGTATTGTCTATAGTCAATCCAAGATATTTACCCCTGTATTCTTCTGGAACTCCAGAGCTTTCATCTATCGTAAAATCCTTTACGTGAATTTCATAAACAATTGAATCTTCAGGATTGTTGAGAATAGGCCTTGTATCGGTATTCCAACCTACCGGGTCAGTATCATTCAAATCAATAATAGCGGATTTTGTAGAATTGATGGCAAGAGCCGTGGAATAAACATCTATAGTTCTTCTTGTTTTTCCATAGGATACAAACTCATATAGATAATATTTTCCTTTTAAATCATCATTCACAGTAGCATGCCAAACTCCGTTATCGTTTTTTGACATGGTAACTTCTTTATATGGTTCTTCATCTAAATAATCATGGAAAAGTAGTACCTTTGCCTCTGAGGATACCGGGGACCATACTTTAAAATCTGTTTTATCTGGGGAATAAACCGATCCTAAATCATCTCCGTAGTAATGAAAAACTTCGTCATCTAAAATGTTTCTCATAATTACGTAATTTTCTGAAACGTATCCTTCTATATCTATTTTGTACAATTTATCCACATCTTGTGGAGATATCGGATTAGCTAGTTTTATGGTTATATTTGAGGTAACAGAAATATCGGTGGGATCAGTTTTATAAACATCTAATACATCCAAAGCAAGAGGATCAGAACCATCTACCTTATAAAAATGAACTTTACCTTCCCATTCTTTTGTATCAAAGGGTACAGTTAGACTAACTTTTATTTCATCAAACGAATCCATAATAGCCGCGTTTACCCGAGGACTTAAGTCAAGGTTTTTTGGATCGGTATAGTAATTCTCTACTCCTGATAAAACCCATATTTCAGCGACATCACTTTCAGGTATACTGACGAATCTATCCATTGAAATATCTTTTTCCCAGCTATCCGTTCTTACTATGAAACCTAACTCCTCATGTTTTTCATCGAATTTGATAATCGCGTACTTGCCGAAGCTATCTTCACCATCGAATAAATATCTGTCTCCTTCTTTGGAAATGGGTTTACTTGGCCAAATCCAAAGATTCCAAGGTTCATAATCACCATCTGGTCTATGATAGTGTACGATCAAAACGGTCTGCGCGTCAAAATCAGCCGCGTTTTTTCCTTCGGAAAGGCTTACAAAATCGTTAGGTTTTGTACTTCCAAACTCTTCAGGCAAAGTCTGAGTTTGTGTGGTTTGATCCGCTCCTAACAACACGGAAATTAAGAAAAATACTAACAACAAGTAACCTACTTTTCTCATAAATACCTACCTCCTTTTGAAGCTGTTATATAGTGAAAAGGTTTCCACAATAAAGAAAAAAAATAATTACCTCTCCTATGTTTCTCTTTCTACTATTTTTCCTTCTAATTGGTAATGTTCAACTTTGTCTCTTCCTTCCATAGAAGAGATGAACATCTCATATGCAATTTCGACCATTTCTATAATTGGTTGTCTAATCGTTGTTAATTGAAATAGTCTACTAATAGGTAGATTATCAACAGCTATCAATGAGTAATCCCTTTTTGGATGCATATTCTTTTCTTCCAAATATTTTTTGACACCTACTCCAATCATGTCACATGTTGCAAATATGGAAGAATATTTTTTAGGGCGTCTTTTTATAATGTTTCCAATCGCTTTATACCCTCCGTCCCACATTAAATCACTGTATATAATCTTAACCTTTTTATTGTTCTTTTCCATAACTTGTAAAAAACCTTCATCTCTTTTCTTGAAGACGAAAGAGGTAAATTCATTATTCAGTTCTTTAAAAGTTACCAAATAGAAAGTGCTATTTGAAGGTGAATTACTTATGAGATATTCAGCCTGTTATGAAAAATACTTGAAACGGAAAGAGAAGAAAAGAACACGCCGTCGGTTTGATAAATTAAATCGGTATTTTGCTTGATCTTTTCCAGAGATATCTGATCTATAAGAGGAAAAACAATCAACCTATAATTATTACGAGAAATTTTCTTTTCAAGTAGAGAATACATGATCCCATAAAATTCATTTCCCATGTCTGGTGTCACAAAAGAGAGAGAATTTATATTTTTTGAAGATAATGTTCTAGCGTTAATATTGGGAGAATAACCCAACTCTTCTATGATTTCTATGACTCTTTCTTTGGTCTTTTCACTGACTTTTTCGGAATTATTTAACACCCTTGAAACTGTTGCTATTCCGACGTTGGCGAGCCGTGCAACATCTTTAATAGTAGGATTTGGATTTCTCTTTTTTTCTTTCACGTTATTCACCTCAAAGTCTATTGTCTTTATAAGTTCTAAAACTTATATACAGCGCCCCTTCGCCCCGCTCCCCACCCATAAGGATAAAAGGGTGCTTACCCTTCTCCCACTCCGCACCCATAAGGATAAAAGAGTTCTTACCCTTTTCCCCCTCCCTGCCCATAAGGAACCGTTTCCTTTTTTTACTCAATCTTATTTTACCTTTTTGCATTTAAAAAAGCTAATCAAATTATTCTTGATTACAGGCAATTATGGGCAATTATTATCGATTAAGCTAGAAAAACTTCGTTTTTCTCTATTTTAAGAAATTTAAAAAAGGTTTGCATAACGTTAGTTCGTATGATATAATAAAAAAAGAATTATAAATTTTTGTTGATATTCAACGCAATAAAGAGGAGGAAATTTATGGGTTTTCTAGGTGTCTTGCTTATAATTATTCATATCATTTTAGCCTTAGGCGTAATTTACTTTGCACTGCAAAGAATGCAGAAAAATAGTGAAATAGGTGGGGCGTTTGGTGCAGGAGGTTCGGCTGCCAATTTTGGACGAGAGAAAGGGTTAGATAAAACCTCCAAAATTGCTCTAACTTTTGGTATACTTTTCATGATCAA
>JAALLQ010000270.1_pt1 | contig 14647 bp, 16 predicted proteins | sample 7245921 | NCBI WGS metagenome assembly JAALLQ01 (sample SAMN13049200, study PRJNA578106) | oil field metagenome | isolation source: filtered produced water from oil reservoir B7 | place: USA:offshore Texas | collected 2016 | reverse complement strand
GCAATATTTTTTTTAGTGTTATTTCAGCCATTTCTTCATCTCTCTTTTTTCAATACTTCTACATATATTTTAGCAAGTTTTCCACAGCTTTTGAAATTTTATAATTTCCTACTTAATATAAAAAAAAATGACTAAAAGACAGTATAGTGATGAGTTCAAAGAACAAATCTTAAAAGAATGTCAGAAAACAGGGAATGTAGCTTTAGCAGCCCGGAGACATGAAATATCTCCCAATACCATCCATACATGGGTTAAAAACAACGTCAAAGAGGCTCAGTTAAACCTCTGCCAAAAGCCAAAGATGCTCGCTATAAAGCTATGGAAAAACAACTTAAAGAAATAAGTACTGAAAACGACAGATTAAAGCGTCTCCTTGCTGATAAAGAATTGGGGCTGGCAATTTTACGAGAATTGAGGGACTTTAAAAAAACCCTCGGTAGCCGATAGAGTTGCCATTGCAAAAAGGTGGATAAAAAAGGGATACAATACAAATATTGTTCTCAACTCTATCGGCCTAGCTGCTTCCACCTATTATTATTACATTGAAAAAGAAAGTAGTAAAAGGCATAAAGAGAATAAGATACCCACAAAAAAACAGGTTGGACGTGAAATACCAGGATATTCTCTGAATAAAAAAGGAGAAAAAATACCAGATGAAAAAATCAATGAATGCCTTTACGAACTGATAGAAGGCGACGGATTACCTTATGGTTACCGGAAACTAACCATATGCCTACAGGAGGATTATGATTTAATAATAAATTACAAAAAGGTATACAGACTTTGCAAGGAACTGAATATTTTGCGTCCTCAGCGAAAAATAAATTCCAAACGCCAAGAAAACTAGCTAAGAGAGAGAAAGTAACAAGTCCCAACCAACTTTGGCAGATGGACGTCAAATACGGTTATATTACAGGTACTGGGCGATTTTTCTTTCAACTTTCAGCTATAGCTGTGTTTGACAGATCTATAGTTGGTTATCATATAGGTTTAAGCGCTACAGCAAAAGATGCTTGCAGGGTACTCATAAATGCCCTCAAAAAGCGAGGCTTAGCCCCTGGCATGAAGTTGCCTGTTATAAGAACAGATAATGGTTCTCAATTTATTTCTAAGCTGTTTAAAGAAACTTGCAATACCTGGGATATTGAACATGAAAGAATTCCTGTGAAAACACCTAATATAAACGCATACATAGAATCATTCCACGCTATCTTGGAGGATGAATGCTATAAACGTAACGAATTTGCTGATTTTGCTGAAGTTTATCAGATAGTTAGCGAATATATAGATTATTACAACAACAGGCGCAGACATAGTAGCATCAATTATCTGGCTCCTAATGAATTTTATAAATCAATTACGAACGGCCAAATTACTGGTCATGAAATGGTTGCTTAATGATACAAATGCTCTTTGAAAACTAAAGATATTAATCTTAATCAACCCTTAAGTTTTTCTAATCAGGCTACCTTAGGTGGTGTCAAGGGTGCGAAGCAGGCGTTAGCCCTTGTCCTTGACACCATAAGGGTGACTGATACAATTTTCGAAGTGTTGGGTAAGTATGAAATAATGAGCAATATTAAGAAAGTATAAGATTCAAATGGCTATTCTCTAATTTTAGGGGGTCGCCCGATTGGCGTTCTCACGCCAAATATCAAGAGTTTCTAGTCTTTCTTAAATATTAAATCGAGTAGGTAGAAGTCGGGAAATTTATCCCGACTTCGTTCCTCTCACAGAACTTTAATTTTCAATTTAATAGATATATATTCTAACATAATTGCTATAGCCAAAATAAAGTATGTTATCAACCCAACTTCCCGCAAATCAAAATAATATCCGCTTGCCATAAATAGCTCATATCCTATGCCTCCCGCACCTGCTGCAGCGCCCATTGCAACTGCATTCATGTAGTTTATTTCAAAACGCATGAAGGTCCAGGATAACAAATAAGTCACTGAAGAAGGAATAACCGCTTGAAAAACGATTTGCCACCAATTAGCACCACTGGCCTTTAAAGCTTCAATAACCCCTTCATCCAGCTCTTCAAAAGATTCAGAATAAGCTTTAATTAGATAGCCTACAGTATGGAAAGTCATACCGATAACTGCTGCAACACTTCCCAGACCTGCAGCAACTGCAAAAATTAATACCCATAAAACGGTAGGTACCGCTCTGACAAATGCTACAAAACCTTTAATTAGATTTGACACGTTTTTGGAAGATAAATTTTGGGCTGCCAAAAGGCCCAGGAATAAGGCAATGGTACCACCGATTAAAGTTGTCAGAAAAGTTAATCCTAAAGTAACTACCACCTGGTAAAGACCTTTTCCCAAGCCAAAGTGATTAAATCTTGGCTCTAAAAACATTGGTTTTAGATTGGTGATAGTTGCAATAACTGCCTCCAGAATATTTACGCCTTTATAATCAAAGGTGAAGAATCCGTAAATTGTTAATAAAGCCAGAGAAACTAGAGTAATATTCATTACTATTGAAGCTTTATTAGCCTTTCTAATTTTAAGTTTTTTTGATACAGCCGATTGTTCCTGCCTTTGGAACTCAGCCCATAGAGATTTTAATGATTCATTTAGTTCCATTACAAAATCACCCTTCTAACATAATTTGAAATAAACTCTATTGCAAAAACTGTTATTACAATAAAAACCACTACCAGACTTGCTGCGTTGTATTGAAAGCTTTTGTAATATAAGTTAAATATAAAACCGATACCTGTACCGGTCAGAATACCAACTAAAGTTGCACTGCGGATATTGGTTTCAATCATAAACAACATCCAGCTAATCATCTGGGGAAGACTGGACGGTATTACAGCCTGAAATATTATTTGAAAATAGCTGGCCCCGGCAGCTTTTAAAGCTTCAACCGACTCTTTACTTGTCTCGTCTATGGTTTCCATAAAAGCCCGGGTTAAAAATCCCAGGGTTACAAAAAACAGTGCAAAATATCCTGTCAGAGAGCTTTGCCCGAAGGAAAACAATAGGATCATAGCCCAAGCAACAACCGGTATATTACGAAATAAGGAAGCAATGCCTCTGATTAATATACTTAAAAATCCGTTTATCCGGGTTGTATGGGAACCAAATAACGCAAAAAACGTAGCAAAAGCCGCTGCAACAGTGGTTGACGCAACAGACAAAAAGACAGTTTCCTTTAATTTTGTTAAAATTTTAGGTATCTTTTCCAAGGAGTCAGCATTAGGATAAAAGTTCTTGGTAGACCAGACTATAGCCTTGGGAATACAGGTAAAACCTTTTGTAACATCAAAATCAGTAACAATGATAGAAGCCAGTGTGAAAACTAATAATATGGAAAAGAATATTAAACTGTATTTCCTTCTCTTTACCAATGCTTCAACTCGCATTTTTTCCCCCCAAATCCATAATTAATTCTCCTGCCTCTGAACCATATATCATGTAAATTTGTTCCGGTGTCAGGTTAGGAGGTCCATTATAGACAACCTTACCATTATTGATACCAATAATTCTATCGGAATAATTCATGGCAACATCTACCTGGTGAAGATTTACCAAACAGGTAATCCCCAATTTGGTAGAAATATTTTTAAGATGATCCATAATCACCTTGGATACATTAGGATCTAGTGAAGCGATGGGTTCATCACACAGCAACATTTTGGGGTTTTGGATCAGGGCTCTAGCAATACCCACCCGCTGCTTCTGTCCACCACTGAGCTGGTCACACCTTTTGTAAACTTGATGGGAGAGCCCCAATATTTCTATTATCTCAAAGGCCTGCCGCTTTTCTTCCTCACTATATCTGCCCAATATCCCAGCCAATGTTGACTTGTAACCCAATCTACCATGCAAAACATTTTCAATGACCGTAAGTCGATTTACAAGGTTATAATGCTGAAAAATCATACCGATTTTTGTTCTCAATTTTCTTAATTCTTTTTTATCAAGATCGTATACATTAACGCCATCAAAAATTACTTCACCACTAGTTGCATCAATCATTCGATTAATACATCGGAGAAGTGTGGATTTTCCCGCCCCTGAGGGACCGATGACAGAAATAAATTCCCCTTCTTTTACAGAAAAATTTACATCAGATAAGGCTAATGTTTCAGCTCCATACTGTTTTGTTAAATTTTTTATTTCTAATAAATTCATAAGGTTACTCCTTTATTAATAATTATTGAGCAGCCAATTCTCTGATTGGGTTAAACCATTCATCATGTACTTCAACAAAACGTTCATTTGCTTTTTTGGTGAATAGACCTGTAAAATCAGATCCTTTTGGTACCCAGATCTTCTCGTTGTTTGCCACTTCATCTGAAGTCATTGCTTTTAAAATAGCTTTTTTATCTTCTTCACTTAATACTTCGCTGTTGTAAATGAAAGGTGCATTTAGTACAGGGGTTACTGAAATCAATACAAATTCTTCACCGACAACAGTATTAAATGGTTCGGCAGCATCTTCTTTAACTCTGTAAACAGCACCTGGTCTGTTAGGAGTACCAGAAACATGTTCAACATAATTAGCAACACATGTATCACAGAATGCAGCCACATCAGCTTTACCTTTCAACAGATTAACAGCAGAACCCTGGTGAGAACCACCGTAAAGTACTTCAGAGAAGAACTTTCCACCTTCCATTAGGTCTTCTACAGTTAAATCCTTCCATTCATCCTTTTTGGAAAAATAGGCTTTAATTTTGGAAGATGGTACCCTGAATCCAGAAGTTGAGCTATTGGATACGAAGGAGAACTTTTTGCCCTGGATATTGTCAATTTTGAATTTATCTCCCTCTTTGTATTGATCTTCGTTTCCTTTTTTAACGCTTAACCAGCTGTAGTATACAGCATCTTTTAAAGTACCGGATTTACCACTGGGAACGAATAAGGGTAGAACCTTGTCGTTTTTGTTGTGAGCCTGGATATATCCTTCAGCACCTGTCCAGGCAAGGTGTGCATTTCCATTAACAATAGCTTCAATTGCTATTAGATAGTCTGTTGTAATTTTGTGCTCTACTTTTTTACCGGTTGCTTTTTCAATAACCTTAGAAAGTTCCTCACGGGCTTCTTCTAATTCTGCACCTGATTCATTGGGATACCAGGCAATTACAATGGTTTCTTCTTTTTTGTTATCAGTTGTTCCCCCAGAAGTTTGCTCACCTTTACATCCAGCTAAAAATGTTACCATCATTGTGATAATCAAAACAAATAATAATACCCTCTTCACTTTACCTTCTCCTTTCAAAATAAAATATTTATTGCTTTTGCAAATTCATTGTATCTTGTTGCCAAGTTAAGGGATGTTAATCTTATGTAAATTAAGTTAGACTTAAGTAAATCAGTTATAAAATTTTATAGAAAGACCAGCATGCTGGTCTTTTAAGTCTAAAAGTCTATAGCAAAAAAGATAACCTGATATTTATTGCCAGGCTATTTGTTCATATTTTTCTTTAAACTTCATTGGATCACGTATTTAAAGTAATCAGTTCGGTAAAGTATTTTTGTATACTCTAAGACTCTGTTGGTTTTTTTATCAATACAACCTGATATTAATATTAACAGGGGAATTAAATTGGAACAATCTAGGATTTGCCGTTCATATTTGGTTGGGAAAGAAACACTTAAAATACTTTTATTTGAATAAAACTCACAATACCCTTTGCTATTATAATAAGCAAACATAGATTTGATATTTTTCCCAACCTTATCTATATCATTAAATACCGATTTGGCTACATGGGATATGTGCAGTGCCAGGGGTTTATCATCTATAATCCTTAATCGGCCTATCTTAAAAACTCTATCAGATTTATCTACTCCAAGAAAGTTAAAGATTTTTTCATCATAATCAATTTCTTCACAAAATATATTTTGGGATTCAAATTTGTAACCCATGTCTTCCATTTTTTTGCTAAAGCTTACATCACCGGAGAGAACCAGATTGATTTGTCTTTGGCGGTTTTTTAAAAATCTTCCTATTCCCTGTTTGGAATATATATAGCCCATTTCCTGAAGTCTTTCATAAGCTTTACGAACTGTAATCCTGGGAACTTTATAGCGGTCTGCCAACTCATTTTCAGAGGGTAATTTGTCATTAAGATTATATTTATTTGCCTGAATATCAAATATCAATTGATCTATTATTTCCGTCTCATTCATTTTAACCCCCCCAACATATTATACTTATTGCTAGTTTAATAAATTTATGTAAAGAATTTGTTAGAAACTTGTTAAATCCCTTGAAATAATTGTTTTTCATGTTATTAGCTTTTACTGAGATTAGACTAAAACAAGCCGGAAAGTCCGGCTTATTTTAGTCATGCTCTATTTTATGGGAGGAGAACAAAAACATAATAAATTCTCACCTGAAATACTTTGTATTATCTCATTATAAATATCCTTTGATGAACAAGCCATAAATACTGTTGGTTTTCCGGTTAAGTCCAAACAATCATCAAAAATTGAATTGTAATATCCTCCAACTTCATTGAGGATAATCCCTGCTGCTGCAAAATCCCAGGCTCTTAATTTAGCAGAAATATAAATATGAAGCTCTCCTAATGCAATTTTACAGATAGCTAAAGATGCTGCTCCACAGGATCTATGGCCTCTTATATCTTTAGCTAGATTAAAAACCTTTATATTATGTTTATTATAAAATATCTGAATGCTATTAAGACTGGCATCTAAAATGCATTCTTTTAACTCAGTTTTACCCAGTCTTTTTAGTTTTTTCCCATTTAGATAAGCACCCTGGCCAGCTATCCCTAAATACAAATCATCCTGCATCACATCGTATACCAGACCAAAAAGAGGTTTACTGTCCTTGTATAAAGCTAAAGATATGGAAAAGCATTTTTGCCAGGATACAAAATTGGTTGTTCCATCTATAGGATCAATAATCCAGACTAAGCCTTCCAGACAATCATTGTTTTCCCTTTCTTCAGAAACAAATTTATGAGCTGGAAACTGCTTTTGAATATTTGATATTAAATAATTTTCTATTTTCAAATCATATTCTGTACATAAATCTCTATGGTCACCATTCTTATAATCACAATTAACCTTCCGGCAAAGAGCATCCCGCAGAATACTACCAGCTTCTAAAACAATTTTTTGGGCAAACTTTAAAGGTTCACTGTTCATAAAAACTCCCTCACATATTTAAAAGGAACCGGTAATTCCCCTATATCTGTTTTACCACCATAATCTCCATGAAAATCACTGCCACCACTTAAAAGGAAATTATACTTAAGGGCATATTCCATTATTCTTTTATAATCTTCAGGGCTATTATCTTCATGATATAACTCTAACCCGTCTAAACCAACTTCTTGCAATTCTTCGATAATTTCATAAGAATTAGTCTGCCCGGGATGGGCTAGTATTGCCAGACCCTTATCCTTTTTTATGGCCTCTACTGCCTTAAAGGCATCAACATATTCAATATCTCGGGCACAAATACCCTTATCTTTAAAAAGTTCTCTATATAAATCAGAATAGATAGAATCGGTGTATCCTTTTTCCATTAGAACAGCCATAATATGCTGTTTATAAAGACATGTACTTTTATTTGCTTTGGCTTCTACTTCCTCTAAGCTGATGTTATAATCATTTTCTATCAGCCTTTCTATTTGCCAGATACAATTTTCATAGCGTCTTTGGATTATTGGGTCACATAACTTTTGGATATTAACAGCTTTTAAATCAAAATTATATCCCAAAATATGGATCTTCCGTTTTCTTTTAAAATCATAAGCAGATATTTCTATTCCAGGAATAACCTTTACTTGATATTTTTCACCAATTTTTAGTGCTTTTTCCAAGCCAACTGTTGTATCATGATCTACTATGCCCAAGTATTGAACCCCGTTTTTTTTAGCCTGTTGGATGGTTTCTTCTATAGAATAATTGCTATCGGAAACATTTGTATGAACATGCAAGTCCGCTTTCATAAGAGCACCTCTTAAATCATCGCTAAACTTAAACAGTAAAATTTCCGGTTTTCATATTAAATTCTCTATCACAAACACCCTCCATGAATTCTAAGTCATGGAAAATACCAATCATAGATGTGCCTTTCGCTTTTAGTTTTTCCAGCAAAACCTTAACCAGTTTTTTAGATTCATTATCTAAAGATGCAGTTGGTTCATCCAAAAGAAGAAGTCTGGGCTTTTTGACCATGGCACTGGCAATATTTAATCTGAGCTTTTCACCGCCGGAAAAAGTATTGGGATAAGTATCCCACAGTTCTTGATCCAATTCAAAATGACTAAGCATATTTTCTGCTTCCTCTTTGGCGTAATCTATATCATATCCTATATCCAGGACAGCTTTTTGAACAATTTCTCTGGCAGTAGTTCTTGGCATAACATTTAGAAATTGGGAGACATAACCAATTTCTTTTTTTCTTAAGTGGATTATCTGTCTATCCGAAGCTTTAGCTAAGTTAATAACACCATATAATTTAGATCTGTACCAAATACATCCACCTTTAGGAAGATATGTTCTATAAATACATTTTAAAATAGTAGACTTCCCTGAACCACTTTTACCTGTAATTCCTATAAACTCTCCTTCATGCAAAGTAAAACTTATATTCTGACATGCTTTGATATACTTGCCTAAATTATGTAATTCAAAGAATTTACTCAAGTTTTCGATTTTTATTATTTCTTTCATAAGCCCACCTATTCTTCATAATATTTGTTGAGAAAATCCCGTACATCAAGGGTAAAGTCATTTAGACGCTCTTTTATAGTCTCATAGGACCAATACCACCACCCAATCTTTTGCAACTTGTCTATTATCTCATCACTGAACCTTTTGCGAATAACCTTGGCCGGAACACCAACTACTATGGTATATGGTTCTACATCCTTTGTAACCACCGCCCCACTACCTACAACTGCCCCATTACCAATTTTTACACCGGGCATAATAATAGCATTATGTCCCAACCATACGTCATGGCCTATTTCCACTATCTGTGACTTCCGCCATTGAAAAAACTCTTCATCATCAACGGTGTCAAACCCATACAGTTTTCTACGATAAGTAAAATGGTGTAAAGTCGGCCTATTCAGGGGATGATGAGTGGGACCAATCCGAACACCGGAGGCTATATTAGCAAAATTACCTATTTTAGCATTTTGGATCTGGTTATAACCTGAAGTATAAGAAAAATCTCCAAAATCTACATTTTCCCAATAATTATTGGGTCCTATTTCAGTCCATTTCCCTATTACCGAATTTTTTAAATTACAATTTTCATGAACTGTAGGTTTTTCAGATAATATTTTTTTTCCAATCATAATTTCACCTTCTGCGATAATTTAGTTTCGAAACTAGTCTACCATCAACAAATGCAGTAGTAATAACAGGAAAATTCTCTTCCACTTTTTTGATTATAATGATGTCCCCTTTCTTGCCTTCGGCAATAGAGCCATATTCTTCATCTATGCCTACTGCTTTAGCGGGATTAATAGTAACTAATTTAAACATATCTACTAAGTTTTTATTGTACTTTTTGTTCAATAAAAATACGGCATGGAGTAAAGAAGCAGGATAATAGTCACTACATAAAATATCTATACAACCTTCGTTTATTGCCTCTACTGCCGATAAATTTCCGGAATGGGAACCCCCTAACAAAACATTAGGTGCTCCTGCCACTGTAAACATATCCCTTGCCTTGGCTGCTTTAGCTACTTCTATGGTTATGGGAAATTCAGAAATTGATGTGCCAAAACTTTTAACCAGGTCCAATTTTTCCACTGTATCATCATCATGGGAGGCAATAGTTACATTGTATTCACCGGCAATTCTGGTAATTGTTAAAATTGTATCCAAATCTAACTTTTCTTTATTTTGAGCTTCCTTGATATGCTTTTCTACTTCTTTGTCACTCATGTCCTGATAACCTTTGATTGTTTCTTTATAAATTTCCAGGTTTCGATATTGCCCCTGCCCCGGTGTATGATCCATAAAGGAAAGGAGATGAATTTTGTTTTCCTTTATATAATCAATTAAATATTCCACACTATCTACGTTATCTATTTCATAGCGGGCATGAAATTTATGATGAATTAAATTACAGTTTCCATTGGTTTCTTCAATTAGTTGAACCAGTTTTTTTACATTATCAGAGCTCCGTATTTTTTTAGGAGTAAAAAATGAGTCCTTCATTAACGATAGGGAATGGTACATAGTAGTAATTCCCTGATTTATTAACTGTTTTTCTACTTCTCTAATAGCCATTTTAAAATCTAAAATACTGGTTGGTCTTGGTGAAGCCATATGCTCAATATAATCAGAATGCATATCTATAAAACCCGGAGATACATAACCTCCCCCAGCATCAATTATTTCCAATCCATCTTTTTTTATTTCCCCTGCAGGAGCAATTTTATCTATCCGGTCATCTTTAATTAAAAGTTCGTAATTATCTACTATTCTATCTTCAAGTACCAGTTTTCCATTGCTAACCAAATACATTTTTTCTCCTCCTTTGGCTTATAACAGTGAATGGACCAGTTGTTGGGTATAGGGATGCTGGGGATCTTCTAAAATTTGATCTGTTAGCCCCTGTTCAATTATCTTTCCGTTAAGCATCACAATAGTTCTATCTGCTAAAATGCGAATTACGCTTAAATCATGGGAAACTACCAGCATACTTATTTTCAAATCCCGCTGAATTTTTTTAATTAAATCTAATACATTGGCCTGAACTGACAAATCCAAACCTGTAGTAACTTCATCCAATAACAGGATGGGAGGATTATTGGATAATGCTTTAGCAATCTGCACCCTTTGCTGCATTCCGCCCGAAAAATTTTTAGGAGCTTCTTTCATTCTATAGATGGGAATATTGACATTTCCCAGTAACTCTTGAGCTCTCCCGGTCATAAAACCGACATTTCTACTGCCTGCCCCAATTAATTTTTCAGCAATATTTCCTACTGAAGAAAAATTCATTCTTAATCCTAAATATGGGTTTTGATAAACCATACCAAAAAGGTGGTTTCTTATATATTTTTTTTGCTGGGATGTTTCCGTAAAAATATTGGCATTACTATTTTTATAACCCTGGATATAAGCCTCACCACTGGTTACATCCTGATCAAAGTAAAGACACTTCATCAGTGTTGATTTACCCGAGCCCGACTCACCTACTACCCCTAATATTTCTGCCGGATATAATTCAAAGGAAACATCCCGACAGGCATAAACAGTCTGGCAAACAGGACAAAAGTTTTTTTGTATGTTTTTATCATCTAAATCTCTACAAATAGTACAACCCTTTCCAAACTGTTTCCTTAAATTTTTTATGGTTAAGATAGGCTGTTCTTTATCGTACAATTTTTTTCACCTCTAGTTAGCAATTTCATTGTTTAATCGCTGCAGGCAATAACTTACATCATTACATTGATAATACTTTTCCTTGGTTTCTTCATCAATCAGTTCATCCATAAATACTCCTCTAGCACCACATAACCGGCAGACTTTATCATCCATATTTTCAACCTCAAATGGATAGTCTTCAAAGGCCAGAGATTGTACTTCAGTATAAGGTGGTACTGCATAAATCTTCTTCTCCCTACCTGCTCCCAGTAAAATTAATGCTTTAGAATTATTTAATTTATGATTATCAAACCTGGGAATAGGACTTGGAGCCATCACATAGCGATTATTTACCAATACTGGGTGATCGGCACCTGTAGCCATACTGCCGTGTTTCATAATTCTTTCGAATAACATCAACCAGATGCCGCTGTATTCTTTATCGGCATGGAGCCTTTTGGTTATATATTCACTGGGTTCTATTTCTCTTAGAGGTTCCGGGATTGGAACTTGTAAAACAAGTATCTGATCTTCCCGCAGCTCAATTTCAGGTATTCTGTGCCTGCTTTGGATTAAGGTAGCTTCTTCTGTAAATTCAGTTTCTTCTACATCAGTGGTGTTTTTAATTAATTTTTTTATATTAACAGCATTTACCGATTCATCGGCACCCTGGTCTATTACTTTAATTTTGTCATCTTTGCCCACCAAGGATAAAGTTAGCTGCAAACCACCGGTTCCCCATCCCCGGGCAATGGGCATTTCTCTAGAAGCAAATGGTACCTGATAACCTGGCAGGGCTATAGCCTTTAAGGTGGCCCTTCTTATTTCCCGTTTGGAGCCTTCATCAAAAAAGGCAAAATTATAACTTTTCATCTCTCTTATTCTCCTTTTTTATTTTTCTAGCACTGTCAAGTTTTGATTGAAAGGTAACATAATGGGGAAGTTTTAAGTGTGATATAAAACCTGTAGCCTCTATACAATCAACATGCATTAAAACAAATTCTTCATTATGAACTGGTGAATCAATATGGCTTTTTTCCAGACAATTATCTAAAATACTCATAGCTATTGCTTTTGTTTCGTTTTGACCGTAACAGATTCCATAACCTATACTAAACTGAATTTCTTTATTACCGTTTTCGTTATCGGCTTCTTTTACATCAGGAATTAATGACTCTACTTCGGTAACTTGGATTTCCCCTATATAGATAGAATCTTCATCTGTATCGGAGTTTTCCAGGGGATAATCTATATATATAGGAAGCTTTCCAACCCTTAGTTCTCCAACAGTTGGATGTAAAGTACCATAACCCCGAATTGAAGCATAACCTAAAGCAGTTAGGGCCCCGGTCTCTCCACGGGTTAAGATTTGCAATCTCTCACTTCTTGTTGTTGGAAACTCTATGCTTTTTCGAGTCACATCTTCCGGTTCACTATCATCTCTCTTAACTTGATCAATAAATCCTTCTCGTCTTAATAAGTCAATAACTTTTGGTAGTTGGCTACTAATTTCTTCGCAATCAGTTTCAAGACTTTTTTCAAACTCTTCAACCCATTCTTTTATTTCTTCTATTTTTTCCTCATAAAGACTAAAGTCAAGTAGGCGATGGGTATAGTCATAAGTAGCTCCTAATATTTGTCCGCCAGGAATATCTTTAAAAGCTGCGGAGATCCGCCGCTCAACTCTCATCCATTCTGTTTCAACAACTTTTGAATAATATTTTCTGGGTAAGGTTGAACGATAAGCACGTATTAAAAAGGTGGCTTCTTCCGGGTTTCCTTCTGCTTGTTTAATAGCCAGGGCAGCTAAATCTCTGGAATATAAACTACCTTCAGACATAATTTGATCTATTAAGCCCCGCATAGAGTGTTTAATAACCTCTACGTCAATAACTTGTTTGCCTTTTAAGCGTTCATAGCGAAGCCTTTTTATGGACTCCTCTATAGCTGAAGTACCGCCCTTGACAGCTACATATCCCATTAAATTTCACCTCTATTTTGTAATTTTTGTAGTTCTGGGAAGAGCAAGAAGCTTGTGTTCTTTGTCAACAAAGTACATTTCTATTCCTAAAGGATATTCAATATTTTTTTCAGCTCTCAATGCTGCCCAACGAGCTTCAGTAGAAATACTTATATATTTTTCTTCCTTAATGCCTGGGCCTCTTAAAACCAGGTCTTTATGGTTAGATATTTCTTCTACCTCTATAATTAAAGTAGCTGATAAATGGGGATTCACTAAATCACCTATTTTACATCTTTTGATAGCACTTTCCAATTCTTTGCTACCAACATCTTCTAAAATATAGATAAAATCTGCCTCTTCTAAAGGGGCAACCCGTGAGTAAGTTAACTGACTAATGTATCGGGAGATATTTTCAGCTTCTTGGCCTGCAATGTGGAATGTAACTTCTGTATCTAAAAGCATCAGCATTAGAACTAATATAGATTTATTACAACTAACCGCTAAATCTAGCTTTCGGCTTTCTTCATCAAGAGAACTTATTGTACCCGGCTTGGAAATGCTGTCGATCAATTTACGATATGCTCTTTGAATATCATGGACATAATCAAACTTCATTGCCTACACTCCTTAAACATCCATTGTTTCAAAATTAACTTTAGTCTTTAAAATACTGGCAGCTTCTTTCTTCTCTCTATCTTTAATTAATTTTTCCTCCCTCAGTAAAACTGTTTCCCATTCTTTGGTTTCTTCAAGACCAGTATTATAGGAAGCATCAATAACTGCTAAATAATATGCCATCTCCGGATTATCATCCTGAATAATTCCCACACCTAAAATATCATCAATCTGAACTTTACATTCAGTAACTAAAACCTCACCTAAATAAAATAATTTTTTCTGAGAGGTTTCCCGCATTTTGACCATAACTAAACCGCTATTGGGTTCCTGGATAACTTGCACCTTATATTTACTTATTATTTCATCAGCTAAAGATTTAGCTATTTTCCAGTTGCCTTTGACCAGAATTGTTGTGCGTCTTTTTCTTTTCATGACTGCTCCTCCCCGTCTGATTTACCTTGATTATATCTTGTTGCCAAGTCACCATTGTAAATTGAAAGTTAATTTTTTGTTAATTACCTATTAAACCCCCTAACTGTTAGAACATTAAGAACCTTAATTAATGAAATTAAAAACCTTCTGTTTCAGACTCGTATACTTCAATGCGGAAGAACAAAATATCACTTCGTGATACTCTCAGATGAGTAGCAAAGCTACTCATCTGTATTTTTTGAAACTAACTCGCCATTACATTCTGGACATATAAGTATTGGCATTTTCACCTCAA
>JAALLQ010000269.1_pt1 | contig 14651 bp, 11 predicted proteins | sample 7245921 | NCBI WGS metagenome assembly JAALLQ01 (sample SAMN13049200, study PRJNA578106) | oil field metagenome | isolation source: filtered produced water from oil reservoir B7 | place: USA:offshore Texas | collected 2016 | reverse complement strand
GAACCCCTTGCTATGAGTATGTCCCCTCCCTGTATTGTGGTTCTTTTGTTTGGTCGGTATACCCATTTATCGTCCCTTTTGATTGCCATTATGTGCACACCTGTCTCAGTTTCCAGCTTCAGATGACCAAATGTCTTTCCTACAATGGGTGAACACTGCTGGACCATGAGTTTTGTAATAACCTCATCCGACTGTCTGACAGCCAGTGTTATAACCGGATGGAGTTCTATATCCCTCAGGACAGTGTCGGCGATGGTATATGCTGCGTCCGAGACTGCCTCGGCTGCGTTGGCAAGATGGAGCAGACCTCTTAGCTGGTTTACGTCGGGCACATGTTTTGCGGTTTCAAGAACCCAGTGCTGGAGTTCATATTTCATAGTGTCCATCTCAGCTTCAAGTGCCTTTACTTCATATGCTATATCCTCGTTGTCGAACAGAAGTGCAGAGTATGCAAGTCCCACTGATAGTTCTCCCATGTTCTTCATTTCGACAATGATATCCACGGCTCTTTCAAGGTCAATGAGGAAGCGTTCATGCGGGACTTCCCTTGGCACATATTTCCTTGCTGTCACAAGCTCCATGAAGATAGGAACACCTTCGTCATGCCCGCGTGCAAAGAGCACGTCGTCCGGACGTATCCTGGATGCATGGTTCGGGTTGTAGATCCACTCATTGTTCCGGCGTATGGCGATGATCCACATCCCAGTCTCGGTGTCCAGTTCAATGTCACCAAGCGTGCGCCCTGCTATTGGTGAATCTTCACTTACAGTTGCCCTTGTGATAGTCTCTTCTGCCTCTCTCATAGCCAGCTTGAGTTCTGTGGGTATACCCATGTCCATGAGAACTATCTTTGCAATATCCCCTGCTGCATTGGATATATTTTCAGATGCACGTGCAACCTGCAACACACCGGACATCTCTTCAGCCTCATCAACACGCCTTGCACTCATCATAGCAGCGATTTTCATATGATAGTCAAGGGTATCCATCTTCTCTTCCAGGTTGATTACCTCTTCGGCAATGTCCTCGTCATCGTAGATCATTGCAGAATATGCAAGATCAATCATGAGTTCTGATGTATCCTTGGTTGCTATCAGGAGGTCTTTGAGATTGTGCGGAACGTACTTTATTTCCTTGGGGGTCATGATCTTTCTACCAGTTTATCCTTTCATGTTTTTTATTTCTTTTTAATTCTGTTCTAGATGATATTCAACAAATTCATGGTTACAAATATTCCAATCACACCGATAAGGTCTCCGAGTGTGGCTATGATGGGAATTACGGTATCATCGGGATCCACTCCGAAACGGTGTGAAGCAAATGCAATTAGAAGGGTAGCCGAATAGACGGCCAGAAGTTCGAAGGTGCCTGACAAAAGGCATAGTGCCATAAGCGTTTCAAATGCCATTTCCATATCGAGTACTATGCCGGTGATCCATACAACCACGCCTAAAAAGGTAAAGGCACACATGCCCACGATAAAAGCCGACAGTACGCTGTTACGTACCACAGGGTTGCGAAAGATGTTTCCTCCAAGACCCATGTGAAGAGCTGATGAGAGTCGTGCACCAAGCATACTTCCGGTATCTCCTCCGATCTTGATTAGTGCAGGGATGAGTATGAGGATTATGGGCATGGAAACAAGGTTCTCAAGCTCCACATTGAGTATCTGTCCTGTCAGTATCCCTATCACTGATGTGAAAAGGATTATAGGAAAACTCCTTCCCACGATTCCGCGCACGGTGTAGTAGGTCATAGTAAGAGCACCACCCTTGCGGAAAGGAAGATCATTATCATTGAAACGATATCCCCAACGGTTGCTATCGCGGGGGTGACAACATTGTCAGGGTCAAAACCGAAACGGAACATTCCAAGAGCAAGGAAAACAGCTACTACTGAGAGTATCAGACCGGACGAAACACCTGCAAGAACGGCTATAAGGGTCAGTGTGAGAGGACCCGCACTCTGCATTCCCAGTGCCACTGTGATAAAATGCCCCAGCAGTCCGAGTATAAATGACATTAAGGCACTGAGCAAAAGTGATCCGTTAACATTGTTCATCAGCTCCGGGTTCCTTTCTATTTTGGTTATAAGTCCCATATGAATAGCACTGCCAAGCCTGGATCCCAGGGTTGATGAGATATTTCCCCGCATTCCCAGTACTGCAGGAGCTATTACAATTAGTCCCGGTATCATCTGCAGTTCATCTGTCATTCCCGAGAGAACGATGCCTGATGCAACACCTCCGAATGTTGCTACCAGCTGGAAAGGCAGAGCCTCACCTACGATTGACCTGATGCTTGCATAATCTCCGAGATAGGCTTCTGCAAACTCGTCTTCCTCATCATCTTCCTGGTAATGAGTATCGTGAGGCATATGCCCCTTATTTCGCTTTTTTATTATTTAAATAGGTATTACCAATCCTATGACACTAGTTTTATAAGTTTTACCTGATAAGTAACAGCAAACAATATTAACTAAATAGAGGAAGCGAGACAAATGTTAAAACATGTTGTTATGTGGAAGCTAAAGTCCGGTGCCGAAGGCAGGACAAAGCAGGAGAACGCCAAACTCATGAAAGAAAAGCTTGAAAATCTCCAAAAAATGATATCTGAAATAGAGATGATCGAGGTAGGTATCAATATCAATCAGTCAGACGCTGCCTTCGATGTAACCCTGTACTCGGAATTCAGGGATGAGGAAGCACTTGTCTCCTACCAGAAGCATCCTGAACATGTCAAGGTTGCCGATTTTGTTGGCAAAATAGTAAATGAAAGGGCAGTTGTGGATTATATTGTTTGAAAAGAGCTTTCTTATTATCTTACCCATGTGGCGCTAAAATGAAAATTTCAGTCATACTTGGACATCCATATGACAAAAGCTTTAACCATGCCATTGCTGATGTGACTGTATCCACTCTTAAAGAAAGCGGACATGAAGTCAGCTTCCATGACCTGTGCGCAGAAGAGTTTGATCCGATCCTCATGGGCGAAGAGCTTGTGTCGGACAGGTCGGATGATGAACTGGTCCAGATCCACTGGAATGAAATAAAAGAAGCCAATGGCATAGTCATCATTCATCCCAACTGGTGGGGTCAGCCACCGGCTATACTCAAGGGATGGGTTGACAGGGTGCTGCGGGAAAATGTGGCGTACAGGTTCCCAGAGGATGATGATGGCTCAGGTCTTCCAATCGGCCTTTTGAAGGCAAGGACCACCCTGGTTTTCAATACTTCAAACACGCCTGAGGAAAGGGAGAATACCGTTTTCGGCGATCCTCTGGAGAGAATATGGAGGGACTGTATCTTTGACTTCTGCGGTGTGAGTAATTTTCATCGCAGGATGTTCAGGACCATAGCCGGTAGCACGTCTGAGCAGAGACAGGTATGGCTTGATGAAGCCAGGGATATGGTCTGTGAACACTTTCCCGGCAAAGACCGGTGATCATTTTTCTCCTGGAGGTGTTACATCGTCGTATATTCTGGCTGCGTGCATCTTCCAGTTCTTTCCCAGTTCATAGACTGCCACACCGGCCTGTGGCGGCAGTTTTGCTTTACCCCATGAATCGGCGTTATACTCGATCACCGAACGCTTGCCGTCAAAGGTGACCGTGCAGTGTTTAAGAACTATCCCTCCGTCCTTCAATATTGTTGAATAGAAGTCCTTCAGCCCTGCTTTTCCCGAATGTGTGAAACCTGAGCTGGCGGGCTCACGGGCATACCCTTCATCCTCGAAGAGATCAACCACTGCTTCGTAATCACCTCTCCCAAGAGCCTGCATGTACTGTTTTACAAAATCGGGTTCTTCAAGTACGTCCGATTGCTTCAGGATGGGATCTCTTAACTTATGTTTACCTGTCAGTGGCCACATACTGTGGTATATCCTGATCTCGGATACTCTGTCACCGTCGAGGTCAGCAACTATGGCAACCGGGATATCCAGGTTCCTTGTATCGTGTCGGAGATAGAGAAGCAGCTCGACACAGATGCGCTTGGGGTTTGCGGTGATTTCCACAAACTGCTGTCCCACATCATGCCCTTTGAGCCACTGGTGCTGATGGTCAACAAATTCAAGAAATGCATCCTCGCCTTTAACCCTTCCTTCAAGAGGCGTGTCTATCACGGGCTCTCCCACAAACATGGAAAGCAGTTTTTCGGTATTTTCTTCCCTGATGAGGCTGTACAGATCCTTCAGGTCTTCTGCTATTGTCACAATATCCACTCCTGAACAAGAATTTGTCTGGAGACTATATAAAGGTAGCAATCTCCATCAAGACGACCCGCACAAAATGAAAGAATTTACTTATATACTATCTGTTTTCACCAAAAAGGATTATATATCACTAGTTACATTATGGAGGTGCTCGAAGACGAAAGCGTCACCGGGCAACTAATATTATTCGCAAAATGGGCCCGTGGTCTAGCCGGTTATGACATCGCCTTTACACGGCGGGGGTCATGAGTTCGAATCTCATCGGGCCCACCAACGTCTCTTTGACTGTCTGATAGTGTTTTTTGTAGTGCTTTTAATTCTTTTTCTAACATTTTGACCCTACTTTCAAGCTCTGAATTACTGCTGGGTTGTACAACTTGTAGTTCGCCTTCAAAATTCTCATCAAACGAGAGGACAAACAAAGTCTTGCCTTCGCATTCTGTTTTATGGATGTAAGCGGTCTCTCCAATAAATTCTGCGCATGATTGTGGTAAACGTACCAATGGATAAATTATGTCTTTTTTAGGCTTATGCCTGCTTATTTTCGATTTCCCAACAGATATCATCAGCTATTACCTCTTAATATGAAATAGTTGTACAACATTTGTATAACTATTGGTTCATCGTTTATTATACAGGATGTAAGGGTAGTTTTTCGGCAAGTGCTAAGGTCACAACAGTTTGAACCAAATCAACCGATGATCAATACAGCTAATTTATTAACAACTAAATGATCAGGGGATTCAGGTGTAACAGTAGCCTTAACCCTCCAATCCGTGATTGTAGCTTAAAATAAGCACCTTTTAATGCTAGCATTACTGCTTAGACATGGATTATTGGTGACTTTAAACAAAATACTATCAGCAATCACTTCTATTAGTTTTCGTATTTTCTGAATCTGTTTTATACCAAAGTATCACCAATCAGGAAAGAGAGGAACATCAATTGCAAAGTTATCCAAGTTTTGTATATATTGCTTAAAGCCTACGTCCTCAAAATCCATTCCTGAAAGGACTTTATGTTTAGTGATATTACCTTTTATTATTTCAACAGCTTCTTTTGGTAGTTTCAATTTATACAATACAACTAAAACCGCCATAAATTCGTAAATCTGTTTTGTAACGGCGTAGTGATCCTTTCCCTTAAATGGACTATGGGCAAAATGATTTCTTTGAAGTTGAACAAAATTTATTATCTCTTGAGAACGTTTGTATTGTTTGCGGGTCAATTTTATTTTCAAGTCTTTTGAAACATATTGCTTAACATATTCAAATTTTCGATTTCCACTATTTGATTTTTCCTTCGAATCTGCTTTATAGGTCTCAAGATACTCATCCCAATTTATCTTTAAGGCACATATTTTAAGAAGAAATTCGTAAGATACACCAAGTAACGTATAGTTAACTTTCATGTCCATTAGGTCATTATTCCCTAGAGATTCTGCCAAATAAAGATACCTTGAGAATACTTTTAAGTTGTCAGTGAAGAAGCGTTCTTTATTTTTTTCAGTGAATTTAACAAATGCAGTATAGTCTTTATAAAATTCACTACATTCCTTGTGTATAATTTTAAAGTCCAAATGGGTATTACGTTGACTATTATCTCTTTCCTTTGCAGACAATTCATTCACATCCTCTATTAAAAATTATTTCATGTAGGCATTGTAATAACATCATTCATAATTAAGTGCATACGGAAAAGGTTAGATCGATTTTTATCTAAAAAAAAGACTCAATCGCTACTAAATCCAACGGGTTGATGCTCTCGTATTTAGTCCGACAACTATTGTAAGTCCAATACAAATTAACCATGCAATAAAAGAGGATATCAAATCAAGGAATCCCATCGTATCTTTTAAAGCAAAGATGAGTACAAGTTCAATCAGGCCTCCGAACAATAATGCAAATTCCCATTTTACAAATTGTCCATTTCCAGAGTTTCGAAATCTATTGCAGGTAAAATCAAAAGTCATTCCTCCAAAACCAAGCAGGAAATATCCAACTATAGTTAGGAGAAACCATTCTAATGGTCCAACTGAATAACCAGAGACTTCAGCAATTTCTATAAATGGATTCATAGTAGTTTTTGATATTTGCTGTAAATAAGGCCTACAATTTATACATTTTAATTATCTTGTTGAACACTTTAGAAATAATATGATATTAGCTTTATGGTACTTTACTTTCAAATGAGTTGGTTTTTGCTGCCTTCAAATCTTTTATTGCAGTCCTCAGATATCCATGCCCTAACTCTACCATTGTATCCCCTCAAAGAGTTCAGCCACACGAAACCAACAGCCCACTAACAGCTACTTCCATCAACTTCTCACCATCTTCCTGAGCCTGCCTTATGCCAGCTTCAAGCCTGTCGCAGAGTACCATAAGCTGATCGACCTTGGCTACAATACGTTTTTGTTCCTCGAGGGGTGGGAGTGGAATTGGAAGTTTCTTCAATATTCGAAGATTAAGTATATCCATAGTCCCTCCATGAGATTCATCAGCTAAAATTCTTTTTGCTAGAGGAGAGTATAGGTATAATTTGATATATTCTTTGGAAATACTATCATCTAAAGACAATTTTATCAATCGTGGATTAATAATACCAGGTTCACAATTCTCAGGTAAAATCAATACCTTACCAATGGTACCAACCAGACTTATCAATATATCTCTTGGAGCAACTTCACAAGACTTCAATTTGGAATATTTTTTATGATCAATATAGTAATCACCAAATGATGCATCCTCCCTGATTACCTGCTCCTGCCCATAAATTTTGTAACCACTTGGAACGTAGCATTTTTTAGTCAAAGCAGATCCAAATGGACCAGCTTTAATAGCATTTTCTTTGTTTGCGGCTATATCTTCAAAAAAACAGATATCCCATGAATTTGGTAAAGTAGGAAATATTAAACTTTCAGGAACTTCAGTTCTTTTAAGCTTAGGTTTTTTGGATTTTCTTCTACCTTCTGAAGAAGCAGCCAGTAATTCTTTCTCATACCATTGATTTCTTCCAGCTATAATATTAGAAATTAATGATGAAGCAGGCTCATCATCAGCATCCTGCTCAACAAGCTTTCCCATCACCGCAAGCTGTAAAATAGACTGCTTGAGTTTCTCCACATTTTCGAGGTTATCATACAGCAACCCGAAGTTATCACATACAAGTCGCCATTGTTCTTCAAACTCCTCTGGACTGCTTGCACTAAGCATCTTGTTGAGGGCAGCATTGTTGAGATGAATATGGCTTTCCTGCTTTTTCTGTTGCAGGGATTCAAGATGGTCGCACAGTTCCATGAGTTGATCTACTTTAGCAACTATGCGTTTTTGTTCTTCGAGAGGTGGAAGAGGGATATCGAAGTTTTTAATGTGCTTTAAAACTAAATTTTTATTTCCCACTCCTTGAGTGTTCTTTTTGGATTGCTCTTTTACAAAAGGAGAATTAATTGCAAGTTCAAGGTAATAAGGATAAATATACTTTTTTGGGAACTTCAAAAGTGCTAAACTGACAAAAATACTGAATTCAAAATCAATATCAATTACCTTGCATATTCCAGTAGTTCCTACTTTTGTCAAAAGTACATCTTCAAACTCGGGATGACATCTTTTAATTAAGGTTTGGTGTTCATCCTCGGATATAAATTTAGTATCTGTTAAATCTATATCTCCTGAACTTACGTTTTTCACAGAGAGGAAAGGAACTCCATTTTTGGTATACTTGGGAGTATGGTGTGTTCCATCAGTTATTAGAGAACATAAGTGATCAAGTTTAGTCCATTTCCAGTTCGATGGCAAATTAAATGATACTTGTTCAAAGTCATCCAATTTAGTTGATCTCGTTTTTCTTATTATACCTTCTCTCACAAGCCTCTCATTCTCATCTCTAATCTTCTCCAACAGCACCTCCCCAAGCTCATCATCTGGATTCTGTGGTACAAGTTTGCCCTGTACCGCCATCTGTAGTATCATCTCACGTAACTTCTGAATCCCATTAGGAGATTCAGAGAGAAGAGAGAAGTTCTCAAAGAAAGTTTCAGCATTCATGCACTTTTACCCTCAAGAGCTGCTCTGAGTTCTGCTTTCAGAGTATTGCGAGTATCTTCGATATCTGAGAGAAGTGACTTGTAGTCCTCAAGAAGCTCCTCAGGATCTCCGTGATCGATGTCCTCCACATGTGGGTTCTTGATATCAAGGTTGTAGTTGTTCGCCCTGATCTCATCTATGCTGACCTTCCAGGCAAACTCATTTTCCTCACGCTTGTTCCACCATGCCTTTTCAGGTTCATACTCCTCAATACGCATGGGCTTTGTCTTGGAGTAGGACTTATAGCCATCTGGATACGGATGCTCGTAGTACCAGATCTCCTTGGTAGATTCACCTTTTTCAAAAAAGAGAAGGTTTGTCTTGATGCCTGTATACGGATTGAAAACACCGTTTGGAAGACGTACAATGGTGTGTAGGTTGCATTCTTCAAGCAGTTTCTCTTTGATACGTGTCTTTACACCCTCACCAAACAGTGTACCATCAGGAAGGACTATAGCACCTCGTCCACCGTCCTTGAGCAGATGAACGATAAGCACAAGGAAAAGATCGGCTGTCTCTCTTGTCTGGTAGGATGCAGGAAAGCCAGTTTCGATCCCATCTTCTTCCGTACCTCCAAATGGAGGATTGGTGATGATAACATCCAGCTTATCTGACGGCTTGTAATCCCTCAGCGGTCTTGCCAGGGAATTATCTCTGCGTATCTGAGACGGATTATCAATGCCATGCAACATCATATTGGTAACGCACAACAGATGAGGCAACGGTTTTTTCTCAATTCCATGGATGGATTTCTGAAGTTTTTCCTCATCCTCAACACTGCTGGCCTGCTTTCTCAGGTGTTCAATAGAAGATGCAAGGAAACCTCCTGTACCACATGCAGGGTCAAGCAAACTCTCTCCTATTTTTGGATTTACCATCTGAACCATAAAATCAGTAACTGCTCGGGGAGTGTAGAACTCTCCTGCATTTCCTGCACTTTGAAGGTCCTTGAGAATTTTCTCATACACATCCCCGAAAAGATGTTTATCCTTCTTGGAATTAAAGTCAATCTCATTGATCTTGTTGATGACCTGGCGAATCAGAGTGCCGTTCTTCATATAGTTATAGGAATCCTCAAAAACGTCCCTTACTACAAATCCACGGGGATCTGAGTCAGGATTGAACTGCAGTTCCTTGAGAGTCTTGAAAAGGTCGTTATTCACAAAATCAAGCAGTTCTTCACCGGTAATTCCCTCCGGATCTTTCGCCCAGTTTCTCCACCTCAAACGTTCAGGGATAGGAGATACATAGTCGTCCTCCATAAGCTCATACTCTTCTTCCCTGTCATCGAATATCTTGAGGAACACCATCCATACAAGCTGACTGATGCGCTGTGCGTCTCCGTCCACACCAGCATCTTTTCGCATTATGTCCTGTATGCCCTTAATAGTAGTACTAATTGACATCGTTTTAGCCTCATCCAAGAATCTCTGCTACCTTAAGCTTCAGCCATGTATAACTGTGTTTCTATCTCATTAACAGCATCCATGAACTTCTGTTTTCCACCAAAGAGCTTGATGATCTCCATGGGAGTTCCAATTTCACTCAGAGGTTTAACTCGAAGAATATCAAGGTCTTCAAGGTTTCTTATGCCCTCGTCTGCATACTTTTCAAGCAATGCATCCAAAACAGCACGGGCTTTATCCCCATATTTTTCAAAATAGCCATTCTTTCTGACGTTGTTAGCCCTTTCTCTGCGGCTAAGTGGCGGCTGGTCAAACACCACATGACAGATTAGATCAAATGGATCATACTCACGACCCACTTCCTCAGCAAGAGCATCCAACAACAGTCCCTTATCTTCCAGCTCCTGCACAATAGCCGTCTTTTTGCCGTGTTCACTCCAGTACTGCAGGAACAGGTCAAGGGAGTCAAATTCGTCCAGCAAAGTCTTACGGGTGTAATCCTTGATCGATTCAGTGATTAATTTGCCGTCAGCTCCGTAATACTGCACCCTCTCAGCAACAATTGACACTCCCACATCAGAAACTCTATAGGGCTTGATCTTCTGCCGTGGCAGGTTGGGTTTTAACTTGATAGAGCCCTTGCCTTCATATACATCCACTGGTTCTCCATCAAAGTCAGGATCAGCAAACAATTCGGTAGCCTTCTTAAAATCAATAATTGTGAAAAACAGTTTGTCAAACTCTTCGTTAATACGGGTTCCACGTCCGATTATCTGCTTGAACTCAGTCATCGATTTAATTCTTTTGTCAAGCACAATGAGTTTGCAAGTCTGAACATCGACTCCCGTGCTTAGCAGTTTAGATGTTGTAGCAATTACAGGATATCGGCTATCAGGCATAATGAAATTGTCAAGCTCAGCCTTACCTTCCTGCTCATCACCAGTAATCCTCATCACATATTTACTATCAGCAGCAAGATCGGGATTCTCGTTTGCTATGGCCTGCCTCATTCTCTCAGCATGATCGATATTTTCACAGAAAACAATGGTCTTATCATAGCGATTGGTGGCTTTTAGGAATTCCGTAACCTTCTTGGCAACAATCTCTGTTCTCTTTTCCAGCACAACCTCACGATCAAAATCCTTCTGGTTATAAATACGGTCTTCTATCTCCCTGCCGTATCTGTCAAGCTGTCCCTTCTCAGGCCTCCATCCCTGCAGGTCCTTGTCAAGATCGATACGAATAACCTTGTAAGGTGCAAGAAAACCGTCTTCTATACCCTGCTTCAATGAGTATGTGTAAATTGGATCTCCAAAGTACTCGATATTTGAAACATCCTTAGTCTCCTTCGGAGTGGCTGTCATACCTATTTGAGTTGCAGAATCGAAGTATTCCAGAATATCCCTCCAAGCCGAATTTTCATCAGCACTTCCTCTGTGACACTCATCAACGACAACAAGGTCAAAGAAGTCTCTTGAGAACTGCTTATAGATGTTCTTCTCTTCCTCTGAACCACTTACTGCCTGGTACAGCGATAGATAGATCTCATAAGACTTATCCACCTGACGATTCTGGATCTTTGTCATTGCACCTTCAAACGGTTTGAAGTCATTGGTTTTTGCCTGATCCACAAGGATGTTTCTGTCAGCCAGGAAAAGAATTCTCTTTTTTGCTTTTGATTTCCACAACCGCCATATGATCTGAAAAGCAGTATATGTTTTACCAGTGCCAGTGGCCATCACAAGCAGTATACGGTTCTGTCCTTTGGCTATTGCTTCTATTGTTTTATTTATAGCATTCAACTGGTAATAACGCGGAACCTTTCCTGTAAAGTCTGTATAATAGTCCTGATCTACCAGACTTGGCTTAGCAGTGTCTATACCTTTCCATTTACAATATGACTCCCATAACTCATCAGGAGTTGGAAAACTGTCCAAGGAAAGTTCCTTCTCTACGTTAGTGGAATTTCCCGAGCGGTCATGAAAAAGAAAAGCATCACCATTGGAGCTAAAAGCAAATGGCAGGTCCATCATGTGTGTATATTCAAGAGCCTGCTGCCTTCTTTCCTGTACCTGGATATGGAGACTTTCGGCCACCATCAAAAAGAAAGGCACTAAATCCATACTCTGGAACGGTATCTCTTCAACTTTTTGTAGTTTGCTCAATTTTGTGGCCGAGTCCAACAGTTCTATCAGGCGGTTTGTATTCTCGTATATTTTCCGGATAGCCATATATTTTTCTTCTTCCGAGGGGCCTAATAAAAGCTCCTCTGTAAACCCTTTGATGATTCCGGCAGGTGTCAGCAGGTCGTGGCGGATAATATCGATGAAAAGTTCTTTGAGTTCCCCGGAACTCTTTAAGTCTTCTGCCTGTTTTTTCAGTTCGTCCTCATATTCTCTTGATTTTGAGATGTCCCGGATTATACACAGGACTGCTTGTTCTTTGTTGTAATCCATACAACAGGAATCGATCCATACTGTGGTAGTCTCATCAGGACAATGGCACTCAATCTCAAGGCTGAACCTGCCTGAAAGCAATGTGTTCTCAATAATCTCGTCGATAGTTTGTGGATCAAGAAACCCCGTATCTGCAAGCCTGAATCCAGCTATCTGGTTACATCCGAAATTAAGACAATCCATTGAAGATCTGTTGCAGTCCAGGATATTACCTCTGCTGTCCAGTACAAAAATATGTTCCTGGAGTCTGTCCAGAATATTTCTCATATTTGCTTCGGATTCTGTCAAAAGATTTATGAGAGAATCCTTTTCAAGCAAGCTCCCTATAAATTTTGATATCCTGTCCAGCAATAAGTTACTGTTTCTGGAAGGGAAAGATGGCATATCCCATTTACCGATCTCTGTCTGAACTTTATTGAAATAGACCTCTATTACTCCATCCCGATTTCCGTTGACCACAATCTCACTTGTTAGCCTTCTGCCCTTCTTGTCAAAATCAGGTGAATCAAAGAACCTGTTCTTCCAGATAATTCTTGATGAAACTTTTCCGTGAGCCAGGAAAATTCCGGGTATCTCATCAACAGCTCTTTTAAGTATCATATCAGGTGAGCCGGGTGCCTGATACAACTCCATTATTTCAAAGAATGGATAATCATGATTGTCTTTCTTTATGCAATGAGCTTCCATGGTCCCTTCACTCCCACATATTCGATATCTTCCCTATCCGCGATCATCCCCCTTCGCAGCCAGATCATTTTTCAGAAGATTCAATAAACTGTTACATTATATCTATTGAGCTTAAACATACATTTATAAATATTTAATTAATTTTAGCAGCTTATTTACTATGTTTGATAGCTTTTACATGTATATTAATTTTTGTATTTGTTCCTGATAAGCTCCTGAAGATGAGTCCATCATGGTTATGAACATCTCTTCATCGACCCGCGTATTTGAGTATATGAATTCCTCATTTGAAGCTCTCATAGCTTCGGGGCCGATCTCTTCATAAAGCATATATGTTGTAAAGAAGGCTTTTTTATATCCAAAATCAACCTCTTTCTGGCTCATTGAATCAAGACTTTCAGGAGTGCTCCACTTCTCAAGTGGCACTTCATATTCTGTTTTTAAGCTCTCGTATTTTTCCAGGAACCGGTCTTTCCTTTTTTCAGCTTTTTCAGGCGTAGTCTGATTCAGAACAATATACGTATAAAGGTCAGCATATCCTTCATCCATCCAGAGTTGCTCAAAGTTGCAGGCACGAGTCCAGTAGTGTGCGAGTTCATGAATAAGAATTTCATTACTTGATGTGTGCAGCAGCCAGATACCTTTACTACCTTCATTGTACCCTCCGTATCCTCCGGTCTCTGTAATATTGGCCTGTGTTATCGTTATGTCATAAGAGGCAGGATATGGGACACCCCAGCTATCTTCCATTATCGGAAGATATGTCCTTGTTGTTTCCATCATCTCTCTTGCCCACTCTTCTTCTCCTTCCCAGTATCTTATCCTGATGGCAACATCCTGTTCCCGCAAACTGACAGTATCTTCGAGGATGTCATATCCGGTTGATCTGACCGAATTAACAAGGCATGAACCAGACCACTGCTGTCCTTTTTCGAACCTGTAGATATTGGAATATTTCTTTTCTTCAAGTGCGTAGTCTTCTCTTGCGAGATATGTATGAAAATCAGACGGGACTTCCAGACTTACGGCTGTATTGTCACCATATTCGCTCAGGTGGAAAACAGCGGTATTCCTGTTTATTTCCAGGTCATATTCCAGATAGAAAGTATAGCTCTCTTTATACCACACCTTTCTGTTGAACTCGAATACATAGTAGCCTTCCCCGTCCCTGTAGTAGCTTAAGCTTTCTTCATCGTCATATGAGCTGATATTTCCGGCGGTTTCAGGGAGGTAATAATTATAGTCTGAGTAATAACCTCTCCAGTAACTGGTGCCGGGATTGTTGTTCACAAAAGTTATCTGTTTTGTAACGTGAACGGTCTCTTTTTCAGGTAGGACCTTATAGTGTGAATTTATTTCAGTTATGGTGTTGTCTTCAGCAGTACTACTATTGCTGCCTGCCATTACAAATGGCATGAATGCAAGACTGATGAGTACTAAAATTAAAATGTACTTCCCACTTAGATTCCTGTTCATTTCTTTCACACACTTATGAAAGAACGATTTACTGAACAGTATTTAATATATTATGGCAAAATATAATAAAATGTGTACATGGTTCTGCAGTTTATGTACATACAATACTTAATTATGTATAAAATTATAAATTTGTGTATAAAAATATCCTTGATATGTTCATTTTTTGCTTTATTAATGATGTATCCATTGTTTTTAGGAGTAAATCATTTAAATAGGAAGTTCTATTCTGGATGCAAGTGGAGATACTCTCATGAAATACTGGCAGCCAAAGTATGAAACAATGAAAAAAGACGAACTGGCAGCATTACAATCAAAACGGTTGAAAAAGAC
>JAALLQ010000266.1_pt1 | contig 14760 bp, 19 predicted proteins | sample 7245921 | NCBI WGS metagenome assembly JAALLQ01 (sample SAMN13049200, study PRJNA578106) | oil field metagenome | isolation source: filtered produced water from oil reservoir B7 | place: USA:offshore Texas | collected 2016 | reverse complement strand
TAGCCGCCAATCTCCCTTACTACCCAGCCACCTATTCCAGACGCTCCCCACAGCTACATCAGTAGCGTACGCCCTTCTCTTTTCTTCGGTGGCAAATTTAGCATTTTTTACGCAGCAGCGTCATCGTCTGCGTAACGAATTACGCAGACGATTGTCCGCAGCTGTTGCATCCTTTTTAAATTTGTTGTGTCAACATAGAGCTTTTCGCCCCCTGTCGACAAAACTAAATGCTTATTTTTCATTTCTCTGCCTCCTTTCCGTACTGGGAGGAGACAGTTATCCCCCATACTGGGGATAGCCTCCCCCAGTACGGGGTTTATTTTGCTTTTGCCTTTTAACTCCGTCTGCTTATGCTTTTCACCGACAGGATCACCCTGTGGCTTCAATGCATAAAACACAACGGAGTTGTGGTCATATTAATTTTTTACTCCACTACCCGCTATCTTATCTCTGGGTGTGGGATATTACATATTTAGCTGTCAAATATCTTTCTGATATTATCTCATGATAATATATATAATTTTAAAGTAAACCTTGATAACGGTAAATTTAACCTGAAAAAGTAGCAGTTTTACCGCAAAGAAAAAAGGGAGTTACTACCTACCCGAAAAAACAGAAAAAATTGTAAAATCTTTCTGGGAAACTCCTGGACAAGCAATCCAAGAGGTAGTTAGACTGCTGCTTGCTGAACAAAAAAAAATAAAAATTTTCACCGAAAACGAGATAGATACTATGCTTGCCTTTTCAGAAGGCTGGATCATGGATTTTTCGGACATCCCTCCCAAGGAAGCTCTTCTCTCCAATTTTGAAGATTTTTGCAGGCTGGCTCTTCAGGTTGAGGCAGAGAAACATATGCCTGATCTTTACCAAAAAATACAAAATCTATCACAAAGCCAAGCCCTTGCGGTAGCAAGAACACTCAAGTTTTGTCTCCAACAGAAAAAACCAGCTGATTGTGCAAGGAAAATGTTGCAAAAGCAAGATATCCCCAAAAACTAACACTCCTACCCTCGACTTAAGGAAAAATCACTCTTGCCTCTGATACACTAAAATAGCCGGGTATCTTTTACCAATCTTATATTATCGTGACACACAGTAACAATATCATAATAATTTATTTAAAAATGTATTACTTTTTTATTGACAAATGTATTTAAAATATTATGTTGAATATTAACAAGCATAAAGGAGGTAATTATGGGCAAATTAATAGTTGATGGAAAATTAGTAAATTTGGATAAGGCAACAAAGATTGCCGTAAATACTTATAGTAAACCTGGTGACGTTTTTTATTGTCACAAGGAGCTTTATGTCACCGATAAGGGGAACTATGTCCTTGTCGGTGAAGGCGGTCCTAAGTCCATTTTTGGACGTGCTATAGGGACAAACGAAGTAGCTGGTGGTAGCGGTGCCAGTCTTGTCAACAAGGAAGAAGCGGCTAAAATAGCCGAAGACTGGCAGACAGACGCTGATATTATGGTGAAATTTTTCGGAGACTTGCTTGAAGAGGCTTAGTCATAATTAAACGGGAAAGATTACCCTTTCCCGTGTTTTTTTATCTTAAATAGGAGGTAATTATGGAACTGACTATACTTGAAAAAAGAATGGTCGAAATGAAAAAGCTAAGTGACAAGCAAAACAAGTCTGTACAAATAGATGTACAAAGAGGATTTGACGCCCCTTATGATTATAGAATTGAAATGTGGGGTGATCCACGTATAAAGGCTATATATATAGAGCCAGAAAAAACACTGGCTACATGGTTTGATTTTAATGAAGGTGAAGAAGATAAAGCTATTGATTTTCTTAATAGCGTTATTGAGGCTCTCGAAGGAGTGAGGGTCGAAAACATAAAACAAGTTAGAGACAATATTGCAGACGGCAAGCTTTTGCCCCCAGTGGGGAAATATCCCGCCAATATATACAAGGGCAGGGTGGCAAGAGTTGTTAATGGCAAAGTGTATGACACAAACAAAGCCACGTTGATTAGCGAATCTTTAGAAAATGAGTTCAACGAAGCTAAGTTTATATATGAAAGAGTGTTTAAAACCAACAAGGGCAACCTTTTTAAGGTTATCCACGGTGGGGCTTATTCTGGATACGGAAAAGAAGTTGCCATTAATATGTGGCAGGATGACATAAAAGTTTTGCCAATTACAAAAGGAGGCAACAATGACTAAATACGAAGAAAGATGGATAAATTTGTTGGAAAAAATTGGATACCAGTGGACTTTTGATAAATTTCAATACTGGGATAACGTGCTATACGCTATCCCGCCAAAAGGGGGAAAATTCCCTATAGCCCATGTCGATTCAAAAAATGGCATGAGCTATATCATAAATCAAAATGATATAAGGGTTTCGCTAAGAAACTTACGGATATTGCAAACATATTATAGTCTTCACTACCCAGAAGACTACTATATGTTTGATATCATAAAAGATTTGAGTGCCAGATAATAATAAAAGGAGGAATAACAATGAAAGCAACAGGGGCAGGGTACATACAAGTACCCCTCGAATCACAATATGGAACGGTATCAAACACGGGGAGATGTAAGCTGATATTCCCCCGTGAAGGGGAAGTATATGATTTTACTACTCATGCATATGCGTGGGTATGCGGGACGCAGTACGATACTGTGGCGAACGGATTGTCCGACCCATTTAACGCCGCAGGGAAAAAAATAAGGATTACCAAAAAAATACCAGGTGATCCATATAACTTTTCCCAAATATATTTTGAAATCGAGGAAGATTGAATATAAGGAGGCGAAAATGGGTAAAATATTCATAGATTCTTTTGACGAAACAAGTATGTCCGAATTAGACAAGTTTTGCTGGGAACACGTCTTAACACCAAGAGAGATAGACAGCTGGAGACACGCCATCCAGCTTGACAAAAGAAGACGTGAAAAATGCTTGGAAGGGAAGTATACATGCTACTACCAAGCATTAGATTTGACCAATAAAGGTGATTGGGAATACGACAATCCTTTTTGCCAATATGTTTTTCAAGAGTACGGCAAAAAGGATTGTGGTAAGTGCATATGGGTTAAGCTAACGGGGTATCATTGCCGTCATGAGCGGCAAACATTTATCCCGTACGATGTTGAGAAGGGAATAGCCCGTCTAAATAGATGGGCTAAGAAAGTCAAGGAAGGAAACTTGACTTTCGAAGGATTTACAAAAGAAGAAATAAAGAAATTAGTGCCGGAAAAGATCGATAGCTGGGAACATGCTATCGATTTAGAATTAGAAAGGCACAGAATAGTTAAAGAGGGCAGAGCGGATAATTACTATCGTCTGTGCGGTGCATTAGCCTTCAGGAGATGGCACAGGGGTTCACCTATATGCCAATATGTACAGCAGGAATTCGGAGAAATGTTGTGTGAGAAATGTATATGGGTTACGCTGACAGGCAAAGAGTGTGATAAACACAAACAAAAATATAAAGTGCTACAAAAACTCAAAAATATGATAACGCAAGGGGAAGAATACACAGATGCATAAAACAGACAATCGGAGGCAAAATGGGATATTGGCGTACTTATAACACCTTTCAAATGGGGGGCAGTTTCTCGAAAGATTTCGAGAATAGAAATGTAAATACAAATACTAACCAAAAAGGAGATAATAATATGAGCATGAAGAGGGGAAGCCACTACATATCTGAAAAACACGAGCAAATATTGAGAGAATTCTTTGGAGGCATATCTACTGGGATATCTGAGCTGGCAGAAATCTTTAACCAAACACTATCTGATGTTGCGATATTTTCTAAAAAAGAAGTACAAGACCTCTTAAATGTTGCAAACGGATGGGGTATGGATTTCAGCCAGATACCTGCAAAAGTTGCATTGGTCAGAGAATTTGAGGACTGGTGTAAGCTACAATTAAAGAAGTTACCAGGGGACTATGATAATGACTTATATTACAAGTTGCTTGATCTTGATAAATTCTCTGCTCTTGTAATATGCAGAATATTGTACTATGCCTGGGAAAATGAAAACCCCGCTAATATAGCTAAAATATATTTGGTAAAAAAAGAGGATTAATGTCAACTACCCACCGTCTAAAGGCGGGGGGCTTGTAAGAGCAAGCCAGTTGACAAGGGGGCATAGTGATATGCAGAAGTTATCAAAGAGACGGCTAACCAACACACCTACGGTTATTCCGCACGACCGTAGCAACTGTGGCTTGTTATTAAACAGTTCTGAGAGGGCAAGGAACAGTGTGGCAAGCTTAAAAACCTTTGATAACAACCCCGATGCGGCCATAACCTCTCTTCGGAGAGAGAAGGAGACTTTATGTTAGTCTATGTACTAAATAAGCATGGCAAACCTTTAATGCCATGTAAGCCTGTTAAAGCAAGAATATTGCTGAAACAGAAAAAAGCAAAAGTTGTGAAAAGGACACCGTTTACTATTCGGCTTGTTTACGGTAGTTCAGGTTACAAACAACCGGTGACTCTTGGTGTTGACAGCGGGTATAGTCACATTGGCTTATCTGCTGTAACAGATAAGAAAGAAGTTTATGCTGCTGAAGTACAGTTAAGAAACGATATTGTTAAACTCAACTCTGAGCGGAGACAATATCGAAGAGCAAGAAGGTCTCGTAAAACATGGTATCGCAAACCAAGGTTTCTTAACAGAAAAAAGCCTGACGGATGGTTGGCTCCATCCATACGACATAAGTTGGATAGCCATATTAAGGTTATTGATCAGATAAGCAAGATATTACCTGTATCGCAAATTAACTTGGAGGTAGCTGCTTTTGATATCCAGAAGATCAATAACCCTGATGTAACAGGAGCGGAGTATCAGAACGGAGTCCAGAAAGGTTTCTGGAATGTCCGGGAATATGTACTTTACAGGGACAATCATACCTGCCGGCATTGCAAAGGAAAATCAAAAGACAGAATTCTTGAAGTTCACCATATTGAGTCAAGGCAGACAGGTGGAAACAGCCCGAATAATCTGGTTACATTATGCAAGAGCTGTCATGTCGGATACCACTCAGGCAAGTTTGAGCTAAAGTTATCCAAACCTAAAGGTTTTAAAGCTGAAACATTCATGTCAATGGTACGATGGAAAATTGTTAATAAGCTTCGTGATATGGGGCACACTGTTTCACACACTTACGGTCACATAACCAAGAGCAAAAGGATTGAGTTGGGGTTATCAAAATCACATATAAACGATGCGTTTGTCATTGCAGGTGGGACAAACCATATAGAGAGAGTTCATTTGCTGTATATGGCAAAACAGGTAAGAAAATGTAACCGAAAACTTTTTAAAGGCGCTCGATCCCATTTGCCTAACATTTCTGATAGAATTATTGACGGATTTAAGCGTTTCGACAAGGTGATGTGGAACGGGATAGAGTGTTTCATATTTGGTAGAAGAAAGACAGGGTATTTTGATATAAGGAGGCTGGACGGGACAAAAATCCATTCGTCCGTATCCAGTAAAAAAATAAGGAAACTGGAAAGTGCATCAACTATATTGGTTGACCGCATTTTCCTCCCCGCTATTAATAACGGGGTTTCCAATGCGAGGTGAATTATGAAAAAAATCCAAATGCAGCATAAGGAAGTTATTGATAAAATGTTAGATGTTGATAAGCACGCTTTTCTTGACCTCATCGCTGACAACTTTAGAGTCACCGAATTGCAACAACACTTCGGCAAATATCTTGTCAACACAAAGCTTACAAGCGACTTGTTTTACGACGCAGTTATCCACCTTACTCAAATTATCTTATCGAAATCCAAAGATGCCCACGACATACTTATCAAAATAGCCTCAATTAACAACAAATATATCCGCAGAACTAATTATCTCGATATGTCTGAAGAAGAATTATTACAAGAAATTAGAAAAGATTACATTGTTTCTGAACATAACAAAGGGATTACTCCCGTGATGCTTCTCTTTTATTTCTATTCTCAAAACATTTTTCAGCATGAAAAAATCGACATGATTAAGCGACTATATAATGATTATCTAAGTAGGATTGAAGTGCAAAAAAATGATACCACAATAGAAGAAGCACAAAACCTCAGGAAGCATTTTAAGTCTGAGGAAGCATATGTTGATAATACTCTTAAATATCTCGTTTTTTATCTAAACGATGAATATACTTTTCAGGGAGAAAAAGACGAAGAAAATTTTAAAGAAAAAATAAAGGATGCCTTTAAGGCTGAAGTCATAGACGAGGAACATTTCAAGGTCAAAAACGGTCTTCTTTATTTCTTTTATAATTATTATATTGATATTGTTAAAGGCAAAGAAAGTATCGACAATATAGAAAAAGTATTTATCAGGCATATCCGGCAGCTTTCTTTATACAGGGAAGCTATTATTAATTTCCTATCCGAAAAACACAAAATCCTTGAGGAAAATAATAAGCTTAAATCACAAAACCAAAAGTATAAAAAAGAGTTAAGGAACATTGAGAAGAAAATTTCCGGGTATAGTAAGTCTGATAACCAAGAATTAATCAAAGAAAATCAAAACCTCTTAAAAGAAAACTACAGGCTCAAACTGGAAATGGAAAGAATGCAGGAGTATATTGATATCCTCGAAGAAGAAGAAAAAATAAATGAAACACTCGATGAAAACATTGAGATTAAAGAAAAGACTGTTTCTATAGACACAAAAAGAGCACAAGCAAATGAATATTTCCAAGAAAAGTTCAGGCTAAAAGATATTGTTGTAGTTGGAGGATTCTGGAACAGCCAACAAAAAAAGAAACTCGCCTCCTTTGTTGATGAAGTTAATGGGACTGTTTCTTTTATCCGGGCAGAAGAAACGCTAAGAAGAATAGAACGGATAAAGAATGCTGACTTGATCATATTTGATACAAGTTATAATTCTCATCACTACTACTATAAAGTCAAAAAAGTAGCAAAGGACATGCTGCATATCACTAATTGCAATCAACTTTTGTTTACCAGTTAATTGTCGTTGACATATATGACTTATGGCACATATTAATATTGACAATTTAAATCATGTTTTGCCTCCTGGTGGTGGGGTGGGGGCCCCACCGCTTACTTTTAAAAAAAGGAGTTGCCTGTGACAGGACTCGAAGCTATCGCATTTACAATAATCAAAGGGTTTGCCGGGATATTGATTAACTTGTGGACTGTAAATACTGATATCCATATCGAAAATGCTCCAAAATGGTATCAAATCCCAGACAAAAAAAATGCCTGCGTCTATACATCTGATACTGGGGGATATTCAGCTATAGATTCTGCTAAAAATATGGCAGGAGCTAAAATCAACGAAAAAATAGTTGATATACTAACCATAGCTGTCTCTGATAATACTGAAAACCTCACCGGAGACGAAAAAGACTATGTCGAAGCGATATTAAAAGATGATAACCTCAATACCTTCGTTAAAAAAAATATAACTTTTCCAAAAATTGCATATGATAGCGATATTAACACTGCTTTTGTTAAAGCTTGTGTTGATTATGATAAGATTATCGAGTATCAAAAAAACAGAATGATAAATATAGCAAGATCTATATCTATTTATCGATCAGAAAAATCCTTTGATGAGCTTGATACCCAGTCAGTTGATGATGACTGGGATATAGACAAAATAATTGACGATTATCGATAATTGGAGTCACCGTTATGAAAAAAATAACGTACATCTCTTTTATATTAATCATATCTTTTAGCATTCTTGCGGGATGCGGGCAAAAACAGCCTAAAATTGAAAAACCGGTCTCATGCTTGGACGGTGCGCCAGATTGGGTTACTGATCCTTATGTTGACGGGAAATTGGCAGCTCTAGGAAAAGCTTACTATAACGTTCAACTGAGTCCGTCAGATTTGTTTGAAGCCGAAACGCTGGCAAAAGACGATATCGCCAGAATGATTACTATTAAAACAAAAAATATGTTAAATAATTTCTCACAAACAACAGGGATCGGTGATAAAGAAACTATTAATAAAGCCGCTAAAAAAATCGCAAATAGAGTCAATAGCCAAATTCTCCAAAAAAGGGTAGTCAAAAAAAGCTGGCTTTCACCACAGTGTAGAAAAAAATATGTGCTCGTTGTTTTAGAACCAGGACAAATTGAAGAAGTTGTCTTCGGAAATACTATCGTTATCTTTGAAAAACTCCATCTATGGCAACAAGTTCATGAAAACAACGCTTTCGACCAACTTACCGCTGAAATTAAAAAAGAATTCGGAGATTATTGATCTACCTCAGACTCTTGATTGAATCCTCTCTATCTGCAAATGCAAATCCGTTATCTTCTCTGTATACCTGCCACGATACTCCGGATACCTCTCAGTGAATTCCTTAATTGTATAATATATCAAAACCGCTTCTTTTAATGCGTCATACCCGTTACGCTTCTCTACTTTAACCAAATAATCCCCAAGAAGGCTATCTATCCTCTCCAACCTAACATAACCTATCTCCCTCATAGATTTATTACCGCTCTTCTGCGACTGCTCATACAACCTTATATGCTCTATTAACTCTTGATATATTTGCCTGTCCTTATTCTTCTTATCATGACCCCTCAGCCTTTGATAATAGTTATAAAGGCTATTTATCTCACTCTCCTTACTATTATTCAATACTAAGCTTATCAAGGATATTTTGTTGCGGTAATACTTCCTCGTCCGGTTCATATACTGAATCTGTCTGTCTATCCTCTTTAATTTGGGATATAATTTATACAACCCGTATTTCTTCAAAACTTCCTTTGTTATCTTTGTGCCTATATATTTGCCGTATAATTTCTTGTTCTTTAGCCTGTATGTAACATACCACGAAAAACCATGTGGGCAGGACTCGCATCCATCTTTACTGCAATATTGCAATTTCGGGTAAATATAATTGTCTATTAATACGCTCATCTCCCCTTTTATCTTCTGTTCATACCTCTTCATTTCGCCTATATAATCGTTATACTCTGTTATTAGCTGTTCATACCTTTGTGACATATCCTCCATTTCTTTCATCCCAACCTTCCTGATCTTTTTTATCTATCAGAATATTATTTCTTAGCTTTAAAAAACCTGAAAATATTACAGCAATTTCAATACTCTTTTTTTCCTGCTTCGACTTTTTACATTTTACACCCTCTTTTTTTTCTATTGTATTTTGTATATCCGCATACCCCGCACTTTTTCGTCTGTTGTGCCCTTTTAAAGACCTTTTAAAGACCATTTAAAGACCATTTAAAGACCACTTAAAGACCACTTAAAGACCGTTTAAGGACTATTTAAAGACTACTTAAAGACCGCTTAAAAACCTTGGATCATAGAGTTTGCTTTGCACAAAAGAAGTGTATTTTTGGGGGTGTTTGGAGTGTGTTTTATGATATGCCAGACATATCATATTTACTGTTTATGATACAGCTTTTCCATTATCCGATCACCAAATTCTGCTATGAATTGTTTTATGTTTATATTGTACATTATGCTTATGTCATAAACAGAATATCCCTCGGCTATTAAATCTATTATCTCTGTAATTGTCTCATCAGATAGACTTTCAATGCATACATATTCAGATATAGCAAAATCTTTTATATTATATCCCCTCTTCCTGAACATATACCTCACCTGCTCATAACTTAGAGAGAATATCTCCGCTATATCTTGGCCGTCAAATCCACAACGAACCAACTTCTTCGCCTGCTCAAAATACATCTTGTCCCCCAGTTATAATACTATCAAGACTCTTTACTGTTTTTGCATGACATCCCGATATTTGTTCCTTTATCATTTGACGCTCTTTTCTGCTGAAGACCTTTAGCAATCTCTCTATCTCATCATCTATCTCTTTTATTGTCTGAAGCTTGTAAAAAATTAAACATAAATTCCTATACTTCTTTGACTTATTCTCGTTTTCTAAATTCTTTAATATCATCTCTCTTATCTCTTCCTGCATACAGCACCTCCATATCATGCCTTGATTTCTATCTTTTCTGGATACTCTTCTAATACCCCCGGAGGAAGTTTTTTCAATTCCTCTCCCAGCATATCTATCTTAAACAAAAATACATCGTATATATGATTACCTATCGTCGCTTTCTCTACTGGATTATTACTATTAAAGAGCATCTCTGTCGTTTGCATACTCTCTACTATCCTTTGCAATAGTCTATCAAATTCCCCTGGATCATTTTTGCATCTCTTTTTCCACTCCTTGTTTATATATATTATTTTCCTTATCCCTCTGGGAATTGTTATCCCCAACAACCCTGATCGATAAAAATATTCTATCTCCCCACCTTCTGCATCCGTAGCGTTCTTCATATTCGGCAGGGCTCTTATTATGTTGTATTTTATCTTTTCATATATCGGAACATTACCAGATATCTCTAAACCCTCGTTACTTGATATCTCCGATGTTTCCTCCGAAACCTCACTGTTTTTTGATTCTGCCGTATTCTCGTTCTCCTGAACTTCTCTATCTTCATATGGATCATCCATCGGATCATCAGGGAATGGCATATCATCTAAACCTGTCTCTTCTATATCAGGAATACCCGGCTCAGACAAATCTGATATCTCTTGTCCGCTTACTTCTTTCTCTATTTCTTCCTCTACTTCTTCTTTTACCCTTTTCTCCAATATCGCATCTCTGCTTATTGCCGGCTCTGATGTCTCTTTAACAAATAAATCAGGAACATGTTCTGCTTTGTCACTTTCCGGAAAATATATCCCTATTGCCGGGACTTCTATCTTAATATCTGTGTCTATAGGGGTGCTGTTTTTCCACAACCGGGAGTTTCTTATCGCTATCACAGATATCTCTCGGTTAACCCTTGATATCTTCGCCTGGTGTATTGTCTGCCCGCCTTCGTTTAACTCTATAATCCCATATTCCTTTAATATCGATATCAGGCTATTCGTCTTCGTTGTATGCCCCTTCCCATATTTTTTCCGCATATGTTTCAATACTAAATTCGTTCCCTTCTCTACATGAAGCAACGTGTGCGCAAATGTCGTATATACTAAACTGTTCTGCATGTTAAATGTCAACTGCCCGCTGACTATCATCTCTTCTAAACTCTCCAGAAACTTATCTATAATGCTTATTTTCTCCATACTGTCTTCATCTGTTTCTTTCTCTGCAGCTATCACATCCGCCATACTAACTATATCCGTCCTCGTATTGAACGGAATAAAGTCATCAACTATCTTTAAAAAATTATATGCACCTAAATAATTCCTTATACTTTGGTCTACATTGTCAAATAAATACATTATTGAGCGATGCTCATGCTGGTTACTTCTGTTCTTTATCCACGTAATATCTACCATCGTTATATCTTCTATAGCACCAGTCCGTATGTAAAAATCCAAAAGTTTCTCTTTTAAAGGATCATACGTCTCTGCTTTATACTTGATAACCATATCAAATATCTTGCCTATATCATGATATAGTCCCCTAATCGCTGTTGCTAACAGTGCACGCTCTTTGTTCATTACCATACGCTGGGAATCAAGATTGCCTTTATCATCATAAAAAGTCTGAAGCTTTCTGCTCTCTAATGATAATGACCTTATTATTACATCAAGAGTATGCTCCAACAATCCCCATCCCCGGCTATTATGATCATTTTCTGATGCCGGGATATTATAAATTGTCCTTATAAAGTCATCCAACAGACTACTAAAGGTTCTCCATGTAACATCATTCCGGGATACTAACATATTGCTTATCATTCTAACTTGGGACGAATATTCTTCCCTGACCCTTGATATCTCATCTTTAACTGTGTTATTTTTTTCCCTTAAAATAGACAATCCCACGTCTTCCTCCTACCCCAGAATTATACTGTAGTAGTTGACACTATCTCCGACTCTTGCCTTGTTTCCTTTTCTCTCTTGATTATCTCTTGTATGTGTGTCCTTAACTCGCTTACTGGCATATGGTATTTGTTCTCTATCTCTATAAATTTCCTGATACTTTCTTCCATCGTTAACCCTAAACCCTTTTCTATTGCTGATAATATCTCCAATTCACCGGCATCTGTCGTATATACTAACTGAACGTATCTGTTCCTTACTAACCGGCCAATGCCTTTGCCATTTGTCGAAGAATATATGAAAATATCTGAAAACGCACCCTTCTCTGTATATACACTCTCCAACAATTCATACTCAAAATCGCTGAATACCAACTGCTTCTTCTCCTTTAGCCTCGATATAGATTCTTTCTTCTGTTGCAGCATAAAATAAAAATCACTGTTCTCCGCTATAGCTTCTCCTGTCGCTGAACCATATAAATCATTTATCGATTGTGTTACTATTAATGCTGCTCCATTATACTTCCTAAATCTCCGATAGCCTCCCATCATGAATTCTGCTACATTGCCCTTATTTAACAAGTCCCATGCCTCATCTACTATCATTAGCTTGCGCCTTCCTCTGTCTCCCAAATACATCTCCTGCTGAATTGTCATCATAACAACTAATAAAACTATCGATTGTAAAATAGGGTGATTCTTTAACTCATCTAATTCAATAACCACAAAAGGATGATTCAAATTAATATTGTTAGGCTTGTCAAAATAATGACCATATACCCCGGCTGATGTAAAAGGATACAAAGAGTCGCCTAAGTCCCTGATCCGCTTGTCCGCATGCTTATTTAAGCTTTCCGCTAACCTGTCTATGGTACTCGATGACCCATATTCTTGGTATGTCTCTTTTATTACTTTTTCAAGCTGTGCCATCTCATAATCATTAACCCTATCGTTCGGCTTGCACATACTCGCAAATAACGCTGTCAATGAAACAATTTCTTCCTCTAACGAATGTATCTTTGTAAAGGGGTTTAATGATATCTCCGTCTCTAATGTAAATTCTACAAACTCCCCTCCTAACTTCTCACACAATTTTTTGTAACTTCGTCCGGCATCTATTACCCATATCTGGCTGTCTATCGATAAATAAGATATTATAAGATCGTTGATAAAAAATGACTTGCCCGAACCTGTTTTTGCAAAAACACATCCAGAAAATCCACCCTGGCTGTCGTAAAGATCAAGCGTCATCATCTGCCCTCGGCGGCTAACAAAACTCATAACTGGGGTACGTGTCCCCTTCCAGTCCGAAGATATGGGCATCAATGTCGTTGCATTTGAACTGCTCATCGTTCTGTATCTATGAAGGTCTGTGATTAAGCCCGTGTCTATGTTCAGTGGAAGGTTATTCAAAAATAATTCAAAATTTATGTATGAATCCCTATTTAACGAAAAGCCTAATGTCCGGTAATAACTCTCCATTGTTCCACAATATTCCTTTAAATCAGCTAAACTATCTGCAAAAACAGTGAAATTTAAATACGATTTAACAACCCAATCCGACTCTCTTTGTATATATTCCGTCATTATGTCATAATTCTCTTTCTTTATCCCTATCATCGGAACTATCTTCTGCATAGGGCCTAACGCCTGCCTCGTTATCCATAGAGCATCCTGGGCTAATTTGTTTTGCTCTTTATCCTGCGGCGGAATATATGTATTTTGCGTAATCATAAAATTGAAAGGCAAACTTCTATTCCTATCCGTTAAATGGCCTATATAGTATATCGTATCAAATATCGACCACTCCTCCGGATACATCTTTACACTTAGCGATGCTATATACTTCTCGTCTATCTTCAGATAATTCTTCTCTATATTTACTTCTGCCTCGTTCCTTGTAAGCTGGTTACATATTAATTCATTTTTGTCCCAACATCCCTTCCCCTCTTTCCCTATTATCGGGCTTATCTTGTCTTCTTCATAATTCGGGTACAATATCTCTCCGTATGTCTTGATCAATATCTCTGGCTTTAACGTTACAGGGGCTACCCCCAAAGATTTTAACATACTTTCCACTGTACTCTTAGCATCTACCATCTTGGAATATAATGCTTCCGTATATCCGCCATCCTTTGGATACGACTTTACTACACTCATAATAATATATACGTCCTTTACCCGATAATCGAAATTCTTTAGCAATGACTTGTTGGAACCATTTTCATAAAATTTGCATAATTCATTAAATAACCTAGTAAACACTTTTGTGTCTGAATATTTATCTGCGTCCCGCAGCGTTGTTCTCTGACGTATATCCCTCAGACCGTTTGTGAAGTAGGATATCCGGTTCGAGCAAAACAAAGATATACTTACAAAGGTATCCTCTGGCAATGCACCCTCAAACATGTTTTTTAGCGCCCTGTATGTATCATCACTAGGCACACACACAGGGCTAAACACAAAAGCAAAACCTAATTTCCCTTTGCACACATATATACCATCTGTTGAATAGGCTAATGGATCAAGAAAAGAACTTAGACCATGGCGATTTATCTCTCGTTTTGTTCGCTTTATGTTATACACAACAGCACCTCTCTGTAATTGAGAATACGACTTTATGCTTTATAGATTATAATATCGGTTAAATTCAGAAACCTGAAAAAGTGGCAGTTTGTCATGTTTGCGATGGGAGGAAACGCAGCATTATAAAACATTTGCCTGCTTAAAAGATGTGTTGAAAACACTGTTCACGGCATTGTTTTTTTTGTTCTCTTTTTTTTCTGTTTTGACTTTTTACATTTTACACCCTCTTTTTTTTCTATTGTATTTTGTATATCCGCATACCCCGCACTTTTTCGTCCGTTGTGCCCATTTAAAGACCATTTAAGGACTATTTAAAGACCGTTTAAAGACTATTTAAAGACCGTTTAAAGACTACTTAAAGACCGTTTA
>JAALLQ010000263.1_pt1 | contig 14823 bp, 15 predicted proteins | sample 7245921 | NCBI WGS metagenome assembly JAALLQ01 (sample SAMN13049200, study PRJNA578106) | oil field metagenome | isolation source: filtered produced water from oil reservoir B7 | place: USA:offshore Texas | collected 2016 | reverse complement strand
CAACCGAAGCAGCAACTGCTTCATTGGAGACTGTTTCCACCAACGCAACAGAGACTTCCATACCGACGGAAGCCCCGACAGATGCGAGCGCACCTACCGTTGTCGAGCCTACTGCCAAAGCCGAAGCCAAGGTGATTCCAATTGTCACTATTGATACGTCACCAGACGCACCGTTACGGCACACCCTGACGGAGAGTGCACCTCTCCCGGTGGACATTGCTGCCCCCGCGCGTCAGGAGCCAGTGCTTGAACTGGCGGAAGCCACGACCAATAGTGCGCCAATGCAGCAAGTGGATGAAGTCATCAAAAGCATCTCACCACGCAAGGGGTGGTGGTCGCGATAATTGCGTCACATAATTGAAGAAATCCGGGGCGGCGAGGTCAACTTGCCGCCCTTTGACCTTTCCGGCATGGCGGGTCTATAGTGTGCAAAATTGTTAATGGAGAAGAATATGGACGAAGATCAAGACACACCGACACTGCCCCTGGTCGGACATGTTTCCGTTGGCACGAACGACTTCGATGCCGCCAAAGTATTTTACGATACCGTCATGCCTACGATTGGTGCCAAATGCCTGTTTAATCTTCCCGGTGCCGCCGCATATGGGCGCCAATACCCTGAATTTTGGGTTCTGGCTCCATTTGATGGCATGCCTGCTGACCATGGCAACGGCAACCACGTTGCTTTCATGGTAACAAGCGAAGAACAGGTTCACGAATTTTTCGAAGCCGCCATTGATGCCGGCGCAACTGATGACGGAGCCCCCGGCCCCCGCCCCATGTATGGGGAAGCATACTATGCCTGTTTTGTTCTGGACTTGGACGGCAATAAAATTGAGGCCATGTACTGGGACGCAGACAAAGCATAACGGGCAGATGCGCTTTCACTGATCTTTGGCTGCCCCCCTTATCTGGGGGACAGTTGCACACCACATGCTTAAAGCTCCCATGGACTTTCAGGTGCCCGATGACACTGGCTTATTTCTATTTGGCTTTGGCAATTTTCTTTGAAGTACTCGGTACGTCCTTCCTAAAGTTGACTGTTGGCTTTAGCAAGTTACTGCCCAGCGCGGTTGTCGTATTCGCCTACTTGGTATCCCTGTATTTCATGACACTCAGCATCCGCACGCTGCCCATTGGCTTGGTTTATGCGATTTGGGCCGGAACCGGCATTGCTGCAATTGCCATAATTGGCGTGGTTTTCTTTAAGGAAACCGTTGACTGGCAAGGGATTACCGGAATTGGATTCATTATTGCCGGCGTGGTCGTATTGAATGCTTTCTCTCGCATGGGTAATCATGGCTGAAACCAGCCCCAACAAAAATCCCGAGGCCGCAATTTGCACACCTCGGGATTTCTTTAAGCAGCCTACCCCTGCACTCTATCGTAGGACTACCTAGGATCTTATAAGCCGCACATGCGGCGGCTCATCATTCACCCTGAGGCTGTTCTGGATTTGTCGGAACCCCAGATTGGACCGGAGGTTGCTCATCTTCACTGCCGGCAAAAGCTGGACCAGCAAGCATCGGGGCAACTGCAAAGGCAGCTATAACCGTCATAAGAACCAGTTTACGCATTGTATTACTCCTTCCTACAGGTTTTATCTGAAAGCATTCCGCGCGAAGAACACTCAACCCATATAAAAGACGAAACCGGCTCAAACCAGTACAGGTTACACTTTTATACCTTTTGTTACAGTGTAGCTACACTAATGATCCGTATATCACATGCACTCTTAACACCTTCTAGGTGTGATTACTTCACAGGATCTTGACGTAAACGAACAACAGGCCTACTGCAATTCAGAACGTTCTCAGTACGGTTTTTTCTTATCTTTCATCTTATTCTTATGCTCTTTGGCTTCGCCCTTCATCTCGTCCCGATATTCCTGTTTTTTGGTTTTCATTTCATTTTTATGTTCTTGCGATTTGAGCTTCATTTCTTCCTGATGCTCCATTGCCTTGGCTTTCATCTCCATGCCGTGTTCATTCTTCATATGATTATCTGCCAAGGCTTGCGTCACCAAAATCGGTGAAGTCACAAACGCCAATGCCACCGTCGCAATCAAAATTTTACGCATTCTCATTCTCCACAATTTAGATGAACCGTTTCACTGATGTGGTGCTATTCCTCGTCGAAACAAGAACAAACGCTAAGAATACCCTTGCATATTAGAATTTACTAATCTATATATTAGAAAACCCTGATAAGCTTGGAGCCTCAACGTGTTCAATATCCCCACTTTTGGCAAAAATGGTCACGACGCTGACAGCTATAGCCCACTTTTTTATCTGGCCTCATTGGGTGCTGGTGGTCTGGCGGTGACCTTTTTTATGGTCCCCATGTTTTGGCTGCCGCATCCGGGCACTCCGATCCCGACATTTGAAGCCATTGCATCCGGTTTACAGACTGCCCCCGTCTGGCTGGCTGCATTAACGGCCTTATGTCTGGTCGGAGTGGCCGTATTTAGTGCCATTCATGTCAGATTATTAATCTGGAACATTGGCAACTATTCACGGTTCAAACGCACCAAAGCCTATACCGCTTTGCGCCAAAGCAATGCGGAAGTTCAGCTCATGGCAATTCCCCTGACTTACGCCATGAGCATCAACGTTGGCTTTATTCTGGGCGCATTGTTTGTGCCGAAACTTTGGTCCATTGTGGAATACCTGTTCCCGTTCGCCATTCTTGGCTTCCTTATGGTCGGTATTTACGCCATGACCTTATTCGGGCGCATGATGGCGCGCGTCCTGACCGAGGGCGGATTTGACTGCGAACGCAACAACAACCTGTCACAGATGATGGCGATTTTCGCCTTCAGCATGGTTGCCGTCGGCTTTGCCGCCCCCGCTGCCATGAGCCACACCCCCCTCACCGCCGGGATTGCCATGATCCTGTCTGTCATGTTCCTAACTGCCGCAGGTGTTTTGTCCATCATCAAGATGACACTGGCGTTCCGCTCCATGTTGCTGCATGGAATCTCACGCGAGGGAGCCGCCAGCCTGTGGATCCTAATTCCAATCCTGACCCTGTTCGGTATTACTCTGGTTCGGTTGCGCCTTGGCAGCATGCATACCTTTGGCGTCGAGATTAGCGCCTATGGTACGTTGGCAATCCTATCTGCTTTGGTTGGCCTGCAAGTCATGATCGGCTGGCTGGGGTATGGCGTCATGCAAAAAACCGGATACCTTGATACCTATGTCAAAGACCCGGCTCACCCGGAAATCCCGGCGGCCCATACATTTTCACTGATCTGTCCCGGTGTTGCCTTCTTCGTGCTGTGGAACTTTTTCCTGAATAAGGGCATCGTCGCCGCCGGACTGCTGCATCAATTTGACTGGATGTGGTTTGCAGCCTACATCCCGGCGGTTTTGGTCCTGTTAAAAACCATACAAGTTTATATCAAACTGACACGTCGACTAAACCAAACGTCAGGATCACGCGCCATACACTCTGCAACCTAATCAAAAAAGCCCCTTGGCAAAACCAAGGGGCTTTAAATTACAGGGATACTTCAGGCATCAATCCCGGCAACCACGATGCATCCGGCAAACGCGCCGTTGCCAAGTTATCAATGGTCGCCTGCAACATATCGTGCAAGGCTTCATGAGTACTGGCCCCCATATGCGTGGTGGCGATCATATTCGGCAACGTTAACAAAGACAGATCAGCACACGGCTCACAAGCCCAAACGTCAAAAGCCGCCGCGCCCAACTGCCCGCTTTCCAATGCCTGACGTAAGGCGACCTCGTCCACAATACCGCCCCGCGCCGTATTCACCAGCACCGCGCCCGGACGCATTGCTGCTAATGCCTTCGCATCTATCATATTGCGGCTTAAGTTCGTCAACGGCACATGCAAGCTAACCACATTGGCCTCACACAGCACCGTATTCAGATCGACGGCCTCAACCCCATGCTCTGCATAAAATTCTGGGTAAGATCGAATATCATGAACAAGCACGCGGCATCCGAACGGAGCCAACAGCCGGATAACTTCCTGCCCAATTTGTCCACAGCCAATAATCCCAACGGTTTTCCCACTGAGGGTATGCCCCATTTGCCGCAGCCAGACACCTCGGCGCAGATCATGTCCAACCTGAGGGATCTTACGCAGTGCCGACAACATTCCACCCAAGGCCAATTCTGCAACAGAGCGTTTATTCACCCCAGCCGTCCAGCCGAGTTTCACGTCGTGACGGGCCATAGCGGACAGATCAATGCTGTCCAAACCAACACCGATTTTGGACACAACCCGCAATTCCGGTACTGCGGCGAAAACTTGGTCATTCAGAATTTCTGCGGCGGTAATCGCCAATTCACAACCCTGCAAATGGTTCAGCAAAGCATCCCCAAGCAAGTCATGGGTGTGATCGGTAAAGCAAGCATTGGGATAGCGCGACAGCAGCTCTGCCTTCATTGCCGGGAAACGATTGAAATGCGGGGCACACACCGCCACCCGCCGCGTATCTATTGTCATCTTCACGCCAGAGCCTTGCTCTGTCCTCATTCCTGTTATAATTCGGCGGGATTATGCAACGTTTTCAATGAGTCAATAAAGTGCCGCAATGCAAAATTGTGGAATTTCTGCCGATGCCAGATCAAACTGAGGCGTCGGGTAAAGGTTTGCCCCAGTTTCAGGACGACCAAAGACCGCCGAGAGACCCGTTCTTGCACTGCCAAACGGGAAGCAAACGACAAGCCAAGGCCAGACTCGACCGCCAGCAACCCGGCCTCAATGGAGTTCAAAACCCGAACCGTACCGAGCGGCTGAACCAGCGGCGCCACATCCCGCTCGAATTGCTCTCGACTGCCGGAATGCGGCTCCCGCAGCACCCAATCCGCATGACGCAAGTCATCCCATGACACAGCATCTTGCAGGGCAAGCGGATGAGACGGCGCAGCAACAATCAGCATTTCATCCTTACGCCATGCCTGCGTTGTCAGTTCCGGGGCATGATTTCGCCCCTCAATCAAGGCAAGGTCCAACTCAAACCGTTTCAGCATTTCACACAAATCATGGGTATTGTGGATTTGCACATCAGCCTCCACATCCGGCAACTGCGCCAACAGCGACGGCAACACATAATTGCCGATGGTCTGGCTCGCGCCCAACCGCAATACGCCGCGCGCGATACCTCCCGCATCGAACAGGTGGCGAATATCCTCCATCCGATCCAGAACATCCTGTGCCAAAGGCAACAGTTCGCTTCCCTGTTCATTCAATCGTAAGTGCGGGTGTACTCGATCAAACACAGGGGAACCCAAACGCCGTTCAAGCTCTGCCAGTGCCTGTGACACCGCACCTTTGCTAAGGCAGACCTCATCTGCGGCAGCGCCAAGGCTGCCATGACGCGCGATACTGACAAAGACCTGAAGCTGCTTCAAACTCGGCATTTAGTTTTTCCAAACATATTGTTTAATTCATATAGATATCATAAACGCACACAATCGTCTATGTTGACCGACCTGATAAACACAACACAAACAACAGGTCGCATCATGCTTCGCAAACCAATTCAACGGGTCGCAAACGCACCAACGCCCATGGCCGGATTAGCACTTGGCATTGCCAGCCTTGGCTGGTGCTGGGAAAACAGCGGCTGGTTCGATGGACGCGCCCAAGCCCTTGGCGCGATAATTGCCGCCGCCATGCTGGTCACCTTAACCCTGAAGTTTATTGCCCACCCCGGCCTTCTGAAAGATGATCTGGCTCACCCGGTAGTAGGCAGCGTGGTACCCACGTTTGCCATGGCGACGATGGTGGTTTCCGCCGCAATCAAGGGCGAGACCGGGCAAACCCTGTGGCTGTTTGCCGTTGCGCTTCACTTAATGTTCTTGGTTATGTTCATTTGGCACCGCGCCAAAGATTTTGAGCTGCACCACATGGTGCCAAGCTGGTTTGTGCCACCTGTCGGCATTATCGTTGCGGATGTCACCACTCCCGGCGGCGCGCTGTTGCCATTATCCCATGGTTTGCTGTGGTTTGGTTTATCCTGTTATGCCGTCATGCTGCCGATCATGTTGTACCGCCTGATTTTCGGTCACGAAATTCCCGACGCGGCAAAGCCAACCATTGCCATTCTTGCCGCCCCTGCCAGCTTGTCCCTCGCCGGATACCTGACAGTGGTGCCGAACCCATCCTTACTGTTGGTGGATATCTTGTTGGGGATTGCCGTATTGATGACCGTGGTAATTTATCTGGCATTTTTCCGACTGCTGCGCCTGCCGTTCAGCCCCGGCTATGCCGCATTTACCTTTCCCATGGTGATCGGAGCCACCGCCTTGTTCAAGGTCGCTGACCTGTTTGCCCGTTGGCAACTGCCGACCGAGGCCATCGCACAAATCCACATGCTCGCCGTGTTCGAGCTTGCCATTGCCACAATCGTGGTTGGCTATGTTTCACTGCGCTATGCCCTGCACTTTTCACCAAAACCCAAACGGCAGGCCGCGCCCTCCGAAGCCATTTAGGAGGCCCGCGCACAACCCATACGAATTCGGTTCAACTTGAAGCGCGCCGCACCCCGGCGCGTTCTTTTTTTGGGAGAAAAGGCTACTCTGCCGCCGATGTCCCGGCCATGGCGTGCAGAACACGCATAGCGTCCTCGGCACGATCAGCAGGAACGAACAAATGATCATGATAAAAGGCAGAAACCGGATTCACGCCCATCCCCTCCGCCGCGAGGCGCGTGGCAATCTTGGCAATAAACCCCACCGCATCCAATGACGAATGCACGTTCAGTGTAATCATGCGGCACGGGAATTCCCCGGCAAGGCCAAGACGCTCGGCCTCATCCTCCGCCAGAATTAGGGTTACCCCCTCAGCCTCGCGAAAGGTCATTTTCGCCCGCGCATCCCGCACCACTCGCGGGTCACTGGTGGTGGTAAAGACATATGCCTCGCCATGCAAAACCGGATGCATAGAGCCAATCAAACGATCCAGATTGGTTTCTCCGCTCATTGGCTATCCTCCCAATCACTACGTTTCGATTTCATCGCCTGAGTATAGCATAGGCACGCGGGCTTTGCCCGCACCCACAAGAAGGCTCGGCCTCCTTCACCTCACAACCAAACGTGTTCACATAGGAGATAACTACAAAAAATGGACCCTAATATCATAGCTAAACTCGTACAAACAATATTTGTTGCAGGATTCTTCAACTATCAGTAATCGCTTAACAACTGTGCATCACTACTGTACCCTTCTTTCAGGCCCATCTAATGAATATTAAAGATGCTTTGTCATAATGGAGGCATTATGAGAACCTATGAAATTGGGGAAAAACTAGAATTAGAATTTTATAATTATTTATTAGAACAACAAAATAATTCCGATCTCATTTTCGGAATATACCCTCCTGATCAATGCAAAATATTTCATCAAAAAGACTATTACTGCAAAGAAAGAGAAGGAAATATAAAATTTGATGTAGTGGTTGAGGTCTACAGGAAAGGAGCAACTCAACCACATTCATTAGTTATTTTCGAATGCAAAAATTACCAAAGCAGCTCGGTGCCAGAAAAAGACCTTACCGACCTCGTCGATAAAATTCGCCGCATTGGGAAATGTGCAGCCAAAGGTGTTCTGGTTACCAATACAGAGCTACAAAAAGGGGCACTTTCTTATGCACGCAACAACAAGATAGGGATTATTAAGTTTAATCAAGAAGGTACTGAGATTATAGCAGATAGGTTAAGCAATTATACATTATCACAAACCGTCAAAACAGATATGCAGGAAGGATATGGTTACAGCAAAAATCTGAAATTATCCGCGTACTTTAGTGACAAATATTTTTGCGAAATCAATACCTTTATTGAAGCCATCCTACATCCAGAGTCGAAGGATCACACTTACAAACATCATCAATCCAGCCCTATTATCCCATTCATAAAACATGATGACCTTGAAAGACACGCATTAGAATTACTTGATAAAACAGGATATAAATATGGAAAGACTGATTTAAATAGAATTTGCTCTCACCTAAACCTAAACATAATTTACCACAAACATAAGCTATTCAATACTGAAGGAAATGAGGTCTTAGGCAGGGCCTGTCTTTCCAGCAAAAGTATAAGCATTTTTTCTCATGATGACCACCTACGGAAAAGATTTACGCTATCCCATGAATTGGCTCATTTCGTCTTGAATCATAAAGACTTCATTATAAGAGAAACTGTTTTCAACGATGATCTTAAGCTTAATAACTCTTACAACCAAAATCGTATCCTTGATGCGTTGGAATACCAAGCAAATGCATTAGCTTCATGCATATTAATGCCTAAAGATGCATTCATCAAAAGGGTAGCGAGAATTCTTTATGACATGGATTACCATAATAAAGGTTTTGGCTTCATATACGTGGACGACCAGCCATGGAATAAGGCGGACTACTGGAGAATCTTGCACTCACTGTCAGAATTTTTCGAAGCGTCTCATCAAGCAATTGAAATTAGACTTAAAAAATTAAATATTCTTAACGATAAAAGATTTGGATCAAATGACTACTTACTTAAGAACTCTCTTCCCAATACACGACCATGAAACATAAATAATATTTTCATTACTACATCTTAAATACTCATTACTTAAAACTACAAAGAACTACTAATCTATGCATAGCAAACCACCCGCTGGGAGGCTTAGCTAGACTTAATGAATGTGTGCAAAGCACGCACGGAAACACGGTGCCAAGTTATGGGTACACAGGGTCCGTGACCCTGTGCGGGTGTGGGTGGAACCCACAAACTCGGGACAAACTAGAGATAGGGCACGCAACGAAAAAGGCCGCTCTCTGATGAGAACGGCCTTTTTGCTATCGTGAAAGTATCCCGAGCACTTAGCCCAGAATTTTTTCTTTCAGGATTTTATTGAGGATGCCAGGATTGGCTTTGCCTTGGGAGGCTTTCATGCACTGCCCGACGAACCAACCGAGGAGCTTTTCCTTACCGCCGCGGATTTCTTCGACTTTATCCGGGTTGGCGGCAATGATTTCGTCAACGATGGCTTCAATTGCGCCAGTGTCGGTGACTTGTTTCAGGCCTTTTTCCTCAACGATTTTTTCCGGGGCATCGCCAGTTTCCAGCATGATTTCGAACACGTCCTTGGCAATCTTGCCAGAGATCGTGTCGTTAGAAATCAAACCGACCAACTCGCCCAGATGCTTGGCACTGACCGGGCTATCGCTGATTTCCCGACCAAGGCGTTTCAGAGCACCGAACAGATCACCCATCACCCAGTTTGCCACCAGTTTCGGGTCACGTTCGACGACGGCTTCCTCGAAATAGGTTGCGGTTTCTTTTTCCGCCACCAGCACCCCGGCGTCATAGGCATTGAGGCCGTATTCGGTCATGAAACGGTCTTTTTTGTCGTCCGGCAGTTCCGGCAGGCGAGATTTGAGGTCTTCGACGAACTCTTCACTCAGTTCCAGCGGCAACAAGTCCGGGTCCGGGAAATAGCGATAATCATGGGCTTCTTCCTTAGACCGCATGGAGCGCGTTTCGCCTTTGGAGCTGTCGAACAGGCGGGTTTCCTGAACGATTTCACCACCGCTTTCGTAAACTTCCACATGGCGCATGGCTTCGAATTCGATGGCCTGCTGCACGAACCGCATGGAGTTGACGTTTTTGATTTCACAGCGAGTACGCAACTCGTCGGAACCTTTCGGACGCACGGACACGTTAACGTCGGCCCGCATGGAACCTTCTTCCATGTTGCCGTCACAGGTGCCAAGGTACCGCAGAATGGTGCGCAGCTTTTTCAGGTAGGCTGCGGCATCTTCCGGGGAACGCATATCCGGTTTGGACACGATTTCCATCAGCGCGACCCCGGCCCGGTTCAGGTCGATGAACGACTTGGTCGGGTGTTGGTCGTGCTGGGATTTCCCGGCGTCGATTTCCAAGTGCAGGCGTTCAATGCCGACAACGCGGGACGGTTTGTCCTTATAGTCCAGCACCACTTCACCTTCGCCGACAATCGGGTCTTTGAACTGGCTGATTTGGTAGCCCAGCGGCAAATCCGCATAGAAATAGTTCTTACGGTCGAACACGGAACGCAGGTTGATTTGCGCCTTCAGCCCCAACCCGGTACGTACGGCCTGACGGATGCATTCTTCGTTAATCACCGGGAGCATACCCGGCATGCCGGCATCCAGAAAATCCACATGGGTATTCGGCTCAGCACCGAATTGGGTCGCCCCGCCAGAGAACAGCTTGGCGTTTGAGGTCACTTGTGCGTGAACCTCAAGGCCGATGACGACTTCCCAAGTGCCGGTTTCACCCTGAATGTAATAGGACATGGTTTATTCTCCCCGCAGCATGGTCGGAACGACATCAAAGTTTGCCGCTGTTTCCAGAACCCCGGCGGCACGGAACACGGTTTCCTCATAGAACGGACGACCGATCAACTGCAAGCCAAGCGGCAAGCCGCGACCAGACAGACCTGTCGGCACGGAAATAGCCGGAAGCCCTGCCAAGGATGCGGTCACCACGAACACGTCGTTCAGATACATGGCGAGCGGATCCAATTCCTCACCACCGGACACAGTAAATGCATCGCTCGGTGCGGTTGGGGTCAGGATCAGATCCACGGATTGGAACGCATTTTTGAAGTCATCAGAGATCAGCGTACGGACCTGCTGTGCTTTTTTGTAATACGCATCGTAATACCCGGCGGACAACACATAGGTGCCCATCAAGATACGGCGTTGAACTTCCTTACCAAAACCTTGGGCGCGGGTTTTGGCGTACATTTCGTCAAGGCTTGCACCTTTTTCCAGCTCTGCACGGAAGCCATAGCGCGCACCGTCATAACGGGCAAGGTTGGACGATGCCTCTGCCGGGGCCACGATATAATACGTCGGCAGTGCCTTATCCGTGTATTGCAGGGACACATCAACGATTTCCGCGCCTGCGTCCTTCAGCCAAGTAATGCCTTGCTGCCACATGGCATCGATCTCCGGGTCCAACCCTTCGATACGGTATTCTTTCGGGATACCGATTTTCAGGCCGCGGATGTCTCCGGTCAGGGCAGCCTCGAAGTTCGGAACCTCAACCTTGGCAGAGGTACTATCCTTCGCATCATAGCCAGCCATTTCGCCCAGCATGATCGCAGCATCGCGCACGGTGCGGGTCATTGGCCCGGCTTGGTCCAGTGACGACGCAAACGCAATACAGCCCCAGCGAGAGCAACGACCATAGGTCGGCTTCATACCAACAATGCCGGTAAAGGCCGCAGGCTGACGGATTGAACCGCCCGTATCGGTGCCGGTGGCACCGGGGCACATCCGCGCTGCCACAGCCGCTGCGGAACCGCCGGAAGACCCACCCGGAACCCGTGCGGACTGATCACCTTCGGCTGCCCACGGGCTTTTGACTTCGCCGAAGTAGCTGGTCAAATTGGCAGAACCCATAGCGAATTCGTCGAGGTTGGTTTTACCCAACAACACCGTACCCGCATTTTTCAAATTGCCACTGATCGTGGATTCATACGGCGGGATAAAGCCTTCAAGAATTTTGGAAGCCGCAGTGGTTTGCACGCCTTCGGTACAGAACAGGTCTTTCATGCCAATCGGCACGCCGTCCATCGGACCAAAGGTCTTACCCTCTGCACGGCGTTTATCGCTGGCCTCGGCATCGGCAAGAGCGCGTTCCGGGGTGGATACGATAAATGCGTTCAGGTCCGCGTGGGCGTCCATGGCATCAATGCAAGCCTGTGTCAGCTCGATCGAGGAAAACTCACCCTTGGCAAGTCCATCGCGAGCCTCGGCAATGGTCAATTCATTTAATTTGGTCATACGTCTTACTCCACCACTTTCGGCACCAGGAAATAGCCGTCTTCGCTATCCGGGGCATTTGCCAGAACTTTGTCCTGAATTTCGCCGCCAGTGATTTCGTCTTTGCGCCAGTGCAAGGACTGGTTCACAACCGAAGCCATCGGCGCAACACCATCGGTGTTCACCTGCTCCAGCTTTTCAAACCAGTTCAAAATATCATTCATTTCTTTCGAAAGACCTTCGACTTCGTCTTCGGAAATCTCCAGTCGCGCCAGAACGCCAATTTTTCTGACTGTTTCCTTGTCCAGCGACATGAGGTATGTGTCTCCATTGGTGAAACTTTACCTCGCAGAATTAGCAAAGCTGAGGCAACTGCGCAACTCTGCGCCTGACAATAAGGACGTTTGCACGATGATTTTCGACGCTCTGGAGGATTTTGCCGCCAATTTGCCTGATTTTGGGGCAATTATCGGGGTGGATTTCGGGTCCAAGACCATTGGCATTGCCACCTCCGACGTGATGCGCAGCATTGCTTCGCCCCTGACTCTGATCAATCGCAAGTCCAAGGCTCATGATCTTGCCGCTTTTCAGGATGCCCTCGCCAGCCGCGAAGCCGTCGGCATCATTTATGGCATGCCCTTGCAAATGGACGGCACCGAAGGCGAACGCGCCATGGTCACCCGCATGTTTGCCGAACGCATGGCAGAGGCCATCGACCTGCCCATGACCTATTGGGATGAACGCCTGTCCACCACCGCCGTGGAACGCATTCTGATTGGCGAGGCTGACCTTAGCCGTGCTAAGCGTAAGAAAGTGGTTGATAAATCTGCTGCCGCCTTCATCCTACAAGGAGCCCTTGACCGCATGGGAATGATGGGGCGCTAACCAAACCCCGAAAGGCGGAGCCCACAAATGAACGGTATCTTTTTCGCGATTGTCCTAATTTCCACCATCGTCGCCGGATACCGCCAAATCATCAGCCCGCCGAATATGGCTGCCGGAACCTCCCCCATGGAAGTACTCGGCATCGCCATGGTGGACAGTGCCGCCAGCGCCGTTACCCTGTCCCTCAGCCTGATCGGGGTTATGGCCCTGTTCCTTGGCCTGATGAAAGTCGCCGAAGAAGGCGGATTGTTGCGCATTATTGCCAAGACTCTGCGCCCGCTCATGGTGCGCCTGTTTCCTGACGTCCCCGCCGATCACCCCGCCATGGGCGCGATGATTATGAATATGTCCGCCAATGCCCTTGGCCTTGGCAATGCGGCAACACCGTTCGGCATTCGCGCCATGCAGGAACTGGATAAGCTCAATCCGCTGAAAGGCACATCCACCAATGCCATGGTGCTGTTCCTTGCCATCAACACATCCAGCGTCACCTTGCTCCCCACCGGGGTCATCGCCCTGCGCGCTGCCGCCGGAAGCCAAGATGCTGCGGGTATTGTCCCCACCACTTTGGTTGCCACAGTCTGCTCAACAGCCGTCGCGATCATTGCCGCCAAGCTGTACAGCAAATTCTTTGCCGGTGGGCAAAGTGTTGTACCGACAGAGGCCGCCCCCGAGGAAACCACCGAAGGCCCGCACGCCAACCTGACCGAAACGCCTCGGGTTGAAACCGGTGCCTATCCCCTGTGGGTGTCTGTCCTTGCGCTTTGCGGTATTGCGGCCCTTGCGCCGATTATGGTGCTGTGGGGGCGAGAGGTCTCACCGTGGATTGTCCCCGGCCTGATGCTTGGCTTCCTCGGCTATGGCGTCGCGAAAAAAGTACCGATCTATGAAGTCATGGTTGACGGTGCGAAAGAAGGCTTCCAAGTCGCGGTCCGTATCATTCCGTTCCTTGTCGCCATTCTAACCGCCGTTGGTATGTTCCGCGCCAGCGGAGCCATGGATTTGCTCCTGACCCCTATTGGCAACATCACCGCCGCCTTTGGCCTACCTGCCGAAGCTCTGCCCATGGCCCTGCTCCGCCCGCTTAGTGGGTCCGGCGCGTACGGCATTATGGCCAGCATCATCAATGACCCGAGCCTTGGCCCGGACAGCTATGTGGGATACCTTGTCACCACTCTGCAAGGCTCTACGGAAACCACGTTTTACGTCATTGCTGTGTATTTCGGGGCCGTGCAAGTCAAACGCCTTCGTCATGCACTCTGGGCTGCGCTTACCGCCGATGCAGCAGGCATCGCCGCCGCTGTCGCAATCTGCTCAGCGTTGTACGGGTAATTAAGGAGGGCTAAAGGTTTCGGTCTGATTTTGCCTTCATTCCCTTCCTCCCAAACTTAAATCAGCGCGACTTATAGGGTCTGAATGGCGACAGAATACCATCTTTGCGTTTGGTAAGTCTCCAGTTACACGAAGTCGTGTCACGTATAGCATCGTGATAGGTGTCGCGGGGGTGGCCTTGCGGTTGCGCTGTGGACATGGCAAAGTTGTGCCACTCTGCGTTGTGAGGTCGCCATGAAATTCCTGATCACTGTTTTCGCTATCTGCCTATCTGTCGCCACGACTTCTGTTCATGCCCAAACCGTTGCGGATGGGTATGCGGCGTATGATGCCGGTGACTATGACAAAGCAAAAAGCATCTTTCATTCACTTGCGGATGCGGGTGACGCTAATGCAATGAATGCCATCGGGCGTTTATATGATCAGGGAAAGGGCTACTCAAAAAATATACATAGAGCCTGTGACTGGTACGAGAGGTCAGCTATTGCAGGTTATGTTTCCGCCCAGAATAATTTAGCTATCTGTTATGAGAGTGGTGAGGGACGGACGAGAGATATTGAAAAGGCAATTTTTTGGCTTGAAAAGTCCGCGGAACAGGGACGATTACAAGCTCAAGTGAACCTGGTGCGTCTCTACAATGATAGAAACCGTGATAGAGCAATATATTGGGGACAGAAGGCCGTTGACCAGAATAGTGCATTCGCCAGAGTTGTGATGTGGGGATTTGATCTCCCCCACACCGGATTACATGCATCCACGACAGATATTGTTTGTGTAATCGCCATGAATCGTTTGCTGGACAATGATTTACGCTACTGTGATTATGAAAA
>JAALLQ010000261.1_pt1 | contig 14873 bp, 8 predicted proteins | sample 7245921 | NCBI WGS metagenome assembly JAALLQ01 (sample SAMN13049200, study PRJNA578106) | oil field metagenome | isolation source: filtered produced water from oil reservoir B7 | place: USA:offshore Texas | collected 2016 | reverse complement strand
CATACCTGCAAGGGCATAGGCACCTGATTGTGCTGTTACTTCCGGGAATATCCCATGTGCTATGGTGCCGTATGCTCCGCCCAGCATGGCACCTGTAAAGAGTGCAGGCACAATCGACCCTCCCGATCCTCCGGACCCCAGTGTCAGCGAGAATGCAATAATTTTCAGAAAAATCAACACGATCATGAGGCTAAGTGCCAGCTCGTTTGCAAGTGCGTCTGTTATTACATCATATCCGACACCGAATACCTGCGGGTAGAAGTACCCGATCATTCCTACAAAGAAACCACCAATTGCTGGTTTCAATACGGGATGAACCTTCAGGGACTGAAAAAGATCGTGTGTTGAATTCAGTGACCGCATTAACAGGACAGCTACAATACCCGCGCATATCCCGAGTCCCAGATACAGTACTGACTCGTAAAAGGGACTTACGAGCTCATAGTTTGAGGCATGGATGATCCTGACGCCAAATATGGTGTTGGCCACAAGGGTGGCAAAGACCGACGATATAACTATTGGTATGAAAGTACTGGCTTCCAGCTCTCCCAGTATGACCTCAACAACAAATACCACTCCTGCAAGAGGTGCGTTGAATGCCGCGGCTATACCACCGGCAGCACCGCATCCTAGAAGTATCTTAACCCTGTTCCCGTATATGTTGAGTGCCCTTGCAAGTGATGAACCAATCCCTGATCCGGCAAGTACCACAGGTGCTTCTTTCCCTACAGAACCCCCGGAACCTATGGATATGACGGATGCAAGGACCTCCAGGAAGGCGTTTCGGGCAGATATGCGTCCACCTCTGAGTGTGGTGGCTTCGATTACCTCCTCAATATCATAGCGTCTGGTGCTTGTAAAGAAGTGAACAAGTATTCCTACGATCAATCCACCGATCGCCGGGAGCAGGATTATATAGTATCGTGGCAGGCCATAGAAACTGCCAAAGAAGAGCTCTTCGCTGCCTTCAAGCACATGGTCATAAAGAACGATGGCCAGTCCTGTGAGTGTGCCTACGAGCAGTGCGAGAGAATTGGATATTACCGACTCGTTCTGTAGCCACTGATAAATATTTTCTTTGATTTTTCCGGATATAAGATCCAAGGCAGTTCATCTCTGTTGAGACCCTTTGGTCGCACTGGCTGAATATTCCTGCATTGTAGAAAAACTTTGCTGGTATGGTTTTACAGAATCATTTTCTGAATTTTATTATATTAATTCTGAGCATATTATAAATTTGAGCAAAATAAATAAATTTATAATATATTATGACTATTGCTAATTAGTGGAGATTCGTGGGGGCATCAGTGAATGCACTGAATGTCCGCATAAAACATACATAATACAGTAGATTACGCCAGCGTAGCCTGGCTAAAAAGTGGAGTCAAACTTTAGATGTTGTCGATCTGGAGTTTAATTAAAAATTGTCAACAAGGGTGGTACTATGCATCCCTTTTCCAAAAACGATAGAAAAAGCGGATTGTCAAAAATATCCAGAATTTGCCTGTGCGTCCTATTAGCATTTAGCGCAACCGGTCCTGTATTCATTGCGAGTGCAGACCCTGTGGGAAATTTTACATACGAATATGATTATGGTAACTTCTCACTAATTCATAGATGGACCGCTGATAATGGTAACATGACAGGCAGTTTCAACGTCAGTTGTAATGATATGTGGTATAATGGTACATGGACTGACGACGGTAATTGGCATGGAAATACATGGTATAACGGAACAGCTGCTAAATTCAATGATACTGGCCCTGCACATTGGTCAAATATAACGGTTTACGTCTATAACGTTACCAATTCCAATCTTTCATATATTGGTAGCAATAGTGTTCCGGTTGACAATAATCCAATAAATATTACAAATGTTACGCCGGAAATCACTATCATTGAAGGAGAAACCATTTACGTAGATGTTAATTCTATGGACCATGATAATGACGTGCCTATTTTCAGTTGCACCATGAATGCTTTCGATTTCAACAATGATACTGGTAAAGGTTCTTGGACAACATATTATAATGATGCCGGAACCTATGATGTTAATTTCAGTGTGTCCGATGGTTACGGTTCCAGTGATTCTGAAATAATGAAAATTACAGTTCTAGACACTGAATTCACACCAGCACACCCGGTAAACTTTGAAAATAAAACTGGTAATTTCTGGGTTCTTCACTCATGGAAAGCGGGTGAGGGTAATGTTACGGATGCTTATAATGTGAGCTATAACGGTACTGAGTGGAAAAATGTAACCGCATCTGTATCTGAATTCAATCATACAGGACTTTCAGCTCACGATTGGTCTAATATTACAGTTTATGCCTACAATGCCACCACTGGTACTATTTCAACCGGTATTGATGTAAATGTTCAGATTCCAAATTCAGCTCCAGTACTTGGATCAATTGGTAATAAGGAAGTTGAAGAGAATAAGAATGTTGAATTTGATTTAAGCGCAGATGATGTCGATCATGATAATCTAATTTTTTCAATGACGTCAGACGAACTTAAAAATGCAACTTTGAATGAATCATCAGGTCATTTTAACTGGACACCTGTTGTAGGTGAGAATGGTACCTACAACGTTGATTTTAGTGTTACGGATGGTAGTCTGACAGATAATGAGACTATAGTTATCACCGTAACGAAAATTAATTCAGAATCGACAGACAATGAAGATAACACTGGCAGCTCCGGCGGCGGTGGCGGAGGTGGCTCCCAGACCACCGGTGAGGCCTATGAGAACATTGAGTTCAAGGACTACACACTCAAGCCTGTTGTGAAGGACAGGGAAACAATGTTCGAATTCAGCAGAGAGGATAACAGCATCATCTCTGTAAGTTTCACTACCAGTATCAATGGTGGACAGACAAAGACCATTATTGAAGTGCTCAAGGACACATCCACACTGGTAAAAAGTGCTCCTTCTGGAAAGGTCTACAGGAACCTCAATATCTGGGTAGGGGATGGCAAGCTGATTCCACGTCTGATTTCCGATGCACAGATAGTGTTCAAGGTTGAGAAGAGCTGGATTGAGTCCAATGATATGGATGCTGATTCTATCAAGCTTCTCAGGTATTCTGGATCTTCCTGGACGCAACTTCCGACCTCACAGACCGGCGAGAATGACGAGTACTTCTTCTATGTAGCAGAGACTCCTGGCTTCTCTCCATTCGCTATCTCCAGTATAACTGAAGAGATTGCCAGTGTAGAGGCCAGCGAGGAGAATACAGAATCAGTTTCAGATGAGAATGATGTCAAAAGGGCAATTGATGATGAAACTGAGCTTGAAAGCAATATTGCGGAACAGGAAGATAAGCCGGTTTTAGTTGCTTTAATGGTATTTGTTCTGGCAGGTGTTGCCTTTATAGGCCTGTTTGGATATAATAACAGGGAATATTGTGAAGAATGCTATGAAAGAGTTCGCTCAAAAGTCAGTAATCATGACGGAAAACGCTATCGTCGCATCAAACGCTAGGAAGTTAATTTCGAATTAGGATACTAAATAACTATAGCATTTTCTGAAGCCTTCCCGGTTCTATATTTTTCTGATAAGATACTCTGATACTGAATTTAGTTTCTATAATGTTTATTGCAGCCCGGACCAAAATAAGCTTGTTGTTGGTGGGTATGCACAAATTGTTCTCTTTCTTACAAAGACCAGGAAACGGGGATATGGTCTGCAGTAACTATCGGAAAATAATTGTTTGGCTTATATGTATTGCTTTATTTCTGTCTGTCTCAGGATTGGCAAGTGCCGACTCTGATGATATTTCTAATATTTCTGATGAAGATAACGCTGATTCCTCTGGCGGAAAGGAAAAGGAAAAAAGTGATCCATCCACGGAAGATGACTCCGATTCAGGCAGTAGTAGCTCTGATGATGAATCAGAAACAGGTGATTCTTCAAATTCGGAAACAGATGATAAAGACGCTGAAACCGAAACCACGAGCTCGGATGACAGTGAGGATACCGAAGATAATAACAGCAGGGATGATTCCTCTTCTGATGACTCAGAATCCAATGATACGGAAACTGATGGTTCTAACGAAAGCGAAGAAGATACTTCTGATGATAGTGAGACATCCGATAATGGTGTAACAAATGACAGTGAAAACGATAGTGAAACCGATGATTCTTCTGCCGATGACACGGAATCTGGTGAAGAAAGCGCAGATGATAGTGGGAATGCTAATTCTTCTGATGACCCGGAAGCAGATAATGTAAGTGACAATGATAGTGAAAGTGGAGAGAGCAGTGAGAGTGCAAGTTTCTCTGAAGATGACAATTCCTCTGACGTGAATACAGAAGATAATAAGGAGGACGACTCCTCTTCAGAAGATGATTCAAATGATGACGAATCTGATGATGAAAAAGATAATTCCGGTAAAGACAATTCCAAAAAGGATAAAGTAAAACCTGATAATACAAAGAAAGATAAGTCTTCCAGGGATGAGAATGAGTCAGAGAATACAGATGATAATTCTTCTGGAGACGATAACGAAGCAGAGGACATAGACATCGACAGTAGTTCTGAAGAAAAAAACGAATCAGAGGATGGCGAAGGAGAAAGTTCTTCTGAAGAGAGTAGCGGATCAGACAATCAGGATAATGATAGTGCTGATGCCGATCCAGATACTGACGACTCCGCTGGAACAGAGAATGGGGAAGAAGATCAGACCAACAACAGTGAATCTTCGAATAATTCCTCTTCAGATGACGATGACCGGAATGAGGATGATAGCCAGGCAGATGCTGACAATGAAACTGATGATGCTACAGGTGAAAGTATTGAGGGGGATACAGGAGGATCATCGGATTCTGACAAAACTACGAATTCTGAAGACTCAGGTGACTCCGATGACTCTGTTTCTTCTTCTTCCAGTTCAGGACTTATGAGAGAAGGTACAAATACCCAGTCACATGAAGCATATGAAAATATAGAATTCACAGATCTGTCATTTGCATCAATCGTAAGCGGAAAGGAAGTGGTATTTCATTTCAACAAAAATAGGACCAGTATCACATCCATCAGCTTCATCCCGCAATTAAGCGGCGGACAGGTTAAGACCATCGTCGAATCACTGAAGGGCACTTCCGGTTTTGCAGCAGGGAATGCCCCCGGTCTGGTCTATGAGAACTCCAACGTCTGGATCGGGAGCGGGCAGTACTCCCCTTATAAACTTACTGAAGGAAAGGTCAATTTCAAAGTAGAAAAACAATGGCTTGAATCCAATGACGTAGAACATGATGCTATACTGCTGTACAACTATCATGATAAATGGATTCCCATGGATACGGAAAAAGTAGATGAGGATGAGGAATTTGTGTATTATATCTCTGAAACTCCGGGTTTTTCGATATTCGCCATCTCAAGCATGGATAAAAGTACATCTATAACTCTTCCTGCCGCGAATATTAACAACTCCTCGGAAGGCAATACAAGTCTCCTGAAGAATGATTTATCAGGTCAGGACGGGGATGGAACTTTTGGTGGCTCCATAGCATCATATGCTTTAACGCTTTTGGGCCTTGTTTTATTCTTATTGTGGGCAGTTGGTTTTGTGCTTATAAAGCAGAAGATAAGTTTTGATGAGATCGGACCCCAGCTGAGAAGTCAGGGTGGAGAGGTAATCAGGCGTCTTAAAAGATAATGCAACCCGATACAATAGGATACAGTTCCTGCGTAGGACTTATCATTATCTTTACCAATATTTTATGTACAATCGAGGCTTAGGTATAGCAAGGGTAATTAAGGTAAAATCATGCTTGAGAGAATGTTTGATCCGGATGCTGTGGCAGTGATCGGCGCTTCTAAGAAAGAGGGTAAAGTCGGAAGGGCGGTACTTGAGAACCTGATATCAGGTGGCTTTGAGGATATCGTTCCGATAAACCCGAATGATGGTAATATACTGGGTTTTCAGGCCTATAAAAGTATTCTTGACGTTCCGGAAGGGAAGAACGTCGACCTTGCAGTAATAGTGATCCCGGCAAAATTCGTACCTGAGGCAATAGACCAGTGCGGACGCGCAGGTATATCGAATATTGTGGTCATATCCGCAGGTTTCAAGGAAGCTGGTGTGGAAGGTGCACGCCTGGAGCGCGAATGCCTCGAGCTATGTGAAAAATACGGTATCAGGATGGTGGGACCCAATTGTCTTGGTATTATTGACACAGATTCAGGACTTGATGCCACCTTTGCTGCAAATAAGGCACACAAGGGCAATATCGCAATGATGTCACAATCCGGTGCAATATGTACCGTGGCCCTTGACTGGGCTGACCGGACAAATGTGGGCTTTTCCAAGTTCGTAAGTCTGGGGAACAAGGCAGATCTTGATGAGAATGATTTCCTGGAATTCTTTGAAACTGACGTTTCTACTGCTGTAATTGCCGCTTATCTGGAAGGGGTGAAAAGTGGTCCTGATTTTATAGAGATCGCAAGACGTGTGAGCAGGTCCAAACCTATTGTGATAGTTAAGTCCGGACGAACCTCGGTTGGTTCAAGGGCCGTATCTTCTCACACAGGAACACTTGCTGGATCCGATGCTGCCTATAATGCGGCTTTCAGGCAGAGCGGAGTGATAAGGGCTGACTCCCTGATAGAGATGCTTGATCTTTCAAGGGCTTTCTCGGCATATCCTCTTCCCGAGGGCAGGAATATAGCAATCGTAACAAATGCCGGGGGTCTTGGTATACTCACAGCGGATGCATGTTCCAGTGTGGGACTGAATATTGCATCGTTTGAAGAAGATACTATTAATGAATTAAGGGAAACACTTCCTCCGGCTGCTAACATATACGATCCTGTGGATGTGCTCGGTGACGCCAGCGCGGACGTATATGCACATGCTCTGGAAACGGTACTTGCTGACGGGAACGTGGACGGTATAATCCTTCTAGTTTCTCCCCAGGCAATGACCGACGTTACTGAGATCGCAGAAAAGGTAGTGGATACCATTAAGGCTTCAGAAAAACCCATTCTGTGCAACCTTGCAGGAGGTACCCGTGTTGCAGAGGGTGAGGTGATACTGCAAAAGAACGGTATCCCCAATTATCCTTCCCTGGAGCGGGCTGTTGCCAGTATGGATGCACTCTGTACATACTATTCGATAAAGAAGAGAAAATACGTATCTCCACCTTCAATTAATGCGGACGGAGATACTGCCGGTAAGATCATCAGGGATGCAGTCTCAAACAAGAAACGCATTCTTGGTCTCGAATCCATGGACATATTGTCCTCCTACGGGGTCAATGTTGTTGACTCCAGGATAGTAAAATCACTTCCTGAAGCAGTAGAGGCATCAGAGGAGATCGGCTATCCGGTTGTGATGAAGATAGTCTCTCCTGACATATCCCATAAGACCGATGTGGGAGGTATACGCCTGAATCTGCAGCATGCGGATGATATCGAACGTGCCTATAACTCCATGATGTCGGACGTTCACCGCTATATGCCGGAGGCGAGGATATCCGGTGTACAGCTGCAGAAGATGGTCTCAGGTGGAAAGGAAGTCATCATCGGTATGAATCGTGATCCGCAGTTTGGTCCTCTGCTCATGTTCGGACTCGGAGGCACCTACGTGGAATTCCTCAAGGATGTTTCCTTCGCTGTGGCACCCATAAGTAAAGAAGAGGCAAAGCACATGGTCTCGTCCATAAAAAGCTATCCTCTGATCGCAGGTGTCAGAGGGGAGGCACCTTCGGATATAAATTCGATCATAGATACGCTTATGAGGATCTCACAACTTGTAACAGATTTCCCCGAGATCCTGGAATTTGAGATCAATCCTCTCATGGTAATGCAGGACGGGCAGGGTTGTGTCGCAATGGATGTGCGGTTCACCATAGACGTAAAATAAGTACCAATTACTATCATAATATAAAGCAGGCTTTAAATAATGAAAATCAGGTTCAAGGGAGCAAGATAATGGCATCGATATTGGTTAGTTCTTCAGAGAAGTTCTCAGGTAAAAGCTCTATCTGTATGGGGCTGGGCAAGATATTCCGTGACAAAGGTTATGCAGTCGGATACATGAAGCCGGTGGGAAATCTCCTGATCGACGTCCACGGCTCTCTTACGGATGAGGATGCCGAAGGCATTAAGATGATGCTGGAGCTCGATGACCCGACAAAGATCATCACTCCGATCCATCTGACCGACAGCCTGATAGACGATGCACTGACCGGCGTCAAAAAGGATCTTGACGACAGACTTATGGAGGCCTATTCTTCCATCTCGGAAGGTAAGGATGTTGTCATTATCGAGGGTACCGGCGGTATCGGAGGAGGAGCAATGTACAATCTTTCCGACCCTGAGATCGCCTCCAAGCTCGGAACAAAGATGCTGCTTGTGACGCGGTTTGATTCTATCTATGCGGTTGACCGCATACTCTGTGATCTTCGCATAATACAGGACAGGGATATACTTGCAGGCATAATCCTCAATGAAGTACCTGAGGATATGATTGAAAGGGTAACCGAACTTGTTGTTCCCTTCCTTGAAAAGAAAGGCATCAAGGTTTTCGGAGTCATACCACAGGATAAGACGCTTCGATCCGTCCCGATTTCGGAGATTGTCGAAGGCCTTCGTGCGGAGGTTCTTGTGGGCGCTGACCGCCTTGACGAGTTTGTGGAAAACTACCTTGTAGGGGCAATGGAAGCAGGTTCTGCCATCAAGTACTTCAGAAGGATTCCCAACAGCGCCGTAATAACCGGTGGTGACAGGGCAGATATACAGATGGCTGCCATTGAGTCCAGGGTAAAGTGCCTGATACTTACAGGAAACATGCTCCCGAGCGGTGCTGTTCTTGCAAGTGCGGAGGAAGCGGATATTCCGGTAATCCTTGTGCGTGGTGACACCATGACAACCATTGAGAGAATGGAACAGTTGATTGGTCATGCTCACATAAAACAACAGGTCAAACTTGACAGGATAGTGGACCTTCTGGAAAGTAACGTTGACCTGAGTTCGATCGCCGAAGTTATGGATCTGGAACTCTGAGCAAATATCAATAAATCAAAATATCAAAGAATGATGGTCAGGGAGAGATCTGTTCCTCTACTTCACCATCAACTTAAACTGATTCAGCTTCTTTTGTCCTGTTTTTTAGTACATCGACAACATCAGGGTCCTGCAGTGTTGTCACATCACCTGTGTCTTTACCGTTGGCTATTGCCTTGAGAACGCGGCGCATGATCTTTCCGCTTCGGGTCTTTGGCAGTTCATCGGCAAAGATCACTCTTCTGGGACGCGCGAATGGTCCGATGTTTGCATCAACATGACCTGTAAGTTCCTTTTTGAGCTCATCATTCCCGGATACTCCGGATTTCAGTATCACATAAGCATAGATCACTTCACCCTTGATCTCATCCAACCTGCCCACAACACCGGCTTCAGCAACAGAGGGATGTGATACCAGTGTGCTTTCGATCTCAGCGGTACCTATTCGATGCCCGGAGACCTGTATGACATCATCGATACGGCCGCTTATACGGAAATAACCTTCTTCATCTATTTTTGCTCCGTCACCTGCGAAATACGTGTCTCTGTCCCATTTTGACCAGTATGTCTCAATGAATCTCTCTTCATCTCCGTGGATCGTCCTTACCATACTGGGCCAGGGTTTTGTGATTGCCAGCAGTCCGTCTTTTCCAGGAGGCATCTTCTTTCCCTTCTCATCAAGTACTGTCGCCTTTACCCCCGGAAATGCAAAAGTGGCACTTCCCGGTTTTGTGCTTGTGATTCCCGGCAGTGGCGATATCATCACCATTCCCGTCTCTGTCTGCCACCATGTATCCACAATAGGACAACTGCTATTCCCTATTTTCTCATGGTACCATGTCCATGCACCCGGATTGATGGGCTCTCCAACAGAACCAAGCAGCCTGAGAGTTGAGAGGTCATGTTTCGCGGGCCAATCATCTCCCCATTTCATAAAAGATCGGATTGCAGTCGGAGCGGTGTACAGTATGGTTGCCTTATGTCTTTCCACAATATCCCAGAACCTGTCCTTTTCAGGATAATCAGGCGCTCCTTCATACATCAGGACAGTTGCACCATTTGAGAGGGGTCCGTAAACGATATAGGAATGTCCTGTGATCCAGCCACAATCGGCCGTACACCAGTATATATCATCATCCTTGAGGTCGAATATCCACTTAGCGGTTATATGGGTTCCAACCATGTATCCACCGGTGGTATGCACAATACCTTTCGGTTTTCCTGTTGTACCGCTGGTATACATCAGAAAGAGCATATCCTCGGAATCCATAATCTCCGGCTCGCACACAGGCTCGGTATCCTTTAAGATATCATGCCACCAGATATCCCTTCCAGACTCGATATCAATCTCGTTTCCAAGGTTTTTTACCACGATGACCTTTTTCACGGATTCGCATGAACTCAATCCGGTGTCTACCTTTTTTTTCTGCTCGACTATCTTTCCTCTGCGATAGTACCCGTCACAGGTTATGATAAGATCACTTTTAGCATCCTCAATTCGTGTACACAGCGAACCCCCGGAAAAGGCGGCAAACACCACGCTGTGTGGAGCACCTATCCTGGCACATGCGAGCATGGAAATGATAATCTCGGGTATCATTGGCAGATAGATAGTAACAATATCGCCTTTTTTCACACCCTGCTCCCTGAGTGCATTGGCAAGGCGGGAAGTTTCCTCAAGAAGCTCTCTGTAGGTATATTTTCTGATATCTCCGTTCTCGCCTTCCCAGATGATAGCAAGTTTATCCGGATTCTTTTTTACATTGACATCAAGGCAATTGTATGATGCATTCAGTTTTCCACCGATGAACCATTTCGAATAGGGTGCATCCCATTCAAGCACACGGTCCCACTTTTTGAACCATTCGATCTCTCCTGCCTGTTCTTCCCAGAATCCCTCTGGATCATCATCCGCTTTTCTGTAGATCTCAGGGTCATTGATATTTGCATTATTTACAAAATCATCAGGTGGGTCGAACTTGAGATCTTCTGTCTGAAGACTGGTATTTTCTCCCATAATAACACCGCTTGGAATATTGTTCCCCAGAACAATATTGTATCAATTTGTTTAAATCGTTTGTTATGGGAGATCAAATCAAAATAGGGGTTTTTAGACCCCTTAAAAAGAAGCCGGTATTATTTCATCAATTCCAGAACATCACACATCTTGTTGATGGTATCTTCTGCTGTTTTCATACCTTCTTCATCTTCTGCGGCAGGTTTTCGAAGTATTCCTCCGAAGTGTCCTCCGTCACCTACAACGACCATGCCATGAATATGCATCCACTCGTGTATTGACTGTATTGTTTTTTCCTGGCCTCCGTTCCTTGAACCGCCGATTGCCATTGCCGCACCCACCTTGTTGCTCAGTTTGAAATCCTGTCTTCTGAGCAGGACGCTTCTGTCACATAGTGCTTTGAGCTGTGCGGTCATGGTTCCGAAGTATACCGGGGACGAGACCACGATACCGTCTGCCTCTAATAGTTTATCATAGACCGGTTGCATATCGTCATCTATCGGACATTTTTCTCCTTTGCCGCAGACTCCACATGCTGTGCAGGGGGCAATTTCCGAATCCGATATAAGGATATTATCGGTTTCAAAACCTCTGTCTTTTGCTATACCAAGCATCTTCTCTATAAGCTGATCATTATTGCCGCCTGGCTTTGGACTTCCTGAAATTCCTATAATCTTCATATTATCACCGTTGAAAATTACGGGTCAACTAATATTAGTTTTTGGATTAGGGTTGACTGTAATCTTCTCTTAGCACTACAGTTAGCATAGACAATTCGACTAGCATACACAAAAAATATAATTGTGCCGGTCCATTCACATCAAAACTAATGATAATTGTCTGTATTTATATCACATAAACATATTATGTATATAGAGTCTATATTGCCAGAGATTACAGGTGACAAATATAACGGTGATGGAACTTTGACTTCTAGAGATTATCTTACTATCGATGATTTTGATGTGGATGGAAAAACTGTCCTTGTGAGAGTGGACCTGAATGTACCGATGGACCCTGAGGAGAATATCCTTGATGATATGAGGATAAAAAGCCATATACCCACATTAAAGGACCTTGAAGACGCCAAGGTCGTTTTACTGGCACACCAGAGCCGGGCCGGAAAAAGTGATTTCACTACCACGAAGCCACATGCTCAAAGGATGTCGCAGTATCTGGGAAAAGAGGTGGAGTATGTGGATGATATTTTCGGAAGTCATGCCAGGACCAGGATAGCTTCCATGGAAAAAGGAGATGTCATACTGCTTGAGAATGTCAGGTTCTATGCCGAGGAAAGCCTGAAACGTCCTGCAAAAGAACATGCTCAGACTCATATGGTAAGAAAACTGTCACCTCTTATGGATATATTCCTCAACGATGCCTTTGCCGTATCACACAGATCCCAGCTATCGATCACCGGTTTTACGGAGGTTCTGCCAAGCGGAGCCGGACGGGTCATGGAAAAAGAGATAACTTCCCTTGACAGGGGTCTTAAGGGCAGTGAATGTCCCTGTATCTTTGTGCTGGGTGGTGCAAAGGTGGACGATTCGCTTAAGGTTGCCGAGAACGTACTTACAAACGGAAGCGCTGACCGTGTGCTCCTGACCGGTGTTGTTGCAAACGTCATGCTTGCTGCCATCGGTGTTGATATAGGTAAGACCAGTATGGATTTCATAGAATCCCAGGGTTACCTTGACCAGATCGAACGTGGAAAGCAGATAATGGACAAGTTTGACGGTCAGATCGGCCTTCCCGAAGATGTTGCACTCAACGATGACGGAAAAAGAGTTGAGGTTATGGTTGATGAGCTTCCTGCCGATGGTTTACCTATAAATGATATTGGTATCGAGACCATTGTGGCTTATTCAAAGGAGCTCAGGAATGCAAAGACGGTTGTACTCAACGGACCTGCAGGCCTTTCTGAAGTTGAGCCCTTTGCACTGGGGACTCATGAGATAATAAAGGCGGCGGTGCACTCGGAATATTCCATAGCAGGTGGAGGTCACATCTCTGCAGAGGTTCGAAATATGGGATATGATGACAGATTCTCCCATCTTAGTACCGGCGGTGGTGCATGCATTGATTATCTTGCAGGTATGGTTCTGCCGGGAATCGAGGCTTTTAAAAAGGCTGCCTCGCGATACAAACATAACTCATGAGCTACACATTTTAGATTATAGTCTGTAAAGACCTGCAGCTTGCTAGGTAAACTGAGCCTGCAGTAATCAACTTAATCGGAGTGTGTGTATGGAAGATAAATCAGTATTGCTTACGGAAGAAGAAGGCAAGACGGCTGTACATCTTGCAAGGGATGCAATAGAGACATACCTGCGTACAGGAGAGATGATAGACGGCTCGGAGATGCAGCTTCCGTCTATTTTTGACGAACCCAGGGGAGTTTTCGTAACCCTTAATAAAAGCGGAGAGCTGAGAGGATGCATAGGCCATCCGTATGCCGATTCCCCTCTGAAACATGCGATAACGGATTCGGCCATCTCGGCTGGTTTCAGGGACCCCCGCTTTCCGCCTGTGCGTATCGATGAGATGACCTTTGTCACGGTGGAGGTGACTGTCCTCACACAGCCAAGGCAAATGGATGTGGAACCCGAGGATCTCCCGTCTTCCATTGAGATCGGCAGGCATGGTCTTATAGTCAAGAGTGGTTACAGGCAGGGTTTGCTTCTTCCTCAGGTGGCACCGGAGAATAAAATGGATGAGGTGGAGTTTTTGAGCCATACATGCTTAAAAGCCGGCCTTGCTCCTGACGCATGGTCAGAAGGTGCCGAAGTCTATTGCTTTGAAGGCCAGATTTTCTCTGAAAAAGAACCGAACGGGGAAGTCTTTGAAAAAGATATCAAGGAAAAAGCCTGTCTGAATGAGTAATTCCCCGAAATCTTATTTTTAATTTTTAATTTTTAGTTTTCCTAAATCAATGTACTTATTCCTGAATTTCTTTTCCTGACCAGTAAGATGCAAGGAAGGACCCGGATATATTGTGCCAGATACTAAAAAGTGCACCCGGCAGGGCTGCTATTTCTGAGAAGTGCTCGATTGCAAGGGCAACACTGAGTCCTGAGTTCTGCATTCCTACTTCAAAGGAAATCGTCCTGGCTTCTATTTCACTAAAACCTGCAAGTCTTGAAAGACCATAACCACCAGCAAGCCCAAGCAGGTTGTGTATGACAACCACACTTATCACCAGCATACCGGCTGCCATAACAGTTTCCCTGTTCAGGGCCATGATTATTGCTATTATGAAAACTATTGTGATTACTGAAATTGCGGGAAACACATGCCGGACGCTGTCAATTCTGGAACCAAGAAGGGTGTTGAGTCCTATACCCATGGCTACCGGTACTATTACTATCTGCAGGATGCTGATCACCATTCCGTAAATATCAACAGGTACTGTCTGGCCGATGTAGATCCATGTGAGCAGTGGTGTGGCCACAAAGGACAGGAGAGTTGATACCGAGGTCAAAACAATGGATAGTGCAACATCACCCTTTGCAAGATAGCATATGACATTGGAAGCAGTACCACCGGGACATGAGCCAAGGAGTACGACACCTGCGGTAAGCTCCGGTGAAAGCGAGAAGGCCATTGATAGGATAAAAGCGATCAACGGCATGAGAATGTACTGCATCGCAGTTCCGAAAAGTACTACTCCGGGTCTCCTGAAAACAAGCAGGAAATCACTGATGGAAAGCGTCATGCCCATTCCGAACATCACTATCCCGAGCAGGAGGGGGATTGCACTGCTGTAGGGCAGGAATATGCCCGGATAGAACAAAGCGACTACCGAGAACAGTATTGCCCACACCGGGAACAGGGAAGTAAAC
>JAALLQ010000359.1_pt1 | contig 15064 bp, 9 predicted proteins | sample 7245921 | NCBI WGS metagenome assembly JAALLQ01 (sample SAMN13049200, study PRJNA578106) | oil field metagenome | isolation source: filtered produced water from oil reservoir B7 | place: USA:offshore Texas | collected 2016 | reverse complement strand
TTGAACATTTCAGTTAGTTCGTCTGATACTAATCCTTGCTCTAAAATGGCTATTTGTGATTCTAACTCATCAAAAGCATTCATGACACTGTTTTTGTCACCTACTGATTTAGAAGAAAAATAAACAGAAGCAAGCTCTTTTATACTATCTACTATTTCTAACGAGCTATCAGCGTAAAAAACGAGGGTTGAAACGTTATTTTCTTGGGCTAAGGTTTTAAAGTCAGTAATACTTTGGCGTAATTCATTGGATATATCTTTAAAATCTTGATTTACGAGCCTATTCTTTTCTTCGTTCAATTGAACAATTTGATTAAAACCGCTTTCATAGTCCCCTATCTTTGTGATTATGTTTTGTACTAGTGTAGAATCGGTAGTTTCATCTGTAAAGAAACTTTGAACAGCGTTGATATTCTGAGTAATAATTTCTTGTGTTTGTTCATCGTAGTTAATCACATAATCTTTGAAGGCCAAAGCAGCTTCAAAAAAGTTGTTTTCTATTTCAGAAATTCTACTCGTGTCATTTGACAAATCTTTATAATTAGAAAGTCCATCATTTGATGAAATCAATGAGACAATATTAAAAACAACGACAACGCCAAATAAAACTAATATTATTATAATTGTTAAAGAAAGTTTTCCTCTTATGCTTTTAAACAAGGTAATCCACCTCGATTTTTATATTAAATTCCGTAAAATAAGCTTTAATTTTCTTCCAGAACCACATCGCTAAAAAACTTCTTGTTTTGAGGCGAAATTTTAATATCTTTATCAATGTAAAACTTTTCATTTAACCTTATATCTTCAGAAGAGGATCCCACCATAACTTTAAAATAACCTTTTTCAACCAAAAATTCCATTTTTTCATTATATAGCGCTAAAGTCTCTATTGGGAGATTAAAAATGATTCTTTTCTTTTCTGAAGGTTTAAGTGTAATTCTTTGAAAACCCTTTAATTCTTTCACAGGTCTAGTTACACTAGCGACTTCATCATTCACGTACAGCTGAACAATTTCATCACCTGTCTCTTCACCTATGTTTTTAACATCCATGCTTATTTTCACGATTCTATCGCTACTTTCAATTTGAAGATTCGTATATTCAAATTGTGTATAACTGAGACCATGACCAAAAGGATATAGTGGTTTGGCAGGTGAATCCGTATAATCTCCCCACCATTGACTTCTTCCTCCAGAAGGCTTGTGATTATAATAAACTGGAATTTGTCCCACATGACGCGGAAAAGATATAGGCAATTTCCCTGAAGGGGACTCATTACCCAAAATAATATCGGCCAGAGCATTGCCACCTTCTTCACCAGGTAACCAAGCTTCAAATATTGCAGAAACATTTTTTGATACCCAGTCTAACGAATATGGCCTTCCGTTTACAAGAACAACAATTACAGGTGTTCCCGTATTTATAACAGATTTTAGTAAATCAAGTTGTACACCTGGTAAAATCAACGTAGAACTATCACGAGATTCACCAGTTGTGCAATCTAATGTTAACCCAGATTTATCACCTAAAACTAGAATAGCAACATCAGATATTTTAGCAAGTTCGATTGCTTCTTTAAACATTTCTTTGTTGTCACCATTTATTTCGCAACCTTTTGCGTAAGATGTTTCCACATTTAACTTTTCTAATTTTTCTTTCAAACTTTCATATATGGTTTTTATTGGCAATTCACTTTCAGAAAAAGTAATTCCTTCCATTGCTGAAGTACCGAAAGCTCCTTGTTTTAAGGTTTCTAAGTGTGTTAAATAAGTATAATCCCCTGTTAAATTTCTAGCGCTGTTTGCATTTGGTCCAATTACTGCAACTTTTTTTATGTTTGGATTCTTTTTCAAAGGCACTATTCCATTATTTTTCAATAGAACAATTGATTTTTTAGCAATTTCATACGCGAGTTTCCTATCTTCAGGTGTATCTAAATTATCTGGAACCTTTTCTAAATCAACATAAGGATTTTCAAATAATCCCATCTTAAACTTTAATCGTAAAATATTTCTAACAGATTTATCAATAAATGCTTCAGAAAGCTCTCCATTTTCTATCGCATTCTTTAATGGTTCTTTATAACAATCAAAAGAGGGAAGTTCAACATCTATCCCAGCTTTTAACGCTTTTATAGCTGCTCCTTTTTTATTTGATACTAATTTATGATATTCCATCAATGAATTGATTGCAAAGTAATCGGAAACAACAATACCATCAAAACCCCATTCCTCTCGCAAAATTTTTCTCAACAAAATTTCAGAAGCTCCACAAGGTATACCATCAATCTCATGATAAGCATTCATGACAGATTTAGCTTTTCCTTCTTTAATAACAGCTTCAAAAGGAAAGAGAAATGTTTCTTTTAGTTCTCTTTCTGGGATATGAGCTGGCGCCCAATTCATCCCACCTTCAGAAACCCCATAACCCACAAAATGCTTTAAAGTAGCAACTACTCCATTCTTCAAATCATCAGATTGTAACCCTTTAACATATGAAACTCCCATCTTTGCAACCAAATATGGATCTTCTCCAAAAGTTTCCTCAGTTCTCCCCCATCTAGGATCTCTAGTTACATCAACAACTGGAGATAATCCTTGATGTATTCCAAGAGCTTTCATTTGATTTCTTATACTTGTTGTCATTCGTTCTATTAATGGAGGTTCCCAAGTACTTGCCGCACCAATCATCTGAGGGAAAATGGTCGCTCCTCTTGTCATGTAACCACTCAAACATTCTTCATGCATAAAAGCAGGAATCCCCAATCTTGTTTCAGTAAGAAGAAATCTCTGAATTTTGTTTGACAATTCAGCTGTTTTCTTAGGAGAGAATCCTGTCGCTCCTCCTGGACGAGTTATCTGACCAATTCCTTCTTTCAATAAATTTTGAGCTTTTTCAAAAGAGAAATTACCATTATCAAGAAGCTCATAACTCCAAAAAGAACCAAGTTGGGCTATTTTTTCGTCCAAAGTCATTTGTTTTAAAAGGTCTTCAACACGCTCTTCTATCGGTTTATTTGGATTTTTGTAAAATTGCATAAAAACTTCCCCCTTGTAAAATATTTTATCGTTTTTGTCTTTTTTCAGTATATTTTTCTCCTTTTTTCATCATAGATCATTGTTTTTCTATAAAAGTATGAATTTATAACATCTCTCCATTCTTTAGCACTTTCCCTTTGTTCTAATAATCTTTGATAAACAGAACTATATCTTTTACTATCAATATATCTTTCTAAGCCTTGCCATTTATCTATTAACCATTGTACATCTTCGACTCCTTCAAAATGCGTATCATAAATATGTTGTAAGACGGTTTTGTTATTGCTCAATTTGTAAATATAAGAGACATGATGAAAAAAAAGTAATAGTTCATCGGGGCAAGAATCTAAATGTTCGTATTTCTCAAAATTTTGTTGACGATACTGTGCTGTATAGCCCGTTCCTGATTTCAAGGTTCTGTCTACACCTATACCATAATGATCAGCTTTGTGGTAAGTACCCCACCTTGAATACTCATATCCATCAACATTAGGACCATAATGATGACCAGGATTAACCATCCAACCTACTCCTAAAGGTGCTGTATATTTCTCATAAATATTCCAAGACTTTAACATCATTTCGGATAAATTATTTAAAACAGTTTCATTATTTCCAAAAGTACATTTTATCCATTCTTCTATAATTTTTTTACCACTCAAGGAAGGATCCCAAGCAAGGCGACCAAATCCGTACAAATTTGCTTGTGCTAATGTATGGCCAGTCCAGTTAATTTCATCCCCAATATTTGATATTCCAGCTATTCCAAAATTCGGTGAATTAAATATAGAACCAGAAACGATCTTTGCAACTGAGGTTCCCTCACCAAATAAGAAAGTATCAAAGTCTAAAACTTCTTTCCATTGGGGAACAAGATAACAGAGATGTTTTTGTTGTCCAGTGTATTCTTGAGTAATTTGAAATTCAAGTATTTGATTTGTTTTTTGGAACCCTCCAAATAAAGGATTTACCGGTTCTCTTACTTGGAAGTCCATTGGCCCATTTTTAATTTGAATGATCACATTATCAAGAAATTTTCCATCAAGTGGCATAAACGTATCGTAAGCAGCTTTCGCTCTATCTGTTTCATTATCTCTCCAATCTTGATAGCAATTGTATACAAATGCTCTCCATATTAACAATCCACCATGAGGAGCAAGAGCTTCAGCTAACATATTTGCACCATCAACATGCGTTCTGTTATAAGTAAATGGTCCTGGCTGCCCTTCTGAATCTGCCTTTACGAGGAAACCCCCAAAATCGGGAATGCGATTATATATAAAGTCGACTCTTTCCTTCCACCACTTTCTTACTTCTTCATTTAAAGGGTCGGCAGTGTTTAATCCTCCAATTATCATAGGGCTCGCAAAATTTACGCTTAAATAAATTTTTATACCATATCTTTTAAATACATCATAAAGTTTTTCAACAATGTTTATTTTTTCTGCTATTAATTTCGTTTCTTCGCTTTTAACATTAACATTGTTCAGAACTATACCATTAAGACCTATAGAGGAAAGCAATCTAGCATAATCTCTTATTCTATCAAGATTATCAACCAATTCATTATTACGATAAAAAATTGATTTACCTGCGTATCCTCTTTCAATGCTTCCATCCAAATTATCCCAGTGATTAATAATTCTCAGAGGGATATAAGGTTTCTCTAATAGATTTAAATGATCTAAAGGTTTTTCCATTTGTATGTTTTGGATTAATTTGTAGGTACCGTATAGCAAACCTTCATCAGATTTCGCTGTTATTAATATAAATTTTTTTGTAGAATTTTCTACTTTTTTGATCAAAAAGCCCTCTTCATTTAATGAGGTGTATTCTTCTTCTTTTATTGTGTTACTGAAAAATGAACACCCATCTAATTTCGAAATTATTGTAAAAGTACGTTTAATAGGCTTGTTAGTTATGATGGCCTCTATATTAAAAAATTTTTTTATACTATAATAAAGTTCATTTTTAATAGAATCGATTATATATCCGTCGATATTTATTACAATGTTTTTTAAATATTCTTTATATTGATCATATAAACTTGGAGTTTCTAATCTTTGATAATTTAACCAACATTGATAATCTACATCATTTGAATATGGAAACATTCAAACTTCCTCCTAGCTACCAAGAATAAACAAAAAGTACTAATTTTTACTTATTTTTCTAAAATAATATTACCAAAGTTCACAGTGCTCTGATAGTTATTCCCAGTTGGGTCATTCCAAGTAGTTATACCTACTCTACTTCCAGTCGCACCCGCATCGTTGACTTGAACATCAAATCCAACGACTTCTCCTCCACTTGGGGAAATAAATCTCCAGGAAATTGCAGCTTCTACTATATAACCACTTTCTATAATCTTTGTAGTAGTTTTAAAATTGGCCGCAGAGCCTCCCGTACCAAATGAAGGGGTATTTACGTAATTGATTCTATACTGTGCATCATCATTTTCGTAAAAACCTGTTTTATTATTATTTTCATCTATGAATATTTCTAATGAATCCTGCTCCCAAGCGTTTGTATTTTCTTTATTAAGAACCGGATCTTCAACAATAGCCAATACATACAAGGCATTTTCATCCCAAAGTACTCGAAAGTTGGCCTTTGCGTTATTTGAGCTACCCGATACAATAGTTTCGGTGATATATTCTTCGCTTTGAAACCAAACCTCATCTATTTCTCCATCTATAATCGGTGTACCATATTTTGCTGTTCCTACGGATACACCTTCCAAGGTTAATACTCCATAATTTATTGTTTGCGATTTCTGTTGATTTGTGTTATCACTCCAACTATATATGTTCTCCCCGTCTATTACTGCTATGTCAAATCCAATTTCTTTCCCTTTTTCTAATTTCGCCGAAAGATTTATGGAACATTCAAAAGAATACTTTTTATAACCCGGGCTAACAAAATACTCAACTTCCATATCTTCTTTATTTTTCTTAACAGTCCAATCTGGATGAATAATTACCCATATATCATCTTCTTGTAGGTAAGGTGTCTTGGCATTATTAGGATCAACGAATATCGCCACTCCATCTTCTTCATCACTTGTTTCATTAAAGACCTCACCATAAACAAATAATTTGTTTTCATTCCATATTATTCTTGCATTAAGCTTTTCTTCACCATTCTCATCATATATGAATATTGGCTTTGAAAACAAATAATCATCATCTAACATACCATATGGAATAGCGGTCCCTTGAGAGATTGCATTGGATTTTGGAACTATTGGCAAAACAGTTGGTTCTACAATTCCCCAATATGCATATTTTGATTGATAATCTTTATCAAACAAAAGCGGCCAATCGTTTCTGGTTTGATTTTTCCAAGAATAGTCGTCTTTAAGGCCCCAGAAAGTTGCACTGGTTATAACATCATCGTATTTTTTGAGAATATCAAAAAGTTCTTGGTATTTGTACCCTTGCTCTACTAAGGCTTCGTATGGTGGAGACATGTAGTTGGATCCTTGATCTGTATAAACACTCATGTCAATTTCAGTTATTTGAATTTCTATACCAGGAATAGAACTAAATAACTTAATAGCCTCTTCAACTTGTTTGAGATCTGTTCCAATTCCAATATGCATTTGCATTCCAATTCCATCAATTGGAACTCCTTTTGCCTTTAATTCCTTTACCATGTTGTATATATAATCTCTCTTTTTTGGTTCGTAAGTATTGTAATCGTTATAGAAAAGCTTAGCGTTTGGATCGGCTTCATGAGCGAATTTGAATGCATACTCAATATACTCTGGGCCCATGATTTCATACCAAAGAGACCTTCTATAACCATCTGGTTGATTGGGATCAATGGCTTCATTAACAACATCCCATGCATATACTTCTCCTTTGAAATGTCCGACAACGTCGTGTATATAAGTTTCCATTCTTGAAAGAAGTTCATTCTTTAAAATTAAATTTCCATCTTCGTCTTTAAAGAACCACTCAGGTGTTTGACTGTGCCAGACTAACGTATGTCCACGAACTTTTATGCCTTTTTCTTTAGCATATTCAATATACTCATCGGCAACTGAAAAATCATAACTTCCTAAGTCCATTAAAATACTTTCTGGCTTCATTTCGTTTTCAGCGGTAATAGAGTTAAAGTGCTTTTCGACCATCTTCATTTCAAGTGGGTTAATTAGAACTTTGTAAGGAATAGCAACTCCTATATCAAAATTGTCTTTATATTTATCTTTTAAATCTATAATTTCCCATTCAGGTTCATAGAGAGGAATCGATTTATCTGTCATTGAAAAATCATCCAAATAAAATGAGAGCGTTGGATTTGGTGATTCAACATAAAAGATCAATCCTTCCACTACTGTTCCAGATTTAACGGTATAAGAACCTGTCAATTGTGTCCATGTATTTGAAGGAACCTTTTTTTGCCATAAGATCGTATCGTAGTTAGTATTAGCATCAGAAGCGTATTTTCTTTGCATTGTGAGAGTGATTAATTGATCTTGCCCGGTATCTTGATACACATATATTTCGAAATCATAACTGGTTCCAGGTTTTAAAGTTTTTGTAAGATTTATTTGTGCGCCATTCCAATTACTTTTCCTACCCTCAACAGCTAAAGAATATTTCCCGCTATGGGATACTTCATTAGATAGCGAAATAGAGACTCCATCTCCTCTTGGTTCCCAACTATGCTGTTTGTCTTCAAAGCTTGTCTTAGAGATCACTCCTGCTCTTTCAACTTTGTTAGTTCCCAGAATCTGAAAGTTGTCTATATAGTATGTGAAATTACTTTCCAAAGGAGTTACTATTCTCAAGGAAAACTTTTCAACGGGTTCATTAAAACTGAATTTGAACTCTTCATTTATCTCTTTCCAATAATTTGGCATCACAACCTTCTCTGCGATTGTTTCAAAGCGCTCCCCTTTACTATCTTTTATATAAGCTACTAACCTAAATAATTGAGGATCAGGAGAAGTTTGATAAATATGAGTAGTAATTTGGAAATTAGCTGAATTAAAAATTTGCCAATCTTTTGTTAGATCAATTTCTGCACTTTCCCATTCTGAGGTTCTATTCTCTATCTTTAAGGATTTTTGACCTTCGAAGGAAAATTCATCTACTTCTGTAATCGACACTGCTTCTCCAACTTTTTCAATTTGAACCGGTTCTTCGAAGTTCAAAACCATCTCATAATCTCCTGGATTTATAAATCCATTTAGACTATTTGTTTGATTTGATCCTCCCAATAGAATAGCAGCCAGTAAACCAACACCTAACAATGAGGTTACAAATAATAAATCCTTCATTTCATCACTCCTCCTTTCCACAAATTTAGTACTGCCTGAGATATTCCAAAACATACTTTACAAACGTCACCTTCTGAACCTCTTTTAAAATCAAAATCTTATTCCCACTATGACACTTAGATTTCGAACTATAAAGTCAGATATCTGCCGCCTTCTACCTTCACTGGACTACCATCCACTCCTATCCATACTGTTAAAGCAGAAGGATTATAAACTATTTTTTTATTTACACTAAATTTTAGATTCTTTAAAGCTTTCAAATAATCCATGATCTCTGCATTTGTCTCATACCAAATTGTTTCATCGTTCGATATTTTTTTGCAAAACTCTTCAATCAGATCCCAGTTATTATTCCTTTCAAATTCAAAACTGTGCCCCCATACATACAACAAAGGCATAGTTTCATTAGATTCTAATTTCTTAAATTCTTCATATTTTTTTAACAAGTTATCATCATGATGACAAGTAGGATTCCACCTTAAAAAATGTGTAGGTAGAGAAAAGTTACCATGAGAATTAACAGTTCTTGAATATTCAATTCCCAAATATGGAAGTAATTCTAAAAGTTCTTCACCGTAATCCCCATAAGGATATGACATACCCCTTATTGGATAGTTTACTAAAGACTCTAATCTTTCCCTATCCTCCATAATTTCCTCAATTATTGATTCCTTTGGTACTCTTGTGAGATAAGGGTGATTTAATGTATGTATAGCAACTTCATTACCCTCAAAGAGATCCCTTATTTCGGAAGAGTTTAAAAATGGTTCTGAATCTAATTTTCCTGAATTTAAATGGAAGGTACCTTTGATTCCGTACTTATTGAAGATCCTTATCAATCTTCTGTCATAAATTTGTCCATCATCATAACTCATGGTTAAAGCCTTTATTTTGCCTTGTGGATAAAAGCCGAAAGATATTTTCATGGTATACTGGCTCCTTCTCAATAGTTCTAAAAAAATGGAACATTTAGTATTGATTTTTATTACCAAACTTTGATATAGTTCTTACCTTTTTTCAAAGTAGAGATTGGACCTAAGGAACTTTTCTCAGGTTTTTGTTCATCTAAAAAGTCTGTGTCTAAGACTAAATTTCCCCCATCAGGACGTTCAAAATCAGCATCAACAATCCTAACTCTTTCTAAAGAATTTGTTGAACATACTTCGCCTACAATATTTTCAAAAGTATCGGGAAGTTCACAAGACATATAAACTTCTTCACCTTTCTCAATAACACTAAATCTTGGATCAAAACTTTTATCCACTAATTTCTCTTTTTCTCTTTCAAATGGTTCTGCTCCATTGAAGTAAGCATTGTTATTAATATACACCGGTTGTTCTATTAACTCAAGCATTTTAATATCCCAACCTTTTTCATCCACCTTCTTCAAGTACTCTTCTAATGATGTTGTATGATTCATATAATGTGATGTCCCAACACCTTCCAATTCATCTTTCCCAATAAAGATATTGTTGTAGAAACGATCATCACCACCGTAAACACAGGCATACCCTGCAACCGTTGTACTATGTGGTCTATGGTATGGAGTATAACGATTTAATACTTTTCTTTTCTCCATCTTACCAGCAATTAAATTGTTAATGTAGGCACCACCCTGAGACATGTTATCTATTGCATATTCAGAAGCTAAGATGTTGTGATCTATAACATACGGGCCATGACTTACTTCCACAAATAAATCACGATTATTTTTGTAAAATAAGTTTTTACTTACCCTTGTTCCTTGTGCTTGCCAATCCAGCCATAACCCTAAAGAACAATCATGTATGCGATTATGATAAATCTGAACATCTATGGCTGCATGTAATTTGATACCTGCAATCTCATGTCCCCAAAATTCTCTTTTTATAGCAATTCTATAAATGTGGTTATTGTAGATTTCACTAAAAACACATCCTAAATGACCTACAATCGCATTTTGACCACAATCATAAATTGTATTGTTCCGAATAATATGTGACCCAATACTTTCTTTACTCCATCCGATATGTTCAGCACTAAAAACAGATTCTAATTGGTATTGATGCCCAGTTTTGTCTTTACGAGTTGAATGATATAGATGTCCGGTCGAACCTTCCTTTCCTATACTTATTGCACTACATTTTGAATCATGAATAATATTGTTTTCAATTATCCAACCTTTACTCCAATTTGCTCCAATTAATCCAGGTTGATCTGCTGTTGGCGGAACCCATGGTGTTGCAGCATGAGCCATTTCAAAACCTTTCACGGTTATATAATCTCTCCCAATTTGATCTGGATAAAAACAGGATCTGCGTACATTGATCTCTACTAATTCTTCATTTGGGTTCGCACCATGGAAGTTTGCGTATATAGTTGTTTTTTGATCATCTACTTCCGCATACCAAACATACTTTGTTTGCTCTGGATTTAAAACCGGAACCTTTTTTTGTGTCCAATGGTCTACTGTCTCTGTTCTAACCTTAGGATCTTTTAAATCTTCAAAACTGTTAGCTTCGTAAAACGACATACCGTTTAGATAAACATCTCCTAAATGTCTCTTCTGATCAGTCGTAACAAGCCAATCACCAAATATTTCTTCTTTGTACGGATTAAAGTCACCAAAAAAAGAGTTTGGTAATTCACATTTCCAAATATTTCCTTCAACCTTTTGCCAATCTTGGATCCTTTCAGATCCTTTAATAATTACCTTTTCTCCTTCAACTGCTTGATAGGTAATTCTTCTTTTATTGCTTAATCCTTTGTTTTTAGGTTTTACCCATTCACGATATACCCCTTCGTGAACTATAACTTTATCTCCAGCCATAGCAACAGAAGCGGCTTTATTTATCGTTAAAAAAGGATCTTGTTTAGTTCCTAAAGCTTGATCAGAGCCAGTCTTTGCCACATGATATTCCATGTTTTTTAAATCCCCCTTTTTATCGAACCATACGATTTTCTGTTTGTATTTCTGGTGGCATATTATCTTTACACTTTTCCATAACAAACGGGCATCTACCTGCAAACTTACATCCTTTTCTCATGTACTCTTCTGTTTCCAACTCTTTTATACTTATCCGTTCTGTCCATTTCTTTTTCGGATCTGGTTCAGGTATCGATTCTTTCAGCATCTGTGTGTATGGGTGTTTCGGGTTCATCAGTACATCTTCCACCGCACCCATCTCTATTATGTTTCCTCTGAACATTATCCCTATCCTGTCACTTACGTAGTATGCGGTTGCTAAATCATGCGTTATGTACAACACACTTACATTGTACTTGTCTTTTAAATCTTTGAATAAGTTCACTATCGACATCCTCAACGATGCATCCACCATCGATACCGGTTCATCCGCTACCAACAACGATGGTGTCGTTATGAGCGATCGGGCTACCGATATCCTTTGTAGTTGCCCTCCTGAAAACTCGTTGGGGTACCTTCCTTTTACTTCCGTTATACCTAATCCTACCGCCTTTAGTGCTTCTTCTACCCTTTTTCCATTCCCGTTCTTTGTTATCCCGTATTGTTTCGCTGTGTCGTATAGGTATCTGTCTACCTTCCTCAACGGATTGAATGTTTCAAAAGGGTTTTGAAATACCGATTGTACTTCTTTCATGAACTCTTTTTTCTCTTCCCATTTTTTTAGGTTTACTATGTCTTTGCCTTTGTAGTACACTTCACCTTGTGTTGGTTCAAGAAATCCTAGCAGCATCTTTGAAACTGTCGATTTCCCACATCCACTTTCCCCTGCAAGTGTGAATATTTCATTTTTGTATATGTGAAAGTTCACATCGTCTACCGCTAGTAATTTGCTTCTTGCAAATCCCCCTCCTACTATGAATACCTTTTGTAGCTTTTTCGTTTCCAACAACTTTTCTTGTGTATTTATTGCCGTTTTATTTTCTTGCATCTTCCACACGCTCCTTTGAGTTCAAAAAACAGGCTGATTTGTGTCCGTCACTTATCTCAACGAGTTGTGGACGTTCCTTTTTACATATTTCCATCGCATATGGACATCGTGGATGGAATGGACATCCTTGTGGTAGGTTCGCTAATGAGGGGGGTGATCCAGGTGCACTGACCTTGTAACTTTTGTCTCCCATCTTTGGTAGTGAGCCTATTAGAAATTTTGTGTATGGATGTAGCGGGTTTTCGAATATCTCATCCGTTTTCCCTTCTTCTACAAACATCCCTGCGTACATTATCCCCATCCTGTCCGTTATGTTCGCATGTACAGCCATGTCGTGGGTTACCAGTATTATCGTGTTTTTTTGCATTTTTTGTATGTCTTTTAGTAATTGGATTACCGCCCTTTGCGCTACTACATCCAACGCCGTTGTAGGTTCGTCCGCTACTATGATCCTTGGATTGAGTATCGTTGCTAAGGCTATCGTCGTCCTTTGCCTCATCCCTCCAGATAGTTGGTGTGGGTATGATTTTAGTACCCTTAGCGGTAATCCCAAGGCGGTTAAGTGTTTCTTCAGTGGTTCTTCAAATTCTTTTTCTTCATCTTTTATCTTTTTGTGTGAGGTCACAAAGTCTTTGAATGATTCTTTTATCCTTATTATCGGATTCAACGCACTCATCGATCCTTGCGGTATGTACGATATGAATTGCCATCTTAATTTCCTGTATTCTTCTTGACTCATTTTGGTTATGTCTATCTCTTTTCCTTCCACTTCGTAGTATATCTTTCCATCTACTATCCTCAGTGGCGGTTCGGCTAAACCACATATCGTTTTTAGAAATGTGCTTTTCCCACATCCGCTTTCCCCTGCTATCCCGTATATTTCATCTTCTTGTATCTTTATACTTACATCGTTGACCGCTTTTACTTCTTTTTTCTCTTCTTGCATTTCAAATATGTAATACGATTTTAGTTTTTCTGTTTTTAATACTTCCAACCTTTTCACTCCTTCGCCTTACCGATTCTTTGTATCCTTGTTCTTGGGTCTAAGTATTCACTTAGACTTGTTGAGAGTAGGTACAAGGCTACGAACAAGAAGATCGATATTATTACAGGTGTTAGTATCCACCACCAGTATCCCAGTAGCATCGCTTGGTAGTTTACCGCCCAGTGTATCATCGTTCCTATCGTTGGTATTTCTGTGTTGGATAAGCCTAATACCGATAACGTTACTTCCATCCCTACCGCCCATATCATGTTGTTTATCAACGTCGAAAATATTATCGGTATTATGAATGGAAAGTATTCTTTTATTACCAGGTTGAACGTTCTTGTCCCCGATAGTATTGATGTGTATGTGAATTCCCTTTCCCTTAGACTTAGTATTTGTGATCGTATTACCCGGGCATCCCACGCCCATCCAAATAGACTTAGTATGAGTCCTAATAGTACCATCGTTAAGTTTTCCCTTATTACCGATGCTATCAGTATCAGAATCGGTAAGAGCGGCATTACTACAAAACTGTCGTTTATCGAGTTAGTGAGTTCCTTATCGCAAATGTAGATTGCCAGAATAGGTCTTGCCCTTGCGATGTCGTTCCGAATATGTGTGGCCAACTGGGTGGTTTGTCCCTAGCTACCATGTTCCACCTTAGTGGATCGTATGGCGAGAAGAATGAGAGTATTGACATGAAGGCTAAAATACATATTACTATGAACGCAAATCTGAACCTTCCATCTTTCATTAGTTCTTTGAATCCTTCCAACATTATCACCTCATCTGTACCTTACTCTTGGGTCAAAGAGTGGATATATTAGATCTATTATGAGCGTTGCTGACGCTATCCCTATTACCGATAACGAGACTACCCCTATTATTAGGTTGTAGTCGTTTGAGTTTATCGCTCCGTATAGTAACGTTCCTATCCCTGGATAGGCGAATACTATTTCTGTTATCAATGCCCCTCCAAAGATTTGCCCTAAAGATAGCGCTAAGTTGGTTACTTGCGGTAATAATCCGTTCCTGAATACGTATTTGAAGGCTATCTTTGATTCTTTTAGCCCTCCCGCTTTCGCATACATCACATAGTCTTCTGCTACTATGTTCGATACTATTAGTTTCATCGTTTGTATGTTGGCTGCTATTCCTAAAACCATCAGCGATATCGCAGGCAGAAACGAGTGTACTAACACGTCTGATATGAACGCCCAGTTGAACCCTATTTGTCTTCCAACTGAGTATCCACCTGCCGATGGGAATATCGGTATCAGATAGGCAAATACTATGAGTAGTAATAATGCAAATATGTAGTAGGGTATGGGCCTTACCACCATCGCTATGTTGTCTAGCGTTTGTGCCCATGCCTTGTTTTTAAAGTATCCTGCAAGTGCCCCTATTATACTTCCTACTAACCAAGAGAGGATTGTAGTTGTTAATAGTAATCCAGCCGTCCAGGGCAGTGAGTCCATTATTAGCTCCATTACAGGTACCGGAAATTGAAAGAGTGATGGCCCAAAGTCTCCATGTAGCAGTCTTCCCCAAAAGGCAACGTATTGTTGGAATATCCCTCCTTCTAATCCGTACATCTCTGTGAGCGATTGCCTTAATGCTTCAACAGCCGCTGGGTCTAAGAAGGCTCCTTGTGATGTCATTTGACTGATTACTTGTTGTACGGGATCAACCGGCGTTAGCCTGGGTACAATAAATACCACCGTTATCCCTACGAATACTACAACTAGAAATTGTATTATCCTTGGTAGCAAGTATCGCTTGAAAAATAGCAAGTGTTACACCTCCATAATAAGCCCCCCGAAGGGGGCTCAATGTATTTATCTGTAGCCTTTATT
>JAALLQ010000254.1_pt1 | contig 15151 bp, 11 predicted proteins | sample 7245921 | NCBI WGS metagenome assembly JAALLQ01 (sample SAMN13049200, study PRJNA578106) | oil field metagenome | isolation source: filtered produced water from oil reservoir B7 | place: USA:offshore Texas | collected 2016 | reverse complement strand
ACCGAGGAAAAGATTGCAGACTTTTCTATGAGCTCAAATGCTTATTGGCTTGATTGTGTTTCTTTTTCTCCAAATATGACTTATCTTGCAAACGGTGGCGACCTTTTTGAGAGTTCGGAGTACTATCAATCAGCTGAGAAGGCATTTTCAAATGCATATGAAGATGGAATTTTCTTTGAGGTTTATAGTACAATGCTAAGCGGTGATGCTGTTTTTCTCTGGGACTTTCAGGATATAAAGGAAAATGAGTATATAGAGGATACATTGGATACACTTTTTTATATCACCAGAATAGCTTTTGCTGTCACTTCTATTCTGGTTTTTTTCATAATATTCTTTATTGCCCCGATACGAAGAAAGAAAGCTGAAAAGTAGTGGTTTCATGTATCTTTTTTGAAATATGAAAAACATTTCAGGGCCGAAATATAGAATAACAATACAATAGTTAGGGTATCTGAGGAAGACAATGTACAAAATATACGTGGACGGACAGCATGGAACCACTGGCTTACTGGTAAATGAACGTCTGGCTTCTCATCCGGAAGTAGAGATCCTTGAGATTCCATATGAAAAGCGCCATGACAGGGAACTGAGGACTAAGTTGCTCAACGAGGCTGACCTGGTATTCCTCTGCCTTCCGGATGAAGCGGTCGAAGACACGGTTGATCTGGTCACAAATCCGAACACGAAGATCATCGACGCATCAACAGCTAACCGGATCAATGATTCATGGGTTTACGGATTACCCGAACTCTCTGCCACACACAGGGATAGGGTGGCCGGAGCAAGCAGGGTTTCCAATCCCGGCTGCCATGCAACTGCGTCCGTTGTCGTTCTTTATCCACTGGTAGAAGCAGGTATCATTTCAAAGGAAACGGCTGTTCCTTTGTTCTCGATTACCGGTTACACCGGCGGCGGGAAAAAGATGATCGAGACCTATGAAACAACAGAAGAGCGTGCCTATAAGGCACCCAGGCAGTATGCGCTGGGACTGACCCACAAGCATGTGCCTGAGATCATGGTCCGCTCCGGTCTTAATGTTAAACCGATTCTAATGCCAGTGGTTTCCAATTATCCGAGGGGGCTGGCTGTCACATTACCCATGTCTGTGAAGGATCTGGGAAAATCCGTGACAAAACAGAATCTGTATGAGCTCTATAAGAAATACTACGGCGATTCCACATTCATCCGTGTTCACGTAGCTGATGAGACAGACGATCTGGTGGATAATGCCTTTGATGTGCAGGGAAGCAATGATACCAATTATCTGGATCTCTACATCTACGGCAACGATGAGCAGATTCAGGTGATCTCCCGTCTGGACAATCTGGGTAAAGGCGCTTCAGGTGCAGCTATACAGAATATGAACATCATGCTTGGCATGGATGAGACGACCGGTCTTTTGTAGCCGGTTATAATTCTATTTTTAATTTTGGTTTTTATTTTGCTAATACGGCCTGATGGATAAGAAAATCCGTTTTCACCAACATCCAATCTTTATATATAAATTCCAGTCATATCCTATATTCACCGGGTGTGAGTTATGGAAATAGAAGATTGGGAGAAGAAATACGCAAAAGCATTCGAGAATATCAAAGCTTCATTGGGCGATATCAGGGGAGTTTTCGTAGCCTATAATAGTAACATCGATGCTATCAAGCACATAAAAGAAGAGGAAATGAAGAAGCTTGTGGGCATCATTGGTTGCGGTTCCATCCAGAAGAGGGTTGTGGAGTATCCCCGTGTGATCGATGATCCGGTTGATTTCATGGCGAGGCTTGTAATCTCCATGCGTGACGGGAAGGCTGCGGAAGTGCCAACCCATACTACCGATATCAATGACTGGCTCATGGACAACCTTGTCTTTGATTATGCCCGGATGGGTGGACAGGCTGGCATCATGTCCAACCTGCTGGCAAACCTGGGCCTGAACAACGTCATCACCTATGTTCCGTGGCTGTCCCGGGAGCAGGCCGAATACTTCGTGGATTCGCCCAACCTCAAATATCCTTTCATCGAGGACGGAAAACTAATTCTAAGACACCCCATGCATATCCGGGACCGTGAGCAAAAGCCCAAGGTGAACTGGATAATAGAGTACTCAAAGGGAACCAAAGTCTGCTGTGCAGGGGAATGCTTCAAAGTGCCCAGGGACAACCGTCTTATTGTCTCATCCAGACCCGACTGGCTACGGATCAATATGGACAGTAAGATATACGAGAAGCTTCCCCAGATCCGGGATCAGATCGACGGAGCCATACTTGCAGGTTATCAGATCATCAGGGAGGATTACGGAGATGGCCTGAGCTATCATCACTATGTTGAGAGGGCTGTCAATGTTATCGAATCCCTCAAAGAGTGTAATCCCGACATGCCTATCCATGTTGAGTTCACGTCCATACAGAACAAGGTTATCCGAAAAGCAATACTAACCGACATAGTGAAAAAGCATGTAACTTCTCTTGGCCTTGATACGATCGAGGTTGCCAATGCCCTTAATGTACTGGGTTACGAGCGCCTGGCCTACGATGTCATGGGTAAGGATGAGGATAGCGTCATTGCCCTTTACAAAGGTGCGATCATACTCCTTGAAAAGCTTGAGTTGGAGGTAGTCAACATACACTCGCTCGGCCACTTCATGTCCCTTGTATCACAGGAAAGCCCGATTGATGTGGAGGACTACAGGGAAGCACTTCTGTTTGCTTCAATACTTGCTGCTACCCAGGCATCAACAGGCGGTATCAGCAGTATAGAAGATGCGGAAATAGGTCTCAGGGTTCCTGTTTATGAAAAGGGATATGAGAATCTGTACAGCCTGGCCTCGTATCTTGTAAGGCAGGGTATCTGCACCATGGAAGATTTCGAGAACGGGTGTGTAAATGCTCTTGGACACAGTCTCGTGATCGTACCTACAAAAGTAGTAAAAGACCCTGTTGGCACCGTAGGCATAGGGGATGCTATCTCGGCAGGAACTTTTATTGCAATGCTGACCAAGATCAAAGAAAAGGGCAGAGTGAAATGCCCGGAGTAGATGCATGAATATTCTCTGCGCTTATAATGCCAATATTGATGCCATCTATAAGGTGGACGGTCAGAAGATGTCCGAAATTGCCGAAGGATATAAGGAGGAAATAGCTGAGAAGATGAAAGATCCTCCGGGTCATATATCTTCTATACCTGATTTCTTTGCAGGGCTCTTTATATGCATGAGGCATGGAACCGGTGCCGAATGGTTGATCCGGGATAAAGAGGTATTCAACTGGCTTCGGACTAACTTTCTGAAAGCTTCTTTCATGAGGATGGGCGGTAATATGGGTATTATGGCAAATGTCCTCTCTGAACTCGGCGCATCCAGGGTGGTTCCAAATGTGGCAAATCCATCCGATTTGCAGATGTCTTTTTTCTCGGAAAGGGCAATATACATTCCAGATGGAGGTGAAGCAGTAAGCAGCAAGGATCAGGAAATATTGGCAAAACATATTGGCGATGAAGGTGAGCTGATACATTTTGTCTTTGATTTCAAACAGGGTGACAGCTTTGTTTTTTCCGGGGATGGGATATCAGTACCCAGAGAGAATAGGTTCATTGCAAGCTATGATCCGCTAAATCTGGAACTTCACATCGATGAGCAGTTCAGGAACTATGCCCTTGAACACATAAATGAAATGGACGGGGCGCTTATCTCAGGCTATCATCTGCTCAGAGAAAAGTATCCTGACGGGAGCAGCTATAAGGAAAAGCTTAACAGATCAATAAAACAGCTGAGTGAGTGGAAAAAGCGAAACAAACACCTGCATATCCATGCTGAGCTGGGACATTTTGAATCGGAAGAAATGGCAAATGATGTGTTCAACAGTCTGGTTCCGGTTGTTGATAATATCGGATTGAATGAAGATGAGCTCGCAACACTGGCCCGTATGAATGAACTGGATGCTGCGGGCATTCTTGAAATGGATTCAAGAGCCATAATTGAAACTGCAGTGTCCCTGTGCAAAGCTTCAGGTCAGAAAAGGCTACAGGTTCATACACACGAGTTCGTTTTGTCGGTGTCATCAGATACACGCTCAGAAGCGGAGCAGGTACTTGAGTCACTGCACTTCGGGGTGGACTGTGCTGCAACCTTTGCATGCTACGGTAAACTCTACAGCCGGGAAGAACTTCTGCAGATCGCTTCCAGTATAAGTGAAAGTAAGACCGGTAAAAAGCAGATGCAGAAGATCATCGGCTACATCCCTCCCGGTGAGTATGACATTACAAGAAGATACTCTGTTTTCAGGAAATACCGGGGATATTCCATATGTGCCGTTCCGACACGCATCTGCGCTGAGCCGGTAGCAACCGTAGGACTTGGAGACACGATCTCTTCCGCTATATTCTTAAGAGAACTCGAACTTAGAGCATGACAATGTACACACTTTTGCGTGAGAACTTCAACCTGGAATATACGCTTGATTGCGGCCAGGTTTTCAGATGGGATTATATCAACGGCTGGTGGACAGGGGTGGTCAACGGTGATGTGGCACGCCTGCAACAGGATCCAAAAAGCGGTGAGGTTCTGGTGGATTCAGGATTACCAGAGTCTTTTTTTGAGAATTATTTCCGCTTTGACGATGACCTCGATACAATCCTGCGGGAGGTTAATAAGGATGAGTTCATGGATGAAGCTATAAGGAAATACAGGGGTCTGCGTCTGATAAGACAGGACCCATGGGAGTGCCTTATATCCTATATACTTGCAACTGCCTGGAGCATTCCCAATATCAAACGCGGTATTTCCATGCTGTGCAAAAATTACGGGGAGGAAATAGAGGAAGGCTACTATAGTTTTCCAGATCCTGCTTCACTTATACATGCATGTGACGAGGATATGAGGGCCTGCAAGCTTGGTTTCAGGGGCGGACGTGTTATAAAGGCAGCAAGGCATGTGGAGGATGGGAACCTTGTGCTGGATGACATTTTCAAAATGGATTATGATGCTGCAAAACAGAGGCTGATGTTCCTTGAAGGCATAGGGGAAAAGGTTGCGGACTGCATACTCCTTTTTGCGTTTGAGAAAATGGAGGCTTTCCCGGTTGATACTCATGTGGAAAAGGTTGTAAGGACCATATACGGAAATCAGGATTACTTCAACGGTGTTGTTACAAAAAGCAAGATAGGTAACTGGGGTCGTATGTATTTCGGAAGATACTGTGGATATGCACAGCAGTACTTCTTTTACCAGAAAAGACAGGAAGGCCTGCTTTGAGTTTATGGAATTCCGGTTTTTTGCCACTTTCTCATAAACACCCGGAAATCAGCATCTCTGATATTGCAGAGTTGTTTATTTTCAAGTATCATGTGTTCTTTTTTCACAGCTTTTGAAAGCTGCTTACCCATGGAACAGTCCGTCAGCCTGTTTTCAAGGACTTCTCTTGCAGTGGGGAACTTCCTTCTGATATCCGCAACATATCTTCCATCCTCAATGTAGAGTGCAAAAGTTTCATCTGCTCCTTCATACTTGGATCTGAAACCCTGTGCATGATCGCGTACCCATATAGGGGGTCCATGATGCTTTTTCACCAGAGGGAGAGCTGATGAGAGTAACTCTATAACCACAACAGAATCTTCACCTGACCATGTGCCGCTATTTATTACTTTAAACTCATATTGTTTCAGCAGTGCTCTTACACTTATTTCCATTTTATCAAGCTGGGGATACAGGACGTCTTCGACAAGGTCCGGAGTCTTAAAGACAATTGCCAGAAAGGAGCTTCCACGCTCTTCTATGATTCCGGATATTTCATCGTCATTCAGGGGTTTTTGCGGTTTTGGAAAAAAGAATTCCAGTGAAGGCCTGTCTAGATATGATCTGCATATTTCAATGAAGCGGGCAAATTTGTCAACTGAGAGTGCAGCAGCAACGTTTCTCCCGGGATCTGTTGGGTCGACGACCACAAGAGGCTCTTCATGCTTAGCGTTCCCATGTCCCAGCAGATCGATGATCATTCCGGGCTTCCACTCGCATGCGCCGGAGACAACGTCCTTGAAGGAACCATAGTGGATTATCAGTAATTCAGCAAGGTAGCCGGAAAATCCCTGGGTGCGAAGTTCGGAACCATAGACGCCGGTACCCTTCATTAACTGTTTTAACAGCAGTACCTCATCCTGGAGTTCATCTATATGCTCTTTTACAAAACTGTTATGGAAGGGTGTCCTGTCAACTGCCGATTTGATACAGGATGCCGACTCAACCGCAAAGCATGGTACCAGATCCACATCGAATCCTCTGTATCTCATATTAAGATACGGATGCTCGGCATATCTCTCTTCAAAAGCCTCCGCATCTTTTGCGATCTCCCTTGAAATCAGAAGGCCGGATTCTTCAAGTTCCGCTCTGCTGATCTCCTCAGGAAATGAGATAAAAATATCAAGATCATGGGTGCCTGATATCCACGTTCCTCTGGCGGCAGAACCTACAAGCATTGCTCTGCCGATTTCGATATCCATTTTTCGGGCAGTATCAGTAGCTTTTTCGAGCAGTTCATCCACTACCATGAAAAGTTTCCTTTTCTCCTCATCGGAAGGCTTTATCTTCTTCAGAACTTCCTTTTGGATATCCTCTCCAGGTTTATCTGCTGCGGTCATTGTTCTCCCAGTTGATATTGTTTTTCAGATACCAGGTTATGTGTGAATAAAGATAAGCCGGGCTGCTGCTAAGTGTATAATTCTCTGTGAAATCAGGACTGGGACTTTTCCTGACTATTTTCCCCATTAAAAAGCCCGATATTCTCTTTTTTGATAACATGGTTGTAGTTCTTATAACCAAGAATATCGGCTATCATGTTTGTGTGCTTGCCCTTTATCTTTTCCAGTTCCCCGGAAGTATAGTCTGTAATTCCCTTGGCAAAGGTTTCTCCATCACATTTTATCTCTATGATATCTCCTCTGTCAAACACACCTTCCAAATTAACGATACCCGAGGGCAGCAAGCTCATGCTGTTAAGAATAGCATCCCTCGCACCGGTATCCACTTCAACCGATCCGCATGTTTTTGAAAGGAGTATCCATCTTATCCTGTTCTTATGGATTTCCTCATTGGCAACGAACAGAGTGCCTATCTCCTCGGCATCCAGGACCTTTCTGACAACGTTTTCTACATTGCTGTTAGCAATTACCATGTTGCAGCCGGACATATGGCAGATCTTGGCAGCTTCGATCTTTGTTCTCATTCCTCCGACCCCTTTCATACTGGTCGGACTGCCTCCATAGCTTTCAACTTCGGGTGTGATCTCCTCTATAACACTTATGAAATTTGCATCATGGTTGCGTTTTGGGTTCTTGTCATAGAGGCCATCGATATCTGAAAGTATTATCAGAAGGTCGCCTTCGATCTTGCTTGCCACCATGGCAGAGAGCTTATCGTTGTCACCGAAGGTAGCCTCGATCTCATTGACACAGATCGGGTCGTTCTCGTTGATTATAGGAATCACACCATAGCTGAGCAGTGTTGATATGCTGTTTCTCAGGTTCAGGTATGTGAGTCTGCTGGAAAATGATTCGTATGTAATAAGGATCTGTGCGACCTTGAGGTTATGTCTGGAGAAAGAATTGCTCCATTCCTGCATCAGTACGCTCTGTCCCACTGCTGCACAGGCCTGTCTTACCGGAATTTCCCGGGGTCTTTTCTCAAAGCTGAGCATATCGATGCCGATTCCTATGGCACCGGAGCTAACAAGGATAACTTTCTTCCCCATCTCATGCAGGGCGGCAACCTGGGAAGCGATATTGTCCATGAAAGGGTGATTCAGCTTTCCCTCCTCGGTATTGATGGAAGAGGTACCGATCTTAATTACTATTTTATCGATATCGTCGAAGATATCCTTCCGGTCGATCAAAGATATGCCTCTGTTCTGAAATTGTTCCTGATAGCGTGTTTATTCCGGTGATGTGTCAAGTACGTCCGAGGCCTTCCTGTTGATCTTCCTGTGGGTGAACTTACGGGCCTCGGGTCCTGCGTAATCTGCAACCCTGTCACCATCACCCACAAGTACATACTTATAGATAAGCAGACCTTCCATGCCAACAGGTCCCCTGGCATGAATCTTATTGGTACTGATGCCGACCTCAGCACCTTTTCCATACCTGAAGCCGTCTGCAAATCTTGTGGATGCATTGATCATAACGCTGGATGAGTCCACTAGGTCTGTGAAATCCTTCTTCTTGAATTTGTTTTCCGTGATGATTGCATCTGTGTGATGTGAGCCGTAGGTATTGATGTGCTCGATGGCCTCTTCCATGGACTCCACGATCTTAATGGAAAGTATCAGGTCATTATACTCCGTACTCCAGTCCTCCTCAGTTGCCCTGAGAATACTCTTCAGGAAATCGATCATTTCAAGGATCGAATAGGACTGCTCGTCACAGCGCATTTCCACGCCTGCTTCATCAAACCTTTTCGCCATTGTTGGGAGGAACTTCTCAGCTACCTTCTCATGGACAAGCAGGGTCTCCATTGCATTACATACTGCGGGATACTGGACCTTGGAATCAAAACAGACATCATATGCTTTTGTAAGGTCTGCATCTTCATCAACATATACATGGCATATACCATCCGCATGACCGAGGACAGGTATTTTGGTATTGTCCTGCATGTATTTTACAAAGGCATTGGATCCTCTGGGGATGAGCAGGTCGATATATGCATCCATGTTCAGGATATCGTTTACTTCCTCTCTTGTTTCCATGAGCTGGAATGCGCCTGCAGGCATACCTTTTACGGATTCTGCAGCTTCTTTTAATAGGTCGAATATCACGCGGTTGGAATTGAGTGCCTCGCTGCCACCCTTGAATATGGTGGCATTCCCGCTTTTAAGACAGAGTGACATCACCTGTGGAACAACATCGGGGCGGGACTCGAATATAACGCCTATGAGCCCGATCGGACTACTTACCTGGAAGAGCTCCAGTCCCTGATCAAGTTCAAGGGCAGCGATGGTTTCACCAACCGGGTCTTTCAGTTCAATGACATCACGGATGCCGTCTATCATTCCGCTTATCTTGCTGTCACTGACCTTGAGCCTGTCCACAAGTGCCTGTGAAAGCTCGCCTTTTCTTTTGAGCTTCTCTGCAGTTTCCACGTCCTTCTGGTTTGCTGCCAGAATCTGATCACGATTATCATCAAGTGCCTGTGCCATTGCTTCAAGAGCAGCATTCTTTGTCCCGGTATTGACACTTGCAAGAATAATGGATGCTTTTTTAGCCTCAATGACCTTTTCTTCAATTTCCTGAGCCATGAAATGAACCACCTTGGGTTTCTTAAAAGAGGGATATGGGATTCTTAAGAGTCTTCATTATATAGTATAGTGATATTGCACATTACTCTTTGGTTTTATAGTTATCGATTATGATGCTACTTTCTTGTTTCACAACTCTTTTAAGTTTTAATTCACAAATATCATCTCAATGCCAGAGCCGGGTATTCTCTTTATTATTGCCGCATTCTTCTCGGAGGTTCTCGGGACAATGGCGGGTTTCGGTTCATCCACTGTCTTTCTTCCAATAGCACTGTTCTTCTTTGATTTCAGAACCGCTCTAATATTAGTAGCCATCTTCCATATGTCCGGAAATATTGGCAGGGTCACTTTCTTCAGACACGGCTTCAACAGGGAACTGATCATCAGGTTCGGGATTCCCAGTGTTATACTGACTATTATCGGTGCCTTTCTTGTCAGCTATGTCTCACAGTCTGTATTGAAAATGATACTCGGTGTATTTCTTCTGGTGTATGTGGTGATCTCAATATCCCGGCCCGACCTGTCAGTGAAGCCGACAACAGAGAACACTTTGCTTGGGGGGAGTATATCCGGCTTCTTTGCGGGATTGATTGGCACTGGCGGAGCTCTGCGGAGTTCGTTCCTTACATCCTATAATCTCGAAAAATCGGTCTACATCTCCACTGCAGCAGCGATATCACTTGCAGTAGATATCTCTCGGATCCCTGTCTATTTTGCAAGCGGTTATCTTCCACAGGAGTATTACTATTATATACCTGTTCTTTTTCTTGTAGCAATAGCTGGTTCTTTTGTCGGGAAGAGAGCTGTTTCAAGGATACCTCAGAAGAAGTTCAGGACTTTTGTGCTGATCTGTATCGGGCTGGTGAGCCTGAAGTTTATTTATGACGGGCTTATTTTTATTCTCTGAATTTTCATTCCCATGAATTAATTGTCACATTTTAGCACGATTCTTGTTTTCAGATATCTTTATCAATAATCATTAAGTATACGCTGGCAGGAGATTCTCATGGTAAAACGCGAGTACATGCTTGGAAACGTTGCAATCGCGCGCGGTATCGTTGAAGGGGGCGGACAGGTCATATCCGGCTATCCCGGAACCCCGTCTTCAGAGATCATCGGTACACTGGCAGGAATGAAGGAAAGGAATTTTTACGTAGAATGGTCGGTCAATGAGAAGGTTGCCCTTGAGGTAGCGGCCGGCGCAGCCATGGCAGGTGTGCGCTCCGTGGTCACCATGAAGCATGTGGGTCTGAACGTCGCAGCGGACCCTCTTATGACGCTGGCATATACGGGTGTAAAAGGAAGCATGGTCATCATCGTTGCGGATGATCCGTCATGCCACTCATCACAGAACGAACAGGATACTCGCAGGTATTCACAGTTCTCTCTGATTCCGTGCCTTGATCCATGCACACCCCAGGAAGCAAAGGACATGATGCCCTATGCTTTTGAAATTTCAAACAAGTTGCAGACACCTGTAATTTTCAGGCCGACAACACGCATATCCCACGGCAAGTCCGATGTTGAGCTGGGTCCTATGAAAGAGGATATGCCTGCAGCTGACTTCCAGAAGGATCTGGAAAGATGGGTCATGGTTCCCAAGAACGCCAGGATACAGCACCCTCGTCTGCTGGAGCTGCAAAAGGACATTCTTGAGGAACTTGATGACTCTCCCTGGAATGAGCTTGAACTGAGCGATAGCGCAAGTGTCGGTATAATAGCATCGGGAATTGCTTCGGTCTATGCAAAGGAAGCAGTGCTCAAACAGGGAATTGATGCTTCATTCCTGAAGATAGGAACCTATCCTGTCCCGGAGAAAAAGATACGCACTCTCATGAAGAATACCGAGCGTATAATCATTTTCGAGGAAATGGAACCTGTCGTCGAAGAGCAGGTTAGGATCATAGCACAGGAAACAGGCTCAGATGTTGAGATACTCGGTAAGATAGAGGGACCGGTTCCGAGGATATTCGAGCTGAACACCGATGTCTGTGCAGATGTTCTTGCGGAAGTACTGGGACTTGAAAGGGCGGATGTCCCTGCTGATAGGGGCGAGGATTTCGATTATGACAGGTGCAGGGTTGAACTTCCAATGCGTCCGCCTGTCATGTGTCCGGGATGCTCTCACAGGGCAACTTTCCATGTCATGAAAAAGGTCTTTGGGAAAAATGCAATATTCCCGAGTGATATTGGTTGCTATACCCTTGGAATCCAGAGTGGTACCGTGGATACGACACTCTGTATGGGTGGGAGCATAACCGTTGCAAGCGGAATGTATCAGGCAGGAGAGAAAAAGCCCATATGCTGCTCCATTGGTGATTCCACATTCTTCCACACGGGTATGAACGGTCTTCTCAATGCTATCTATAATAAAGCGGACATCACAGTAACTATAGTAGATAACCGCACAACAGCGATGACAGGCCACCAGCCAAATCCGGGTATGGGTAAACTTGCAACAGGTGAGCCGACCACGGAGGTCTGTCTGGAAACACTCTGTAAGAGTATGGGAGCCGGTTTTGTGGAAACCGTTGATCCCTACGATCTCAATAAGGCCGAGGAGGTCTTCAGGAAAGCGAAGGATTATAAGGGAACTTCCGTTGTTATCACGGAACAGCTCTGTGTTATCGATGCAAAGCGCTCTGGTATTCGCAGAAAACCATTTACCATTGACGCCGACAAATGTGTGGGATGTAAGAAATGTGTATATCTTGGTTGTCCTGCAATTGAATTTGACGTGGAGACCAAAAAAGCTTCGATTAATATGATGTGTACCGGCTGTGGGGTATGTGACCGCCTGTGCATGTTCGAGGCTATCTCGGAGGTGAAGAAATGAGTGCAGAAGGAATATCCATATTCGATCTAATAATTGCGGGTGTGGGCGGACAGGGTACCATCCTTGCATCTGATATCATAGGCAAGGCTGCTGTAAAGGAAGATATGTCCGTCAGAGCCGCAGAGACCCATGGTATGGCCCAGCGTGGTGGCTCGGTTGTGAACCATATCAGGCTCGGATGCGAGCTTGGTTCGATGATACCTCTGAAAGGTGCCGATGTCTTGCTTGCACTGGAACCAAGTGAAGCACTGAGATATATGGAATACCTTGCAGAGGACGGAGTGATATTGGTCAATACGGAACCGATACTTCCGGTCACTGTTACTTCAGGACTCTGTACTTATCCGGATATCGATGATATTCTCTCCGTGATGAAAGAAGAAAGGGAAGTCAAGGCCTTCAATGCTACGGATCTTGCAAAGGAGGCGGGACATCCGCAATCCATGAACGTTGTCATGGTGGGTGCGGTATCAAACTATCTGCCTGTATCTGTTGATACCCTGCTTGAATGTGTTAAGGAACTGGTTCCTCCGAAAACAGTTGACATCAATATCAGGGCTTTTGAGATGGGCAGGTCTGTAATACAGGGATGATCACAGCTCATCCCTGATATTTTAGCTAGTTTCATTTTACTTGCTTAGGATCTTCTTAGCAACATCCTTTTTTTCCGGACTTGAGCCAGGATCTATCTGCTTGCTTCTGATATGCTCCTCGATCTGTCCTCGCATATCTTTGTTTTTAAGTGCAAAATCAACTATCGCCTTGACGTACTCTACCTTGTCACCGGTATCGTATCTCTGGCCCCTGAACCTGTATGCATATATCATCTGTTCTTCGTTTAAAAGGCGTATGGCATCCGTGAGCTGTATCTCATTACCCACACCACTTGCTGTTTCTTTTATGCAGTCAAGTATCTCTGGAGTGAATACGTATCTTCCTATTGCTCCTATATTGGATGGAGCATCTTCAGCTTTTGGTTTTTCAACAATATTGTCCAGAGTGTATAATGAATCATCTATGGGCTTACCTTTAATGATACCGTAGCTGCTGATCTTTTCCTGTGGTACTTCTTCCACAGCTATGGTGGACCTGCCGTATTTCACGAAGTTATCGATCAACTGTTTGGTACAGGGTTCTTGATTCACAATTATGTCGTCACCAAGCAGTACCGCAAAGGGCTCGTCATTGATATGTTTCTTTGCCGTGTAGATAGCATCCCCGAGTCCTCGGGGCTCTTTCTGCCTGATATAGTGTATATCTACCAGTGATGAGATGTCCTGCACTATCTTTAATAGGTTCTCTTTTTTCTTTTCCCTTAGATGATTCTCAAGTTCCGGGGAGTCATCGAAATAATCCTCAATGGATCTCTTGCTCCTGCCGGTAATGAATACGATGTCATCTATTCCGGATGCTATGGCTTCCTCCACTACATAGTGGATAACTGGCTTGTCTATTATAGGAAGCATTTCCTTTGGCATGGATTTTGTGACAGGGAGGAACCTTGTTCCAAGACCTGCGACAGGGATTACGGCTTTTTTGACTTCCACTTTCTAACTCCTTGTTTTAGAATTCAGGTACGTATACAAGTACATTAATACTTATATGATTTTTCAATTAGCTTGCAGATTTTTCTGATGTTGCAGTCCAGCAGTAGAATCTTTATTATCGTGCAAAGAGTTTAAATAGTAAATATACGTTTAATGGCGCAACGTTAGATCAGGTGAAGATGATCTGACCAGATTAAACTTACAGTGCGAAAAAGTCGGATTTAACATGAAGTATAGGGCCTCTTCAGGAATGCCCGCAGTGTACAATAAAGTTCACCACAATGCAGAGATGTTTAAATCTTTTCGAGATGACGCCGGAGTTTGCCCCAATAAGGGTATGCCAGGATCCACCAGATATAGTGGAAACGGCAGGTCGCTACGCTGAATGCGTGTACGCTAGTATACGTGGAGTTCACGTAGTGTATTAACGCTTGATTCAGGTCGATTCTGGTTGACTTGATGACTTTTTTGCATCTTGGCCATACTTTGTGTGGTCTCACTTAAGAAGAAAATGTGTAATCAGGAGAATAAGAATGGCAAAAGGACATAGACCAAGACGAGGTTCACTCGCTTTCAGTCCGCGCAAAAGAGCACAAAGCCACATCCCAAGATTCAACTCATGGCCAGAGTCCGCAGGAGAACCAAAGCTCCAGGACTTTGCCGGGTATAAGGTGGGCATGACCCACGTGATATTGGTTGATGATGTGAAGAACAGTCTGACTGAAGGCATGGAGATCTCAGTACCTGTCACAGTTGTGGAAACACCTGCTATTCGTGTTGCTGCTATCCGTGCTTATAATAACACTCACTATGGTGAGAAGGCTGTTGCTGATGCGTGGAGCTCCGATGTCGACGAAAGTCTTGGAAAGACCATCAAGTTACCAAAGGAGTCCAATACTGAGGAAGCTCTGGATAAGATCGCTAAGATGATCGAAGAAGGTAGTGTTTCTGACATCAAGGTCGTAACCTACACCTTACCAAAGAAGCTCACAGGTATTCCCAAGAAGAATGCGGACATCATGGAAACCGCAGTCAACGGCTCAAGTGTGCAGGAAAAGTTCGACTACGCAAAGTCCTTACTTGGATCCGAGGTGAAGATCAGCGACGTATTCAACAATGGCGAATTTGTTGACGTGGCAGCCATCACCACCGGAAAAGGAACACAGGGCCCTGTAAAGAGATGGGGTATCAATCTTGCGAAGAACAAGCACTCCAGGCAGGGAAGTCTCAGGCAGATAGGAACCCTTGGTCCTTTCCACCCGGCACGTGTCAGCTGGAGAGTTCCGCAGATGGGTCAGATGGGATACCATCAGAGAACAGAATACAACAAGCGTATTATGAAGGTCTCTACAGATGGCGAGGAGATCAACCCTGAAGGTGGTTTCCTGAACTACGGTCTTGTTAGAGGGGACTATGTACTGCTCAAAGGAAGCATCCCGGGACCCTCCAAGAGGCTTGTAAGGCTCAGAGAACCAATGAGGTCAAAGGCGACT
>JAALLQ010000252.1_pt1 | contig 15240 bp, 12 predicted proteins | sample 7245921 | NCBI WGS metagenome assembly JAALLQ01 (sample SAMN13049200, study PRJNA578106) | oil field metagenome | isolation source: filtered produced water from oil reservoir B7 | place: USA:offshore Texas | collected 2016 | reverse complement strand
GCTGTCACCCCGATGACCGAACGAACGGCGTATGTTATGATCCGCGAATGAATGACTGCCTCGTTATCTTATAGAACTCTTTGCCAATGTAATGTTTGGAATAGGTTGGGGAAAGCCTTATGCCGTCTTTTGTATTTCCTTCTCAGGCTCACGTCATCCCGGAAAGTGCATGTCCCCATATTTCTGCAATCGGGTTTGAGCGATGGCAGGAGGTCGCGGCAGACCGTGCCGAGACCGATTTGGCCTTGGCGCATTGTATGTCTGCTGCCACGGATACGCCAGTCGTCCGCCGTTTGTTGGCGGCGATTTTTGGTGGCAGCCCATTTTTATCACATGCCGCGCACAAGGAACCGGACACCGTCTGTTATGTTTTGCAACATGGCCCGACTGTGGCGTTCAGCCAAGCCTGCGAAGATGTGCACGCCGCCTGCTATGACGAAACTGACCGCAATCGGATTATGCGGGAATTACGGGTGTTCAAGCGCCGTGCCGCTTTGATTATTGCCATGGCAGACATTGCACAAGATCAGCCGCTGGAAACCATTGTTCATATGATCAGTATTACGGCGGAAACTGCGGCTCAGTTGGCTGTGCGGCATTTGATCCGTCCCCATTGCACACAGGATCATTCCAATCCCGAAGAGAAATGCGGCTATTTCATTTTGGCCATGGGGAAATTGGGCGCGCAAGAGCTGAACTATTCATCGGATGTGGATTTGATTGCTCTGTATGACCCAGATAAGGCGCAGGCAATCGGTATAGACGATCCACGAAAGGTATTCATTCAGGCCACCCGTGATCTGGTCAATATTTTTGATACGCGAACTGCCGATGGCTATGTCTTCCGTACGGATCTGCGGTTACGACCTGATCCCGGTTCCACGCCTGTGGCGATGTCGGTTCTGGCTGCGGAAAGTTATTATGAAAGCTATGGTCAGAACTGGGAACGGGCCGCCATGATTAAGGCACGTCCCATTGCAGGGGACATTGATGCCGGGAATGAATTCCTGAAAATGCTTCGTCCCTTTGTTTGGCGTAAGTCATTGGATTACAATGCCATTCAGGATATTCACTCGATCAAGCGTCAAATCAATTCCGTGCGCGGCGGCAAAACCATGAATGTGCCGGGGCACAACGTCAAGCTGGGGCGTGGTGGCATTCGGGAAATCGAGTTCTTTGCCCAAACCCAGCAATTGATCTGGGGCGGGCGTGAGCCATTACTGCGCAATAATCAGACACTCAAAATTTTAGATATTTTGTGCCGAGGCGGTTTCATCACGGAGAGCGTGCGTAAAGATATGCATGATTCCTATGTTTACCTGCGCCAAGTTGAACACCGTTTGCAGATGATTGATGACGCGCAAACGCAAACCCTGCCGACGGATTTGGACAAACTGCGGCACTTGGCAGTTTTTCTTGGCTACGAAGACGAAGAAGAGTTTTCAGAAGACCTTTTACAGCACCTGCGCCGGGTTGAAGGGCATTATACGGCTCTGTTCCCGGAGGGAGCAGTCCTTGGCACGGAAGACGGCAATCTTGTGTTTACGGGAACCGAGGATGACCCGGATACTCTGGAAACCCTACAGGGGCTTGGTTTCCAACAGCCGGGGTTTATTTGCCAAACCGTTCGGGGCTGGCATGTCGGGCGGTATCGGGCAACCCGGTCTGATCGGGCACGGCAATTGCTGACCGAATTGGTGCCGATGATGCTGAAATCCTTGGGACGTTCCGCCAACCCGGATGAAGCGTTTAAGCAATTTGACGGTTTTCTGTCTCGGCTTCCAGCCGGGATACAGTTATTTGCTATGTTTCAGGCCCATCCCAAAGTTATGGGTGAGTTGATGGAGCTGTTGGGAGATTCACCAAAGCTGGCACAAACTTTAAGCCAGAATCCGTCCCTACTGGACAATTTGCTGTCACCTGAATTTTTCCAACCTTTGCCGCCGATTTCCGAGCTGGTGGTGGAATTGGCTCTGCGGTTTGAACAGTCCGTTGGGTTCGAAGATAGCCTGAATATTGCCCGCAGATTTGTCAAAGATCGGATTTTTCAAATCGGTGTGCAGACCCTGCGTGGGTTGATGGATGCCAAGGAAGCCGGGCAAAGTTTTGCCATTCTGGCAGAAGCTGTGTTGCAGGCTTTGCTGCCGGAAGTCACGGCAGAATATGCGGAAACCCATGGCAACCTTCCTGATGGTAAGCTGGTGGTGCTGGCATTGGGGCGTCTGGGCTCTGCCGATATGACGCCGACTTCCGATCTTGATTTGATTCTGATTTATGATGCGCCGTTTGATGCGGAGTCTGATGGTCGGCGGCCTTTGGGCACGACCACGTACTATGCCCGGTTGGTGCAGCGAATTATGAATGCTTTGACTGCGCCCACGGCCGAAGGAACGCTCTACGAAGTGGATATGCGGCTACGCCCCAGTGGTAACGCGGGACCACTGGCGGTGAGTTTTGAATCCTTTGAGAAGTATCAAAAGAGCGATGCATGGACTTGGGAACACCAAGCCCTGACACGGGCGCGGGTTGTGGCAGGGGATGCTCAATTGGCGCAGCGCGTGCAGTCAGTGGTGGAGGACGTGCTGTCAATGCCGAGAGACAGCGGAAAAATCGCCATGGATGTTTCGGACATGCGGGCGCGCATTCGCAAAAGCCACGCCGGACTATCTCCGTGGGAGGTAAAACATCGCCCCGGTGGTTTGATCGATCTGGATTTTATTGAACAATATCTGAAACTTTGTTTTGCGGACCGTCACCCGGAAATTCTGGATGAAGCCCACGGCGATGCGGTGACATTTGCCGGGCAATGCGGGATCTTGACCGATGCGGATGTTGAAGCGGTTCAAAATGCGCGGGTGTTGATGCGCTCTGTCCAAATGCTGTTGCGTTTGACAATGACGGAAGGTGCGGCAGAGGGAACATTGCCCAAAACGGTGCAAGAGAAGCTCTGTCGTGTGGTGGGTATGGTTGATTTTGAAAGCCTTAAGGCGCACATGGATACAGTCGCCGGTGCGGCCCATGCGGTCTTTGACCGTTTGATTGAAGGTCGTGCGCAGGCGGCACGGAACGCCATTGAGCAACAACAAGCGGAGAGTGAATCATGATTGACGTTGGTGCGACTTTGCCAGACCTGACCCTACCGGATGATAAGGGGCAGCCTGTGTCCTTGACGGCCTTGCGCGGCGCGCCGTTGGTCCTGTTTTTCTATCCAAAGGATAATACGCCGGGGTGTACCAAGGAAGCATGCGGCTTTCGTGATGCTTTGCCCGACTTTTCCGGGTTGCAGTGTCAGGTGTTTGGCGTATCCAAGGATGGCGAAGCCTCACATGTGAAATTTAGGGATAAATTTGAACTGAATTTCCCACTTTTATCCGATGTGGATGGCGCGTTATGTGAAGCCATGGGTGTCTGGGTCGAAAAAAGCATGTATGGCAAAAAATACATGGGGATTGACCGCAGCACATTTCTGATTGATGCGGATGGAGTGGTTCGTAAGGCTTGGCGCAAGGTGAAAGTTCCGGGGCACGTGGATGAGGTGCTGGCGGCCCTAAAAGAGCTTTGATCTGGCTTCTTTTCTGTCAGAATAATTTGGAAAGCGCATGCCGTTCAGGTGTGCGCTTTATATTTGGAAACGCTTGCTCCACCGGGCGATGGCGGGTATACGGGACTGTCGTGCACATGCGGTGCGCGTAATTGATTTTGACTTCTTCTGACACAGGTGGATGACAGCGTGCGCTATATCAGTACGCGGGGCGAGGCTCCGGCACTTTCCTTCGATGATGTTCTTCTGACCGGGTTGGCCCTTGATGGTGGTCTGTATGTCCCGGAAACCGTGCCACAGATTGATGAAGCCACATGGAAACAGTGGCGCACATTGTCGTATGTTGATTTGGCGACCGAGGTCATCAAGCTGTTTGTTGCCGGGACGTTGTCTGATGAGGAAGTGGCGGAAATTACTCGCGAAGCTTATGGCAGTTTTTCCCATCAGGCTGTTGCCCCGATCAAGCAATTTGATACCGACCTGTGGGTGATGGAGCTGTTTCACGGTCCGACCTTGGCATTCAAAGACATGGCGATGCAGGTTCTGGGGCGTTTGTTTGACAAAATTTTGTCCCGGCGCAACCAACGTGTCACCATCGTCGGTGCGACTTCCGGTGATACCGGCTCGGCTGCGATTGAAGCTTGCCGTGACCGAGATGCGGTGGATGTGTTTATCCTTCATCCGCATGGGCGGGTGTCTGATGTTCAGCGGTGCCAAATGACAACGGTTGATGCGTCGAACGTATTTAACATCGCCATTGATGGTACGTTTGACGACTGTCAGGACATGGTCAAGGGCATGTTTGCTGATGCCAAGTTCCGGGATACGGTGTCTTTGGGTGCCGTGAATTCCATCAACTGGGCGCGGGTAATGGCTCAGGTGGTTTATTACATCTGGGGCGGTTTGCGCCTTGGCGCGCCGGAACGTGCCATCAGCTTCTCTGTCCCGACCGGAAACTTTGGCAATATCTTTGCCGGGTACATTGCCAAGGCTATGGGCTTGCCGATTGCTCAACTGATTGTTGGTTCCAATCGTAATGATATCCTGACCCGGTTTTTTGCCTCCGGGGCCATGGAAATGGAAGGGGTGGTGCCGTCCATCAGCCCGTCCATGGATATTCAGATTTCCAGCAACTTTGAACGGCTGCTGTTTGACATGATGGGGCGCGACGGTGCTGCCGTCCGTCTGATGATGAATAATTTCCGTCAGTCTGGTCGCTTTGAAGTCCCAGCAGATGTCCTAAGCAAGGCCAAGGCAACGTTTGCGGCCTATCGCTTGGACGATGCAGAAACCAAGGCAGTGATCAAGGCGCAGTTCGACGCGACAGGAGAAGTTCTGGACCCCCATTCTGCAATCGGGGTTGAGGCCGCCAAAGTTTGCGCACGCCAAGCCGGGGTGCCGATGATTGCCCTTGCGACTGCGCATCCGGCCAAGTTCGGGCAAGCGGTACAGGATGCCTGTGGCGTGGTGCCGCAATTGCCGCCGCACATGGCGGATTTGTTGCAGCGGCCTGAACGTTTGCAGATTCTCCCTAATGAATTACAAGCCGTGCAGGACTATATTCTTAAGAACGCCCGTGCGGTAGGAGCATAAATACAATGGTTGTAAACGTCAGCACGCTATCCAACGGCCTGTGTGTCGTGACTGATGAAATGCCCACATCCGGCAGTGTTGCCATGGGGGCATGGATCGGTGTTGGCGCACGGTTTGAACCCGCGCATTTGAACGGTGTTTCCCACTTGCTGGAGCATATGGCATTTAAGGGAACCAAACGCCGTTCTGCACGGGACATTGCCGAGGAAATCGAAGCGGTTGGTGGGCATATCAACGCCTATACCTCCCGCGAGACCACGGCATACTTTGCCAAACTTCTAAAAGACGATGCTGCACTAGGTGTCGATATTCTGGGGGATATTCTTCAGAATTCGACCATGGACCCGGAAGAACTGCAACGGGAACGCGGTGTCATCCTTCAAGAAATCAGTCAGGCCTATGACACGCCGGACGATATCGTCTTTGATTATTTCCAGCAGGCAGCCTATGCCGATCAGGCCATCGGTCGTCCCATCCTTGGTTCATCGCAAATCGTGCGTGATGTCAGCCGGGAAGAAGTGATGCGCTATATGCAGGACAATTACACCGGGCCGCAGATGGTGGTGTCCGCTGCCGGGGCCATCAAACACGAAACCTTCGTCGAGATGGTTGGCAATGCATTCTCTGGCCTGTCGTCTAAGCAATGTCCGTTGGCAGCGAAGGCAGATTACACGGGTGGGCATGTTCGGGAACAGCGTGATTTGGAACAGACTCACCTGATTCTTGGTTTCGAAGGCGTAGCTTATAAAGATCCAGATTTCTATGCACTGGCGGTGATGTGTTCGGTTCTTGGTGGGGGGATGTCATCCCGCCTGTTCCAAGAGGTTCGAGAAACCCGTGGCTTGGCCTATTCGATTTATGCGTATGCATCGTCGTTTATTGATACGGGGGTGGTGTCGGTTTATGCCGGAACGTCGCCGGATGATGTGCCGGAAATGACCAATGTGATCGGGGCAGAAATTGCAAAATTTGCTGACACGGTCACCGAACAGGAAATTGACCGGGCCAAGGCGCAATTGCGTTCCAGCACGATTATGGGCATGGAAAGTTCCTCTGCCCGGTGTGAGCAAAAAGCCCGGCAAATGATGGTATTTGGTCGCATCATTGATGCGGATGAGATTATCCACCATATTGAAGCCGTGGATAAAGATTCCGTCAGCCGCGTTGCGCGTCGGGTGTTTTCGTCCGCGTTGACGTCCTCCATGATCGGCCCGGAAAAGAACCTGATGACCGATCAGGAGTTGTTTGATCGCTTAAGCGCGGTTTCGGATATCGCAGCGGTCTGACCTTACAGAGCTGCCTCAGCTCTTTAACGGTCCGAATACTTTGCTGAAATTAGCGACCATGGCGGCATCAAAGTCGGCCATGGTTGCATCAACGCCCAAATCCGCAAAACTGGTGACACCGTGTTGGGAAATTCCGCACGGTACGATGCCGCCAAAGTGAGACAGGTCCGGTGTGATATTGAATGCCATGCCGTGAAAGCTAACCCAACGGCGAATGCGCACCCCGATTGCCCCGACTTTATCTTCGCGTGGGATAAATCCGTCCCGGCGTACCCATAACCCGACCCGGTCCTCGCGGGTTTCGGCAGTGACGCCGCATTCGGCAAGGGCTGCGATTCCCCAATCCTCCAGTGTGTGGACGAAGCGACGGACATCGCTGCCGTAGTTCTTAATATTCAGCATGACATAGACCACACGCTGCCCCGGCCCGTGGTAGGTATATTGTCCACCGCGCCCACTTTCATAAACAGGGAAACGATCCGGTGCCAGAAGGTCCTCCTCATGGGCGCTGGTTCCGGCTGTGTACAGGGGTGGGTGTTCCAGAAACCAAATGGCTTCTTTTGCCGTGCCGTTATAAATGGCGGCGGCGCGGTCCTCCATAAATGCCACTGCATCCGGGTAGTTCACCTGATCAGTGGAAATCAGCCAGTCAATATCATCCGTGGGCAGGGCTGTGCTTGGGGCTGAATAGGGGGTGATAAAAGCAGGTAATGCAGGGGACATTAAAAAAACTTCCAAAAAAGTGCAATTTCAGCAAAAAGGATGTGGAATGGCACTGGACACGGCCATGGGGATTTGGTATTTCAGCTTTCCTTCGTTGGCAACCCCGAAAAAGACATGGGGCGATGATGAAGATGCGGTCGTGGCGGAATTGGTAGACGCGCAGCGTTGAGGTCGCTGTCCGGTAACACGGGTGGAAGTTCGAGTCTTCTCGACCGCACCATACATTTAGGAACCCGCTGATGATTATGTTGCCCTTGGGCACATGGTCCTGCGGGTTTTTGCTTGGGTAAAACGGCTTATCCGTTTTTTTACTTGGGCTTTTGCCGTGTGCGTGGTTTGCTAAGGCTCACGGTATGCCGAATTGATTTGCAGGCTTCGTCCCTCCCGTGAGTTGGGCGATTCCCGGTGAACGCAGGATATTCAGGCGAAGTGTGCTTAAAGGAGGGTGACGATGTCTGAGACCGATACATCAAAGACGCCAAAGTCTCCTACCCCTGAGTCCGGCGCTGCCGACGACGCCTCCGTCGAAGACGTTTTGGCCCGTGCTGAGGCATTGGCTCAGGAAGATGTCCTGCCTGACGAAGATTTTGCTGACGCCCTGCTGCGCCTTGTAACCGATGCGATCCAAGCCGGTGATATGAACCGTGCGTGTGCATTGATGCTGGATCAGCACTATTCCGATGCTGCCGACGTTCTTGAACGTATGGACCCGGATGACCGGAGCCACTTGGTTCTGGCTATGGGGAAAACGTTGGACCCCGAAATCCTGCCAGCCCTTGATGAAGAGGTGCAGGATCAGGTTCTGAACGTGATGGGTGTTGCCGGGGTCGCCGCCGCGCTGGAAGCCTTGGATTCGGATGATGCGGTCTCCATTGTCGAACAGTTGGACGATGACGATCGTCGCCGTGTGATTCAGGCACTGCCTGCCGAGGACCGCGCCGCGATCGAATTGGCGTTCTCTTATCCCGAATATTCAGCCGGTCGGATGATGCAGCGCGAGTTAATCGCGCTGCCGGAATTCTGGACCGTTAATGATGCAATCAATTATCTGCGCACGACCGAGGATGACCTGCCGGAAACATTCTATGAAGTGTTTTTGGTTGATTTGATGCATCACCCGATCGGTCGGGTTTCAACTGGCGATTTGCTGCGCGCAAAACCGGATCAAGCCTTACGCGACATCATGGATGATGAATTGCATCCCATTCCTGCCGATATGGATCAGGAAGAAGTGGCGCAAAGCTTCCGTGACCGTGACTGGGTGACGGCTATGGTGGTCGATGATGACGGTCGCCTGTTGGGTCGGATTACGGTCGATGACATCGTGGACGTCATCGACGAAGAAGCCGAAGACGACATGTTGCGCCTTGGTGGTGTGGCAGATTCAGATATTTTTTCTGCCGTGTGGGGGACAATCAAATCCCGCTTTACATGGCTGTTTATCAATCTTGGCACCGCCATGCTGGCAGCCACAGTGATTGGACTGTTTGAAGACACGATCGAACAAGTCGTGGCGTTGGCTGTCCTGATGCCGGTTGTCGCCGGTATGGGTGGAAATGCCGGAACGCAAACTTTGACCGTGACTGTACGCGCCTTAGCGATGAAAGAGCTGACCATGTCCAATGCCCGCAGGGTGATTGGCAAGGAACTTGTCGTCGGGTTGTCCAATGGTCTGTTTTTTGCTGTGATGGCAGGTGCCGTGGCGTACTTGTGGTTCCAGACCTGGACCATTGGGATTGTTCTGGCTGCTGCTATGGTGATTAATTTGGTCGTTGCCGCCTTGGCAGGGATTATGATCCCGCTGACGCTGGACCGATTGCGCATCGACCCTGCCGTGTCATCGGGCGTATTCCTGACGACAGTGACGGATATTATCGGATTTTTCTCGTTTCTTGGGCTGGCAACGCTGTTTTTGCTGTAACCCGTCTGGAGGTTATGCGCTGATATAGCGGGATATGGCCCGATCCAGTACCGACGAACTGATGATGATGGTGGCGATGTCCTGCTTGCGCTGAATGGAACCACGTTTCACCATATCGCGATAATCGTCCAGCAACCCGCGCAGGGCGGCAACACCGTCTTTGCGTTGCAGATGCTGCTCAAAGAAGATCCTGCCCAATCCCGGTTTGCCCCAAATTCCGTTCATGATGCCAACGATTTCTGGGATGGTCGGTCCGGCATGATCGTCTGGTTCGATCTCAGTCGAAATGTCCAGAGCCTGCAGTGCATCCGCTGTCATGTAGCTCAAATAGCGGTCACAGAATGTTTTCACTTGCTCGATAATATCCGTGCGCGGTTGTCCTGCCGGCATTTGACGGATATTGCGCAGCAGGTTGCCGAATGCGCGGATCGTTGGGGCCGGTTGTCGGATCAATGTTGGGAAGTCACCGCCCAACATGGTGCGGAACACAGAAATATCGGTTTCGTACTGTTGGGTTTCTACGGTTTTGCGCCCGCGTTTGCGCAATTCCTCATTTACCCGCTCGGTAACATCACGCACTTCCCATGATGCAATGGCATCAAGGGCCTCGGGCGTGGTGAGTAGGCGCAACTCAAGGCCAAGGTCTCTAATCTGTTCTTGAACGGTGAAGGCTTGCGTGAACGCATACATATACTGTGCCGACCATTCCAGAATTTCACTGGTTGCCGGGCCAAAGGTTTCGCCCAATGCTCGGATTTGGAATGCCTTCAGGTGGGTGACTGCATTCAGCCAGTTTTCGCTGATGGCGTCGGTCATGATGGCATTGAAACGTGCGCCCAGACGCATTCGCAATTCGCCAAGGGCAACCGCGCTCATGGCTGACAGGATGCGGAGGCGGGGCAAGGTATCCAACGAGCGAACCTCTGCGGGGAGGCGTTGCAGGGCTTCTTTGTTGTTGGCAAAAATCGCGTTTACGGCACGATCCACATAAATTTGTTCAGCTTCTGCCACGGACATGCCGCAAGGGCCAGTCGGAGCCGTACGCTTTCCAGTGCCGATTTTTTTGCCCTGAGGGCTGACAATGACCAGCAGGTCCAATTGCCATGCAACCTCAAAGACCTTGATGCAACGCTCAATGGCGCGGTCATTTTTCAGGGCGTCTGCCATGGGCATGGAGCCAATAATCGACTGGTCATTGCCAAGTGCCGCGCCTTCAAGTTTTTGCAGGAATGGATACAGTTTGCGAACCACGCGTTCCAGTCGCGTTTTGCGTGCGGATTGCCCCCGGACCGTCAGGGAGCGCATGGGCTTACTGAGGCCAAATGGCAAGACACGCAAAAAATCGCTGTCGCCGTCCTCGATCCTTATGACCAAGCGTTGACGATTGCTGGATTTATTTCCGTTGGACGGCTCGCTGTCGGGTTGACGCTTTTCGTCCGTTGGTGCTGGTTTCTTCGCGTTTTTCTTTGCCATTGCGGTGTATTGGGCTTCTGGTTGCGGGGCGTTGTGGCAAGTTCTGCCATGACGGAGGCACCATAAAAGCGTTTTCCCTCATGCAGAGATTGCCTGCTAATGCCGTGTAAATCAAGGTTTCATCGTTATTACAGGTTTTTCTTATATTTTCACAGCCTTGTTTCCGACCCTGCGTATGATTATTGTACCCCCATATTGGTTCCTTGAAGCATTAGGTGAAGTTGTGACGTACGAAGTAGTAGACTCGAGCCTTCCTGTGCACGGCGGGGATATCGCCGCTGCGGTTAAACGCTATGGCATTCCGCATGAGCAGTGGCTGGATCTTTCAACCGGGATCAATCCATGTGCATACCCGGTGGGTACGTTTACACCTGATGTTTGGCAGGCCTTGCCGGATAAATCTCTTGAAATTGATGTGTTGGACGCTGCCCGAAGTGGCTATGGCGTTGCCGATGGTGCGCGCATTGTTGCTGCACCGGGCACGCAAGCACTGATCCAGTGGTTGCCTCGGTTGATCTCGGCGCAGGATGTTGCCGTTGTTTCCCCTACGTACAGCGAGCATGCGGGAAGTTGGACTGCCTGTGGTGCAACAGTCCGAGAAGTTTCATCCCTATCGGAAGGGGACGACGCCGAGGTTCTGATCGTGGTGAACCCCAACAATCCCAATGGTCGCATGTATGAACCTTTGGATTTGTTGCGGCGGGCAGAGGGGCGTGCGCGTCAAGGCCGCTGGATTATCGTCGATGAGGCATTCTGTGATGTAACGCCGGAGCTCAGTTTGGCGCGTAAAGCCGGAGCTCCAGGGCTGATTGTTTTGCGATCTTTCGGCAAGTTTTTTGGTCTTGCTGGGGCTCGTCTTGGTTTTGCCTTGTGTCCTCAGGAGTTGGGGGATCGCTTGTCCGCGGCAATGGGGCCTTGGGCAGTGTCCGGTCCCGCTGCTGTTTTGGGGGCGCGGGCTTTGCGGGATGCGGATTGGATCGAGGCCACGCGTCAATCGCTGGCGGACATGACGCGAAGCGTGGACGCACTTATTCATGACGTTGGGATGACAGTTCTGGGCGGTACAAATTTATTCAGATTGACACACTTTGAGCAGGCAGTTCCGGTGTACCATGCGCTTGCTAAACGTGGGGTGCTGACCCGTGCTTATGCCGCCTGCCCGCAATGGATACGCTTTGGTCTTCCTGCGGATCAGGATGCTTTCCACAGGTTGGATGTTGCCTTGCGCGCGGCAGTGGCTGAGGTCAACGGGGCGTAAAATTCCGGTTTTTGTCCCATGGTCGGCCGCTTGACGTGACAACCATGGGATAGATGACATGGAACTTATGATGCTGAGTGCCGGATATATCGGCAGCCTTGCAATCAGTTCGGCTTGGGCAGGGGAGTGGGCGCGTCGCAAAGGCCTCAATGCAAAAGGCTGGAGAGTAATCGGTGCTGCTGCTGGGCCGTTGGCTGTTGTTGCCGTCGGATTGCGGCAGCCCGAAGCTGCGCTGTGCCCGCATTGCAAAACTCCGATGCGGTTTGAGGCGCGGTTTTGCGCGACATGTCGGGCTCAGGAAGTTACCCGGCAGGACGTCGAGAACACCAGTTCACGAAACAGACAAAGTTTTGCCCATGCAGATTGCGGCATGTTGTTGCCGCATGGTTATTTCGAAGGGGAACCGCAAGGGTTTGCGTCCCCGGCACATGCCCATTAACTCGGGCTTGAATGCGGTGGTTGCTGGCCTGTGACCTGTATTGGGTCACGGGTGCGTAAGTGATCCCGAACAGCCGCACGATGAATGCGGTCTTCATCCGTGGTCGGAATGTCATTGACAAAGACGACGGATGAGGGAAGGGCATATGGCGCCACAGCGGTGGCGGCTTGTGCCATAATATCGCGGGCCAACATGGTTTCTGCGGCCTTGTCGCCAAGGATATGCGGCTCAGATGGTTGAATAATTGCAATAACTTCCAAAGGCTCTGTACCAGCCTGACGGTAAGTCACAGCAGCCTTGGTCACCATGTGGTGTTTTTCCAGAACCAGTTCCACATCGTCAGGCAGGAAACCACTGCTGCCATAGGGGATAATGTCGTCGGTTTTGGCGACAAATGTCAGTCTGTTGTCTTCATCCACTTGCGCCATGTCGTCGGTCAAAAACCAAGACCTGACGTATTTCCTTCGCGCCCAACGACTGGTGTCACGGATGCTGCCCAGTGCGTCGAGGCATAGTCCGGGATAGGATTGAGGTACGGCAATGTGTCCCAACCCATTCAGAGGGATAGATTGTCCGTCACGATCCAAAATGTTGATGTTGATGCCCGGTGCTGCCCGACCAATATCTGTAATGCCTGCTTTCGGGAACCAGAAGGGGTGCGTTGCTGCAATCGGCCCCGTTTCGGCTTCCCCGTATAGGGTTTCAAGGTGCAAATCCAGTGCGCTTTTACACCAGTGCTCGGCACCGATCGGTGGGCGACCACCAATGCAGGCAATTCCGCGTAATAGGAAGTTGAACTGGGATCTGGGGTCCGGGTAGGCAGAGAAAGTCTGCAACGCCCGCGGCGTCATCAAAATCAGGCGCACGCCGTGGCGGGATATTTCTGCAAAACACGCGTCGGCCTCAGCCGTTGTCGTCGGCGGTTCCATTGCCAAAATTGGGATGCCAACCACCCAAGCCCCTAACATGGCGGTCAAAACCCCGGATGGGTGAGACGGGGCTGTTGCACTCCATAAAACATCTCCGGTTTGCGGCAGGCTTTCGAAAACCATTTCTACGGCGGGAAGATGCCCCAGCACGCTGCGGTGTGGATGAACAATCGCCTTGGGGAGGCCCGTTCGCCCGGTGGAGAAAACAATGACGGCTGGATCATCGGCTTTGGTCTGGACATGAATGTTTGCCTGCCGTGCAGTGTTTAAGACCTGCCAAAAATCAGGAATATCCGCATGAGGGGAGTTAACGCAAATGACTGTCGGGGAGGGCGAGCAGGCGGCTGCGATCATGCGGGCACGGCTCAAAACCTCTGGTGTTGCGATCAAAACCCGTGGCTCTGCAAGTTGGGCCATACGGATTTGTGCTGCGGTGTTTGAATTGCGGTCAATATGGGCGATGACGCCTCCGGCTTTTAATGTGCCCAAGGTTGCAAGGCAGGCTTCCAATCCAGCAGGGAGCAAGGAGCAAACCGTAGTGCCGGGTTCAACCATCAGGCCAACCAAGGCGGATGCCAAGGCATCCGATAGCCGTTTTAGCTCGCTGTAGCTGTAGTATTCGGATTTGCCATCATGGGTCGGGACAATCAATGCGGTGCGATCTGGGTCAGCGCCGGGGCGGCATTGGCGGTCAATGCTATCTGTGGCAGCATTGAAGATATCCGGTATGTGCCAGCGAAAGGCGCGTCTGCGATCTTCGAAAGAATGGTACATGCGGATTATTCCAAAATGGTTGCGGCTTCCGGGAACTCGGCGGCTTCAAGCCCGCTGAACATGACACCGTCAAAACCAAGGTCCATCAGCCCCTTGAAATATGCTCCCAAAATCTGTTTCCAGTCCGGGTCCCAATAATTGACCAGTATTCCGGTTACGGATTGAGGGTCGGGCTGTCGCAAGAATCCCGGGGATCCAACCCGCCATTCACGTTTCCAATAGTATGCCGTGTCATGGGCAATCCCAACGTTCATGTCGGCAATCACCAATCGGCGGGCACCCATGAATTTGTATTTCAGGCTGTGGACATCCTGTTTGCTAAGGGGTTCATCAGACGTGAAAAATGGGTTGACGATCAGAACATCCGCGTTGTTGTTTTGCATGGCGACGACCCAATCAGCCTTGTTCGGATAGGCGCGCGGATTGCGCAGCCATAGGCCATTTTTCGCCAAAGTTACGGCTTCAACGTTGCGGGAGTTTTCGTAAGGCAGGCGGCCCGTGGGCAATTTACGCGGCTTGTCTGGTGTGCCGTAAACCGCAATGCTGGTGGCGGAGTGCTTTGCCCCAGTGCGTGCGACCGTGAAAACGGATTGCTTGCGGCTGCAGGCATCAAGGCCAATCAGCGGGGTGCCAGTGTCACGAATGGATTGCATCAGGCGTTTGGTGAATTCTGCCTGTTCCTGTTCGGCTTTAGTCGGTGGCGGAGCGTCCTTGGGTGGCTTTGGTTTTGCGCAATTGAAGTTGTCGAGGGCAACCACGTCAAAGTTGTTCAAGATACGGCGCATGGGGCCACCGGGGGAATCATCCGGTATTGGCGAATGTGACAATGAATCCGGGTCCAACAGGGCTTTACGTTGTTGTTCCCACGAACTGGTAACCATAAGGCTAAGTGGGTTACGCCCGATCATAATGAAGTTCGCATCACGACTGTCGGCGTATGCTCCCAATCCATCAATGATTTTGCGCAGTTCCTCCCGGAATGGTGTTGCTTCGCTGGCTTTTACCAGTTTTGGGGTCGCTGTTTCTGTTGCGTCCAAGCTATGCCCGTTCAGCCTGACTTGGGCATCTGATGGGGTTGCTGTGGTCAGGCAGATCGCGACAGCAAGCACACATACAGAAGTGACAGTAAAAACAAAATGAAAACGACGCCCGGACATCGGTGTCTCCGTTGCATAAAAAAGCCGATGAATAGCTTAAAGCAATCCTTTATTTCGGCCCACCGAATCGCCTAATTGTGATAGCACAACTAGGTATGGATCGCAAGGTTTTCCGTACGAATGAGAAGGTGTGGTAACTCAATGAC